>Ga0209491_10009541_pt1 | contig 11876 bp, 5 predicted proteins | sample BON02_FD_187213 | JGI IMG/M metagenome (GOLD analysis project Ga0209491, IMG submission 187213) | Freshwater microbial communities from Lake Bonney liftoff mats and glacier meltwater in Antarctica - BON-02 (SPAdes) (version 2) | ecosystem: Environmental > Aquatic > Freshwater > Ice > Glacier... | reverse complement strand
AGTGTTCAGCAAGAAAGTTTTTGCACCCGATGATGTCTTCGAGCTGTCATCGCAGATGTTGCGCGCGCTAATCTGTTTGCACGATGCAGGCATTGTACACGGCGATGTCAAGCCTGCCAACATGCTGTATGCCAGTAATGTGTACAAGCTGTGTGACATTGACGAGGGTGGCACGGGTACTGCATTTTACATGAGCGCCCGCAAGGCTCGTCGGCACCCACAGCCGTCTATCGAGGACAGCTTCAGCGACACCTATGCCTTGGGACTGTGTGTCTTGGAGGTGTACACGGGCCGCCAGCCATTTTGCGAGCTTGACAACCAGCTGGTGGTATTTGCCCGCGTTTGTGCGGGGGCCTTACCGGAAACATGGAAGGCCGCGGCTCGCGAGGGGTACCACCACGGCTGTGTGTGCCTTGTGCAGTCCATGCTAGATTCGGACTCACTTATTTGGTCTAAAGGGTGCAGGGCCACACCCACAGAACTGTTGTCAGGGTGTCTGCTCCTGCGAGAAATAGGCGAGCTGTGAGAGCATGCTGCCGCATGCTGCCGAATAAATTATTGCTACACCATATTTTCTGCGTCCTTTTGTGTAGTGGTGTGGTCCACATCATCATGCCCGTGTTTGTCGAAGGCCCCCGACGCGGCCGCATATTTGGCGTCGAGGTCGTCGCTGGATATGGAAGCATACAAAGAGGTGCGGTGCATGTGTTGTATCTGGCGGCTCAGGCGGTGGGCGCGCATGAGAGAAAATATGGTGGGCCCGGAGCGTGTGGGAGCTTTCGTGTCTCTTGTGTTTGTTGTGCCTTGCGTGGCCACTTCGACAGTGTGATGCGCTGCGGACACGTCGGCCACCATGACCACAGTGTGCGGAGGCGGCTGTACATAGCAGACTGGCGGCGGGTGCTTGTGAGGGACATAGGCGGGCAGCATTACAAGTTCTCACACCACGCGTTTATAGGGGGATTTGCGCCAGAGGCATTTGATTACATTCAAACGGGGCGCGACAGAAGCGCTAAAATCACCCGCACTTGCACAGCAGGATGGAGTGCACCTCATGCTTGGGAAGTCCGAAGAGTGAGAGACAATCGTTGTCGTGGAGGGCGTCGATGTCGCGCGCGTCCAACTGCAGCGAGGCCCAGGAGAGAAGGCTGAAACCAAAGTGTTGCATGATGGGGGCATTCAACCCGTTGCGCTTCATCTGTGCGTAGGTGATCCCCATTAGCCTCATCTGATCACAGGACCAGTGCATGGACCAGACCTCCGCCAGGTCGGCGTGCAAGTCTGAGATGGGATTGACAGGAAAAATCGACATGTCCACCATATCATGCAGTGTGAGAGCACCCCGCTTGATCCACTCCACCTTGTCGGGCTGCAGCTGCTGCAGCTTGGCGCCGCTGAATGCGAACTCATCTCGCAGCGTTTTCCAGGACAAACACCGGCTCTTAACGTCTTCCCATGCCAGGACTGTGCGAGGCTGGTCCCACAGTCCAAAAAATCGAATGGATTCTCGCGCTGAGAGTTCCATGTCCCCCGCATGCATACTCCGCTTTTATATCAAGGGAAGGGAGAGCCCATATTCACATCTGTCCGTCTCAAATTCGGCGGCGAGGGGGCACGATGTGTGGCGGGCGCAGGTCTCCCTCTCCCACCAGCAGGCACGGCAGAATGCGAAGCATGGTGGCGTCCGGACAGAGCATGTCCTCGTGCAGGTTTACGGGGAGCCTCGCTATGCCAGCGACGTGGAAGTCCAGCTTGAAGGTGTGGAACGGGCGCATGCACTGGGCCTCGTGGCCGCACCAGTGGTAGTGGATGGCGGTGTCGGCGGCCAGAGAGTGCATGATTTGATGCAACGCCACATGGCGCTTCAGCGCACTGTCTTTACGCACGTCCACGTCGCCGAGCCGGGAAGCATCAAACGCGGCCACACGGGTTCGCTTTCGGTGGTCGCGGTAGAGCCAGCCGTGCACAATGGCGTTGTTGCCAAAAATGTGTCGGGCGGAAAAGGCCGGCCGCGCCATGAACAGGGTATTTTCATCAGAGCCGGGAAATAGCACAAAGGTGCTTGTGTCTGTGGTTATCAACGTCACAACTTCCGCGTCGCTCGGCACGAGCGTGCTGATACAAGTGGCCGAAGTCGCGGCACAATGCTGCACACACTGCTTGCGCAGGGACGGATAGTTCATGGTGGCGCAATCAAACTCCACACACAAGCTCACAGGAATGCCGCAAATGTCCATGCGGTGCAGCTCGCGCGGCGTACACATTTCCTGGCGGGGCCCAGCGTGCGCCGGCGGATGACGTGATTTGCTCCGGTTTGACTTTTTTTTGAAGCCTAGAGTGGACGAGTCAAAATTTGGCGCCAAATAAAATGCATTTCATATTTTGGGGCATAAGCATGTTCAAAAATCCCACGTGCCCACGAGCTGCATTCTTCGGAGTGCTCTCCACCATGACAGAGAAATTGCTCACGTACACGTATTGCGACGTCACTGTCACGAAGCCCGCCGTGCTCTCCCATTTTATTGTGGCTGCCCATGTTTCACCATCGTCTGCAGAGTCGGAATTGACAGCGACGTCGGACACCGTCACAGAGAGCATGCGCGTCTTGTTCCTGGATCAAAATCAGAAAGGATGCATGCGATCTACTGTCGTGCTGGACCTGTCTGCGGTGACTCCGATCACGTATTACAAGCAGTCGTCCAAGACGTATTTGACTAGCCTGAGGGGCAGGGATTTGTTGTGCCTGCAGACGGACAAGGAGTTTGCCTGTCGTCGCCTCAAGTTGACACCTTTTGAGCAACTGAAGCATCCCACTTTCCTGCTCGGACAGAGTGTCAGCATTGGTGCCAGTCAATTCGAGGGCGTGGGCAACATCTCTATTCTCCGCTCTCTGGTGGTGAGCACCTACCAGCCCTTGAAGCCGGAGTCTACTTTCGCGCTCTTTGAAAAATTAACTACAGACATAGTGATCAGCACGGACTTGCACTTGTATTTCAAAACTATGGGATATGTCGACGTGCCGCTTGCCTACACCAGCGACACGTCGGTGACGGATCTTCTGTACACATCGCACATGAGGATGAGTGCGCTGGAAGCGCGGGAGCATCAACTGCGCGTCGCAGCTCTCACGACTGTTCCGCCCGCGATCTGCTTTTCTCCTCTGTGGAACGGGTTGTCCTCGGTCACCCCCACCGCCATGGACAAGATGCAGTACGATCCGTGGCCGCCCAAGCTCTGCAACTTGAGCGACACCGAGCTCGGTTTTTTTGACGCCTCGGAGGGCACACCTCTTTAGTGTTTTTCCTGAATAAACACCTGAAACGCAAGAAACGCGACTCTCTGGCTGTCTGTGCTTTATTAACAATCAAACAACACGCAAACACCCACGCGGAATCTAATCTACACCCACACCTCCCTGTCGGACACGGCTGTGAGTTCAGGCGGCGCATGCTGGCGAGCCGCTTCGTGCCGCGACACGTAGACCAAGTTGTTGCATGTTTCGAGGTTGCCATTCTTGTGGAAGGTGACAATGGGTTCGTTGTGCGAGTCCATCAGACAGACATTGACAATAATCTTGTGCTTGTCCTGCTCGTTGTAGTAGTGCGAGCCGTCCATGAGGTTGAGCGAGTGCACCATCACCGCCACTCGCATCGTGTGCTGCGAGGCGTCTGTCGCCTGGCTCTCTCCCAAGATGTAATAGGCCTCGAGCTGCACGACCGTCAAGTCGTCCTCGGAGGTGCGGAGCTGCTCGTGCATGTCGACCTGCGCCTGGAGCACAAAGCCCCGCTGCATGCTTTTGCCAAGGCAAGCACACAGCTCGTAATATCGCTGGCGGGTGAGCGACACGTAGACACTCTGTCCCTCGCGCAGGATGCAGCGACCGGCGGTGACAAAGTCCATCAGCGCGTGCGCCGGCTGGCTTGAACCTTTGGCCACAAACTCGATGTAATAATGGCCATTTCGCAGGTACACTCCGTGCTCACTCTCCTTCTCGAGCTTGTTCGGGTGCTTCATGATAAGGCCCAGGCCTGTCTGGCCGTTTTTGTTCCAATTGTCCAGAGGGCCAAGTGTCCACTCCAGCTCAAAGTCCACAGTGCGGCCGAGAGGAAGCTTGTGGTACACTGTGCGCGTCATCTTGACGGCGGCGGTGCGCAGCGCCTGCTGGGCCTGCTCCGCCAGACGAACGGTGAGAAGCTCCCGCCGCGCTTCCACCTCGGCGTCGCAGGGCTCGTGCAGGCCGTTCTCGCCATCGCGCAGCCAAGTTTTGACGGCCTGCACCCGAGTCTTGGTGGTCTCCAAGGCCACCAGCTCGTGTTGCACCAGCCGGTCGTCGTGATCCGCCATGTCCAGCATCAGCGTGCGTCCCTTGTCGTGGGTCTCAATGCGGTGCATGACGAGAAAGCCGCCAGAGTCGTCGTCATCATCAAACGGTGAGAAGACGGTGCGGCCAGCCACCAGGAGATGGCGCGTTGGCACGTGCCAGACCTGCTGCTTGTTGTCGAAGGGCTGCCCCTTGGACTCCATCAAGTGCCACTTGAGGTGCGCACGGTTGTTGAAGTAGAGATAGAGCGGCACGGCAGGACGCACACTCTCTGGCTCGGTCATCATGCTGCTTTGAGCGCTGGATGGCTCTGCTGTCTGCACCAGAAAGAAGGTCAGCACATCGGGTTTGTCCTGGCACGAGAGGCGCGTCATGCGGCAGTGGCACGAGGCGTCCCGGATTTTGGGAATGTCCTTGTTCTCGGCCAGATACGCAGCCGTCTCCTCTACGCCGAGCAAGAGGTCCTTGGCGAGAAACTCAAACCAAGCATGCGCCTCGATCACTCGCACGTGCTGTTGCACCCCGCCTAACCTGCTCTCTGGTGGCGGCATCCTGTACAGGCGCAGAATCTGGTCGATGCAGCGCACCTGGATCACGTGTTTCCAGTGAATCACCGGGAAGAAAGCAAAGGGCAGCGCTTCCGTGACCAGCGGGTCTGACAGCGGCGCCACGCGCACCTCTCGCACTCCGTCCTCCATGCACAGGCGCAGGCCGCTTGTCATGACTTCAGCCATGCGGTCGATCATAAACGAGTTGCCATCGTGCAAGGGCAGGGCCGTCGGAATACGAGCGCCCAGTCCAAGCGTGTCGGAATCGTGCACGGAGGACGGGCACGTGGGGATCACAAACACCGAGTTGTTCTCGATTCGCAGCGTGAACATGAAGCCCTGCTGAAACGTGAGGCACGGAATCTCGCGCCGGTCTGCCGCCACACACTGCGTAATGGAGACGGGAATGTGCCGCACCATGTCCTCTGTCACCGTGGAGCCGTACAGCTGAAAGGCGATCTGCAGGGTCTTGTCGTCGTCGGGCACGTCCATCGCGCGCAGGCGGCGAAACGCCGTCTGCATCAGCACCAAGTGTGCCTGCATGTGATACACGCTCTCGGGCGGATAGGGGAACAAATCGCCGGCCTTGTTCGGGCACGAGCGGTCCTCGGCGGCGGCAATGATGTTCTTGTAATAGAGCGTCGCGGTGCCGTCCTCCAGATACATGAACTGAAAATTGGCCGCCTTGCGCACCCGGTTGCACAGCATGTTGTCGGCCACCACGTTCTCCCCGACGTACGCGTCGACGTGCAAGCGAGCGTCGTAGAAGAGCGCAGCGGGGAGTGGGTTTTCGGTCACAGGGTTGAACTGGTTGAGGAAGATGCTGCCGCTGTTGGCGGGAATAGCGGCGCGCTCTATACTTGTGTGGATAAACAGGCTCAGCATGCTGAGGCTGCAGCACGAGAGGTTGCGCAGGTGCACCACCGCCACGCTATCTGTGGTCTCACCGCCGTCGCCCTGCCACTCGTGCGCAAAGAGGCCTTGCGCCAACACCAGCCACAGCACATCAATGTTGAGGGACACTTCGACGCCCTTGATGCTGTCGTCTTCTTGTGTGGGCATGGCGCCCCAGCGGAAGCAGGAAAAGCCCTCAGACTCTGTGCCCATGATGGGGGCCGTCCACGCTGGACTGCTCATGAATTCGCGCTGAATGTTTTTGCGCCGCATGTACGGCTGCAGCAGACGCTTCATGACGTCGGTGCGGCTGCAGTTCTTCTTCATGTTGCAGATGGCGAGAAAGTGCGTCAGGACGCCGGGGTGTGCGTTGGTGTTCTTGCACGTGTTGGTGTAGAAGACGCCCGTGTTCCACACCGGCGCGAAAACCAAGTCGTTGTCGTCCATAGTCTTGCGGTCGATTTGCGGGAGCCGTGTCCCTGCACTGGCCGCCTGCCAGTAAATATCAGTCTTTTCAAACTGTCGCAGCGGCGCCGGCGTCTTGCCGCGCTCCGCGTCGTGCTCCTTAGTCTGCATGAGCGCGTAGGCGGAGGCAATGATGTTCTCGGCGCTGCCCATCGTGGAGGGGTCGAACTTGCCGTTCTCTCGGAACTTGCCCACTGGCTTTTGGCTGTCGGCAGCGGCCATCCACTCTGGCGCCTTGGCGACTACAAAGCTGTTTCCAGGGCTCACAAACGTCGAGGGAAACTGCTTGTGCTTGCGCCGCTGCATGGCCGCTTTGATTTCGCACGACTTGCCCTCGACCTCCCACTGGTGCCACTCGATAAGCTCCTCGCGCGAGACCTCTTGGAGGTGGCCCGACATGCGCAGGCCCATTCCTCGCACACGGCGCGACCGCGTCGACGCCCACTCCACGCGGTCGTCCTTGTTGGCAGGCATCGTGACAGACTCCAGAATGTACTCTGCAAAGGCGTCGTACGCCTTCTCCTGTGCCAGCGTCAGCGTGTGCCCTGTGGCCACCAGCGCGAGAATGTTCAGCGGGCAGTGTGCTTTCATGCCGGTGGTGAAGAGAAAGTAGCACGAGAGAACCATGACGCTGACGTCCAGAATGGTCGCAAAGAGCCAGAGATGCAGTGCGCTCAAGATGCAGTGCAGCGAAATGGGCACGTTCACGGTGGCCAGCACCATGTTTTCGAACGCGTCGTAGAGCGGCACACAGGGCTGCCCCTTGTTGTTGGTGGTCGCCGCGCTCAATGCCGCACGCAGGCAGCGCTCAATAGTGAAGGTGACGGCACTGGGGTTCAGCGTGACTGTCTTGAAGGGCCCGTCCCACGTGCGGTTCATGACAGTGGGGCTCTTGAAATAGGCGCGCCGCAGACCCAGAGACACGTCACGCACGGCGTTGCCGAGAGTGCGAAGGTCAATGCCCAGCACGTATGTCGCTCGCAGAAAACTCTGTGTCATGACGCGGTTCACAAAGGGAAACGCCTTGCGGCGCAGGTGGTTGAGCAGACAGTAGAGCATGTTGTTGCGCGTGCGCTCCTCGTTCATATACTTCACGTTTGTCACGTCCTCTGAGGCGTTGATGCTCTCGCGGAACGTATCGTCCCCGGTGTCGTCAACCTCCATCCTGTCGTCGTCCGCGCTGATCACGTTGAAGATGCGGCCCACGCTGCCGTCCAAGGCCGACGAATTGCCCAAGCGCATACGGCCGCCCTCGAGGGTGGAAGTGGGCACCTTGCTTTCCTGGCGATTGCCACACACGACGCCCGCAGGCATGGCCCAGAACTGCATGAAGGACACCGTCTTGTTGAGCACCGTGGTGATCCACCCTTCGCGCTTCGTGCCCTCACCGGCGCCCGAGTCGCCCAGCCAGTTCTCGAGGTTGGCCAGAAAGTTTTGCGAGGCCTCTGAGTCGCCGCACAGCTTGCGCGCCTCGGTGAACCAGCTCGCGAGCCCGGCCTGCTCAAAAATGGCCGTGTCCTCAATGCGCATGTGGCCGTCGGAAGTGACTGGCACGCCGCTGCCATTGTACGTCGCCATGGCCATCGGCGAGACCCACTTGGCCGTCTTGTCGCGGCACTTGTCCGAGTTGTAAAACGTGAGAATTTCCTTGCAAATCACCAACCAGCGCCCGTACGCGTTGTCGTTTTGCGTCTTGACCTGCGTGCTGATGTCAGCGCCGGCACCCGACGTCTTTTTGTTGTGGATCAGCTCCACCTTGGACCCGTTGCTCTGCGTCACCACGATGGACCACGTCGAGGCCCCGTCCGTGAGCTGCACTGGCATGCCCCAGGCGGTGGGGGAGCAGAACTGCGCGCACATGCCAAAGTCAAAGAGCTGCACCAGCGACTCGTTCATGAAGCACACGTCCATGGCAACCCGCTCGCGCGCCAGCACGAAGAAGAAGGCGGTATATGTCTCGGCGCTGAGCAGGTCCAGGGCCGCACCCCGCGCCAGCCGTTTCTGCACCAGAGTGTTCATGGGTATGGCATCGCGCACCCACGCGGCGCCACGGGTCTCGGCCTGCTTTTTGAGGTCCAGCACGCTCCGAGCCGCCATGGCAAACTGCAGAAGAGGGCCCACCGCCATTTGGCAGAGGGTGGTGCGAATGCACGCCTGCGTCTGCCGGAAGAGCACCCCCGCCATTTTGGACAAGAGCCCGCCCTCCTGCGTCTTGTAGAGCATGTTTGCGATGCGGTTTTTGCGCACGCCGTAGAGGGCGAGGATCTCGTCCTCGAAGATGCGCGTCTGCTGCAGGCCCTGCAGGGTGCTGGCCGTGGCCACGTCGTGCACATGCTCCACAAAAGACGACATCTGCGCGTTGAGTTCTGAATCGTGCAGCTGCAGCCAGTCAAGGTCCAGCACCACCTTGTTGTCCTCCTCCCACAAGCACGCAAATTCATCACCGACCCCCCGCGCCTCCATGTACACCTCGATGAGGGGGGCCACCTTGTACGGCTGAGGCGTGACTTCGAGAACAGGTGCCGCACCCCCCGCGGCTTTCGGCGTCGGCTTGACGTACGGTGCAAAGGCATCGGGGTTGTACTTGATGAGCACGCCGCAGTTCCACGCGATGCCACCGCCCACCTCTATGTAGCACCACGTCTTGTCGCGCGACATGAGAATGTTGTACAGCCAGCACTGCGTGAGCTCGCGCACGTGCTCGCGGTCCTCCTCTGCCGTCGTCTCGCGCAGCTGCTCGATTTGCTGCTCGAGGTAGTCGACACGCATGCTGCGGTAGTGCACGCCCTGGTAAAACTGCGTGGAATAGTCCGGGAGCGGCTTGGCTGCGTGGCGGTACCCGTTGGGACTGAGGTCCGCCGCCACCGCCACGGACACCATGCGGTAGTGTTCGCTCCGCGCGAGCTCGACGCCCTTGAGATACTCGTGGTACAGGCGCATTTCGGACGAGTCGTTCACGTCCATGCGCATGCCGCCGAAGTGCATGTTGACCAGCTTCTCGCCCTGTGCAAACATGAACACGGCGAGCGGCACATGCGCCTCGGTGCAGATGGTGGAGAGCTGGCTTGTCTTGCCCACACTGAAGGCATCCGCGAGACCCATGGTCATGGCGTCGCGCTTGCACAGCGCCATGCCCATGTGCTTGATGACGTTGAGCAGAGGAATCTTGAGCAACTCCATGCGCGACGCGTTCTCCAGAAATATAATCGGCTCCACGCCGGGCATCTTGGCCTGCAGTCGAACGAGGTCTATGCGCAGCTGACGCTTGTTGCCGCTCTCGTCGTTGCAGTCCATGACGTGGGACCAAAGAAACACGTTGAAGAGACCCTTCTTGACCACGATCTCGTGCTTGCCCTCACACTCCGGCACCGGCTGCCCTCGCAGGCGACCGCTGTTGACGGCGTGAGCTTCGGGAATCATGAGCGGGCTGTCCTCCGGCAACTCCGCGTCTTTGGCCACAGTCGAGCGGTGCTGCCAGAGCGTCTGCAAAAGCGTCGGGTCAAGGTCCTGGTTGGTGCTGGTCGTGCCACGAGCCTGCAGCATTTCGCTGCTGTACTCGTCGAAGAAGCGTCCTCCCTCCTGCACCTTGGCGCGGCTGTTGGAGTTGAAGCTCGGCTCGGTGTAGTGCGTCGCGATGGCCGCGTACGACTCCTCTAACCCCCCCGCTACTGCCTTGCTCAAAAGAGTCACTATCTGCAGAATCTCCGGGTCCACCGTGAGCGTGTCAGAGCACACGGACAGCTTCCACAACAGACAGTCTGCCACCCCCACCGTGCCGCCGTTCGGGCCCTGTTCGAGTAAGAGCCGGCTCTTGCGGTCGCAGTGGAATTGCGGCAGACATATGTTTTCGACCTGCGGCGTGCGCGGAATGTCCAGATGCGTGCTGCGGTGTGTGCTCATGAAGGCAAAGAGCGCTTTCGAGCAGTAGTCTGGCGTCATGGCGACGTCCACCGTGTCGGTTGCCGCCAGTTCGCGCAGAGGCATGCAATCCAGGATGGGAATCGCAAACCGCTCAGCAAAGAGCCGCTGTCTGTCACTGTTCTTCCACCAGTCCTCTATCTGCATGATCTGGAAGGGACCGTGCTCCACCTCCAGCATGCCACCTTTCAGAATCAGGTCCTGGCGCTTGAAGAATACCTTGCGTAGGTCGCCGCCCACCCCCGGAACATGCCTGCTGATGTCGTTGGTGCCGAGCCCAATTTGCGCCAAGACAGTGAGGTCGCGTTTGGTCGGACGCATTTTCTTCTCAGCTTCTAGGTCGCGGTCACCCCCACCTTCGCCGCCACCGCCATCGTCGCCATCTTCACAGAAAGCGTTGAAGGTGCGCTTCTTTGGTGTGTTGGACTGAGACTTCATTTTTTTTTGCTTGGCTTTGCGCATCCGTTTTGCATTTTCTTTTACTTTTGATTTGACAAATTCCTTGTCATGAGCATTCGCACTTTCGTAGGAACTGTCGCCGTTGCCCCCTTTTGCCAGACGTTTGATCACCTGGGCTCGTATCTTGGCTGGAAGCTCATCTATTCGTTGGTCCATGCTTTCGTCCTCATTGTCCTCATGCTCCTCATTGTCCTCATTGTCCTCATCGATCCGTGTCTGAGTACCATGCTGAGCTGCATCGCTGTCACCATCTGTCCCTTGGTCCTCGTCCACCGCAGAACCATCAACATACTGCGACATTATCCACCACTATGTGCTTCCCTCCAATGTGCCCCTCCTTCCTCTTTCGGAACGATTCACAACATTCGGAAGAGCTGTGCAGGGGTATGCATTTGTTTTTAGTTCGTGTGTGCTTTCGACCCTTAAAAAAAAATTGCATTCCAAATTTGTATGCTATAGGCGTACTATATCGATAATTTCGCGCCAAAAAAAAACACCAGGGTTCAGCCACATGTCATATTTAAGATGCGGGCGACAATGTATGCAGGTCAAGAAGATCTGCTGTTGCGAGCCATGTCAATTCCAGAAGATTCAGAAGTTGTGAGCCAATTGACTCTAAACATATCGAAGATACTTGAGCTCCTACACATGGATGAAATGAACAAGAAAAACGGGCCTTCGACGGGCAGCACTCCCTCCACGACCTCGCGTGCTGCGTCATCAGAACAGTGTTCGGTGGCACCGAACGCTGACTTGCGTAGGTCAACCGTGGTTGGCATAGGTGCATCAACGCGTGTCCAGAGTTATATCTCGCCATCTGTATCGTCAGCCACGGCGACCCCGAGATGTTTGGGAGGTACCGCGTCTGTTGCCGCTGGAATTGAGAGTGAGCCGTCATGGGATCCTAGTAACTTGATTCCTGGGTCCTCCATTACACTCTCACATCAAATGCAGAGTCGACGGAGTTCCGAGGGCAGCGGGTATAGTAGAGAGACCCCCACTGCGCAGAGTCTCAGGACGAGTTTCTCTAAGAGGACCGCAAGTGTATCAGACTTGGAGGCTGGCGCAGGCGAAACTGTCAAACTTGCCTCGCATCACGCGATGTCAGAATCTGGGTCAGATTCGTCGTTTCTTTTACGTGATGAGTGTCCTCGGGACTGGGCAGCAGACGTGAATCATTCTCACACAAAGTTGCGAGAACAAAGCGATCTGCTTCGTGTTGTTCAGGCTGAAAGTTTGTCGATGAATCGAGAACTTGGAGAGCACCAGCG
>Ga0209491_10009539_pt1 | contig 11877 bp, 14 predicted proteins | sample BON02_FD_187213 | JGI IMG/M metagenome (GOLD analysis project Ga0209491, IMG submission 187213) | Freshwater microbial communities from Lake Bonney liftoff mats and glacier meltwater in Antarctica - BON-02 (SPAdes) (version 2) | ecosystem: Environmental > Aquatic > Freshwater > Ice > Glacier... | reverse complement strand
AATCGGGATATCATTATAATACAAACGTAATTTATCAGTGCCAAAAAGTGTTCTTGCACCAATACCACGAATGGTAATTCTGTTGGTATTTAAAGCCCCTGAAAGGACGTAAACACCGGGAATTTGATTCAAAGCGGGTACTAAGTCAACTGGACTATAATTCTGAAAAACCTTTGCTCCGATAAGGTCAGATGGTGTAATGCCTTCTACTTTTTTGACAAGGATATTTTCTAAAACAATAACCTCATCGAGGGCAGTAATGCTATCTTTTTTCTTAGGAATTTGTCCGAAAACGGAAAAAGTAATGCCTAAAGAAAATACAAAAACTAAAACGCAATCTTTCATGATGTAAATTAAGGCTGTAAAAGTAATAAGTTATAGGTGAATTGCGTGTTTAAAGGATTTATAAATTAGCGCAATTGTTACTTTATAAATAACATTGCTTATTTTCGAAAAAAAATAAAAAGAATGAAAATTGTTTCCTACAATGTAAACGGAATTAGAGCGGCCATAAATAAAGGTTTTATCGATTGGTTGAAAATGGTTAACCCAGATGTGCTCTGTCTTCAAGAAATAAAAGCGCAAGAAGATCAATTAGATGTTACGCTATTTGAAGATGCTGGCTACAAGTATCATTATTGGTATAGCGCTCAAAAAAAGGGCTATAGCGGTGTGGCTATTTTGTCAAAAGAAAAACCTGACCATGTGGAATTTGGTACGGGGATAGGGTATATGGATTTTGAAGGTAGAAATATCAGAGCTGATTTTAATGATGTTTCTGTTATGAGCATGTATTTGCCTTCTGGCACCAATTTAGATCGCCTAGATTTTAAGTTGCAGTATATGGCCGATTTTCAAGAATATATCCATCAATTAAAAACAAAACATCCTAATCTAGTGATTTTAGGAGATTATAATATTTGCCACGAGGCAATTGATATTCACAATCCAGTCGGACTTAAAAATGTCTCTGGTTTTTTGCCCGTTGAAAGAGCTTGGATTGGCAGTTTTATGCAGAGCGGATTTATTGATAGTTTTCGGGTTTTTAATCAAGAACCAGATCATTATACTTGGTGGAGTTATAGGGCAAATGCACGAAACAATAATAAAGGCTGGCGTTTAGATTATGCTTTGGTTAGCGAACCATTAGAAAACAGACTCAAACGTTCTGTAATTTTATCAGAAGCAAAACATAGCGATCACTGTCCTATTTTGGTGGAATTGGATTAATAATTAATTTGATAAAGAAATAAACCGTTGAGAATATTCTTAAATTTGACACAATAATTATTTTGAAGTTATTTTTATGGAGTTTACAAACTTGCCACATTCCAATATTAAAGTTAGTAAAATATGCCTTGGCACCATGACTTGGGGTAATCAAAATACGGAAGCTGAGGGACATGAGCAGATGGATTTTGCTTTGGAACAAGGTGTCAATTTCTTTGATACTGCCGAATTATATCCTATTCCTGCGCATCCAGACAGGTATGCAGATACGGAAAGAATAATAGGCACTTGGTTTCAAAAAAACCGAAATAGAGATAAAGTAGTTTTGGCGTCAAAAATCGCAGGAAGAGGCGATATGTCAAAATTTATCAGAACAGATGGTTTTGATAGGGAGGCTTTAATTGATGCTGTTGATGGGAGTTTAGAACGCCTGCAAACCGATTATATAGATTTATACCAACTCCATTGGCCTGAACGGAAAACTAATTATTTTGGAATTCGTGGGTACGTGCATGATAGTAAAGATTTTTGGGAAGATAATATTCATCAAGTATTGGAAACCTTACGAGATTTAGTTACCGAAGGGAAAATTCGCCATGTAGGTTTATCGAATGAAACGCCATGGGGTGTGATGCGTTTTTTAGAAGAAAGTAAAGTTCATGCAACATTGCCTAGAATGGTTACCATTCAAAATTCTTATAATTTATTAAATAGAGTGTATGAAACTGGATTGGCCGAAATAACACATCGAGAAAATATTGGACTTTTAGCCTATTCTCCTTTGGGTTTTGGCGTGTTGAGCGGTAAATATTTAGGGGATAGGTTGCCTGATAGTTCTCGTTTAAAATTATTCCCAAATTACAAACGCTATAGTGGAAAAACTGCTGTTGAAGCGACTGAAAAATATTATCAATTAGCGCAAGACCACGATTTATCTTTGGCTGAAATGGCGTTAGCCTATGTGAATACTAGGCCTTTTGTAACCAGTAATATTATTGGAGCCACCAGTATGCGTCAACTTCAAGAAAATATTGCAAGCTTTGATATTCATTTAACTGATGAAATTTTAGAAGGGATAGAAAAAATACATAGCGAAATTCCAAATCCAGCGCCTTGATAATGTATTTCTGGATTAAATAGTTATTTGTTGATGGTTAAAAGTTGTCCGTTTGATGGTTAAAATTAATTATTTTAAATTATTCAAACCTAATTTATTTCAAAAATTTTCAAATCTTCAAATCCGTCAATTGTACATTAATACATTGTTACATTTTCAAATTAAACCTGATGCGCAGGTTTCAATAAATCGTTTATAGTCTTTACTGGATTAAAGGTTATTAAAGGCACTTCCACAAAAACCGTATTCCAAAATGCCATAGCTCCGTTCCATAAGCCGGGTAATTCTAAGGCTTTTAATTCAGCGCCATCTTTTGTTTTTTCGGTGATAAAGCCTTGTTTTTTATCTATAAAATCTAATAAATTATACGAATTTCCATTAAAGTCTTTTAAACCACAAACTAGATCTACTGGATTAAAGTGAGTAGAGTTTTTAAAAATTTCCATTTGATTTATGTCCGATGTATTCACTTGGGCAGATTCAATAATTTGTAAGCTTATATCGCCGTTACCGTTTTGAATCCAAAAAGGGCCGCCTCCCGGTTCGCCTTCATTTTTTACCATTCCACAGATGCGGATAGGCCTGTTGAGCTTATCTTTTAAGATTTCAATTTGTTTTGTGCTGTCAAAATGTATAAAATTTGCAGTAAACCTAACATTCATTTCCGTTTCTAAAAATTGCTTTATTTCCTCAATTTTCGTTGGTTCTAAACTTAATTTTTTTGCTAAAAGTGCTGCATATTCGAAAGCTTTTTGCTGAATTTTCAATAGCAAGCCTGCCAATATTTTTTTACTCTCAGCAATTTTGGGCAAAATCTCGTTGGTAACCACATTATCAATATTTTTAATAAAAATAATATCTGCTTTTTGCTCGTTTAAATTTTTAATCAAAGCACCATGACCTCCGGGTCTAAATAGTAAACTGCCGTCTGAGTTTCTAAACAAATTATTATCCATATCCACTGCAATCGTATCTGTTTCCGGTTTCTGAAAAGAATAACTCACATCAAAAGAAGTATTGGTATCGGCAGAAACACGTTCTTTAAAAGTATCAAATTCTGCGTTAAACATATATCCATGCTGTTCTGAAATCGTAAAATGAAGTTTTGCATTGCCATTAGTACTTACATACAACGCTGCTTCTTTTAAATGTTCTTCAAAAGGCGTTGCAGTAAAGTCTCCATAATTATGAAAAGCCAATAATCCCTTGGGATAAAAGCCATAATTTAAACCATTTTCGCACAACATTTCGTCAATAAAAAAATACAATTCCTCGCTTTCACTAGAACTTTTTCCTTTTATTCTTTTTTGAATAATTTCATAGAATGGAAGTTGCATTAATCCATCTGAAAAGGTTTTTACGTCATTGTCATTTGTTCTTTTAAAGTAAGCTTCTAAAGTTTCATTTTGCGGTTGATAAGTCTCTAAAAAATTAAAAAAAGCCTTGAACATTCTTGATGCTGCCCCTGAAGCGGGAACAAATTTTAACAGGCTCTTTTCGCTCCTTTTATCTTCAAAATTTTTAATTAATTTTTTTTCTTCCTCTTTACTGAACTTTCGGATACCATCATGAACTACTGCGGCTTTTTTTAAGGCAATAAACGGAATGCCTTCTTTAAAAGTTTCTATTTGGTTGAGCACTTTTTGTGCTACTATTCCCTTTTCTTTTAACTGCTGCTTATCTTTCTCCGAAAATGTCATCATAAATCTAAAAGTTTATCTATATGCTGAATGGCCGTTTTTAACCTTGTGTTTTTATCTCCTTTTAAAATTACATATTTTCTATTATATTTTTCTAAAGTATCTTTAAAATATTGAAACATTCGTTCTCTTTCCGCTGGTTTATCGCGTAAATCGTCTTTTTCCCAAGGCACATCAATATAAGTCAAAAAATACAAGTCATAGGTGTTTTCTAAGGCAAATTTTTCTAAAATAGGATCACAATGACCAATATAATAAGCTTCCGAATATACTTTAGTTTCTAAAAGATCAGTATCGCAAATCAGAATTTTATTAGCTTTTTTGGCTAGTTTATTTTCTAAACGCATTTGACCTTCTGCAATGGGTAATAAATCTTTTGGCTCACAGGTTTTGCCCACTTCGTCCCATTTGTCTTGCAAGTATTCTCGTGCGTATTCTGGGACCCAAACAGAATGGTAATGAAGTGCTAACTGTTCAGATAAAGTAGTTTTTCCAGTTGATTCTGGGCCAAATAAAACTACTTTTATAATGTTTGAGGGATGCTGTTTAAACTTTTCTTCCATGCTAGGTAACCTTGAATAGCCAAAATTGTAAATATAAGATACTGCAAAGATAATATTCCTAGCCCACGATAGGCGTAAAGTGGTACGGTAATCACATCAGCAATAATCCAAAGTGTCCAGTTTTCTAATTTTTTAGTCGCCATATACCACATCCCCGTGAAAAAGAGACCAGAAGTAAAAATATCGATATAATTTTCGGTTTTAATTTCGTAATCAAAAGCTTGATACACACCGTAAGTAAAAATCATCGTCGTTATACACAAAATAATCCCAATTACTTTTTCTTTGGTATTTGTTCTTGAAATTGGCACTGCAAGGGTATCCCCTTTTTTCCTGCTCCAATTATACCAACCATAAATGCTCATGACAGAATAGTAAAAATTCATCATCATATCGCCATAATATTCGGCTTTGTATAATAAATAAACGGTAATAACGGTAGCTATTAAACCTGTAGGATAGACTAATATATTTTCCTTTTTTGCGTATACCACACTGGCAATTCCGAAAACGAAAACAAGTACTTCGAGAACAATGGCGTAAGTGGGACTATCTTTATAAGCCTCTAGAAAAAAATCAAAAATGGGGTTCATAGTCGCTTCTGTCCGATTTTACAATTTTTAAATATAAAAGCCCTTTGTCCATCAACTCAAAACTCGCTTTAATTTCGGTATTTAAAACGTTCATTACTTGGTCGTAATCGCCATATATTTGAGTGCTTAAAGGGTTTTCAAGTACGGTAAGCCCTGAATCTCTTAGTTTTTTAATGAAATCAATAATAATGGGTTCAAAAGTATCTTGTAAAGGGGATAAAGTAAGTTCTACGGAAATTTTCATGCTATATAAAAGTTATGGTATTGGTAGTTTTTGAAATGATTTTCCCAGATCGTAAAGTTACATTTACTGTGAAAATTGAAGCATCGGGAATCGAACTTAATTCTGATAAAGCTAATCTAAAAATGTCTCTTGATCGATAAATATCATCCTCAGAATTTAGGTTTTGGAAATAAGTGAGAAATGGTAAGGTATTCCCTCTGAAATCGGTAATGGTAAAATTATTGGTTACTTCAATATCAATATTTGTGAGGGCACTCCTAACAAATATTTGAATAGCAGCTATTGGATCAATAAGTAAATAATCTGGGTCAGGACAACTACAATCTAAAGCCGAATTAAATCCGAAACTTTCCAAATTCAAATTATAGCGCTTATTCGCAATTTGTTTTTCGTCAGACTCCATAAAAATCTCTAAGCCAAAAGCATTTTTAGGAATGTTATTGTCAGTAAAGGAGCTTTGAAAACCTGATCTATTAAGAGTAGTTAATTTAATTTCGGTGTACGTTTTCTTAAAGATAGGACTGCCGCAATCACAAATATCACAAGAAGCTGTAACAAATTGCAAAGCGGATAACAAAAACAAAGAAATTACTTTTTTTCTCATTCAAACCTTAATTAATCTAGTTTATGAGTTTATGGGGTGATGAATTTATAAGTTTATAAAATTAAATTATTTAAAAGAATCAGCTATAAATATGAACAAAAATACTACTAATTCAATATCTCACTAACCACTATTTCACTATTTTCCTAAAGTTTAACCGCATAGACACAAGTATAACCCTCAAACTCTAAAAAATCAAAAGCAAAAATAGAATAGTTGCCTTTATAGTTTACTTCAGCCAAACTATCGGTGTCTTCTAAATCGAACTCCTTTACATCAATATGATGTAAAAAACTGAGTCCTTTTTCATTGTAAATTTTAAAGACCGCTTCTTTTGCTCCCCAAACAATAGTCAACTTGCGGATAATCGCCTCTGAATTGGCTAAGGTGCTATATTCTTCTATTTGGGTAAATTTATGCGCTATTTTTAAAATTTTATTGCGTTGCAATTCAATATCAATCCCGACTTCATCAGTATGTTGTGCGACAATAATAGCAGTAAATTCATTAGAATGCGTAATCGAAATTCGGTTTCCATCATTTAAATGCGGTTTTCCACTTTCATCGTAAAATAAATCGTGATCTATGTAGCCGGCTTCGGCTAATAAATGACGAATGCTTAAAAATCCTCTGCGATGGACTTCAGATTTCATGCCCTTTAGCCGAGCTGCACAAACAGGAGTTAAGCTTATATCTTTTGAAAGTATGGCTTCCGATTCAGTTACTTTCCAGATGTAAACTGAAATGCTAGGTGTTACGGTAATTGTTTTGTAAAGAGGCATGGCTTTAGTACCTTTGTTACCACTAAAAACTTAGTAGTAAAATTGCTATATAACGAAAGTAAAAATAAAAATGGATATGAGCACTAAAACTATTCCCTTTATACCCAATAAGGTAAAAGATATTTCACTAGCGGATTGGGGCAGAAAAGAAATAAATTTAGCCGAGGCAGAAATGCCAGGCCTAATGGCACTAAGAGAAGAATACGGTACTGAACAGCCTTTAAAAGGGGCTAGAATAGCTGGTTGCTTGCACATGACCATCCAAACTGCAGTTTTAATTGAAACCTTAGTGGCTTTGGGCGCAGAAGTTACTTGGAGTTCTTGCAATATATTTTCTACACAAGACCAAGCTGCTGCTGCAATTGCCGCTGCAGGTGTTTCCGTATATGCTTGGAAAGGTATGAACGAACAAGAATTTGACTGGTGCATTGAGCAAACCTTATTCTTCGGAGAAGATCGAAAGCCCTTAAACATGATTTTAGATGATGGAGGCGATTTAACCAATATGGTTCTAGATAGATTTCCGGAGTTGGCTGAAGGAATAAAAGGACTTTCAGAAGAGACAACTACGGGGGTTCACAGACTTTACGAACGCATGAAAAAAGGCACTTTACCCATGCCCGCAATTAATGTAAACGACTCGGTTACCAAGTCCAAATTCGATAATAAATATGGTTGTCGTGAGAGTGCTGTTGATGCCATCCGAAGAGCTACAGACACCATGCTTGCAGGTAAAAGAGTGGTTGTTGCTGGTTATGGTGATGTTGGTAAAGGTACCGCTGCATCATTTAAAGGAGCTGGTTCTATTGTTACGGTCACTGAAATTGATCCTATTTGTGCCCTACAAGCTGCTATGGATGGTTTTGAAGTGAAGAAACTAGAAAATGTTATTGAACATGCAGATATTATTATTACCACAACTGGGAATAAAGATATTATTCGTTCCGGACATTTTAAATCAATGAAAGACAAAGTGATTGTTTGTAATATTGGTCATTTTGATAATGAAATTGATATGGCATGGTTAAACAAAAACTATGGACATACTAAAGATACAATTAAACCTCAGGTGGATAAATACACCATCGATGGAAACGATATTATTCTACTTGCGGAAGGTCGTTTGGTAAATTTAGGCTGTGCCACTGGGCATCCAAGTTTTGTGATGAGTAACTCGTTTACCAACCAAACACTAGCACAAATAGAACTTTGGAAAAATACCAAAAAGTATAATAATGAGGTTTATATGCTTCCTAAGCATTTAGATGAGAAGGTGGCTTTTTTACATTTAGCACGTTTAGGTGTGGAGTTAACTGAATTGAGCAAAGACCAGGCAGAATATATTGGTGTTACTGTTGAAGGGCCTTTTAAACCAGAATATTATAGGTACTAGTTGACAGAAAAATAAATATTCCCGAGCTACACTTCTTCTTCGCTGAGTCACCAACTTCATCAACTAAGAAAATTATAACCCCACTAGAAAAGTGGGGTTTTTAAATATTATTTAAAAGAATAAAATTTTTGACCTACTAAATTATAAAAGTGTAACCATTTTAAATTTTTAATTCTTTTACTTTTGAACCTTTTAACTTTGTTTAATGAATATACTTTTAACAGGAGCAACAGGAACTTTGGGTTCTCAGGTATTATTTTCACTATTAGAACAACGTTTCGACTCCATCACAAAAATATATCTGCCCGTTCGGAAAAAAACGAAAGTAAGTCCAGAAAACCGTATTCAAAATATAATTTTAAGTGAGTTTGCTCCAAAATTTATAAAAGACAATACGCTCAAAATTTTTAATAAAATTATTGTGATTGATTCGGATGATTTTTTAAATCCGACTTCATTTTTAGGTAAGACAACCCAAATAGATTATCTTATTCATGCGGCGGGTTTCGTTAATTTATCGACAGATCCCAAAGCCGAGATTAAAGTATTTAAAGAAAACTTACAGTTCACAAAAGATATTTTTTTCGCTTTTCAAAAGCATATTTCAAAATTCATTTATATAAGTACTGCCTTTGCAACGGGCAATGTGGGCGGTATTATTGAAAATGATTTTAGCGATGTAGCCTGCAATAATTATCGCAATCATTACGAAGCTTCGAAACACGCCTCTGAAATCTTTTTATTAGCCGCGTGCAAAGAAAAGAATCTTCCTGTTCAAATACTTCGCCCTAGTGTTTTAGGTGGTAATATCATAGAAAATCCCACTTATTTTATCTCAAAATATATGGTTTTCTACTTATTTGCAAAGTTTTTTAACGGACTTAACTCTGCTGACTCCGTCAGAATTACCACTACTGAAACCACTGGTCTCAATATTATCCCCACAGATTATGCTGCGAGGGTGATTGCTACAGTAATTAGTACAGATATTCAACAATTAAACATTGTACATTCAAAAGAAACCAACATGATAAAAGGAATTGCCAAAATTCTAAACGTCGTTGGCTATACAAATTTCAGCTTTACAGAAGAACTAATCAATAAAAAAACAGGTTTTTCATCAAAATTAGAAGCCTTTTACTACGAAACCATCGGCGTGCATTTACATCCCTACATGATCTCAAAACCCAATGAATGGGATACCAAACTTTTGGAAAGTGTTTTGCCTATTCCTGCTTATAACTTGGAAGATTATTTAGCAGAAACTGTATCTTTTGCGATAAAAAATAATTTTAGAAATCAGAAGTGGTAGTGTTTAATTGAAAATGAATAGTTGAAAGTTGAAAACGAAATAAAAAAGAAATTTCAAGCGAAAATTTAAAAAGTCATGAATTTTATATGTTAAGTTTTAAGTGAAAATGTCAATCAAATACATGACTGGGCAATAGACAACGGACAAACTTTAAACATTGAACGAGAAACAATTTAAACTAGAAACTAATGTAAACCCCAAAAACCCTTCATTACCAAAATTGATAAGAAGGGTTTTAAATTTGTATTAAGAAATTATCGCTTAAGCTTCGAAAGGCTCAATAGATACGAAAGATTTTCCTCCCGCTTTCTTCTGGAATTTTACCAAACCATCTACACGTGCGTGTAAAGTATGGTCTTTTCCTGCATATACGTTGTTTCCTGGGTTGTGCCTAGTTCCACGCTGTCTAACAATAATGTTACCAGCAATCGCGGCTTGACCACCAAAAATCTTAACACCTAATCGTTTTGATTCTGATTCTCTACCGTTTTTAGAACTACCTGCGCCTTTTTTATGTGCCATTTTATTATGGTTTTATGTTCCTGTTTTTCAACAGAATAAAAGTTATACTTAAATAGAAAAGATATTATTCTTTTCCACCATCTAATTCATCTTGCCATTTTTTTAGCTCATCCCATTTACCCTCGGCGGCTAATTTGGCTTGTGCTGGCCAGGTATCTGTAACATGATTTCCACGAACATCGCCGATAATTTCATCGATTTTAGCCGAATCAATTTTTGCTAATTCTGCAAAAGTTGAAATTCCAGCCGCTATTAACGTCTCAGCAATTTTTGGTCCGATACCTTCAACCTTTTTTAAATCATCAGCACTTACCGCTTTCTTTGGAGTCGCTTTTTTAGGAGTTTCAGCTTTCGCCGCTACTTCTTTTTTAGGAGCTTCCTGTTTTGGAGCTGCTTCTTTTTTTGTGGCTGATTTATCAGCACCAGAAGTAAGAATACTCTCAATAACTAACTCTGTTAAATACTGTCTATGACCGTTTCTAACTTTGTAACCTTTACGTCTTTTTTTCTTAAAAACGATTACTTTGTCACCTTTCAGGTGCTTAATGACTTTCGCCTCAACAGAGGCTCCGTCTATAGCTGGGGCGCCAATAGTAATGTTGCTACCGTCTTCTAATAAAAGAACGTTGTCAAAAGTAACTTTGCTACCTTCTTCATTTTGCAAACGGTGAACATACACTTTTTGGTCTTTCGCAACTTTAAATTGCTGCCCTGCTATCTCTACAATTGCGTACATAGCTTGTGTTTGTTATTAATCAATAAATTAATTTGCCTATTTAAATAGGCGGGTGCAAATATACTTCTAATTCCGTAAATAGCAAGATTTTTTTTTAAAGAGTCTGTTTAAAAATTAGTCAATTGTTTTTTATGTCCCTTTTGTACTTTATTTCCTTTAAAATGACTTCAAAGCAGTCTCACGTTTAATTATGTTTTTTTAAATTGTTTGATGATTTGAACAATTGCATAAAAGATAAGGTCAACACCAATGAAGTTGCAAAACCCATAATAGCTACTGTAAAAAACACAATCCCTGCTCCTGTATTCTCATTTTTAAACCATTGTTCTGAAAGTTGTGGTAGAAAATCTATATTAATTTCTGTAGCATAAAAAGCAAAAAATATGGTAAAAATTAAAGTGGCTACGAAACCTGTAACGATGCCTGCGGTAAATCCCCTTCCGTAATTAAAAGTTGCCCTATTTTGAATCCGCAAATATTTTATGGCTTCGTAAATACCAAATCCAGTTATTATTCCATTAAAAAGACTGTAAAAAACATTGGTATGTAACTCAAACAGCGATAATATTAAAAAGTAGGCTATTAAGGAGCCACTTGTTGCTATTCCAAACCGAACTGGTAGTATAAATTTCATCATAATTTTAGATCATTTTTTTAAGTGCGTTCAAATTAAAAAAAAACATTGAATAATTTTTCAAAATCAAGTTAAAGAGTTAAGAATTTTCTTCATGGTGCTAACAAAATACGTACTTTCGTGTAACAAAACTAAAAAAAGACATACTAACTCAATGATAGGGTATCTATTTAAAACATAAAAATACCCTAAATTAATTTAAAGACTTAAAAAGAATGAAAAGAATGAAAAGAAATTTATTTTTGGCTGTTACGCTATCCTTAGCGGGAATAACTGCCAAAGCTCAAGAGGTGACTTACGAAGAGTACAAATTGGATAACGGACTCCATGTAATTCTTCACCAAGACAACACTGCTCCGTTAGTTACCACCTCTGTCATGTATCATGTTGGTGGTAAAGACAGAACAGAAGGTAGAACAGGTTTCGCCCATTTATTCGAACATTTAT
>Ga0209491_10009534_pt1 | contig 11885 bp, 12 predicted proteins | sample BON02_FD_187213 | JGI IMG/M metagenome (GOLD analysis project Ga0209491, IMG submission 187213) | Freshwater microbial communities from Lake Bonney liftoff mats and glacier meltwater in Antarctica - BON-02 (SPAdes) (version 2) | ecosystem: Environmental > Aquatic > Freshwater > Ice > Glacier... | reverse complement strand
GGCCTTGCCGGACAAAGCCGTGGCTGTCGCGCTGGAGATAGGTTTATTCGCGTCAGATGTGTTGTCAACATTTCCAAGCCCGACATCGCTTTTCGTCAAGGAGCCCAAAGCCGCAGCGGAAGCAGCGGCAGCATCCGCCTCAGATGCGGCGGTTACGGCAGAGGCGGCGGCAGCGTCAGCCGAATTTGAGGCAGCAGCGGCAGATAAAGCCGCGCTGGTTTCTTCGCCGTACGTTTGCGACATAAGCACCCAATTGGTGCCATTATAGCGGACCTCGATAACGCCATTTACAACGATATCATTCGCCACCAGGTCGTTGCCGTCAACCCGCTTGATCACCGTCGCGCCGATGCCGTCTACATTCAATGTACTGGCGCCGGTATTGGATGTCGCGGCTTTGAAAATAACCTGCTGGAACATCTCGTAGGACGTGATCGTATAAGGAAGGGCGAGGACATAAACATTCGCGGATCCGGTATCTGCGGCCGCTGAAATGGCGCCCTTCTTCATTTCCTCTTCTGTCGGCAGTTTTGCGAAGCCGGCCTCAACCGCTACCGCCAGGTTATTGACAGCTTCGGCCCGAGCCAAAGTATGCTTTGCAGCTAATTCAGTTGCATTGTAATAGCTGTTTGTCATTTTGCCCGACCTCGAAATGTGTAAGAAAGTGTGGCGCCATGCAAGGTATGTGGCGGCTCATAGGTAAGGTCAGACGCAACAACGATGCCGATGTTCTTGCCGATACCCTCAAGATCAGCGCGTGCTATTCCTTCAAGCTGCGTAGACCAATAAAACTCATTCCAGAATGCCTCGTCCCAAAAACCACCGCCGCCAACAACATTATATTCCGTACTCATTTGAGCCGGCAACTCGGTTGACCCGTAGTCATATTCAGATGCGATTGACAAAACGGTATTTGGCGATGCCTCCATTTCCAGAAGCATGTCGATATATCTTTTGTTTTGCTGCGGGGATCCGAAATGTGTGAAGGCAAATCGGACAAAAGCGGTAATGCTTTCTCCGTCGAAATTATTCCCCGCGCCGTCCCGATAAACGTATCCATCGTCAGACCCGAACAAAATCCATTCCTCGCCGTCATCGTCCTCGGTAACGCCTGCGTAATAAATCGTCTTGCCGTAGGAGATCGGCAGAAATTGCGGCAGGCCGGAACTCATATCCATGACCATTCCTGTGCCGCCAGAATAAAATATCCGGTACTGGTTCGTTGATTTTATGCGCGTTGTCGCGGTAATGGATTCAGCGGCAGCCCGTTTCGACAAAAACCAAGGGTCCACTTTTTTGGAAAACTTACCGATTTGAAAATCGCCGAAATTTTGCACAGTCTCAAGGGACCCGACGCCATTGATATCCACATGGATAGCCTGCCCGGCAATTTCCTGCGCGGCCCATTCAAACGCTCCGGCCCTGCCACTCAATCCCTTCAAGTTCCAATCGGCTGAACTGCTCCCATAAAGAATATGTATTTTGCTTTTCGAGTAAACCGCCATAACACCGGAAATATCAGGGAGGATTCCCGTTATGTCGCTACCAACGCCCAATTCGGCGGCTCCCAAGACAACAGACCATTCAAGCGGGGATCCAATGGCGCTATGCTGCAGAGAGCCGCCGGGGAATGCCAGAAACAAATGCTTTTTAAAGGCCGCGATATGCCTTGGTGTGTCGGTCGTCATGCCTGTTCGAATTGGCGTAAAGGTCGTCCCATCGAATTCAAAGGCTTTTGAAACGCCGTCCACGCCATACATGCGCTTGGACGAAGAATTCCCGTAGAAATTATCAGTGATAAACTGAAACCGCCCGCCGGGCTCAAGTGATGTCGCTGCGGCTGCCCCGCTGCAAGTGCCTGACCCGCCGCCGTCGGTTGTGATCGTCTCCGCGGCCTGGAACGTTCCCGTATCAGACTGAATAACCAAATACCCGGCCGCGTCACTTGTCGAGAAAGACCCGCTTTGGACGACAACCCTTTTTACCGTTCCCGTCGCGCTTGATGTCCCGCCGGTTACAGTCTCGCCTTCAAGGAAGGCCGTCACTCTGCCAGCCGTGAAATCTAGCGTTTTTCCTTTGTTGATCAACGCCCATCCGGAAGATGAGGATTTATACATATCGCAGGCCGTCCCGCCGATATTGTCCCGGAAAGCATAAACGGTATTATTATACCGCCAAGCGCCGCGAAGCCGTCCGGATCCGGGGACTTCCGAAATATCGTCTCTTGCCGCCTCGATCGCGGCGACCATCCAATCAGATGCGAGAGTATCGTTCGGGGCGGAAGCCTCCGTCAAAACTCCGTTCAACACCATCTTGGCAGAGGCGGAAACCTCCAAAGCCTCGTTATCCGAAAAAGTCCCGACAACATTTCTTAGAACCAAGTACCCGGCTGCATCGGATCCGCCGTAGGAGCCGCTTTCGATGACCGCATCAATCAGCGCCACCCCTGTTGCATTCGAAGTTCCGCCCACAACAGCGTCACCTTCCGAAATTGCTGCTTGGCCTGCGTCAAATGTCAGATAGTAATATTTTGCTAAATGCGGCTGCGGGTGCCCATCAAACCGCTCATGCCCATAAATTCGGCGATACCCGTTTGGAACAGGTTCATAATTTTCGGCAGAGATGCAGGTGGATTCCTTTTTAACCAACGCCTGCGTGACGACATCAAGGCCGCCCTTGAAAATAAATGTATGAGTTCTCGGCTCGGCCATTACGCAAGAGCCCTTGAGCCAATAACCATTGTTTCAAGCTGTTCGCGCTCAAGATTCCCGACAAGTTCATCATATTTGTCCATCGATGTTTTAATGTTCAAAATTGCCTCGTCATGGATATTCAGATTTTCGAGGGCCTTATATACAATCAGGTCATGGTACTTGGCCGGCATTTCGGGAACGTCGGCATTTGCGGCAAGGGATTGAGGGGATTTCATATATTCCCCCCGCACCGTGTAGGACGCGTCAGGATTCGGCCCGAAAACAATTTCATTCGCAGGAGTTATTGAATAATGGACAGGACGATTAGCGACCTGAACACCGCGGCCATACCGCCGACGCCAGTCCTGCCAGTCGATAAAAAAGATATCCGTTTCGTCAACAGACCCGAGGGAGGTTTTGTAAATCGTTGTGCTGCCCTGATCCGTTATCCATTTTGACAAACGTGTCAGCCCGAATGAAGCCGAAGTATATCGCTGCGTACCGGAAGTGACGGCAACGCTGAATTCCGCCCGCATCCAAAGCCACTCAGAACGGGACCGCTGGATGTCACGCCAAGACCGCTTTACCCAATAGACGATCTTGGCAAGACGCCCCGTTTGCGACAAGACTGACGCAGGTTGGACGCCCTGAACTGTACCGGATTCCCTCGCGGTGTCCTGACATAGTTCAAGGAATGTAGACATTAGGCAGCCTGCATATCTTGTGATTGCGACCAGCGAAGAATACCTTCTTTGGTCAAATGCTCGCCGCCCTTAACCACATTAAAGGGGTGCAACTGCACATCCCCCGCGGTCAAATCCCCTGTTTGGGGGTTGCGGGAATATTGCGTGGTTTTCGCGTTCTTCAACGCGATCACATATCGCAGAGGAACATCAATATCCTCGCCCCGCGGCAGCATCATCATGGATCCGTTTACACCAACCTCAACAGGCCGGTCGCCACCCTGCTCGGGCTGCAAGGATATATTGATCGTCACCTTTGGATCATTCCGGGATGTTTGTTTGGTTGACTTGGCAAACGGCGGGGGCGCGGGAGTATATGATTCCGCGCTTACAGGAATATCGCCCGACAAGTCCGGCGCCTTGATTTTTGAGATTGGGCCCGTAATTCGCAGCAAATGTGCGTGCAGGGCATCCATAGACTCGTCCGCGGCGATATCCGGAATTTGATATGTCACATTCAAAAGGTAATGCAGTTGCTCGCGGGTAAGGTCAGCAACGCTTACTTCGACATACTCGATTTTGTTGCTCATGTTAATTCCCTACCAATTCATACGAACAGTCGGAAGCGTCTAAAACCCCAATGAGATTGGCGGGGATTTCAGTCTCCACTCCAACAGGGATTTTTGTCATTCTGCCGTTCAACGACACAGGGACTTCCCGGCTTTCTGCAGCGCTGGTGATCAACACCTTAACGGTTTTAGCTTTTGCGGGGCCCGGAGGGTTTTTTGCGACCGCAACAGGCTTTGCAGCCGGAGCCGCAGCGGGCTTTTTCACTTCGATTTTCTTTTTCGTCATAGCAAACCTCAAAAAAAGAGTGACCGGCCGAAGCGGATCACTCTTGTTAAAATAAACAGGAAGGCTTTTGTTAGTTGCGGATCGCCCGATAAGCGATAGTCTCGCCATTGGCATTCAAATCCGCGTCTGTACCGATCGTAAAGCCCGGGGCGACCGTGCTTGACCCGGCATACATTCCGATGCCGGCAGTCGTGAGTTTCGTCCGGGTGCCAGCGGCGACCGTCTTGTAAGCGGAAGGATCAGCCATACCGGCAATCCATTCGCCTTTTTCAAAGCCTGCGGCACTATCAATATTGATGATTTCCACATAATCAGGGATCCATCCAAGCGGGACAGTGATCGCAGCTCCGGTACCTTCAACGGTACCAATTTTAACGTCTTTCATTTATCTATCTCCTAAATAGAAAGGGCGCCCCGAAGGACGCCCCTGCATTAAAAATAACCAAGATTTTAGAGGTCAGTGACAGCCACTTCAAGACGGGCCATCCATGCCTGGTTCAAAATCACGGCGGTGTAGTAAGCCTTCCAGGAGACAAAGCCGCGCTGCCCAAGCGGATCGGATTTATCAATCGTGTCAGGATTGATAACCCGGGGCGTCATGGCATTTGCACCTTTCAGCGGCACATTACCGAAGGCATTCCGACCAAGGAAAAGGACGGGATACACATCGACATTTGTCGCATCCAGCGCAACCATGCCGTTCAGCGTGGTGGAGCCGGTTGCGAGATTTGGCTCAAGCTCCGGCGAAAGGACATAACGAACGTCCTCAACCGTGCCGATTTCCTCCGGGGCCACAGGCTGGCGGCTACCATACTGCGCAACAGGGATAAAGCCAGCCATGGTCCGGATGTCGGCTTCAACGTCCGTATGAGCCAAAGCGATGTATGATGCCTCAATCGGGTGAGTATCGTACATGACGGACCCGGACAGGATCTTGGTCAGCTTCATGGCCTTGTTCGCCTTCAGCGCCCGGGTAACAGCCCGCTGCTTGGTAAGCGAAATCTTTGTGTTGACACTGCTGGGACCAGAACCGTTGGCATAGAAAACGTTCGTGCCGCCCTTGAGGACGCCATACGTGATCATTTCCATGGTCAGCGCGGCTTGCTCGCCGGCGAGCATGACAGCATCCTTCAGAACAGGATCTTCCGACGTGTCGTTCACCTTGTCCGTGATCTCAATCGGCTTGCCATACTGCTTGAGGGTCGCGTTAACGTCCTCATACGCCATTTTCTGCGAAGACGGGGTTACGCCTTCCTGCAGGGGAACGGTTGCGGCCCCGAACGGAATCGGCCGGCGCCACTTGGCCCCATCCGCCGTATTTTTCGGGATAGGTTTGGACTCGCCAAATTTCCCGAGGACAATGACCGGCTCCGCATGTTCAAGCGCAACCTTGGCTGCCCACGCAGCGGTACGCTGGCTGATATCGCCATAATTAGTTATAGCCATTTTACTATCTCACTTACTTCTGCTTGGCGTAGAAATTGAAAGCGGCTTCAAAATCCTCCGGCGGCCCGGATGTGGCACCACGCCCACCCGAAACGGTTGCCGATGAATCCAGTTGTCGCTGTCTTTTTTCTGCCAGTTTTTGGGACTTGTCTTGCTGTCGATCGCTGTCCAGATCGGCGGCGCTCTCTGCCGGATCCTTCTCAACGTCGCTCTCGGAAGACGGTTTTTTTGTAGCTTGGTGTTCTTTGAAAAGAGTAAGAACTGCGGACGCCCGGTTAGCGTCAACGAGCCTTTCGGCATTGCTCATAACGACTTCTTGAATAAAGTCCGGCTGCGCATTAACCCAATTCCGATATTCGGGGGTCTGCACAACGGAACGCCAATCGCTATGATTAGAATCCATCTGGCTGTATCGCTTTTCGGCGGCGGTCTCCTGGGCGTCCTTTTCAAGATTAGTAATCTTGTCCTGAAGGCCCCTTGTCTGTTCTCGGCTCTTTTCCAAAAGCTTTTTGACCGGCTTTGAAATATCGGGAAACTCTTCATCAAACGTGGAAAGCTCCGGATCATTTTCTTCGGCGGCGGTCTTGGCGGCAGCGGCCTGATCGGCGGCGGCCTTTTCCTTCTCTTTGTAGGTATCAAGTTCCTTCTGGAAAGAAGAAATTCTCCCGGAATCGGATCGGGTGCGATGCTGCAATTGATCGTTCTCGGCCCTTAGTTTTTCGGCTTCGGCCTTCCAATCAGTATCCTGCTGAGTGCCAACAGTTTTATCAAGGTCATCTTTAGCAGGAACGGCGGCAACAACAGGCTTATCCTGATCAGCATTGCTATCAGTATTATCTTCTTCGGGGATAGCGTCCTTCTCGGCGGCATTATCTGAACCGCTAAATTCAGCGAATGCGGCCTCAAAATCCTGATCATCCTCAACAGCCTTGTTTTGGTCCGTGTTAACAGCTTCAGCTTTTTCCTTGATATCACTCATCAAAAAACTCCGGGGTATAGCGGCTGACAATCAGCGGCTAGAATTAAATTATGCGTAGGTTTGCGGGGCCGTTTTCTCGGCCGCGTCAGGCGGATTGAGTTCGTCGAGAAGATCGCGGCAAGCCTCTATCCTCCCGCGATTACGTTCGTCATTTTCGGCAGAATCTTCGAGAAGCCCTAACGCATCTAAAATCTGGTCTTCGAGATAAGCCTCGACTGATCTCCGGCTTTGCTCCGGCAATTGGTCCAAAGGGATGTTCATATCCCGCTACCCATTTCTTTCTTCAAGCCCATTTCACCGGCGACCTGACGTTCCTTACTGTCGGTCTGCGTCTTGGCAATCATCAGCTTCCCGCGGATATCTTCGAGGGACATATTTTTCTTTTCGGCGATTTTGATCATTTCCGTATCGCGGTTCATATTTGCGACCTGGATATCTGTGTTCGCCTTCAATTGAGCCACCTGCAACTGCATCTTGATTTTCTCCATTTCAGGATCAGGCGGCGGCGGATTCTGTTGCGCGGCCTTCTCGTCGGCGGCAATCTCGTCATCGCTTTTAACAACGTCATTGGCCGGGATCATATGGGCCTGGATAAGCTTCCGGTAAAGCGAGACAGTTTTTGTGTATCTCCCGAGAACAGGGTGGTTCGAGAACTGCAAGGCGATCTGCATCAAATTCTGCGCCTGCACTTCGCGGACAAGCAGGACGCTTGAGCCTCGGGCGTCCACATCATAATCGCCCTTGATTTCTTCCTTTTGGCTGTGCTGCATGTTCCAGTCGTAAATGCGGCGAAGATTCTGCGTCGTGTAATCGTCGTCCCAATTCTTGACCACCCGCCGGAAAACAACGTTGACGCTGTTCATAAGCATCGACATGCCGCCGGAGGTTTGCGTTTGGTGAGATCCGCTTTCCCCTTGAGCCACGGCCGGCAGATTGGTTTCGTCATCCGCGAACTGCTTTGCAAGCTTGATGACGTTGATCATTTCAGTTTGGTTGCCGTCGATACTCGCGGTTTTAAACGCATGGTCCAGACTTTGCCCGGCCCGCAATTTCTCGGCATACCAAATTTTCCGGGGCGTCAACTCCCACCGGCCATCTGCCGGGGAAACAATGCTTTTGTTCACAATAATCTGCGGCCCGGTTGAGAGGGCGCTGTTATCCATGATCATCCGCCACGCGGCATTCAGGGCCCGCTGGCTATCCCGCATCAAGTGAGGAATACCGAAGCCAAAGATGCAGTTGTCGTCCTTTTCAAGATTAAAGACGCTGTAAAGACTTTCGCCGCTATCGAGGGGGTGAGCCCCAAACTTCAGAAGCTTGCCGTTGCCGAACCAGACGACAGCCAGCATTTCCTTCAGAGGGTCTTCCAGGACTTCCTCGAAATCCTGCATAAGCCTGACATCGCCGACACATTCGCAAATCGTCCGGAGATCATCACCGTCGATCGGGCCGTGGTATTCCCATACCTCATACCGTTTTTCAAGTTGGGCGCCATCCTGCACGATACTGCGCATCTGGTTGACGAAATCGGGAACCGTCGATAACTCGCCCTCGCGGATCATCGACCGAACAGCATCCTTGTCGAATCCCGGCAACCGAGCCAGCTCCCTCAAGGATTTTTTTGTAAGCAGGTGACGCTCAAAATCGAACGTCTTTTCCATCGTGTTCCGGGCGTCCATTTCCGGGAAATAGTTCAGCGGGTCCACAACAACGAAATCCGGCCGGACGCTGGATACGTCATCCAAAACATGCATTACCTTGCCGTCTTGACCTGTGTGGGCCTGCCACCGTTTTTTTACCTTGTTGGCGACAACGGGGCCTTTAATAACGCCGGTTCCAAGGACGCAGGCATGATGAATGACCTGGCGGCTTTTAATATTATAATGGCTGGTCGTGAACTGGTCGGATATCTCCAACTCCATGGCCGCGGCTCTTGTGTTGGCTTCCTCAACAACGACAAGCGCCGCGTTGGAAACATTCGGGTCCTTGTTTTTAACCGCCGTCGCAAGTTCGGGAACCGGCGTCGGCTTGATCCCCCAATTCTTTTCGTCCGTTGGGAACAGCATGTCTGACAAACGGGCCTCCCAACCATTAACCTTGTTCTTCGTCAAATTGACAAAAACCTGAGAATTGTTATCCCCGAGGTTTTTCAACGTGTCCTGATCATATTGCCCGTAGAATTGCGTCTGGTCCGATATCCAGCGGTTTTCAACATGCTGCCGTTTTGTCACCTGCTCTTTTGCCAGTTTGTCCAGTCCGCCGATAATGCCCGCCAATTTTTCGACAAGCGCGGCCCGGTTCGCGGCCTCTTCCTCCGGGCTCATAACTATGACCTCGGCAATTTCTTCAGGTTTTTCAGCAAGATTAGATTGCATTAATATCCGGCCTTTCTATCGCCAACAGGGACAGAAACAAGGAAGTCCGATTTTTCAAAAGGCTCAACAATTGCGTACTGCAATCCACTGACAACCAAATACCGGGTTGCATCCATCAAATGATCAAAACTTTTGATCGGTTGCCCCGAAACGCTTCTCCGGTACAGGCGGTACTCTGCAAACCAGCTTTGGCAGGTGCTAAAGACTTTCATCCGCCCTGTGGCCAGCCTGCCCGCAACCGCGTAAATTCCTGCCTCGACCGCGTTATCGGCCTTTTCAAGGTCGAGCCCGAGATCCATGTAGATTTCCATCAGGATTTCACCATCCCGTTGGCCCGCCCCTCGGGAAGCCGGATCGATGACGCCCGGTATCCAGTCGCCTCGCGCCTTAATCGCGTCAGCGTGAACAGACGGCAATTCCTTGCCCCGGTAATGCTCCGTGTAAAGATAGATGATATCCGAATCCCGGTCCCAGGCTCCGAATATCGCCGCCGTTTTCTTCCAGCCGACATCAAGCCCAAACACCCGCGGCCAATGGCTCGGTATCTTAAACGGGTCAACCTTGATTTCGTCTTCAGGCGTAATGTAGATAGCGCCCGCACCAAGCGACGGAATGCCTTTTGTTCTGGCATCCCTCAGATGTGGCGGCGTTGATTCCCTCAGTTTTTCCTTTGTCTCTTCATCCAGATGCGGAACGTCATCCCAACCGGCCTGAACACGGTATTTACTTTTGCTGACTGCCGGCATCATCAATGTCCTCCGGCAACCCAACTTCCCCGCAATAGGGGCAAAAATTTGTATCCTGTTGCCACCGATGCCCGCGGTCACAAATTATCGTGGGCTTATCTTTTGGTCGGCGCCGGGTCCGGAAATTAAAACTGCTTTCGAAACTTGTGTAAATCATTATTCCCCCGGCTGGTATTCCTGCGGCATGAACCCAAGGACAACCTCGCTCATACCCTCAAGCGGCGTGAACGTTATGAAAACCCGGCCTCGCGTCGTCGCTGTCCGGATCAAGCATTCTCCGTAAATATCAACCGGCGGTTCCTCGTCCAGCCAAATCCCGTCCTGTGCCGTACCTTCAAAACTACCGCGCCCTTGCTGGTAAGACTTGAGCCCGAGGACACTGGTGCCGCCGTCCACATGCTTGACGCCGATCGTATCAATAAGATTGGAAACACCCTGTTTCCACGCGATCGCCCCCATATCCAGAAGATCGCCTGGGATCATCCCCGTCCCGTCAACAATTTTCCTCTGACCGTCATAAATGATATTGCCCAACAGCTCTTTTTGGACGATATCCCGCGTTGTCTCGTTGGTTTTTCCCGCGGCCCAATATCTTCCTGCGCGGTCCCGTCTCCAGCCCGGCCACCAATCTGGATATTCACCCGTAAGGTGTCCGGTCATCTCGAAGGCCCCCGAAACCGTCTTTCCAATACGATTCGCGGCCATGAAACACCGCTCGGTATATTCAGCGCCAGCCGTGAAAAACTCGACATGCCGCGGATACAGCTCCCGGCGAAATTCGCCAGTCGCCGGGAATAAGCCAAAAAAATACCGGCGTTTCTGGCGCCGGTCCTTTTCTTTCAAAGCTGCGAGAAGTTCTTCGCGCTCTTTTCTGGATTTATCCTCAATTTTCGACGGCGGCATCGTTATGCTCAATCACCTTCATATTGCCGACCCTGCCTTGGAGAATTTTGATCTGGTTGTTTAGCTGGTCGTCATCGAGCGTGTGGACATGGCTAACATCGACCGTCACGCTCTTGTTGTCGCCGAACATATGGGAAAGCAACTTCGCACAGATAAATTTCAGGGTATCCACCTTCAGGCGATCCCGCATAATGTGGTCTTTCTGAAGCTTCCCATCCTTAAAGTCATTGCTACTATCGGACGCTACCGACCAGAGCATATCGGAAAATGCCATTGCCTGCGTCTTGCGGGCTTCCCAATACCGCTCCGCATATTCAGGGTTTTGGTGTATCCACCTGTAAAAAACATCTATGCTCGGCATCCCTTCCATCCGGCATATGTGGGTCAAGGCCGCGCCGGGCTCAACCAGCAAATTACAAATTTCATAAATAATTTCAGGGTCCGGGTCAAAGGAGGAAAAGCCGCTCCTTATCTTCTCAAAAATAGCCAAAGACGCATCATACCGGGCCTTGATATCCGGAAAGTTATTCACCCAGGCATAAAACGTCTCACGGCTCGGCGTCGTCTTCGAAAGCAGGATTTCCCGCATGTTCTTTTCGCCAAGTTCCAATTCGGCGAACATCTTCTTGATAATTTTTTCATCAGGCTCGCGCATCATATATCGCTTCGCCTTCTTCTTCACAGCCGGTTTTTTAACCATTCGAACTATACCATTCCGGGGTGAACCGATCAGCAGGCGCCAATCCATCCCGGTTTTTCAAATAATCCAAATCTTCCAGCGACATCAACCCGCCACTTCTCGCGGCTGCCGGCGCATTAGGCTGTCCTTGTCCCGCACTCCCGGCCGATCCATCGTTTGCAACACCCTCACTGGCACTGCCGTGAGATCCAACATCCGCAACCGCATTACCTTGGGCGCCCTCTGTCCCAACCGTGCCGCCGATAGCGCCCGTAATCGCACTATCAACCGCAGCAATGCCTGTTGGTGTCGTACTGCGACCGGTCGCCACATTCGCGGCCTTACCGAACAATCCCACCACCGTCATAGGCATTCCCATGAATCCCGTAACCATCGCTTTTGCCGCCTCCATAGCCGTGGCGGCGGTCGGATTTGTCACCGAATTTTGGAAACTCAGATCAACAATGGCGCCAAAATCTTTCGAATTAACCTCTGGGTGCGTGTTGAGCCCCAAATCCAACTCCCG
>Ga0209491_10009528_pt1 | contig 11890 bp, 8 predicted proteins | sample BON02_FD_187213 | JGI IMG/M metagenome (GOLD analysis project Ga0209491, IMG submission 187213) | Freshwater microbial communities from Lake Bonney liftoff mats and glacier meltwater in Antarctica - BON-02 (SPAdes) (version 2) | ecosystem: Environmental > Aquatic > Freshwater > Ice > Glacier... | reverse complement strand
GATGAATGGATTGCTGTTCAGCGTGCATGGATGTACCTGGAGAGCATTTTTGGGGCTCCAGACATCCAAAAGCAGCTGCCCCAAGAAACCGTTCAGTTCCTCCGTGTTGATCAAAGTTGGAAAGACATTATGCGCAAGACAAAGAAACGCCCGCACGTTGTTGACGCTGCCACTGGCCTCGGCGTGCTCGAGATGTTTCAGGAGGCAAACAAGACTCTTGAAAAGATTCAAAAGAGTCTGGAAGATTATCTTGAAACCAAGAGGAATGGCTTCCCACGATTTTACTTTTTGTCCAACGACGAGCTTCTGGAAATTTTGTCACAGACCCGCGATCCCCGTGCGGTCCAGCCGCATTTGCGCAAATGCTTCGATGCCATGGTTGCTGCTGATTTCGAAGATGGGGCCCCTCTTGAGGAAGGTGGCGAATCTGTCACTTTGTTGGTGGGGATGAATAGCTCTGAGAAAGAGAAGGTTACATTCAGCAACCCGGTTGCAACTGCTCCCAAGAGTGTCGAGTTCTGGATGTGTGATCTTGAATTTATGATGCGACAAAGTCTTTTAGACTGGACGATTAAGGCAAGGGAGTCTTACAGCGAAGACACTCGTGAAGATTGGTTCTTCCAGTTTCCTGCTGCCTCCATTTCAACGATAGATCAGGTCGAATGGACTGGCAACGGCGAGAGTGCGATCAAGACGATCACCGATGGATCCAACCCCAAAGGTCTCACCGACTTCCTCGATTTCTCGGTTGCACAGATCGACAAGATGGTGCTGGTTATTAGGAAAGACCTAACCAACATTCAGCGTTCTGTTATGGCCAACCTCATCGTAATTGACGTACATGCGCGCGATGTCACCAAGAGGCTCATCCGCGACAAGGTTACTGCTGTTACCGACTTTGCATGGATCTGTCAGCTCCGTTATTATTGGGACGAGCCAACTGTGGATGAGCAGCATGGAGTTATCGTTCGCCAGACCAATGCTTGGTTTTACTATGCGTGGGAATATCTTGGCGTTGTGGCCCGCCTGGTCATCACGCCGCTTACCGACAAGTGCTTCATGACTTTAACTGGCGCGCTGAATCTTCTCCTGGGTGGTGCCCCTGCGGGACCTGCTGGCACAGGCAAGACAGAGTCTGTTAAAGATCTCGGCAAAGCTCTTGCATATCCTGTTGTGGTTTTCAACTGCTCGGATGGACTTGATTACAAGATGATGGAGAAGTTCTTCTCTGGACTTGCGCAGGCTGGAGTGTGGGCCTGTTTCGACGAATTCAACCGTATTGACATTGAGGTCTTATCTGTGATTGCGCAGCAGATTATGACTATTTGCGACGCTCTCAAAGAATTCAAAGACCGTTTTGACTTTTTTGGCAAGGAAATCAGACTCAACAGAAACTACGGCTGCTTCATTACAATGAATCCGGGTTATGCCGGCCGTACAGAGCTGCCGGACAACTTGAAGGCGCTTTTCAGGCCCATGGCAATGATGGTTCCTGACTATGCACTTATTGCCGAGATCATGCTTTTCTCTGAGGGATTCGGCGATTCACTCACCCTTGCCCGCAAACAGACGGCCATGTACCGTTTGGCGTCGGAGCAGCTTTCTTCACAAGACCACTATGATTTTGGCATGCGTGCCGTCAAATCGGTGTTGGTGATGGCCGGAAAGCTCAAGCGTGTAAACCCTAATATGGTTGAGGACGTGACACTTATCAGGGCACTTCGGGATAGTAACATTCCTAAATTTTTGTATCCCGACATCCCTCTATTTGAAGCAATATTGCGCGACCTTTTCCCGGGCGTCATTGTTCCTGTTATTGACTATGGAAGCGTGCAAGAATATATTGAGAAGAAGCTCGTGGAGAATAACTTGCAAATTGTCCCCAAATTCGTGGGCAAAATCATTCAGTTACACGAGACGATGGTTGTTCGTCATGGAGTGATGTTGGTTGGAGTGACTGCTGTTGGAAAGACAACGGTTTCTGAAATTCTGGGCAAGGCCTTTTCTCAGATGAAGCTTGATGGCGCAGGTGGCGGGTTTGAGAAGGTTGACCAGTTTACTCTTAATCCGAAGTCAATCACAATGGGTGAGCTTTACGGTGAATTCAATCTCATGACCCAAGAGTGGACGGACGGCATTATCTCCACAATTGTGCGCGAAGCTTGCAATTCTGTGGCCAATGGCGACGATAAAAAGAAGTGGGTGTGGTGTGATGGACCTGTGGATGCCATTTGGATCGAGTCCATGAACACCGTGCTAGATGATAACAAAACGCTCTGCCTCAACAATGGTGAGAGAATCAAGCTTCCAGCGACAATGACAATGGGATTCGAAGTCAACGACCTTGCTGTTGCATCTCCGGCCACTGTAAGTCGTTGTGGAATGGTCTATCTCGAGCCTGTGTATCTGGGTTGGCACCCATACGCCAAGTCCTGGTGTAATGGGGTAATGAATCAACGCTACCCTGGCTCCGGCGATACGCTCATGAGACTGATGGACAACACTGTGGAGAAGGGCATCGTATTCATTCGCAAGGAATGCAAGGAGCACATAGTTTCGGTTGACTTCAACCTCGTGTCAAGCTTCTGTAGTCTGCTAGACAGTCTCCTCCGCGAGGAGTATGGAGTCACCACAGAGAATCTGGAGACGATGATTAACAAATATTTCGTATTTTCCTTTATTTGGACTCTCGGTGGCAATTTCAGCGACGGCTCTCTCAAGAAATTTGAAGAGTTCGCCAGGTCCATCATTCCAGAAATCATCCAGGACTTCCCCTTCGAAAACTCGGTCTGGGACTGGATGGTGGATATTTCCGATGGATCCTGGACACAGTGGCAAGACCTAGTCCCCGAGTTCAAATACGATAACAACGCGCCTTTCTTCAACTTGATCGTGCCGACCGTGGACTCTACACGCATCAAGTATGTGCTCAAAGCTGAAATCGATGGGGGCTTCCATGTGTTGTTGGGGGGCAATTCGGGTGTGGGCAAAACGGTCATCGTCGAAGACTACCTTAACCAGACTGACAGCGATAGGTACGTGTTTCAGACCAAGGTCTTCAGTGCGCAAACGTCTGCCTGAGCTCTGCAGGCCTTTTTTGAAGAGAAGATGGAAAAGATCCGCAAGAACTTGCTGGGCCCGCCTTCTGGAAAACAATATTTGTTTCTAATCGATGACTTGAACATGCCTCTGAAGGAAACTTATGGAGCACAGCCTCCCATCGAGTTGATCCGGCAGATTATCAACGTTAAGGACGAAAACAATGGTGGCTTCTTTGACTTGAAGAAAATTGGACTATTCAAGAAGATCCAAAAAACGCAATTTATTGCAGCAAATGCACCCCCTGGTGGTGGCCGATCTGAGGTGACACCCAGGCTCCTGAGACACTTCCACCTGTTGAACCTTCCAGATCTTTCACACACCTCTATGAAAACCATCTTCTATTCTATTGCTTCTGGATTCTTGGAAGGGTTCCCAGGGGAGTTCGCTGCGCTTGGTGATCCAATGGTGGAGGCCACCCTCGATGTTTATAGCTCAATCCAGAAGGCTCTGTTGCCGACCCCAACAAAATCGCACTACACATTCAATTTGCGCGATCTGGCAAAAGTCATCCAGGGAGTCTTGATGTCTGAACCTAAGTTCATCTCAGATATGGACATGATGCTGCGATTGTGGTGCCATGAGTGCTTTCGTGTCTTCAGAGACCGTCTGATCAACGAAGAAGACCAGAAATGGTTTAATGACAAGCTTGTCACCGTGCTCGTGCAGCATTTCGAAAAGAACTGGGGCACTAGCGATTTTGTAGATGCGTGCTTCGGCGATTTCTTGGCGACTAAAGCAGCTCCGTACGTTGAGATCATGGATTGGGATAAAGCGTCAAAAACACTCAAGGACTTTGCGGAAGATTATACGCTCTATGGGGACAAGGCCATATGGGTCCTCGAGGATTACTGGTTAGAGTAAGTGGAAATTAGGTCATGTATGTACAAATGATTGCAAAGACAACAAGGTTCCTGACCAAGTTCAAATATTCCAATGAGGTGTTATTTTCCCGGCTGCATTGCATTGCGATTTCCAAAATAATCGTTCAAAATCAAGACTTTACTGCTCATGGCAACACACAGACTTCACGTGTTTGCCGCAGCAGCAGCTCCCCATACTAGCTTGTTATTTTCAAGGGAGAAACCATTACTGCCGTCGACACAGCACACCGGATCACCATTCTCGATCGCCCAATAGTTGATGACCCATTCGATGTTGCGGATCATGGTGTTGAGCGTAGCATGCGTTGGAAGGTCTTGCTTGGTTTTATCTGACAACTTGCTGTTCTTTAGCTGGTGTAGGACAGAAGACATGGTGCTAGTGGTTTTCTTTTCCGGTATATGCTTGCTGTAGACACGAACATACAGACCCACTATCATGGTGTTGATTGTTAGGTCAACGTCGACCGAGAAAATGTCGTTCTCGTATGAAGAGCATTGCATCATTGCTGGCACCAGAGTATTCATGTTCTCCCACACTGACCGGACTCCAATGCGGGGAAGTTTTTTGGAGTAGTCGCAACCACATAACAAAACCATGAAAATCAAAATGGCGTTCAGATGCGCCTTGTTTTCATACGCAGGTGGTGTGCGAGTCGTTTCTGCAGAAACAGGGCCCGCGGCTTCCGTGTCAGATATATCTGTGTCTTCACAATCCATTTCCATTTCTACGTCGCCTAGCATCCCGAGGCCCTTTCCTCTCACAAGGGGGGGAGCCTGGAGACATTCAGCAGGAAAGCAGGAGTGCAGCACCTTCACAAGGACGTTGATGTGAATGATTTCATACTCGAACTTTGCTTTTGTTTTGGGGACTTGTGCTTCACTCAACTTGCGTTTCTTTCCTTCAGCCGTGTTCGAATCCGTTGCAGTGGGTACGGGAAGGCGGGTTTTGTAGCGACGGACGTAAATATTGCCCTGGTATGCGTTACGCGTCACAAAGTGTGCGGCAATAAGCAGCACGTCGGAATCAATCGAGTCGATACACATGTCTCCAAATATTCCCACGTATCGCATGAACTTTACGTCCGATTCGCCCATCGCCTTCATATCGGGAAGCACTGTTCGGATCTGTTCTTTTGATTTGTAATCGATTCGAGTCGAATTGACGAAATCCACCACTAGTGTTGTACCCCTTCTCGGCGGAGTATATTCGGTTGCAATCATGGATGAAATCAGTGAAATTACTTTGGTTTTGAAAGACCGATTCTGCAATGCCTGAACCCATATTTTCTGCTCGCAAGGTCCCGTAGGCAGTGTGTCGCTACCGTCAAACTTGAACGCGAACTTGTTGCCTGAAACACGCTTGCTTTGCTCAATCGACTTGAAGATTGGCACATTTGCGTAGTTGTCGAAACAGATTATCACGGTGTCAAATTTGTTGTGATAGTGCGTCAACTGCGAGAAGAATGTGCGATGGATAAACTCCCTCCACGTCGTCTCGTTCTCGCGTACAAACGACTTCATCAGCTGCACCTGCGCATCGATGAAAATTGTCTTGCATTTCATATGCGTCACGACAAAGGCATCACCTTGATCCCTTCTCCACTCCTTTGCCCACTCTTGGTGAATTCCCATTTGATTTGCCTATGTTCACGCACCTACGCACCCCTGCGACAAAATTTGCAGTCTCCAAATAATTTTTGTCGTGATGACAACTACCACCGCGACGTCCCACACCGGCGTTTTCTGTGGCATTTTTTTTCGTTTTAGAGAATCGAGTGCAGATCACTTCTGATCTTTCCAATAAACAACATTGTCATTGTCTCCCTCTTTGAGTGTCATACAGCGTTTCCAATAAACAACATTATCTGCCTCTCTGAGTGTCATACAGCGTGGTACAAAAAGAGTGACGTCCAACTAGCCCACAAACCCTCAGGCCCTCCAACGTGTTGACCCTCATGCGGAGGACCGTATAGGGGGAAGGGGCGACTGCGGAAGAGGGAGGGAAGGCTTTCAATCATAACTTCATCGCAGGCATTCACCCAAGCTGTCCAAGAAGAGACTGACAAGCTCCAGGAATGAAGTACATTTTGCGTATGCTGTATTACGTTACCGTGTAAACACCACCGTCTATGTTCAAATATACATTCACATTTATATAAAGCATAGCACCTGAATACACAATAAACTGCCAAGCGTTGTACAGTATGGGTGCCTTGCAAAGTTTATTCAAACTTTTATTCGCAAAGAAGGAAATGCGTATTCTTATGCTGGGTCTTGATGCAGCTGGAAAGACAACCATCCTTTACAAGTTGAAGCTCGGAGAAGTCGTTACAACCATTCCAACTATTGGTTTCAATGTCGAAACCGTTGAATACAAAAACATACACTTTACCGTGTGGGATGTTGGTGGGCAAGATAAGATCCGTCCGCTGTGGAGGTACTTTTTTGCCCTGGTCACGGTGTGATTGTGGTTTTGGGTTGTACGCCTAGTTCTAGGACATAATTTTCACCTTGTGCGCTATTTGAGTCTAGTGCACCTTTTATGCCTTTTGTACCTTTGTGCCATGCATCGCTGGGATTAATGTGAGTTTCGCGTTTTTGAACACGCATTTGCATACAGACACTACTTTCAAAATACACAGGGACTAATTTACGTAGTGGACACCAATGACCGGGACAGAGTTACAGAGGCGCGCGATGAACTGTAAGTTATGCGGAACCCCAAAACCTTGTATTGTATACTTTACAAGGTGTTGTACACCAATACACCTCACTCTTGCATACAAGGAGCGAGGTGGCGGGAGTGATGTACGCTTCTACCCCACCGTTTATGCAAGTGTGAGGAGGAGATGGCTGAAGTGGTGGGCGACACTTCCACCGCACCTTTATACAAGTGGGAGACAGGAGATGCCGGAAGTTGTATACGCTTCTACCCCACCTTCCATGCGCATGCAAGTGTGAGGAGGAGTGAGGATGAGATGGCGGAAGTGGGCGACGCTTCTACCTGTGATTCTTCTTCCATGCAAGAGTGAGAGGAAGTGGCGGAAGTGAGTGGGCTACACTTCCACCACACCTTTATACAAGTGTGACACAGGAGATCGGGGGAGTTGACTGCGCTTCCACCCCACCTTCCATGCCCATGCAAGTGCGAGGAGGTGCGAGGAGGTGTGAGGAGGTGTGAGGAGGTGTGAGGATGAGATGGCGGAAGTGGGCGACGCTTCTACCTCAGATTCACCTTCCATGCAAGAGCGAGAGGAGGTGGCGGAAGTGGGCGACGATTCTACCCCAGCTTCCATGCAAGAGCGAGAGGAAGCGAGAGGAGGTGGCGGAAGTGGGCGACGCTGCTACCTCAGATTCTTCTTCCATGCAAGAGCGAGAGGAGGCGAGAGGAGGCGAGAGGAGGTGGCGGAAGTGGGCGACGCTTCTACCTCAGATTCTTCTCCCATGCAAGAGCGAGAGGAGGTGGCGGAAGTGGGCGACGCTTCTACCCCACCTTTCATGCAAGAGTGAGAGGAAGTGGTGGAAGCGGGCGACGCTTTCTCCGCACCTTTTATGCAAAAGTGTGTGTCTGCTTGCACAAGTGCGTCGCAAAGGGGTACAGGCTGGTGTAGACGCATAAGGTGCCTTATCTTCATAACTTTGGGCATCCTATGAGTCTTCGCCACACTGTAGTGTGTGTTTGGTGTTGAAGTTGTTGTGGCGGCAGCAACACTTTATAATTATATATTTTCAGACTGTCTCCGACTTTCTATGCAATGCACATTTATTGCGTCTGACCATACCCAAAACATAATACTACAGTCATAAAATACTGGCGGAGGACGACCTGCGTGGTGTAGAAGTACTGGTCTTTGCCAACAAGCAAGATTTGCCAAACGCAATGAATATAAAAGATATTACCGAACAGCTCAAACTCACTTCGCTACGCAAGAACAATTGGCATATCCAGCCCGCGTGTGCCACTTCTGCAGAAGGTCTTTATGAAGGGCTAGACTGGCTTTCTTGTCAACTGAAAAACAGAAAACCCCCAGCATAAAGGGGTGTGGTAGAAGCATGGCCCTCAAGCCCATCCCCACGTTTCAAAGTGTCATTCCTGGCAACTTTTTGCCGTACCAAGTGGTTTTACACCACCTTGTTGATATACCACGTTGTTTTGGCACCTTTTTGATGTACCGAAGCACGTTGTTCTTGCACCTTGCTTGCTGCGCCACGTTGATTTATGTGTATATTGATATACAAACATTCTTGTAATGTATTATATTTATCCAGGACCGTCTTTGCTGCACACTTGTATACATGCATAGCCATATGTGTAAACATGTGCAATGGCGACGTACTATTTCTGCGCCCCAAAGCATGCATCCCCTGATATTGAGGACCCCAGAGATGTGGAGGGGAGAGAGGGGATGATTCTGACCCTAAAAGGCCATATCGATGTTTTGTGAAAACGTGCTCCGTTTTAAGCCGCATATGCCCAATACCCCAGGTCACCATGATTTACGTTTTATTTTTCCAGTTTTTGACTATAATAAAAACAAACTTCAAATTCGACTAGTCTATCTAGTCTACACTGCCTCTTCCCTCTCAAAGGAGTGACCACCTCGATGCCCCCCACCCCCTCCTCCACACACAAGGGTTTCTTGTTTTTTGCTTGGTCGCAAAGTGGTAGGGGGGGGGGGGGGGGGGGGGGGGGGCTAGGAGGGCTAGGATTATGACTGTGAATCCTCTACACCTTTGACCTATCATCTTATATATTTGAACTTATTAACTACGCCTACGCTATTTCGGGGGAAAACTATGGCAGTTTGTGTGGATAAGAAAAAGATTTGCCACGTTGAAAAAAAACGCGCACTTGGCGACACTCTGACGCAACATACGTTCGTTTGGAGATGAGCAGTGGCATGAGCGATGTTGTTGCGACCACATATTCGCACTCGAGGCTTCCTTCACAGTGTGATGTACTGCTGTGTCACGCAGAACCCAACGATTCTACAAAGTGTACGACAACGTGCGCTGTTACGCCTGTGCAGACCAAGGCTGCGCTAACTGCCTTGCTGAAAATATGCAGTACGGCCATGCTGGTAGTAGAGGACGATAAGTTTTACATCATGCAGCTGCAGATGCCTGGTGCAGACAAGCGAATAAGTGTTCAGATTATTATTTCGGCGCTGCACAAGTGGACGCGCTTGAAAAAGAGTGCGGAGATTATCTTTATGGTTGGTTGTTTTTTCACGGGTGTTTCAAGGAGCTCGGGCGACCCGCAAGCAGGTGCCTTTAAAGGAAAGATTACTCAAGTTTTGAATCGGCTGGCCATTGCTGCAGTGGAGGACGGGCCTTTCTTGGTGATGGACACGGATGGGCAAAACGCAGTGGTATATTTTTGTGGGTTTTATGTGTGGTATGTGTGGTAGACGGTTAGCATAGTGTTGTGTCGTTTTTGCATGTTTCTTGTAGGCATTTTGGGGGCGCTTAATATAAATCAGGTTAGGATGTGTTCCAGTTGTTTGACCTGGATCGGTCCTCACACTAAAAATCATTGTCTTTACAATATATCTTGAAATATTGACTCAAATTCGTGATGGCAGCAAAATTTTCACACCACACAATAAAATACAACATGAATGTTTGTATGTTTCTGAATGCTGGCGTTCCTTCATGGTCATTCATGGAGGTACATAGGGTGTCTTATCTTCATAGGTCATTTCCCTTTGGGGCGAAAGAGCCCAATAATTAGTGGCTCTTTTGCCCCAAAGGGGCCTTTAGGCGAAACATGACTTGCAACTTTAGGCATCCTATGAGTTTTCGCCACACTGTAGAAGGAGTTTGAAAATAGACGAATGATTCTAACTACTGTGGCGTGGATGGGTGTAGGTGACAGCTTTTGTGAAAATGGAAATCTTCCGCCAAAAATCCGACTGGAACAGCGTGATAAAGTATATGCAGAGAGCGGTGTCGATTCTTGATATGTGTAAGCGTGGCAGGATCCTTAGCCTGGTAAAATCGCACGCTACGCTGAACATGCATTGTGTCGACCACCGGGAAGAGGTGGTGTGTGGAGAGATGCGAAAGGATTCGGAAATCGGGTGCAGCGAATTGGTGGAGAAACTTGAACGCAGGTGGCCCGGGATTGTGCCACTGTTTGACACGAATCTTTGCTACCACAAAAGCCCAGAATTGCGTCGTATGGTGCACATGGCACTCAAATGTAAGACCCTGCTTCGTGCGACTGTCGCTGAGCACGCCAAGTTTTGCGACATGAAAGTGCTTGTGGCTGCAACGGCACCAAAAGGCGACTGGATAGAAGACGATTTCATAAACGACATGCATGGTGGCGACAATACGCGCCGGGGTTGGGAAAAGTTTGTTTACCACGGAATCAAGACTGTAGACACGTTGCAGTTTCAAATCGGCGGCCTCAACATACCAGCACTAGAAATCAACTACCAAAAACAAAAGGAGGAACAGTATGTTGCTGACAAGACGGCCAAAAAGGCGCTTGCTATGGACAGAAAGAGGCGCCGCGCTGCCGATAGTGCCGATGATGAAAACAAGACAAGGAAAAAAAAGGTGTCGGGGAAAGTGAAGCTGCAGGAGTTGAATGAAATACTTGAGATGGCGGAGAAATATGCACTAGCTGGCGACATTACTGCACTGCGTAGCCTCGTGTCGACGCAGCAGACAAAACGTGTTGCAAAAAAAAAGAGAACGAGTGTGCAGCAGATTCTAAACGTCACAGACGTGCAGAAGGACGTGCTGAAGAACGTGGCGAAGGACGTGGCGAAGGACTCTGCACTCGTCCGGTACAAAGGCCGTATCTGTGGCTTCAAGTTTGCCACTACACACGCCAAGATGCGAGAAAGCATTGGAACACACATGGTAGACACGATGGTTTTCGTGAAAATTGGCGAGACCCTCGCAGATTTCGAAGATTCGAAAAAAATCAATCTTCTCATGGCAAGCCTCGGCATGCCCAGCGTCGTGGAGACTCTCGTACCAGTCATTTTCGACGAAGAAGCATGGACTGCTCACAGTCAGCGCCGCATTACCCCCGACACTGAAAAATGGGGCCCGTGTATGCTCAAAACAATGAAGGCTGTAGTCAAGAGGCACGAGGCACAGGGCTTGAATATCATCATGAAAATCAGCGAACTTTACGACGGTGTCAGGTTGAGCTGGCTGGGTCGCCAGGATGCCGACTGGTGCAAGGACATAATGGAGTTTGAATCAGGCAGTCTCATGCTCGGCAAGACGCTGATTCAGAAGATTCTCTTTGATGTCTATATGGGTAAGCACATGCATATGTGCGAGGTAGAGTAGACCCATATCCCACAATCCCATACATACTGGGCTCATATCAGGCATACACTGTTTTTGCACCCCATGAGCTGAGGTACAGTGCATGACTGAGCAAAACAAAACGCTCTCATCACGTGTGCAGGTGTGCGAGACAGCGGACCTTTCAACGCCATGATCGACGAGAGTGGGCGTGTCCTGACAGTGGACATTTCCATTGCAGACGCCGCCAAAATGCAGCAGTATCGAGGCAACGGGCTTTTCCCTTCAGCACGCAAATACGATCCACTACACATTGCACGCGCCGTGTCCTATATCAAAAAAAATAGGCCAGCGCTTGCCGACTTTATCACACTTCTCAAGAAAAGCACACCACCCAACCCGCATCTGGTCATGGACGAGATGTGTCCGTTTTTCGACGACAAGAATATTGTGGCGCTGCGTTCGGCCGATAAGAAAGAGCCCTACCTATGCTACTTGATCGCACAGCTCAGACGCAGTCCTGCTACGCCACCACTGCCATTCTCATGCAATGTGGTGTAGACACGTGAAAAGTGCAGTCTCCATGGCAGTGCCTTCGCCTGCATACATCATTCTCCCCTCGTCCCCGCCCA
>Ga0209491_10009527_pt1 | contig 11890 bp, 17 predicted proteins | sample BON02_FD_187213 | JGI IMG/M metagenome (GOLD analysis project Ga0209491, IMG submission 187213) | Freshwater microbial communities from Lake Bonney liftoff mats and glacier meltwater in Antarctica - BON-02 (SPAdes) (version 2) | ecosystem: Environmental > Aquatic > Freshwater > Ice > Glacier... | reverse complement strand
ACACACACACACACACACACACATATATATATATATATATATATATATATATATATATAAATATATATATATATATATATATGTGTGTGTACATATATATATATATACATACATATATACATATGTGTATATGTATATATATATACATATATATATACCTAAGAATCTATACACATACATATATGTGTGTGTATACGTATGCATATATGTATATATATAGATATACATATTTATACCTATATATATACATGTGTATATACATATATGTACACACATACACACACAGATATATATATATTTACACACACACACACACACACATATATATATATATATATATATATATATATATATATATATATATATATATATATACATATATATGTGTGTGTGTGTGTGTGTGTGAAATTAGTTGATATCTATATATATAGAGTGTGTGTGTAATAGCCAGGGCGTCAGGGCAATTTCCGCAACCGCCTCCCTTGCGGACGGACCCTCCTTCGCCGCAGTCACCCTCGCTTCCGCCTCTTTCGCCGCCATCATTGTCGTTAACAAGATCCATCACGCCGTGGGTACCGCCACTGCCGCTTCCGGCCGAGCCTCCGACCGTACCGCGGCGTCAGTAGCAGCACCCAGCAGCAGCAGCAGCAGCAGCAGTACCACCAGTTGGACCACCACCATCATCAACACCAGCAGTCCCCAGCACCAGCACCATCAGCACCACCAATACCACCAACACCAGGACCAGCACAGCCACCGGCACCAGCACGGCCACCGCGAGCAGCACGCCAGCATCACCAGCGCGTAACCTCGGACAAGCACCCGCAGCACTGCCTCTAGAAGCAGCAGCACCACCACCGGCAGCAGCGCCGAGGCAGCATCAGCAGGAGCCGCAGCGACAGCACCCACCACCAGCACCATTAGGCGCGGGAGAAGCAGCAGCAGTAGCAGGCGCAGCCCAGCGGTAACAGCAGCAGCCAGACGCAGTAATGGCACCAGCACTAGAAGCACTGACGGCGCCAGAAGCAGCACCACCTCCACCGGCAGCAACATAGCAGCAGTAGCGGCCGTAGCCACAGCACCCACCACAGGCACCAGTAGGCGCGGCAGAAGCAGCAGCAGCAGGAGGAGGCGCAGCCCAGCAGTAGCACCAGCGCCAGAGGCACCAGCAACACCACCATCCCGTTCACCACCACCAGCGGTCCAGCAGCAGCACCAGCAGAAGAAAGAAGTGCAGCGGAGCTAGTGTGCTAGTGTGAAAGCGGTAGATGGGTGCTTGCTGGTCTGACGGATGCTCTATATCGCTCTCGGCAGTTCTCTCGTGCGTGTCGCTCTGCGTGTGTGTGGGTGTGTGCATGTGGGTACATGTGTGTGTCGTGCGCGTCGCTCTGCCGTCGGTGTCGCCTCGCCAGGCCCTCACCTCCTTGATCCTCTGAGCGAGCTCGTACTAAAGAAAAGGAGGTGTTTACGGTAGTTATTATGCTGAAGTTTGGCGCTCGAATCGCGTCGCACCTCCTTCATCATCTGCGCCAGCTTGTAGGGCGGCATGTAGAGCCCGCCCGTCTTGCCCGACGCCGCGTCCACCACGCCCGACGCCTGCGATTGACATGGATGGGGCGTCAGAGTAGGGGTCGTGGTGTTAGAGACGCGGAGTGCGGTCCCTCACCGTCTTGGCCGCAGTCTCGAACGGGTCCTCGATCGTCTTCCTCGCCCCCCCCGCGTCGCGCGTGTTGCTCCGCGCATCGCCCTGCCCAGATCCAGCCTCGGCGCCGTCGTTGGCGTCCCGGCCGTCGCCGCCGCCGCGGTGGCCGCGCCCCTTGCGCTCGTACCCGCGTCGGTCGTCGCGCTCGTCACGCCCATAACCGCCGCCGCGCCGGTCGCGGTCGTAGTCCCGGTCCTGCTCGCGCCGCCGGTCGTAGTCGTCGCGTCGCCAGTCGTCGCGCCGGTCCGAGTCGTCGCGCCGGTCTGGCCGCCGGTCGGCCGAGCGGCTCCGACGGTCGTGGTCGCGCTCGCGCTTCTCGCCGCGCCTTTCGTCGTCGCGGCGCGCCGGCCCCTTCTCCGCAGGCGCCTCGGGCTCCTCCGCCGCGGCGATCTCGCGCGCCAGGTCATCCTCCTCGTCGAGCAGAGGCGCCGCCTTGCGTGGCGCCGGCTTCTTCGACCCGGCCGCTTTGCCCTTGGTGTTGGCCTTTTTCGCGGCGTCCTCCTCGTCGCTGCTGTAGGACGACGAGTAGGAGCCCGACGAACTTCCCGAGCCCGAGCCCGAGCGGCTCTGACTCCGCGACGGCTTGGCCATCGGGTTTTTGGCGTCGAACGCGTTGCGCCACGGCGGCGTGCTCACAAACGGTATCTGCTAAAAGCAGAAAAATATCGCAAGGGGAGAACACGCGCTGCTCCGTCGCTCGACCCAACTTCGAGTGCGTCGCTGCGCTGCCGCGCGCGTGTGCAGCGACTGGTCTGGACGCAGGGCGGCCGATGTCTGGAGCTGCAGCGGCAACAGCCTGGCGGTCGCGCTGGTGGCGTCCGAGGGCGCGGGGCTGGCCTGCGGGACCGATGCTGGCGCAGAGCGCTGTGTTGCAGAAACGTTGGCTGAGACCTTCACCCCTCTGGACCGGTGCAGGCTCGCGACAACCATGTTCGCAGCCAAGAAGATTGTCAAGGAGAAGGATGCGCAGCCGGACGCCTTCGAGATGGATGTGGCGCAGGCCCTCTGCGACCTTGAGGCCAACTCCAACGACCTCAAGGCGGAGCTGCGTGAGCTCTACATTGTCTCGGCGAAGGAGCTCGACGTGAACGGCCGCAAGGCCGTCGTGATCTTCGTGCCCTTCAAGCTGCTGAAGGTGGTGCACAAGATCCAGTCCCGCCTTGTCCGGGAGGTATGTAAATCGCCCTGCAGCGGCCCTGCGCGCAGAGAAGTGTGAATGCAGTCTGTGGGCCAAGGCGTCTTCCACTCACCGCCGTGCGGGCACGCCGCTGACCGCCGCCTCCCCTCCACCTGCGCCCGCAGCTCGAGAAGAAGTTCTCTGGCAAGCACGTCGTCATCATTGGGCAACGCAAGATCATGCGCAAGCCCTCTGCGGGCCAGCGGCAGGCGAGTCTGCCTTTTTTATACCTGCTAGGGGTGCACTTGCATGCGCACTGCACACAAGTTGGGTGGGGATGGCAGGCCAGAAAGCGGCGCCTGTCACGACGACGCCTGGTGGATGCCCATTGTCCACCGCCGCTTCGGCCGTCGCCTGCAGTCGTTGGCCTCCTTCGGCGCCCCTTTCATGTTGTCGAACGCCCCCCGCCGCATACTCACCCCCTTCCCGCCCTCGTTTCCCTCTCGCAGCCCAAGCAGAAGCGCCCGCGCAGCCGGACCCTGACCGCGGTGCACGACGCTGTCCTTGAGGACCTGGTGCGTGCTTCCACCGCTGCGACGCGCGCGAGCTAGGGATTGTGGACGTGCCAGGAAACCACTACCGGCGTGTGTGGCTAGGTCTGCCGCGGTATCGCTGCAGCGCGCGCGGCCTTCAGCTGCGGCTCTGCGTTTTCGGGGCTGGAGAGATTGAGGGTGGATCATGCCAGAGGTGTGTGGCGGTGCTGACCCCACCGTTTGGTTGTTCTTGTTGTGTCCAGGTCTACCCGACCGAGATTGTTGGCAAGCACACGCGCTACCGCTTGGACGGCACCAAGATCATCAAGGTCTACCTCGACCCCAAGGAGGCGGCCAACGTTGAGTACAAGGTCGACACCTTCTCCACCGTCTACAAGAAGCTGACCGGCAAGGAGGTCAAGTTTGAGTTCCCCGTCGTCCAGGCCTAGGCACACCACCACCATACAAGGACTCCTATCCAAGGCCGCAGTTTGGCCGCGCGTTCTGCCGCCACGCGCTCGCTTGGGGCGGCGGCGCCAGTGAGAAGCTGGCGCCGCTTTGTGGGGTGAGCGATGAGAGTGTGTTCGAGCGTGTGGCGCGGGCGCGCGGCTGACCCGGCTTGGGGAGGGGGCCGCGCGTTTCCCGGGGGTCGTCGGGGGGTATGACGGTTCGCGGGATACGCGCGGTATAGCCATAGAGCAAAGGAGCAGTGGCATTTGCGTTTGCGCCTGGGGTCGTCGCTGTGGCTTAATATAATTATCGCTACTCGCTTTGCGGTTGAATTTTGTCTCATCCGCGAGAGATATAGAGCCCTCTGGGGTGTAACCAGCTCTATACTTGGGGCTCTGACAAGTGTAATTAGCTCTTAGTAGACAGTAAACCGAGACGTTCCGCCCCCGAGGCGACGCTACGACTTTAAGGCCGACTACAGGCACGGGCACGACGAGGAGACCTCTCCACCTCTCCAATGCCAACTCGACGTACAGGGGAACAGGAACAGGAAGACGCAGAGCGTCTTAGGTACACAGTAATATCCCCCTTTTAGCCGCTGATGACGGCGCAAGCCGGTGTTCTACCGAACACTGACCACGGCCACGGTCGTCACCCAGCCTATATATATTTAACGACGAGATGTAATCCGGGCAGTCAAAGTCAAACCCGATGATGAGACTGACGTAGGCAAACCCGACACCTGACGACGAGGCCAGTACGCACAGGCCTCAGTCCTCAGTCATCATTACAGGAATCAGTAACGGTATACTACAGGAATAATCCAGAACACCAGATTTATCGTCGATCTTCCAGAGTAACGACTAAGGTTGAACCTTATTCCTTATTCTTTAAGATAACGAACCGTTAACAATAGATATAATAACACACAGACTCTTGTGAATGACCATTGCGGACGGACGACAGTTCACAGTTCAGCCGACGGACGGCCACAGCGTGCCGAGGGATACAAAACCACCCAGAACCTAACAGAACCAATCAGCACCACGTCGTGTACCCCGGCAACCACATGCCGGGCGAGCTCGGCCCCTTCACCAGCAACCCGGTGGGCCTCGGCCCAGACTCAGACTCTTTAAGGAACACGGACAACCTGTCGCAGATCAACCCGCTCGCGCGTGCTGGCGCGGGCGGGGCGGCTGGCCATGCTGATGCAGTTTGTGTTCGTGCATGCTGCGAGTGCGCTGGCGCGAGCGTGTGCTACGCGCGCGATGCCAGTGGTGTTGTTGCTTTTCCTTCTACCTCACCACTACCCTACCACTACTACCAGTTGTAGCTCGACAAGCACAGAACTCCGGCGGCGCCGACGCCGCGGTCAACGCGCTCAACAACCAGGACCCGGGCTCAGACACGCTCGACCTCTCTTCCACCAACCAGGTCTCACCGGGCTAAGATGCCCGGCCTCTCTTCTACCATCGAGAACGCGGGCACCGACAAGCTCGCCGCCTCCACCAACCAGGTCTCGGGCTCTGTTTAAGATGTCCAGCCTCTCTTCTACCATCGAGAACGCGGGCACTGACAATCTCGCCGCTTCTACCACCAAGGTCTCAGGCTCTAAGATGTTCGACCTCTCTTCTACCATCGGGAACGCGAGCACGGACACGCGACACGCTCGCCTCCTCGGCCGCCGATTCAGCCGCCGTCCTTTCCGCCGGCGTTACTCTTTGTTACACTGTCGCTCCCGCCGTCTCTTCCGCTGCCCCTTCCACCCTTCCTCCGGCCGCTTCGACGAACGACTCGCCCATCATCCCGCAGCCGACGGGAGCGGCGGCCGCTTCGACGAACGACTCGCCCATCCCGCAGCCGACGGGAGCGGCGGCCGCTTCGACGAACGAGTCCTGTTGGTGGCCGGGAGGCCGGCCAGGCACGGGGATGCCAGAGACGTCAAGACACAGAGACATGAGAGCTAGCAGCAACGCGCGACAAAGGAACCGGAGGGGGGCAGCCCCCGAACACCGCGGGGGGAAACACCACAAGGGGGGAAACCGCCCACAGAGGAACCCCACCCGCCAACACACCCCCCACCGCGAGTCCTCTACAAGAAGAGGGCCGCGGTGCAAGATTGGCAGAGGTGGGAGAAGATCCTCGGACTTCTGCGTGCAACAAAGGGCACCCCCCACTGCTGGCCCATGTAGCTACAGGGTAGCCGAAAAACTTTATGCCAGCAAAGAAGATCCTCGGACTTCCGCGTGAAAACTAGGGGCACCCCCCACTGCTGGCTCCAGAGTAGCCAAAATACTCTATGCCACCAAGAGGCGACCAGAGGGTTACCCCTTTAGTCTGCCCTGCGTATAAGAAAGAATGGCCGAAGGCCGCCGCGGGCAATATTCTAAGTGTAGACATCGTCGTCAATCCGGATGCGTGCAAGGGGGCCAACCTTGACCTTGGCGCAGGAGGCGTGCGGGCGCGGGTCGGTCGTGAACGCGCGCGACTCCGGCTCGTTGAGCGTGCTGCCCGTCGGCGCGTCGGCCGCGATCGACTTCGAGACGTAGTGGTCCTGGTGCGCCACGGCAAAGATCTTCGCGGCGACGGTCATGTCCATCTCGCGCACGCAAAACACCCCCACCTGGATGCGCAGCCCGTCATTCTCCTGGACGCACAGCCGCTCGTTCTCCTGCTCGAGGTACTGCGCGTTGTCCTTTTTCTGCGCGCACGGCCGCTCTTGCGCCGCGAGGGAGCGCACGACCTGGACGCACAGCAGCTCGTTCTCCTGCTCGAGGTACTGCGCGTTGTCCTTGTCCTGCGCGCACGGCCGCTCTTGCGCCACGAGCGAGTGCACGGCCTGGACGCACAGCAGCTCGTTCTCCTGCTCGAGGTACTGCGCATTGTTCTTGTTCTGCGCGCACGGCCGCTCTTGCGCCACGAGGGAGTGCACGGCCTGGACGCACAGCAGCTCGTTCTCGCGCTCCTGCGCGATGTCCTCGAGGCGCTGCGCGATGTCCTTGTACTGCGCGCGCCGCCGCTCGTTCTCGTTCCGGAAGTGCACGGCCAGCCGCTCGTTCTTGTTCCGGAAGTGCACGGCCTGGACGCGCAGTGCCTCGAGCATCGCCGAGAGCAGCTCAGCCGTGGACATGTCATTGCCAGGCTGCGCCAGGGTCTGCGAGCCGAGCCCTGGCACGTGATCCGAGGTGCCCGAGCTTTTGAAATCAGCGCCGCGGGCGCGCAGGTCGTCCTCGAACTCGCTACCAGCTCATGGGGTTGGAAGTCCATGAACGCACTGCTTGCTGCACTGCCCTGCAGCAGCAGGCCAGGCGCCGCAGCCATGTTGGTGGCCGGGAGGCCGGCCAGGCATGGGGACGCCAGAGACGTCAAGACACAGAGACATGAGAGCTAGCAGCAACGCGCGACAAAGGAACCGGAGGGGGGCAGCCCCCAAACACCGCGGGGGGAAACACCACAAGGGGGGAAACCGCCCACAGGGGAACCCCACCCGCCAACAAGTCCACCTCCGAGACCCGGCTTCCCGACGTCAACGCCAAGTCCTCGAACGCGCCCGTCGACCGTCTCTTCACACCTGGTATTAAGCCGCTAATCGCAGCCATCGGGAGTGAGGCCCCGCTTGCGCAAACAACTCATTATAGGCCCCTATTTACCCAACAACGCATTCCTACCCGAAAGAAGGTCCGCATGTCGTCAATGTACAATGTTCCACCTCAAGTGCATCAAGGAGGAGCCTGCCAATCTCACCAAGAAGTCGGAAATGTCCGGGCTCCCGACCGTCGAGAACGCGCCCGCCGATCTCACCAAGAAGTCAAGCGTGTCCTCGAATACGAACGCGCCCGACGTTCTTCCCTTCACGCTTGGTACTACGCTTGCTCAAGATCAAGATCCCGCTAGCTCCCTAGCACCCGAAACAAACAAACCTACCGTCCCTTCCGAAGAACCTTCTATTTTTGTCGACCCTCCCCTTTCCTTCGTTGGTTTGACCTCACGGGAGATCAGCGACCTCACCGATGCCATCGATGAGTCCAAAGGGTATTACCGGGTTTCCTATCCAGGGCAATGCTGAAACCATGTGGAGCTGCAACATAGGTGTAGCCTTCCTTGTTCATATTGGCATCGCGCACGCGGCTAAGGATGTACGAATATAACGAACATAACGAATCGTTATTTAGCGGCGCCGTAGGCGCCGCTCAACATATCAACATAACGCCGTTATTTAGCGGTGTGCGCACCGTTATCCGTCATCTCATTTAGCAGCGCCTCGGCGGTTAACCCGAATTATTTTATACACACGAATAAATGTCCCCACCAGGGCACCAGGGTCATCATTATACGAGTACTCGTAGCACACCTTAGCACACCTAACACACTAACACTAGGAAGAGGCGCCCCAACACGTATATAATGTTTGACTATAACCACGGGTTAAGCCTGAGCTAAGCGCTAAGCACGAGAGAATAGCCTGTGAATAGGATATGTGAATGGAATATTGATATATCGATCATTTTTTTTTTTTTTTTTTTTTTTGTTGGTGTGACAGGATCATTATATGTGTCGTTAGTTAGCGGGAGAGGTCATCGTCATTCGTTATGAACATATAGCGGGGTGCCAATCGTTATATTCGTACATCCTTACACGCGGCTAAACACGCGCTCGCCAACATCAGCCGCAGCCGCACCGTGCGCGCACGCTGGCACACCGGCGCCCGATGGATACGCGGTCCCGTCTTCGCCCAAAGGCTTAGACGGGCCGGTCCCCGAGAGAGGGAGAGGGTCGACAATTGGTACCGGACCACACTCGCGCACACGCGAGATGGCCGCCAGTTCTGAGAAGGGGTCCATTGTAGGGTAATGCGCCCTCGAGGATAAAACCGGGCTCAAGCCGTAAGTCGCAGCTTTGGTGCAAACGGTTGCGTCAATTCTGGGGGAGTTTCTGGAGATACTATTTCCGTCGGTGTCTTTACTCGAGAAGTTAGGGTAAACCCCCCTAATTTCTGGAACATAGATTCACCGGTTTCTATACCCCCCGGAGAATCCCGCGTCTATGCGCGCCCTTTCTTAGCCAAGAGGATGTGTATAATGGCGACGTCGTAAGTGGCGTCATCACCTGGAAATACCGGGGTCCGAGTTTGGTGGTGGCCTCGGCTGTACCTGACAGGCTGTATCCCGCTAACTATGGGGCCAGGGCCAGGGCTGGTGGCACGTGTCTTGTGGCTGTATTGCACACGGCTAGCGTCATTTGGTGCGGGGTGTGTGCATCGGGTGCCGTCCGTTTCATAACGCTAGCCACACCCGCCGCACACCCCCAACACCCGATGACGCTAGGCGGCGCATGCAATACAGCCACAAGACACGTGCCACCAGCCCTGGCCCTGGCCCCATAGTCTGTTGGCCGACGAGCGGCGCGCCGCTCGGATCGCAGTCCTTGTCGGTGGTGGCCGCGTTGAGCTCGGCAGGGTGGTCTCCTGAGGCGGGGCAGTGGGCAGTTGAAGGTAGGGCTACTGGTGCTGGGGCTGGCGCGGGAGCAGCGATGCAACGCACCCGTAAGGACCGGGTCGCGCAGCTGGACCTCCTTGACGATGACCGCGCGCACTTTGTCCTGGGGCTTCATGGCTTTATGTGCCCGGCCTTGGCGTTGGCGACGTTGGCGGATCTGCGCTGGAAGTTCTTGAGCGGCGCTGCGCCGGCCAGGTGCACCGCTAGGTCGGTGCCGAACCGCTGCTGGACTGCTGGAGCTCCGCGCGCCGCTGGTCCGCCTTCTGGAGCTCCGGTTAACCTGATCGTGGGCGCTTCCCTGGGCCACGCCGGCGATACGTTCCCATCCGAGTCGGAGTGGTTCGAGGCCGAGGCCGCAGAGGCCGCCGAGGCCGCAGACGCCACCGAGGCCGCAGACGCCGCCGAGGCCGCCGAGGCCGCAGACGCCGCCGAGGCCGCAGACGCAGACGCCGCAGATGCCGCGGCCACCAACTCCGGGGTCTGACATCATCCAGCGCAGACTCCGAGTTCACGTCTTGCTTATTCACAAAATGATTGCGGATGAAAACTGGCTGAATTGTACCCTAACCCCGCCGGTATTATTTCAAGTTGCTGGGGTGTTCCTCCTCCGTTTTTGTCGTGTGTGTTGTGTGCGTGTGACCTGTTGATTGCTTTAATTTATGGCATCTGAGGGCTGGGTACCCAGCTTCTAATCTTAAAAGATTTTTGAAGCAGGGTGCCACCAGGATACTATATTGTGGAACTACGACTTGTCGAGCCCGTGGAGACAGGGTGGTAGGGGGAAGTATGCAACTGGCATCGCGCGCATCGCGCACGCGCTCGCAATCACACTCGCCGCAGGCGCTAACACACGCCGCGGCAACATGGCCAGCCGTCCCGCCCACGTCAGATGACGCGAGTGGGTTGATCGTCGACTGGAAGTTCATGACCCCTCTGGGTTGGTTGGTGTTTGGGCCGGAGCCCGCTGGTCCAAAAGGCTGGGGCGCCGCCGGCATGGTAGCCGGGGCGCGAATTGCAATGGCTGCTTTCTGGGTTGGTTGGTTGGTTGGTTTCGTCGCAGATGATTAGTCGGCACGCTGAGGCCGTCGCTCGGCTGAACTGTCGCGCATCCGAAATGGTCATTCACACGAATCTGGGTATATATCTATTATGAGGGGGTCGTTATCTTAGAGAGTAAGGAATAAGGTTTAACCTTAGTTGTTACTCTGGAAGATGTACGATTATTCTGGGGGGTATAGGTGCCTGTAAACCGTTACTGATTCCTGTGCTGATGATGACTGAGGCCGGTGCGCACTGGCCTCGTCGTTGGGTTTGACTGCCCAGGTTACATCTCGGCAATACATATAAGCTGAGTGGCCGCGGTCAGTGTTCGTAAGAACGCCAGCTCGCACGGTCCTCAACTGCTATATAAGGAGGATATAACTGGGTATCTAAGGCGCTCTTCGCCTTCCTGTTCCTGTACGTCGAGTTGGCCTTGTAGAGGTCGCCTCGTCGTGCCCGTGCCTGTAGTCGGCCTTGAAGTCGTAGCGTCGCCTCGGTGGCGGTACGTCTTGGTTTACTGTCTACTAGGTGCTAAATAATATGGTTATCTCGTCTTACCCCCAAGTATAGAGCTTAAGGTAATACCTTAGGGCTCTATATCTCTCGCGGATGCGACACCCCCCGACTAAGATTGAAACTCCGTTGAGCAAGCATACCTAAGTATATATACTGAATCTGATACTAGACAAGTGGAGGCTAAATAGAATAATAAGATAAAATTAAAGTACTACCGAATAGATCTCCAATTCTTTTTATAGATAAAGTATAGTGACGTACGCTACTGGGTGTCGCAACATGTATCCACTAAGAACGGCCGTGCTATTACTATAAGTATCTATGCACGTCCCGGTTCTATTTCACCGCGTACAGTAATCATAAAGTAAAGTATCTATGTAGCTCTAAAGGTAACTATATATGTAGAATAAAAGATAAAATAAGATAGAAATAAATTAAAAAATAAAATAAAGCTTAAAACTAAAAAAAAATTCCGTGCGACTTGTGGTCGAAAGAGAGTAATTTGTGATAACACATGAGTTATCATCCGATCTTGGTTTGTATTATCTAACTAGCTGGTCTAGGTTTAGATAATATCACCTTGTTGTTTTGTGTTACTTACCTACTGGTTTCGAAACGATCGGTTCAATTAAGCTCCGCCTTCCAGGCTTTGGAGTTTAATTTTGTTTCCTGCCTACTGGCTTTGAAACTGGTTCCGATTAAACATCCCTATCATGAAATTAAAAATTAATAACTAGCCTAAAGGCTACCGTTCGTATCGTCATACGTAATATCATTAAGGTGTAGGTCCGTATGTATATAATTTTGTTAGCTAAACGAAATTATCATTCATTGGAAAAAATAGAACAGACTTAGCGAGGTATTGCTAAGTATAAACGATAGTGAATCCTTCGTAGAAGGCTCCATATCTATTCTAAGTTCTAAGAGATCGTGACTATAATCACGGAAGCACAGAACTGGCATCCAGCGCGTAGTAAACGCGCTCGGGGGTATGAACCCCCTATGGGTGCAAGGTTCTACACAAATACCCACCTTT
>Ga0209491_10009524_pt1 | contig 11892 bp, 7 predicted proteins | sample BON02_FD_187213 | JGI IMG/M metagenome (GOLD analysis project Ga0209491, IMG submission 187213) | Freshwater microbial communities from Lake Bonney liftoff mats and glacier meltwater in Antarctica - BON-02 (SPAdes) (version 2) | ecosystem: Environmental > Aquatic > Freshwater > Ice > Glacier... | reverse complement strand
GGAGGGCTTTTTCTGGCGCATGCCGAAGCAGGCCTACACTGTACCGTGCAGAGCATCACACCCCCATGGGCAGGGTGCTCAGGTCTTGTGCACTTGAACCAGTCTCGGGGCGTTGTGCGGCTCTTATTCTCCTCTGCTTTTCGTGAGAATTCGGGGCAAGTGGCAGTCTCTCATTAGCTAGTTCAAAACGTCAGTGACGTACTTGTTACCCAGCTCCCCTACGCTGTGGCGGGGCAAAAAGACTCCAAGATTGACTGTAAAGAGATTTCAAGGGTATGTGTCTCACCGAAGCTTCCCAAAAGCGTGGGGAGAGTGACCGTCGCCACTTCTCGATCAATCGTAATCGTATCCTTTTGGAAGCGGGGAAGCATTTCTCTCGTCGTCACGGAGTCTCCTCAGCCACCCGTTCATCATGTTTTGCCCAGGCACGTCGATTGACCTCAAAGCCCCTTATTGGTTTGACACAACGCCTCCCGCATGTGGGTGGGGTTGATTAGACAAAGTGAGCCAATCATGCGCTCTTGGGCTCAGGTTTTGTCAGAGTGTTGTTGCTCACATAGGGACGCCGGCGAATGAAAAAGTCTTGATCATGCTTGTTGAGCTCGTCGACACTCGTTATGTCCTTCTAACTTTTGCCAAACAGGGCCGTCTTGCCTGGTCTTCAAGGCCCGGACAATTAGGGTTGGTCCTTTGGGGGCTTGCCATGCTCATGACCCGCCTTGTCTCATCACTCCCCTGCTTCCCCACCCCACCCCTCCCCCCCCTTCTCGTGCGTGCGAACAGTGTTGCGAGTGAGACCTGTTCTTCGCCCTTAGGTCCGAGGCCATTCCACAAGAACCAGCAAGAGCCCAAGCACCAATCTACACGCACACACCATGAGCACATTGAGCATGCAAGCGGCCCCATCGCTGGGCCACCCCATGGAGAAACTTCTGGACAATTACATGATGGCCGAGCGTGGGGGAGGGGCCGGCGGCGAGGAGGGGGGAGGCGGCGCGGCCTTCATGCTGGAAGACGGGGGCATGATTTCTTACACGGGTGTGTTTATGGACGACGAGGAGGATTCGGACGACGACGCCAGTGCTTCCTCGACCGAGGCGGAGGTCATGGCCCACCTACACGCCGCCTTGGGGGGCAGCACCAACGCCAGCGGCAGCACCAGCAGCTCGTCGAGTTCCGGCAGCACCAGCACGAGCGGTGGCACCGTCAGCGCGGCGCCGGAAGGGGACAGCAAAGGAGAAGGATGTGAGTAAGGGAGGGTTAGTTTGGGGGCGGGCCGAGGAATGGGTTCGTCGAAAAGGTCTCTTCTTGACAGCACATTTCCTTTTCTTTTATGTCTCCCTGTCATGTCTCATCCTTTTTGGTCTTTGAAACTAAGACATGGTGGCTTTGGCAAAGGTCGAAAAATGTGCCTGCATTGCCTAGTTGTTTGTCTGTCACTCTAGTTTGTTGCGCGGCTCCGTGAATCATGGTAGTGGCAGACAGAGCCTCGAAGGAGTTGATTGAACAAAGGGGGCGCCGCTGCGGGGTGGGACACATCCATGGAGATAGCATTCGTAACTCCACTTCACTCACCTTTCCCCCCCTTATCTCCCCTCATTTCCCTTCTCCAAAACAAAACAGGGAAGATGGCCCTGCTGGAGGGCTTGGAAGACTTTTTGCAAGTGGAGGGCGCCATACCGGCAGGCGCGGCTGGGAGTGGGGGCAGTCGGCGCTTCTCGTTTGACTTGTCTAATCTGGACATGCAGACCCTGGAGCAGCTGGCGGCCGGCACCTCGGGCCCGTCCTCGCGCCGGGGCTCCTTCAGCTTGACGATGCTGGAGGCGGAGGGCTTCATGACCAAGGCCTTCCTCCCTGTCGGCTCGGCGGCCCCGCTTCCCAGCAGCGGCCCCCGCGGCAACGGCAACGGCAGCGGCTTGCCTTTGGGCAACACGCGGGTCAAGCAGGAAGTGCCCGTGGAGACGGCGAGCAGGAGCTGCAGCGTGTTTACCCAGAGCACGACCGCTAGCAATAACACCAGCAGCAGCAGCACCAGCCATCCCGTCAGCAACAGCAGCAGCACCACCGCCACTACCACCAGCAAGAGCAAGGCCGTCAAGAAGGAGTCGCCCGCCACCGCCAGCGCCTCGCAGGCCACGCCCAAGCCGCAGCTCAAGAAGGGCGTTCCGACCAGCACACCCACCGGCGGCGCCAGCAGCCTCAAGACAACCACGAGCGGGCTCATCTCCGCGGCCTCCCTCCTGCCCACGCCCCAGACGCCTCACAAGGCCTTCCTGGCCCCGAGCACGCCGACGTCCAGCAGTAGCAGCAGCAGCAGTGGCAGCAACGCGACCACAACGAGCAGCCCGAACGGGAACGGGGGCACGCTGGTACTGCCGGTCATCCCCAAGGACGGCATCACGCGCATTGGCATCTACACGCTGGAGGAGCGCAAGGCGCGCGTGGCCCGCTTCCAGGCCAAGCGCGGGCGTCGCGTCTGGCGGAAGAAGATTAAGTACGACTGCCGGAAGAAGCTCGCAGACAACCGACCCCGCGTCAAGGGCCGCTTTGTACGCCGCGACGAGGAGATCGACATCATCGTGGGCGGGGCCGTGGCTGCGGCAGAGGCGGCGGCGGCGGAGGGCATGGCGGACGGCGGCTCGTCGGCCTTGTTGACTCAATTGATGGACTTGGACGAGCTTCTCGAGGATTAGAGGGAGGGAAGGAGGGAGCAGGGGGAGAAGGCGGAAGGAGGGAGTGCTTTTGTTGCACCTTCTCCGAGAGGGAAGGATGGGGACGAGGACGAGGGAGGAATTGCGTTTGCCTCTTCTTAGTGGGAGGGGGAAGAGGGAAGGGCTTGTCGTGCCTTTCTTCATTTGGCCGGCAGGGTTGTGTGTCCACTTTTGTGAACATTTTTTGGCTTTTGCAGTGGAGGTGAACATGGGAGGTGGAGGGAAGGGAGGGAGGGATGGGGAGGTGGAAGGAGACTTTCGCCCCCCGCCTTGCCGCTGCTTGTTTTTTTGATGTTATTTTTGAAGTAATTGTGTCGTCGTGGTGATCGAAGGAACCTGCGAGTAGTAGCAAAGAGAAGGAATGTTTGTGAAAGAGAGAAGAAGAAAAAGAAGAAGAGTTGATGAGATACGAGGAGAAAGCAGCAGTAAGGAACGAGAACGCATTTTTGTACCACTACTAATGACGGCAAGCTAAAGGCCATGACCCGCATCGGAGGAAACGACGACGAGGACGATGAGAAGAAGGGAGTAAGGTGTGAGGAGGACTCGACGACGGACTTAAGGAGTCGCGTTGGATTGTCTTTGGGAGAGAGGGAGAGAGGAAGGCAAGAGGGATTGAATACACAACGAGGAACGTGAGATTAAGAAGAGCAATTAAATTGAATTTTGGGTGTATCTGAGAAGCACGGGCACAGGCAAACAGCACAAGGCAATAAGACAAAAGACAGTTAAGGACCGGGAGAGGAAGAAGGCGTAGGGTCGCAAAGGCAGTAGCATAGGGAACGGAAAGAGCAGGACCCGGAAATGGCCCTCCCCGTTCCCTTCAAGCATAATTATTAGACAAATTGGGAAGCAAACATGAAGTCAACCCCTCGCCCCCACCCCTCGTTCCTTCCTTTCCCTTCACCCAAGTGTGGGGGCAAGAAAGGAGGAGGAGGTTGGTGGGACGACATGGGAGGCCGACAGTAGCGAAAGCACAACGCGAGCAAGAATCGACAAACGAGCCCGTCTGAGAGAGGCAGCCGTGCCGCTAGGCCGAGCGGGAGCTTGGTGGGCAAGGGGGGGCGGGTAGAAGGACGAGGACGCGACGAGCGAATAAAGATTACATGTGTATAATGATCATTCTGTCCTCCTACTCATCCATTCGTGCGTGTTCCATCACACCCCATAGAATATTTCACCTGCCTGGCACGATTGAACGAACGAAGGAACGGTCGAACCGAAAAGAGACTTTTCCCTCAATAGTATTATACGCTTTTCCAGAGTCAAAGCTTAAGCAACCATATGCAGAAAAAGAAAGAAGCAGCACACACGAAGCAACATTCCTCTTTTGTTTTGGTGGGTCGCGCCTTTTCTCGTTTTCTTTATTGTGTGGTCATTGATCTTTGTACATTCTATTTTCCACACTCTTGCCCTCCCTGTTTATTTGATCCGTGCCATGTTCTACCCCGGCCCTGTCCAACTCTCTTTTTGTTTTCTTGCTCTGTACAGCCTAAACAATTAAACAAATACTGCGCAGGCACTCTTCTTCTTATGTGCGTATTCTCCCTTGCCTTTCTATCATCATCCTTGCCCCGCCCCGCCCGCCACGCCTTGCTCCTCGTCTGAAGCCGACGAAAAGAAGGCTGCATAGGCTCGAGATTCGCGGGCTAGATGCGCCTTGAGCAGCCGGCGCCCCTCGGCCAGCTTGCGCGCAATAAGTGCGTCCGCAGGCGCGAGGTCGCGAGCCTTGATTAGGTCCCTAAGAGCTGCTTCGAAATCCTCGCCCAACTCCAATGCTGCCACTCCTCGACGATAAAAGGCCTTGGCTTCCCGTGGTTTGATCCGGAGGACGGAAGTACACAAAGCGATGGCATGCAGGTGCTGCCCTTGTGCCTGGACCGTCATGGCCAGGTTCAAATTTGATGTCACGAGCAGATCTACCAGGCGAGACAAAACAGCGTCTTGGTTATCCTCGCTTGTCTCGTTCTTCGCTGCTGCCCCTCCACCTCCTCTTCCAGCCGTTTCCGTCCCGTTCTTGGCCACCACAACCCGGCGTCGCGTGGGCTGCACCACCGGCGGCACCAACGACGACCCCGCCGGATCGCCGAGCCATCGCTCGTACTGGTCACTATCTCCCAACGCAGACGCTTCCGCCCGCACCTTGTCAATCTTCCCCCTCACCTCGGCCGTAGAGAAAAGCCACAATTCAATCTTTTTATAGCAGCGCGCAGCCTGCCGATAATGCTTAGTTTTGAAAAAAATATTCCCCCTCTCCTTCACTTCCAGGAGCAAGCCTTCCAGTTCTACAAGAGAGTACGCATCGCTGGAGTCGGTCGGATAATCGGGCAGATGGTCGTCGCCAGGCTCGCACAGGAACTGACGGATGCGCTTGACGTGCTGGCGGTAGCGCTCGTGATCATAGACCATTTTGGGCTTGTCGGGGTTGCTAAACACGCGCTTCACCATCCCTATTTCCAGTATGGTACCAAAATATTGGCTTGGCAGCAACTGCAGCCCTTTCATCGTCCATCGAGGTGCTCGTCGTCGTCCTCCCCCTCTTTCTTCCCTCCCTCCCCTTCCCCTCTGCGGCCTCTCCCGCGCCGATCCCTGTCTCGCGCCCGCGGCCGCCCCGCAATCCTCTTCTTCCTCCAGCGCCTTGTCGACGCTCTCCTCCTTCTTGATGGAAGAGTAACGACCCCCCACAGCCAGCACCTTGACCATGTCATCGATCCCCCAACAGGCAAGCATGGGCAAAAAGGGATGAGGCGCACACCCGTTCGCGACCGACATGTCAGTACAGACCATATTCGCAAGCATTCCCGTCCGCCTGTCCCAAATCCACGTCGTCGCCAGATCATCACCGCACGCGACATACTCCTCCCTTGGCCCGAAATAGGTGACAGACTTGAGAAAGGTTTGCGAATTGACATGGCCGCCCAAGGACCAGGCCTCGTGTGTCGTTCCTCCCTCCCCACAGGCAGCATCCGCAGTGTTAAAGCCGTATATCTGGTCACCTTGGTACGACGCCAAGATCTCTCCCCTGGTCTTAGATAAGGCCAGGCCGCTCATGCTCACTTCTTCTTCCATCCCCAGGCGCGCCTGGTCAAGGTTCTGGGGCAGGCCTTGCGGACGGTACGTCTGGAGTGGCTTGGCTGTCGCGGAAGGCAGGCGGCGAAGGTCGTGGACTTCCAGGGTAGGCCCATGACCGCCCAAGCACATCATAAAAGGGGAGATGCCCTTGGCCGTGTTGTGGATATCGGGCGTCACGACAGCCTTCACGGAGAGCTGCCGGCCGCCGGGCGATCGACGATGGTAGATGGCTTCACCTGCGCTGGACGGCTCGCGCAAGTCGTACTTCATCACAATTCCATTGCCCTGGGCCGTCAACACGACTTGTCCCCCTCCCCCTCCCGAGCCTCCGTCCCAGAAACAAAACCCATGCATCACTGCGTGCGGAGCACAGTACCCCACCAAGCGCTCGGGCCCGCGAAAAGAAAGGTCAAAGTTGATGTCGTGCCTCCGCAACGTCCCGTCCGCCGAGCATGTTAAGAGTAAATCAGGGCGGCCTGGCGCGACTTGAATACCGAAGATGTGCCCTTCGTGGCCAGTCGCAAAAACATCATGACGCTTGAACTCCTGAGTGGCGTCCCATGTTTTGACTAGCCTGTCGTCGCCCGCCGTGTAGAGGAATCGGCCATCCTCGCTCCAACAAGCAGCATTCACGCAGCCGTCATGTCTCAAGGGGGAGTCCATGCTGCGGCAATCGTAGGCCTTCGACACGAACCCAAGCTGATGGCGCATTTCAAAAGGAGTGAAGCCGGGAGTGTAGTGGGCTGTGGAGGGCGTGGTGCGGGTTCGCAGCCGGCCATGTTGCTCGCGCTGTCGGAGGAGGCGGACAGGATGGTGTTGCGACTGAAAGAGGGTGGCAGGAGACTGGGCAAAGGCCTCCCACGTTGGGCTTGTGGGCGCTGCGTCGTCCTCCATTGGCCTGGCTGGCCGACGCCTCGACTCTGTGGGTGGGGAAGAAATGTGTGTAGCTGTGTGAGTGCACTGGTGGCGGCGTCGTTGTGAGAGGCGTCTTCGTGAGCGCGATGACGGCGATCGATTTTAACCCCTTCTTCTGCTCTAGAAAGACCAGGCCATCCTCCACCGACCAGCCCACGCCCTTGTGTTTGTCGCACTGGTTGTGATCGCCTGGCCTGGAGCGGCCAATGGACTGTGGCGGCCACACTTGTTTCAGATCCCAAGCTTCTGACCTCCCCACCCCCCACACCCACGTCAACACACAGGTCTCGCTCCCTCTACATGCCAGCAACAAGGCGGACCTTTGCGACCACGTTCACGACCACATCGACGACCGCCTGCCTGCGTCTTGCGTCTGTGCTGCTTCTTCTCTCCACTGTGTCGCGTGCTTTATGCATGGTCAGACCCGTCACGGCTTTCCTCCAAAGAAGTGTATTGCTGCGCGGGCTCGGAGGACGTACTGCCTTTCCCCACCCCCCACGACGGCAGCAAGGACCCACATTCGCCACCATGAGCAGTAGCAGTGTGGCCGAGAACCTGGCAACGATCCGCCTTCGGGTGGAAGAGGCGGTCAAGGCCGCGGGCGTGGACCCTCCCCCGCGCCTAGTGGCCGTGAGCAAGACCAAGCCGACCGAGGCCTTGCAAGAGGCCTACGACGCGGGCCAGCGGCACTTTGGTGAAAATTACGTGAACGAGGTGTTGGACAAGGCCCCGGAGTTGCCCGTGGACATCAAGTGGCACTTCATTGGGCACTTGCAGTCCAACAAGGCCAAGCCTTTGGTGGGCCAGGTGGCCAACCTGTGGATGGTGGAGGCGGTGGACTCGCCCAAGCTCGCTGACCGTCTCCAGGCCGCGGCGGCCGCCGTTCTCGAGACGGAACGCAAGGGCGTGCCCCTGAAAGTGCTGATACAAGTTGACACGAGCGGGGAAGACACCAAGTCGGGCGTGACGGCTGAAGAGGCGGTGGCGATGGCGCAGCACATCCTGGCCAACTGCCCGGCCCTCCAATTTGCGGGCGTCATGACCATCGGCGCCCCGGGGGACCTGACGTGTTTTGACAAGCTTGTAGAGGCACGGCAACGCATCGCGAGCGCCACGGGCTTAGAAGCGGCGTCGCTGGAGCTGAGCATGGGCATGTCGGGCGACTTTGAGGAGGCCATTGCCCGCGGCAGTACCAACGTGCGGGTGGGCAGCTCCATCTTTGGAGAGCGGTCGTACCCGCCGAAAAAGAGCACACCACCAAGCTCACCGACACCGGCAGCCACAACGTCGTAAAGGAAATTCAGTATTGCGATGCTCGTTTGGATAGTAAATGAAACAATAGCAAATGGTTGATTGATGATTGATTCTTTCTTCCTGGGAGTGCGCTGAATATATTCTCTTTCTTGCTCAGTTTGGTCCTCGGCTTACCACGCAATGATGGGGGGAGATTTATTTGTAACCGTTGCTTTTGCTCTCTTCTATTTCGTCGATAATCCATCTTTGTCAGCGTTGGACATCGCATTTCTACCTACTCTCCCTACCAAATGCTTTCCTTCTCTTGCGTATGTACGTCTGTCTTGTCTTTTTTGTTTTTGTTTTTGTTTTTTCCAGCTCTCTCGATACCTACCTTACCACTCCTCGCTCAAGCGCAAACGGTAGGACCCTCGCTTAGACTGCAGGACTCCCGTCGTGGCAGATGTGATGTTGTTCTGCATCGGCACGCGCGTCCAGATGTCCGTGACAGGGGGGGAGGTAAAATGTTCGAGCAGCACTCCAATCTGCCGATCTTGGGTGGCCATGAAGCCTGCGCATCGGTTATCGCGACGGCAAGCGTCCGCAACTAAATGAGGCGGCAAGGGGTAGTTGGCCTTGACGTTGTAAAAAGTGTCCAGGTTGCCGGCGTCGTCGTGGCAATGCACAAACTGCGACCCCGGCTTCAGGCAGCTTCCATCCGTCAAATTCGCCTTGCCGTGGATGCCGCAGTGCGTCTTGGAGATGTAGGTATCGACGGACTCGTTGCGAGGAAAGGCCTTGAGGAAGCCCTTGTTGTTGAACGCCACGCAGCGAGGAATCTCCTCACAGACGGCGCTCCACACCTCGGGAGGCAGCGTCATGCCCGACGCGTCAAGCAAAATCTCATCCTGTGTGGCGTCGACGCCCCGATAGTGAAGAAAGCCGTCAAATTCGTCGGGGATGGCATGGGTCAGGGCGCCGAGGAGAAGGAGTATGGCCAAGGAGCACGTGGTGGCGGCGGTCGCAAACGTAAAGCGCTTCATGACTGTGCGTGGTGAGACAGGAGCGATGGGTGCTGTAGGCTGTGTGTGTGAGGTTGGGGGCTGGTGAGGCCGGAGCGTGGTGAGACAGGAGCGATGTGTGTGTGGTGTTATGGGCTGGTGAGGCGGGAGGGAAAAGAGGGGCTTGCGGTGTCAGCACTATGCTCTGGGAAATGCTGATGAAGGATGAGACGTCAGCACCACATGCACAAAGGCTGCCTTGCAAGAAAATGTCACACGCGGGCAGGAAAAGGGGTTTGGGCCTGCCGCTCTAGAAACAAGAGGGGCCCGCAAGTTCTATGAGCAGAAGAAACCATGGCATGCATGTGATTTCTCCAGGCATTGTTCCGCTCGGTGACACGCAACACAGTCCAAAAGGAGCTCCAGGAATGTTTCCAGGCGTCGCGTGCTTTTGTTCCGCGGGGAGGTTGATTTTGAATTTCTGATCTCCTCTCAAGTTCGCCAAAGCCGTTGAATAAGGCGGCTAGGGACTTTCGTCGAGAGTGCGTAAGCTAGGCCGAATGACGTTCGTCCTCCTCATCCTTTGTCTATGCCCTTGTTTTGTTCGTGTGCTGTCCCGTTCTTGCACCTTTTGGGTGCCAAGGCACCAGGGTGGCTCGCAATGCGCCTTGCTTCGCTTGCCTCGGGCATGCATCCCTGTAGAACACACACGCCATCGAACGGCCCCGTCTCCTCTCTCGGGCCCAGACGATCAAGAAAGGAACCCTAGCCCTCGTCCTCAGCCAAAGCTGATAGCTTGTCTTGCCTCCACACTCACGCCCGTCCCCCTCCACCACCACCCACCCACACACACACAACGACACAGCGACAAATGGCAGGCCTTGAACTCAAGGCTCCGCCCACGGCCGAGGTGGCGTCCCTGCCTCTGCCCAGTGCCAAGGGCCACGGCGACAAAAAACATTCCATCGACATGGGCGCCCAGCATTCCCTCGAGTGGAATGTGACCAGCTTCCAGGTCGGTATGGGCAAGAGCAAGAAGAGCATCCTCAACCTCGTTGGTACGTGTGTGTGTGGGTTGTCTGTCTGGGGCTGGGGACGAGAGGTGTGTCTTGCTCTCGCCTTGCAAAGGTCTATGTACCTCTCACCTTCAGCACAAACGCGCTCGTGCGACTGAATTCCTCCTCTCCTTCTTTCACACAAACACACTCACACGTCACTCATGTCTCTCCTCTTCCTTGTCCCCTCCCCCTTTCCACCCTCCCTCCCCCACAGCCGGAAAGACCCGCAGCGGCGAGCTGACGGCCATCATGGGTCCCTCCGGCGCCGGCAAGACCACACTCTTGGAGTGCATCTCCCTCCGCAACCGTTATTTTGAGGGTGCCGTGCACTACGACAACCGCGGCCCGACGGGAGAGTTCTTCACCTGCTCCGTGCTCGTCCACCAGAAGGAGCTGCTGTTTGGGTTCATGACCCCTCGAGAGCACTTGCTCTTCCACGCCATCGCCCGCATGAGCAAGGCGTACACCAGCAAGCAGATCCACGACCGTGTCGAGGAGGTCCTGAAGGAGGTCAAGCTCGAGAAGTGTGCCGACACCATCGTGGGCGGCACCGACCCCATCTACATGCGCAAGGGCCTGTCGGGCGGGGAGCGCAAGCGCCTCTCCATCGCGGCCGAGCTCTTGCTGGCCCCGCAACTCATCTTCCTGGACGAGCCCTCCTCCGGCCTGGACTCGGTCATGTCGGAGTCGATCTTTGCGACCATGAAGGACCTGACCCAGCAGGGGCGGATCGTCATGGCCTCGGTGCATTGCCCGTCCTCGGAGATGTGCCAGCAGTTCACGCACGTCCTCCTCCTCACCTTCGACGGCCGCCTGGCCTACCACGGCCGGCAAGACGCGGCCATCAAGTACTTCTCCTCCATGGGTTACCGGTGCCCTGAGAACTACAACCCCGCCGACTTCTACCTGAAGCTCATCTCGGCCACGCCCGGCGCGGACCCCGTGGAGGAGAAGGCGCGCATGAACAAGCTGGTGCTGGCCTACAACGCCTCGGACATGATCCGCAAGACCCCTCTGGCCGCCGACGAGAGCCACAAGCAGTTCCAGATGGTCTTCGGCCAGGGCAGCAGCTGGACGCTCTTCAAGATCAACCTGTGGCGGGCCTTCATCCAGCTGCAGCGCGACTGGATCACCTTCATTTTGTGGGGGGTGGTCTCAGCTATCGTGGGCGGGCTCTTCGGTGTCCTGTACTGGCAGCAGGCCCGCACCAACTGGCGCAACTTGCTCGGTTTGCTCTTCTCCGTGGTGGTGGCTAACCTATTCACTGCCTCCTTGGCCGTGATGATGCGCTTCCCGCTGGACTGGGCGATTGTGGTGCGGGAGTACTTCTCGGGCTCCAACGCCATCGGTCCCTACCTGTGCGCGCGCTTCATCGTGGACGCCCCCATGGGTTACGGGCCCTTCCTGCTCATTACCCTCCTGTACTGGATGACGGGCATGGACTCGGACATCCGGCAATTCCTCATCTTCGCGCTCACCTTCATCTCGGGCAACTGGGCGGCCACCTCCATGGGGCAGTTCGTCTCCTCCTTCTCCGCCAACCCCTTCATCGGCCTGACCATCCTCCCCGCCTTCGTCGCGCCCATGATCATGTTCTCCGGCATCCTGTACGAGCGCTCCTCCGTGCCTGCCTGGCTGGGCTGGCTGCAGACGCTGTCGATCGTCAACTACTCCTTCTCGGCGCTGATGATCCAGCAGATCCACATCCTGCCCAAGCCCCTGGCCCTGCTCGTCATGCAGTTCGTGCAGCTCAACCCCGACGACATGGCCTGGGACATCGGCATGCTCTGGATCATGAACTTCGGCTTCCAGATCCTCACCTACATCAACCTCTCCCTCCGCCTCCGATTCGCCACGGGGTAAAGCAAGGCATGCGGAGTGGGAGGAGGGGGGGGGGGGGGT
>Ga0209491_10009522_pt1 | contig 11892 bp, 15 predicted proteins | sample BON02_FD_187213 | JGI IMG/M metagenome (GOLD analysis project Ga0209491, IMG submission 187213) | Freshwater microbial communities from Lake Bonney liftoff mats and glacier meltwater in Antarctica - BON-02 (SPAdes) (version 2) | ecosystem: Environmental > Aquatic > Freshwater > Ice > Glacier... | reverse complement strand
CCTCCCTCCCTCCCTCCCTCCCTCCCTTCCTCACGTACCTTATACGCCTCCAGCTCCATCGGGTCCTCAATCTTCATCCGCACCTCCCCCATCCACCGCTCCACCTGCCCATAAAACGGGGCCACATCAAAAGTAGTATACCCCTCCCTTCGCACCATCTCCCTCACTCCCTCCTTCACCTCCAAAAAAAAAGGATGATACCCATGCTGTCCATCCCATTGCCACGTCCCCGTGATCAGCCTACAGGTCTTCATCCCTAACTCCCTCCCTCCCTCCCCTCCTCCACCTAGGTAGTAATAAGCTTTCTCTGGGTGTGTGAGGAAATCGACGGGCATGTCAGCAGCAGCTTCGGCCATCAAGGCCAGGTCTTGGAAGTAAGGCCGCGGGCCACTGTAACTGTAAGGGGAGGGAGGGAGGGAGGGAGGGAGGGAGGGAGGGAAGGCTTAGTGATTGACGAGGCCAGATAGAGCTTTGTGTGATTGAAATATAGCCGCATTTACTTTTAATCAAAAGAATTTGATCCTCCTTCTTCTTGTCCCTCCCTCCGCCTCCCCCGCGTCTCCTTACCTCGGCCTTGCCTCCTCTTCCTCGTCCTCGTCGCCGTCGCCAATGTCTCGGTAAAACCGCATAACAATATCCTCCTCGTCTTCATCGTCCTCTTCTTCTTCTCCTGGTGATAGTGGGTCAGGACCAGCAGTGTTGACTGCTTGTAGAAGGAGGAGGTGTCTCCTCGAGACAGCAGGAGCAGGGCTTGGTAGGCCCCTGCTGCTGCTCCTGCTGCTCCTGCAGCGGCGGCAAGGGAGGGTCACGGGGGAGAAAAACGCGTCGCTGGCAACGATGAAGAGGAGGAGGAGCGCGTGGCGGTGCATTTTGTGGCGCAGTGTGTCGGGAGGAGGGAGGGAGGGAGGGCGGGAGGGGAGGGGAGGCAGGTGACTAATTCGTCGCTCTTGCGTGTGGAGGCAGGGGACAAAGATGCCGGCTGGCGCGCTACCTGTGGTTTGGGTTTTAAGAATGAATGAAAGGCCTGAATATGTTGTTGTAGCACTGTATGTACGGAGGGGTAGGAAGTAAAGTGGGACGCGGCAAGTGCTCCACTCCACTCGATCACAGGCTGCGTTCGACCAGACACGCCATCATCGCCGCACGGAAAAAGCGACGACGCACATTCCGCGTTGCTTTCCCTCCCTCCCTCCCACCCCTCTCCCATCAAGAACCAGACGGCAGCTCACGTCCACACGTCCCTACCAAACACACACTGACAGCGCCGGGGCCCTGGGTCTTACCCCTTTCCCCCTCCCCCCGCAGCCGGCACCATCATCAGGGCATCATCGAAGAACATACGGGCGGAAAGCAAATGGGACAAGGGGAATGACGGCCAAGCAGCAGCAGCAGCAGCACCACCAGCAGCAGGACCAGCAGCAGCAAAGGCAGTGAGCGTACGAGTGGATTGAAAGGCAGGCACATTTTTGGGGACTCTCTTTGGAGCGCGGAAAAAGGAGACGAAAGCACGATGGACGGCAACGGCAGCACGAGCAGCACGAGCACCAGCGGCAGCAGCAGCAGCAGCACTCTCGAGGAGGGGGCCTTGCGCAGGTAAGAAAGGAGGATTGGAAGGAAGGAGGGAGGGATGACGTGCGGTTGAATGACGGGGTGGGGGCTGCATGGAAGTAACGTTGTGCCAAAAACTCGATTCCTCCCTCCCTCCCTCCCTCCCTCCCTCCCTCCCCCCAGCTCCATGGCCAGCGGCGCCAAAGGCATGCAGCCCATGGAGGTCGAATCCGGAGGCTCTTCCTCCCTCCCTTCCCTCCCCACCCGCAGCAGCGCCAACAGCAGCAGCAGCAGCAGCGGCAGTAGTAGCAGGAAACCTGCCATGGTGATACGGAGGGCGAGTAGTCAGATGGATGTTAATACGACGGGGGGGATGATTTGGTTGGTGGTGTGTTTTATTGGTATTATGGGCTCGTTTATTGCCTACGGGATTGTGATGGAGTATGCGACGAGCGGGGGGAGGAAGCTGCATGAGTTGAGCTTGATTTTTGTTACCTCGCTACTTTATTCTGGCACGGCTTACGTTGGCCGCTACGTCCGCGCCGAAAAACCTACAACAGTTGCTCCCTCCCGACTCATGGTTTTGGCGATAACATCTATGGGGTCTACTTACTGCTCAGTGCGGTCTCTCAGGTACGTGAGATTTTTTCCCTTTTCTTTCTGGGGGGAGGAAGCTGTGTGTGTGTATGAGTTGAGCTTTATTTTTGTTATACGTCGTCGTTGCTGTACAGCGGTACGGCTTATGTGGGGAGATATGTGAGATTAGAGAAGCCGACGACCGAGTAGGCTGATGGTTCTAGCTATCACCTCTATGGGTAGCACGTATTTTTCAGTTAGAAGTCTCAGGTACGTTTATTTATTTATTTATTTATTTATTTATTTATCTATTTATTTATTTATTTATTTATGTATGTATGTATTTATTTATTTATTTATTTATGTATGCATGTATTTATTTATTCATTTATATTATTTTATTTATTTATTCATTCATTTATTTATTTATTTATTTATTTATAAAATTCCCTCCTTTTTCTCCTCTCTTCATTTCCAGATACGTGATTTTCCCCGTCCAAGTCCTAGCCAAGAGCTCCAATTTCTTTCTTCTAACCCATTGCCCCCCTTCCCCACCTTCCCCTCCATTTTTCTCCTCTTCATTTGCAGATACGTAATCTACCCCGTCCAGGTGCTAGCCAAGAGCTGCAAGCCCATTCCCGTCATGCTTATGGGCGCCATAATGGGAAAGAAATACCCTTTGAAAAAATACGTCAATGTCTTGATAATCACCGCTGGGGTCGCCATGTTCATGATGGGGAAACAATCCAACAGCAGCAGTAGCAGCAGCAGCAGCAGCAAAACAAAGGAGAATGCCTCGACGGCTGGAGCGATTTTGCTCTTTATTTCCTTGTGTTTTGATGGTGGGACGGGGGCGTATGAGGATAAACTCATGGCAAAACACCACGTGGGTCCGTTCGACTTGATGTATAATATGCATTTGGGTAAGGCCATTCTAGCCGGAATCGGATTAATAGTCATGGGTCAAATCAATTACTTCATTTTGATGTGCCATGAGACCGGGTTTCTGCTGCTTCTTCTTGGGGTGAGTGGGGCCTTTGGCCAGGTGTTCATTTTTGTGACCATCTCGAAATTTGGTGCTCTGACGTGTAGTATTATGGGCCTGGCGAGGAAGGTTGTCACACTTGTGGCCTCTATATATATATACGGGCATTCACTTAATGGAATACAAACCTTAGGATTAGTCGTGGCGTTTGCTGCGATGATCTCTGGTTTTTTTGAGAGGAAGGGCAAGGGGGGGGGAGGGCATGGAGGTCACGGGGGGGGAGGGAAGACGGGGGGAGAGGTGTTGGATAGGGAGGGAGGGAGTATGAGTGATGGGAGTGGAGGGAGGGAGGGAGGTAATGGGAATAGTAGTATGGCGGCGTTGGTGGAGAGGGAGAGGAGAGAGATGCTTAAATTGGAGGCGAAGCCTTTGTTGGCGGCGGCGGAGGAGGAGGGAGAGGGGGAGGATGAGGATGAGGGAGGGTTCGGAGGAGGAGGGAGGAGTAGAAGAGGCTTGAGACCGAATACGGTGACGGTGTAGGGAGTGAATGATTGATGATAGGTAGATAGGAAAGAAAGAAAGAAAGAGAGATAGAATAGGGTGAGTGAGTGAGTGAGTGTATGAGTGTATGTCAAGGCAGGGAGGAGGGGTGAAGGAAAAGGAGGAACGAGAGAGAAGAACGAGAGAGAGAGAAAGAGAGGCAGGGAAGGAGGAATGGGGACGCGACATCTTCTTATTGCGCTCATGTACGAAAGAACGCCTGCCCTACCAGCAGCAGAGCAGCAGCAGCAGCAGGAGCAACCGAAAGCAACAGGAACAAAACCAACAACAAAAGCAAAACAACAAAATTACATTTTTCTGATTCTCAGTAAACTGATTTCGATGGAGACCTATTGGGTGTTTGCTTGTGCTTTTCCTTTTGTTTTAGTGGGGAGGTTGGAGAAGACCGTTTTGCGGGAGGCGGACGGTCACGCCAAAAGCAAAACACACACCTCGTCCCGCAGCCGCAGCTGCACCAGCACCTCGCCAAGCTCTTTGACGAGATCTTGGCAAGCTTTGCCGGGTGCTTTACGTCCTCGTCTTTATACACTGAGCGGCGCAAAATCACGAATATCATTGCATTGACCTCCCCACTCACCCATGCCCCACCCCCACCACTCCCCACCATCCCCAGCCACAGAGATGACTACTGCTACACCACGCTTCTAAACAACCGCCATCATCAGCAACATGGAGTACACCCCGCGAGTCCTGCCCTGGCAAGACTGGGCCGAATGGACCGAGACGAGCAAGTGGCTCTTTGCCCCCGACACAGACAGCAGGCTGCGGGGCGTGGGGCGCGTCAAAGCCTGGCGTGCCCGGGGTCGGCTACCCGTCGCCGTGGACGCCACTGCCTCTTTATTAGAAGTAGCCTTGCTCGAAAGCGGCATGGGGGGGGATCGATCTGCGTTGGAGCTGCGGAATTTGTATAGCATGGTCATCATCCGGGCTATCAATGGGCTAGTCGAAGGCCTGCAAACCAAATTCTACGCCGAGCCTGTTAATGCCGTGGCGGCTCGCCTAGGGATCCCTCAATGGCTGGTGGACCTCCGTCATGAAGCCACGCACGCAAGTCTTCCCTCGCTGGCCACGCTTCGGATGGGGGCGCAGCATTTATTAGATTGGTTGTATAAAGGGTATTGGGAGAAGCAAGCACAAGACCTTGAATCAGCTGCTGCCGCCGCTACTCACCTTTTGGCCTCGTATAGAGATGTAACGCTTGCTGCGCAGGAGGAGTCTCCTAATGCGCTGTGTCGTGCGTGTAAGGCACCGAAAGAGGAAGGAGGGGTTGGGAATGGCAGCAGCAGTAGCAGCAGTAGTATCAGCAGCAGTAGTGGTGGTGGAATCAAGACGGCAAGTGATGCCCGTTTAGCGGAAGCGTTAGACGGGCTCCTCGCTTCGGTCACAGCTTCGTTTCTCACTACTTTCCTCCTTCCCGCCCTGGTGCGCGTAGGGCCAGAAGAGAACTCCTCCTCCCCTTCCTCCTCCACCTCCTCCGCCTCCTTCTTCCTCCTCCCCGACCACATCCTAGAAACAGAAGCAGCAGCAGCTATAACAACAACAACCACCACCTCCCTACAAATACAGACCCCCCCCGAAATTAAAGCAATGCACGAAACCAAGCATCGACAGCTTTACGCTCCCCTCCTCATCCGACTCCAACGGAAATACCCTGGGTTTGCCCATGCCTTGTTTTTTCGGCTTGCCGCCAGCAGCAGCGGCAGCAGCAGCAGGCTAACAGAGGGAGGAGGAGGAGGAGTTACAACAGGAATAGGACCAGCAACAGGAGCAGCAGCAGGAGGAGGAGGAGCAGCAGCAGCAGCAAGCCCTTCCTCCTCCTCTTCCTCCCCCTCTCCTTACACCTACAGCATGTGGCTCTCTTACTTGCAAAGCAAAGACTGGCATTCCCACTTCCCCTATGGTCGGTCAGAGGCTTCTTTTACCTTACGACGGGCCCCTGGGATTAAGTTTAATTTGAGGGATAAATCACCAGGAAGCTGGACGAGTGCAGAAAGAGAATACATGTATTCATCTGCTTGTCTTTCTGTGTTGAGAGAGGGTTTGGGGCTGGGGCTTGGGGTTAGGATGGGGGAGGTGGAGGAAGGGGGGGAGGCAGCGGAGGAGGAGGAGGAGGAGGAGGGATGGGCGAGGTGTAAGGAGTGGGTGCCTTGTCCTTTGGGAGGGCCGGTGTTAAGGCTTGGCGGCAAGGGGATTTTGTAGTATCTGAAAATGAGCAAGAGGAATCAAAACTGTAAATCTAAGAGAGGAGAGGAAGTAGACTGACAAGAAACTAACGAGGAGTCTTTTGCGTATGCTTTACGAGTCAAAATACATGATTTTCCTACCTTCTTTCCGTTGCTGTGCTGTGTTGTGTTATTGTGGGACGCGTGCTGCTCTAACCTAAATTTAAAACAAGACCAGAGCTCTCCTCCTCCTCTATCTCTATCGTCTCCTCTTCCTCTGTCTCCCCTCTCTTCTCTCCTCCCCTTCTTTCCTACCCTCATCGATAACACGTTCCTTCTCCTTTTCCTAGCTCTCAATCTCACTCCTTATTTTTTATATTTTAGTCATCCTCGGGCAAGAACTCTCCCCACTCCACCCCCTCCACTCTCAAACGTCTCCCCCCACTGCTTCGTATACACCTCATCCTCCTCCTGCAATTCACACACAGTACCACTCTTCGGCAACGAACAACAAGTCAATGCAAGGGAGGGAGGGAGGGAGGGAGGGAGGGAAGGACGGTCTTTAGTCATCTTCTGGCAAGAACCCTCCCCACTCCACCCCCCCACTCTCAAAAGTCTCCCCCCACTGCTTCGTATACACCTCATCCTCCTCCTGCAACTCACACACAATATCCGACTTAGGCAGGGAACAACAGGTCAATGCATACCCAGCCGTCTTCATCTCTCTCAATAGTCCCAACGCAGCTTCCATTTTTACTTTGCCCTCCGTCATTTTCACCGCACAAGTAGTACAGCACCCATTACGACACATTCTTTTCCCGTTCATTAACGGCAGGTCCACGCCAGCGTCTTCAAAAGCAAAGAAGATGTACCGGTCCTCAGGTACGTCCATCGTGTAGTTAGACTTGGTGCGGGGGTCCACGACAGTAACCTGGAGGGGAGGGAGGGAGGGAGGGGAGGGAGGGAGGGAGGGAGCGTGAAAGATTGGCAAATCCACCCGCAGCTTTTTCAAAGGCAAAGAAGATGTACCGGTCCTCAGGCACGTCCATCGTATAATTAGTCTTAGTGCGAGGGTCAACAACCGCAATCTGAAAGGAGGGGAGGGAGGGAAGGAGGGAGGGAGGAAGAGGGTTGAGGGGGAAGCATTCTAGATCCTCCCTGTTCGACATACAGCCAGCCACACTAACCTTGTACGTCTTGGCATCAGGCTTCCCCGGCCAGATCCCTCCGAAACCAGGCTCGAGGGGCTGTCCATTGCGCTTCCATCGGTTGGGGGAGAATTTGAGCTGCTCTGTGACGGTTAGGCGTTTGGGCTCCGAGGCGTAGAGGGGTGCGAGGGGGGACTGGATCGGGACCTGCTGCAGTTGCTCGACGAGACGGCCTTGTCGTATTATCTTGGGCAAGAGGAAGGCGTGGCTGGGGGTGGGGAGCTGGAGGAGGAGGAGGGACACGAGGACGCCCAGGGGCAGGAGTGCTAGTTGCAGCACGGAGATCCTCCTCGCCATGTGTGAAGCGAGGGTGGGGACGGAGCTGCTTTGGAGGGCCTTGGCGGGTGGACGGAGCAGAATGATGAAGGCCTGTGTTTATGGAAGAGGTTCGTAAGTGAGTACTGTGGTTTGCAAGAGCACCCATATGTGTGCAAAGAGTGGGACACACAAACTCGACTCATCAGGTGGACCAGCAAGGATGAGGAGACCAACGACGTCAATCACGATTTGTTCTTTTTGCCAGCAGTGTCCTCCACAAGCAGCAGTCACACAAGTGCGCGTTTTGATTTGTGATTGTCTTGGTTGTGCCTTCATCTAACATCTCACTTTTTCCCGCCTCCCTAACGTACTCTTTCAGGCGCGCCCACTTCTCATTGCCTCCACAAGCACCACCACACGATCAGGGGTGGGAAGGTAAATGCAAGAGACCAAGACGAAACGACAATGGAGACAAACCACCAGCACAAACCCCACGACTCCAGAATTGCAGCAGCTTCGCGAAGTACTGCCGAGGAGGAGGACGATGACCCAGAGCTGGCTGAGAAAATGAGGCTTTACCCACAAGACTTTTTGCCCGTCAAGGCTCAACTTGGCACCTTTGGTTTTGCCTGGGCACAGGGGGTGGTTAGTCCCTTTATCAGCAGCAAGGAGGACAAGATGGAGGCCATTTTCGCGGCTGTCGGCCACTTACTGACGGAATCTGCGGTGGTGATGGACGTGGGTTGTGGGGATGGAGCCTTTTTGCTCCTGGCTGCGACCCGATTTGGGTGTCGGTGCTATGGGCTGGAGATCGACTCGGCGCTGGCGGAGCTTGCACGGGAGAAGGCCAAGGAAAGGACGGTGGGACTTTTGATAGAAGTATTCGAGGAGAATTTGTTTGATGTCTTCGGTAGTTTAGAAGAGAAAGACGAGGACGCGGGTGTAGAGAAGGGAGGGGGCAGTAGGAGTGAGAGCCTCGAAGAGGTAGCGGTCGCAGTACGCAAAAGCACCGTCTTTTACTTCTATCTCCTTCCCGCGGTGCTAAATAAACTTGCGCCCTGGCTCCTATGTCACATGGAAAGCGCCGCGCCGGGTCACCTGACGTACATTTTCAATACCTGGGCACCAGCCTCGCCCGAACTCGAGGCCCGCTTCCTGGCGTCGCCTTTCAATCGGGCAACGCAATCCAAGAGGGGATTCTTTGTGTACACCAATCATAATCAAAGTGGAAAGTTGTAACATATACACCAAACAAAGAAAGAATTGGATAAACATTGAAGTGTGAAAGTCTGGTTTGTGGTCCCTGTGGTTTTGCTTGCTTCTGATGGGGGGGAGGTTAAAAGTGACAGGTAGGAGAGCTCGCACGACAGCCACTCATTTGCTCCGCCACTCATTCCAGGCCATAAAGGAAACACCAAGCAACATTCTCAGGACCTGCAAACCTTGGCACATTTACTTGCTGGCGTGTTGTTTGTGTCTGAGCGTCCTGAAATATGGACGGGACGGAACGAGGGTGTTGCTGCTGGCCGCTCGCACAGGCTGCGTCGAGAGGGGCTGGATGGATGAACGAGAGGCCTTGCTTCGCCTGCCGCATGTGATGATGCTGCTTTCCCTCGTCTTTAGACTGTCTAACCACACCGTCGCCATGCCCCCGTCCACGCCCTTGTGCTTGCACATGCATGCTTGAGGGCGTAGCGGTGGGTTTTGGCGTCGCGGGGTGGATTGGGTGGTGGTGAGACGAGGGCAAGGGAAGAAGGAAACGAGCGAAGGAAGACGAAGGGCAAGCACAACGCACACTAGCACGACCACTCACACCCTCCACAACCACACACAAACACACAGGGACACATCATCCTTGTTGTTCATAGGAGAGGAAGGAGCTAAGTAGGGCCTCTATCCCGCCGCACCAGTGCAAAGATGGTAAGTCATGGGGCGGATGGAAGGGAGGGAGGGAGGGGATGGGGAGAGAGCAGAGCGCATGCTGGCAACATGAGCATCGGTAGCCACGCGTGTATTCTAGCGCTGTGTATGTTTAGGTTATTAAGAGTGCGAAGCGTGTCTATCCATCTGCACGGCAAGACATAACGCTCATCTCATCATCTCTATTCCTCCCTCCCCTCCCTCCCTCGCTCCCTTCCCACCACAGCCTCCCAAGGTCCAACAAAAGACGAAGGAGCAGAAGCTCGCCGCCGCAATGGCGGGTGGTAAGAGCAAGAAGAAGGTTCGTGCACATGTGGAGGCAGGAAGAGGGGAGGGAGGGAGGCTGGGAGAGGGAAAGGCTGCTACTATCCATACATGACAAATGTACTCACTCCCTTTTTCCTCTCCCTCCCCTTTCCTTCTCCCGAGCAGAAGTGGTCCAAGGGCAAGATGCGTGAGAAGGTCGCCAACAAGGTGCTCTTCGACGAGGAGACCTACAACAACCGCCTGTTGACCGAGATCCCCAAATCCAAGCTCATCACCCCTTCCTCCCTGGTGGAGCGCCTCAAGATCAATGGTTCCTTGGCCCGCGCCGCTCTGCGTGAGCTGAAGGAGAAAGGTCTGATTAAGCCCATCTCGGTGCACCACTCTCAGATCATCTACACACGCGCCATCGCCGCCGCCGAGTAACTTTAAGGGACGAGGACGACGACGAGAGCTTTGTGTGTAGATAAAATAGAAAAAAAGACCTAAGCAGACGAGGAGGGGTGTGGGAAAAAATGGAGGGGAAGGCCGACGGGTAGGGAGCTGCCCTTTCTTTTCAGGCCCCTTTGTTTGGTGGCGTTGGGAAGATGATGGATGAGAGGCACATTTTACTGAGGGTGGAGAGGAGAGGGTAATGTGTGTGTGTCTTGGGGTTAGTTAGAGGGGAGGGGTTTTTCCTCGCTTCTCTAGGCAATGTGGGCGGGTGCGAGACCCAACAAAGAACCAAAAAAAGGCAACGAAAAAGACGAGGTCGATCGATATATAAAGATTGCTTGCTAGTAGTTGTTTTGATTTTGTGTGTGGTTGTCTTATTGGGTCCAGAAAGTGGGTTGTTGTTGTTGTGCAACCGGTGGGGATTCCTGAAGGCGGAGGTCAGGTTTCGCAACGACATGTTCCACGCACGTCTCTGCACCCTCAATACCCAGCTCTTTTGAAGACCACAACCCATCCTACCCCGCCCCTTTTACGGCTGCACATCTCTGGCATGCTACTGACGATCTTTCCTTATCCTAATCACAGCGCCACAGGTCTCTTCTTGGTCATGGACCACCAGCGCTAAAAAGCCTCCTTCCTAGCCTAGCCCGCCTCCCCACCTCTCGCACTACATATTACAATATCATCATCAGCAACACCCCCATCAACAATGGCCTCCTCCGGCATTTATTTCGATCTCCCAGGCTTTGAGCTCCTGCGTCCTGCCTCCTCCACCTCTACCTCTTCCTCGTCCTCTTCTGCCAGTGCCAGCAATGAGCCATCGTCCATTTACATGCCATTATTGCCCACGATTAGTAGCGTTGAGCGGGCCGTCTCCCAGGAGAGGCGACAAAAGCAACGCCGCTTGGAAAAGGACCGGGGGTTTGCCTTTACGACGACGAGCAGAGAGGAGGTGGAGGAGGAGGAGGAGGAGGATGGGGCCGCTGCTGGGGTTGGTGGTGGTGGGTTGTCTTTGTCCTTGCTGCAGCAAGAGTTGGAGTCGCCCTGGAATTGTGTCAAGTGTACGTGTTTGAACGAACCACAGAACCGAAGCTGCGAGGCGTGTGGTGGGTTGAATCAATGGCGGGTCCGTTTGCGTGAGAAGAAGGCAGCGGCGATGACGGCGCATCGACAGCAGGAGCGACAAGCGCAGGAGCAGCATCAAGAGAGATTCAAGGACTTAATGGATTTGGAAGAAGAGGAGGAGGAAGAGGAGGACGAGGAGGGGGACGACCAAGTGGTGATAGTAGGAGAAGAGAAGAAGAGAAAGCCGCCTTCCATGCCTCCTCCCTCCGCTCCGCCAGCAGCAGTAGCAGCAGCAGCAGCAGCAGTACCCTTACTACGTGCCACCCCCGTGCTGATTCATGGTCGTGGGCCCTTCCGTTTATTGCCCTCCGACTTGCTCTTACATTGCTTAGGCTTTCTACACGATGCCTCCACATATTGTCAACTAAGGGCAGTCAGTAAAAGCTGGGCAGGCATGGCCGAACATGAGTCTCTCTGGCGCCCCTTAGCGGAAATGGATTGTGGAGAAGTGATGACAGCAGCAGCAGCAGCAGCAGAACCACACACACCCGTGGCTGGGAAAAGCAGCAGTAGTAAGACCCCTTCCTCCTCCTCCTCTTCCTCGGGTAAGAGTCCAGCGATTTGGTCGTGCAAAGCCTGTGGTCTGTTGCAAGCAGATCGTTTTGGCTTGCACTGTGAGTTCTGTTCCGCCGAACGAGAGATCCTCGTTTCTTCTTCCTCTGCTTCTGAGGGAGGAGGAGGGGGGGAGGGAGGAGGAGGAGGAGGAGGAGGAGGGGAGGGATCGTCGTGTTTTAGGGTGATCAAGGATTATAATGAATTGGCTGAGGTCTGGAGGGATAGCAACAACAAGGCAGCGGCTGCGGTCAGTCGGCAGCGGGAGCAGCAGCAGCAGCAGCAGCAACTGCAACTG
>Ga0209491_10009521_pt1 | contig 11892 bp, 9 predicted proteins | sample BON02_FD_187213 | JGI IMG/M metagenome (GOLD analysis project Ga0209491, IMG submission 187213) | Freshwater microbial communities from Lake Bonney liftoff mats and glacier meltwater in Antarctica - BON-02 (SPAdes) (version 2) | ecosystem: Environmental > Aquatic > Freshwater > Ice > Glacier... | reverse complement strand
GCCACCGTCCGACGAGAGCCGCCCGCCATCAAAGGCAGCGCTCACCTTTTTGCGACAAATGGCTGTAAATGCGAACCGTGTATCGATAGGATCGGCCATGACGGGTGTGGCACTTTCTGTCCGAGGGCAATATGGTTTTTAACGCCCATTCATTACCCAATTTCAGCCAGTTATGCCATGCCTGTTAGCCCCGAATTACCACGCTCGTGAATAAGATGGGTTAAAGGAATGCGCGTCTAATCACAGAATTGCATCGCGGGTTGGAACTTCTTTCCCCAATTCGGGCCGCAGACATTTTTTGGGCAACATTTCTCCCTCCTCCTTGTTGTCCAAAGATTTTCAGCCCGTGATGCGCTTTTTTCCTAAAATTGATCCGCGATTTCGATCATTCTGGTGAGCCGCTTTGGCGCGACCATCCGCCAGCTTTTGCTCAGCCAACTAGCGATATGGTCCCAGTCGGTACGGCCGGTGTCGAGCCGGATCGCGATCCAGCCGGATTTTCCGTAAAATTTGGGTGCATAATAAAGATCCGGATCGGCGTCGATCAGGGCCGCCTGTTCGTCCAGTCCGGTGGTCTTGACGAGCAGGGCGATACTGGCTTCGCCATGATGGCTCTGGGCGAAATAGGCAAAATATTTTCCCGTCGTTTCGCTACCGACCCGCCAGCCCGGCGCGCCGAAGCTGGGCCGTTCGTGACTTTCCTCGAGCGCCAGAGCGCGCTGGCGTATCTGCCCCAAAATCCATTCCGGATCAGCCTCGCGGGTGACATATCTGGCCAATGTGGCGGGATAGAGCTGATGTTCGGCGATCAGGATCCGGCTGGCCAGAGCGTCGGCATCATCATCGGGCAGGATGGCGACTTCGGTCTGGGCGAGCACCGGGCCATCATCGAGCTCGGCGGTGACCAGATGGACGCTGCAACCCGCGACCCTGTCACCGGCGTCGATTGCGCGCTGGTAAGTGTCGAGGCCCTTATATTTGGGCAGCAGGCTGGGATGGATGTTGAGCATATGATCCGCCCATTTTCGGACAAAGCCATCGCTCAAAATCCGCATATAGCCGGCCAGCACGACATATCCGGCCCCGGACTGGATCACAGCATCATGCATGATTGCATCATGGGCTTCGCGGGCCAGGCCTTTGTGCGGATGGGCGAAGGTTGCGATGCCCTCGGCTTCGGCCAGCTTCAGCCCCGGCGCATCGGCGTCATTCGACGCCACCAGCACCAATTCATATGGGCAGTCGGGTGCTTTGGCAGCATAGACCATCGCTGCCATATTCGATCCGCGGCCGGAAATTAATATCGCGATTTTGGCTTTTTCAGCCATTGTGAGTGGCGGTCCAGTCGGCCGTCGCTGACCATGTGCCGCGTGTCCCCGTTACCGAACAGCCTTTGGTGCCGTTGCGCACATCGCCGATCTGATGGACTTTTTCACCAGCCGCTTCGAGATCTGAGGTAATCGCCTGCGCCTCGACGGGGGAGACCGCCAATACCATGCCGATCCCGCAATTGAAGGTCCGCGCCATTTCTTCGGGCTCGATATTGCCCTGTGCCTGCAGGAACGCCATCAGCCGGGGCTGCTCCCAGTTCGCCGCATCGACATGGGCGTGCATGCCATCCGGCAATACGCGCGGGATATTTTCCAGCAAACCGCCGCCGGTGATGTGGGCGAGCGCCTTGATCCGTCCGGACTGCATCAGCGGCAGGAGCGATTTCACATAGATTCGGGTCGGGGCGATCAATGCTTCGATCAATAATCTGTCCGGATTGAACAGGGCGGGGCGCTCCATTTTCCAGCCCTTGTCTGCCGCCAGTCGCCGGACCAGCGAAAAACCGTTGGAATGGATGCCGGAGGATTCGAGGCCGAGCAGGATATCGCCCGGCTCGATCGTCGCTCCGGTCACGACTTTGTCGCGTTCGACTGCGCCAACGCAGAAACCGGCAAGATCATAATCCCCCTCGGCATACATGCCCGGCATTTCCGCCGTTTCGCCGCCGATCAGTGCGCAGCCCGACATCTTGCAGCCTTCGGCGATTCCCGCCACGACCCGTTCGGCGATGCCGTTTTCCAGCTTGCCGGTGGCAAAATAGTCGAGGAAGAACAATGGTTCCGCCCCTTGCACGATGAGATCGTTGACGCACATGGCGACGAGATCGATTCCCACCATATCATGCCGGTCATGGTCAATCGCGAGTTTGAGCTTGGTGCCGACGCCGTCATTGGCTGCGACCAGCAGAGGGTCCTGATAGCCTGCCGCCTTGAGGTCAAAAAATCCCCCAAAACCGCCCAGTTCGGCATTGGCACCGGCGCGCGCCGTGGCTTTTGCCAGCGGCGCAATCGCCTTGATCAGGGCATTGCCCGCTTCGATGGACACACCGGCTTTCGCATAGGTGTAAGAATCCGGCTCATTTTGCTTTTCACTCATAACTTGTGCGATTAGACAAGTCGCGGCTGGATTTCCACGCCATAATCGTCAAAAGGGCGCAAATGAGTTTTTTGACTGACTTCAGGATCAAGTTCGCTGCCATCATATCCGTCGTGACCATGCTCGCCGGAACGGTTGTCTATGCCCAGCTGGAAGGCACCGAACGCGGGGTTGCGCCGCTTGCCAGCACCGGTGACTTCGAAGTCATGGGCGTGGCAGTCGATGTCCATGGCGATAACGCCATCGAGGCCCGCAAAAAGGGCTGGGAAGAAGCCCAGCGCAAAGCCTGGAAGATGCTCTACAAGCGCACTCATGGCAGTGAAACCGAAGGTTTGCCCGACGCCAGGCTCAATACAATTGTCTCTGCGATCATCGTCGAGCAGGAGCAGATCGGTCCAAGACGCTATATCGCAACGCTGGGCGTGATGTTCGATCGGGCGAGAGCAGGGTCGATTCTGGGTGTCGGTGGCCGGCGATTGCGATCGCCGCCGCTGCTGGTGCTGCCGGTGATGTGGAGCGGCGGTTCCGCTCAGGTATTTGAAAGCCGCACCGAATGGCAAAAGGCCTGGGCGCGCTTTAGCTCTGGCGACAGCGCTATCGACTATGTCCGCCCTTATGGATCGGATAGCGAGTCGCTGGTGCTGACCGCGGGGCAGGCCAATCGCCCGAGTCGGCGCTGGTGGCGCAGCATATTGGATCAATTCGGCGCAGCGGATGTCATCATCCCGATTGTTCGGCTGACCTATGAATATCCCGGGGGCCCGGTGACCGGACGCTTTACCGCCCGCTTTGGCCCCGATAACCGCTATATCGACAGTTTCACGCTGAAAGTGGCCCGCAGCGAAGATATTCCCAAGCTGCTGGATCAGGGCATTGTGCGCCTGGACAATATCTATGCCAGCGCCTTGTCGCGCGGCGTGCTGAAAACCGACAAGTCGCTGATCATCGAAGATCCGTTCAATCTGGATGAATTGAGTCTAGACGATTTTGATCTTGAAGATGGTCCGGCGCTCGAGAGCGGCGGACTTGAAGGTCCTGCGAGCATAACGGGGCCTGGCGGATCAGAATCGGGTGGCGAAGCGCCCGCGACGACGGCCGCCGCCACGACCAGCATTTCGCTGCAATTTGATACGCCGGATGTCGGCGCGGTCGGTCGCGGCGAATCGGCGGTTCGGTCGATTCCGGGAGTCACGTCCGCTTCGACATCCAGCCTCGCGCTGGGCGGCGTTTCGGTCATGAACGTGACCTACAGAGGTGATATTTCTGCTCTTGCCCAGGCCCTTCGGGCACAAGGATGGCAAGTGCAGCAGGGAGCGGGCGCCTTGCGTATCAGTCGTTCCGGACAATGAAGTAACCAGACCGTGAGTCAGATAGCTCTCCCGCTTGAACAAAAACCGTCGCCGGAACAGGGCGGATATCTGGTGACCGGAGCCAATGCCGAGGTGCATCAGCACCTGCAGCACTGGCGCGACTGGTCGCACCACACGTTGATTCTGACCGGGCCCGCAGCCTCCGGCAAAACCACCATGGCTGCTGCGTTCGCAGCGGAGAGTGGCGGCCTGTGCCTCGATGATGCTTGCGAATCCGAGGATATGGAGATTTTCAATCTGTGGAATCGGGCGAATGGCGAGCATAAGCCGCTATTGCTGGTCTCGGCACAGCCGGTTGCGCAATGGGGGGTCTCGCTTCCCGACCTGCAATCCCGCCTCGCCGCCTCGCTGCATCTGGAAATCGGCGCGCCCGATCAGGCGATGATTGACGGGCTGTTCCAGAAATATTTCGCGACGCGTGGCCTGACCATATCCGAAGACGCGTTGCGTTATCTGGAAAAACGCATGGTTCGGTCCTATGCCATGGTGCGCCAGCTGGCGCAAAAAATGGATTCGCTTGCGATCGAGTCCAAAAAACCGATAAATTTGGCAATCGCGAAATCGGCGCTCGGTTTTTTTGACGCTGATGATGAGAAGGTGGTAATTTAACCCATGGGAAATCCTGCTGCAGAGTCGCTGGATGCGGACATATTGCCCGGGGATGCTGCCGTCGGCGCATTGGCGGAAGACAGCAGCAAGCGCTATTTCAATCGCGAAATAAGCTGGCTGGGCTTTAACGAGCGGGTTATCGAAGAGGCGGAAAACAGCGCCCATCCGTTGCTCGAGCGACTACGCTTCCTGTCGATTTCCGGCAGCAATCTGGATGAATTTTTCATGGTTCGCTTCGCCGGGCTGGTCGGGCAATATCGCCAGAAGATTGAAGAACGTTCGGCCGATGGCCTGACCGCGACGCAGCAGCTGGACGCCATAGCAGCCCGAACCGATTCGCTGCTTGAGCATCAGCAACGGGTATGGTCGGCCCTGTCCAAGACGCTGGCCGACGAAGATATTTTTGTTTCGGACGTGCCCGAACTTGCCGATGCTTCGAAAGCCTGGCTCAGACAGCATTTTATCGACCAGATATTCCCGGTGCTGACTCCGCAGGCGCTCGATCCGGCCCATCCTTTTCCCTTCATTCCCAACAAGGGACTGAGCCTGGTTTTCGATCTGGTCCGCGAATCGGATAATCAGGGGATCAGGGAACTGGTGATGATTCCGTCGGGCCTTCCCCGTTTCATCCGCTTGCCCGGTGAATCGGCGATCTATGTTTCTGTCGAGACCGTTATCCAGGCATTTTCCGATATTCTGTTCCCCGGCTATGCGGTGATCAGCAGCGGCCTGTTCCGGATCATCCGCGACAGCGATATCGAGGTCGAGGAAGAGGCGGAAGATCTCGTGCGCTATTTTCGCAGCGCGATCAAACGCCGCCGTCGCGGCGATGTGATCCGGCTGGAAATGGGGCCGAAGCTGGCCGAGCCAGTGGTTGCGATGTTGCGCGAGAATCTGCTGCATGACGGCGCCACCGAAAGCCGGATCAATGGTCTGGTCGGTGTCGCTGATCTCGAAATTCTGGTCGATGAAGACCGCCCGGATCTTAAATTCACGCCTTACAGCCCGCGCTTCCCGGAGCGGATTCGTGATCATGGTGGCGACTGTTTCGCCGCGATTCGCGATAAGGATATCCTGGTTCATCACCCCTATGAATCATTCGAGGTGGTGATCGAATTTCTCCGGCAAGCGGCTGCCGATCCCGATGTGGTGGCGATCAAGCAGACGCTTTATCGTGCCGGCAAGCAATCCGCCGTCATTCGAGCGCTGATCGATGCCGCAGAAGCCGGCAAATCGGTAACCGCGATCGTCGAACTGAAGGCGCGCTTTGATGAAGAGCAGAATCTGCTCTGGGCGAGCGCGCTGGAACGCGCCGGCGTGCAGGTCGTCTACGGATTTATCGAATGGAAAACCCACGCCAAAATTTCGATGGTCGTGCGCAAGGAACAGGAAGGCTATCGCACCTATTGTCATTTTGGCACCGGCAATTATCATCCGATAACCGCCAAAATCTATACCGATCTCAGCTTCTTCACCGCTGATCCGCGGGCGGCGCGGGATGCGGCGCAATTGTTCAACTATATCACCGGCTATGTCGAACCGAAGGCGCTGGAGCTTATTTCCATGTCGCCGCGGGATATGCGCAAGGACCTGATGGGGCTGATCGATCAGGAAATTACCAATGTCCGGGCCGGCAAGCCGGGCATGGTCTGGGCGAAGATGAATTCACTGGTCGATCCGGCGCTGATCGAGAAACTCTATCAGGCGAGCAATGCCGGCGTCGAAATTGATCTGGTGGTCCGGGGCATCTGCTGCCTGCGGCCTGATGTGCCGGGCATGTCGGACCATATCAGAGTGAAATCGGTGGTCGGCCGTTTTCTCGAGCACAGCCGGATCTGGGCATTCGGCAATGGGCGGGAATTGCCGAATGATGGCGCGAAAGTCTATATTTCGTCGGCCGACTGGATGCCGCGCAACCTCGACAGGCGCGTGGAATATATGATGCCGATCACCAATGAAACCGTCCATGATCAGATATTGGACCAGGTCATGGTGGCCAATTTGATCGATGACGAGCAGAGCTGGGAATTGAATGCCGACGGCAGCTACACAAGGGTGAAGTCCTCCGACAAGCCGTTCAACCTGCATCGCTATTTCATGACCAATCCGTCCCTGTCCGGGCGCGGCAAGGCGCTCAAGAAAAGCAATGCGGTGCCCCGCCTCAGCCTGCGTCGCCGCAAGAAAAAGGCGTGACCGACGTGCTGGTGCAAAAAGGTATATTGGCCCAATCCGTGCAAGCGAAAAAAAGGCAATCCATCCGGCGTACGGCGATTGTCGATATCGGTTCAAATTCTATCCGGCTGGTCGTCTATCAGGGGCCGGCCAGGGTTCCCGCGATCCTGTTCAATGAAAAGGTCATGGCGGGGCTGGGCAAGGAATTGTCGACCACCGGCGCGATCGGCAAGGATTCGATGGCGCTGGCCGTGCGCGGGCTGAAACGTTTTTATCGTCTGTGCATGGAAATGGAAGTTGATCGGATTAAGAGTTTCGCCACGGCGGCGGTGCGGGATGCCAGCAATGGCAAGGACTTGCTGAAAGCGGCGCGCGAAATCGGCTTTGATGTGGTGGTGCTGCAGGGCGAGGAAGAAGCGGAATCGGCGGCGCTGGGCGTTATTTCCGGCATACCGGATGCCAAAGGCATTGTCGGAGATCTGGGCGGAGGCAGTCTGGAACTGGCGCTGGTCGACCAGGGCAAGGTGCTGGAACGCTTTTCCTTCCCGCTTGGCGTGCTCAGGGTTGCGGATCTGCGCGCCAAGGGACAGGACGCGCTGAAGGGCCAGGTGCGCAAGATGCTCAAGAAAACCGGATGGGAGAAGCAAGCGCAAGGACTTCCTTTCTATCTGGTCGGTGGTTCCTGGCGGTCTCTCGCCCGGCTCGACATGTTTGACAGCCACTATCCGCTCCCGGTCATCCACAATTACGAGATGGAACCGCGCCGCGCACAGCGGCTGGTCAGCCGGCTGGCGCAATTGAACCGGGACAAGCTCAAGACCGTGCCCGGCCTGTCTACGTCGCGCATACCGACGCTAAAGGATGCCGCCTGGCTGTTGTCGATGCTGGTGCGCTATCTGAACAGCAGCAAGATGGTTGTTTCCGCTTATGGGGTACGGGAAGGGCTGTTGTTCCAGAATTTGAGCAAGCAGGAAGCGGCGCGTGATCCGCTGCTGCTGGCGACCGAGGATGCCGGAACGGCGCAAGCCCGTTTCCCGGCGAACAGCAAATTGCTCGGCAAATGGATTGCCGAGATTTTTTCCGACGATCCGTCCGAGTGGCATCGCATCCGTCAGGCCGCCTGCAATCTGGGCGATGTCGCGTGGCGCGCCAATCCCAATTTTCGGGCCGAGCGGGGGCTGGAGATGGGATTGCATGGCAATTGGGTCGGGATCACCGGACCGGAACGCGAAATGCTCGGGCAGGCGCTCTATACCAGCTTTGGCGGCGGCAATGACATCTTCCCCGGCGGCGGTCAGCTTGCCAGCGAACAGGCAACCAAGCGGGCGATCAGCTGGGGGCTTGCCATGCGGCTTGGGCAGCGGCTGAGCGGCGGCACCCGCAATCCGCTGGAACAGACGCACATCCGCAAAACGGGGAAAAAGCTCGAGCTGACGATCGCCGGCGATCTGATCCATCTCTATGGCGATGCGGTTGCCAAGCGGCACGGCCATCTTGCCAATATATTGGGGCTGGAACCGGTGATGACCGGCGTCTAGGTTATTCCGGCTCGGTGACGTCACCCTCTTGCTGGTGGGTCATTTTGAGCTTGCCGTCCTTGACCGTGAAGCTCACCCGGCCTTCGACCAGATCCAGCGCATCCCGGCCAAATTCTTCGTAGCGCCAGCCCTCGAGCAGCGGCACATCTTCGCGTTCGCCAGCAACGATCCGTTCCAGATCATCGGCACGGGCCAGCAGGCGAGATGCGACATTCATCTCTGCCGACCGAATCTTGAGCAACAATTTTAGCAGATCCGTGACCAGTGCATTGGATTTGCCATTCTTGGGACGCCGACCAATTTTCAGCGGCAGATCATCGACGGACAGTGGTTTTGCCTGTTCGATCACCTCCATCAGGCGGGCGCCGATATCATTGTTTTTCCAGCCCGCCGACAGTCCACGGACCTGTCCCAGCTTGACCTGGTCCCTGGGTGGATTGGCAGCAATATCGGCCAGTGTTTCGTCGCGCATGATCCGCCCGCGCGGCAGGTCCTTGGACTGGGCTTCGGTTTCGCGCCAGGCGGCTATCGCTTTCAGTCTGCCGAGCATTTCCAGATTGCGGCCTTGCGACTTGACCCGTAGCCAGGATTTTTCCGGATCATTGACATAATTGTCCGGATCGGCGAGCTTTTCCATCTCGGCATTGATCCACATGCCACGACCGGTCTCGCGCAGTTTTTCCAGCATCATCGGGAAAATTTTGGCGAGATGGGTGACATCGGCTACGGCATATTCCAATTGGCGCGTGTTGAGCGGTCGCCGCGACCAGTCGGTAAAGCGCGCGCCCTTATCCAGTGTAATGCCCAGCCAGCTATCGACCAGATTGGCATAGCCGATCTGTTCGCTCTGCCCGATCGCCATCGCCGCAATTTGCGTATCGAAGATGGGATGCGGGGTCTTGCCGGTAATATTGTGGATGATTTCAACATCTTGTCCGCCGGCGTGGAAAATCTTGAGGACATTTTCATTGTTGACCAGCAGTTCCATGAGCGGTCCAAGATCAATGCCCTTGAACAGGGGATCGATCGCGGCGGCTTCCTTGCCGTCGGAAATCTGGATGAGGCAGAGTATCGGCCAATAGGTGTTCTCGCGCATGAACTCGGTATCAACCGTCACGAAATCCGCAGTCGCGAAGCGTTCACAGATGTCGGCGATGTCCTGATTGTCGGTCAGCAAATTATGGATGTGCATTTTTGTCCTATACAGCGCGCGCTTCACCCCGCAAACCTTATCATGAACGCCGGATTAAATTTGGGGGTGAATGATGGCAATTTGGTCACTGATAGCAATCGCAATTCTGCTTCTATTGCTGTTCGGGCAGATGATGGCGAATTGCGGTGATGTCTTTCTGGCCATGATGGACCCGCGACCGATTGGCGGAAAAACAATAGAAATCACGATATTGGCCTGGGGTTTCGCGGCCCGGCGCGGGCGTTTGCTGCAAGTCGATGACTGTGCCCGTATGGGCATCAACGACATGCGGTTTTTCATGACCGGAAAGGCTGTTTTCATCTGCCTGGTGACCTTTGGTTTTGTCCGGAAAGTGAGCATTGCCTATCGCTGCTATGCCGGCGACCATGATGTGGGAGACGCCTGATGGCGCGGGTCGTCCATCTTGGTCAGCAAGTCTGGACCAATTATCACCAGACCGCAGCGTGCAATCTCAAGAGCCGGATTGAACTGGCGAATGGCGAAGAGATCAACGGTCGGGCGCATCTGAAAAGCGTCGCCGAAACGGTGCTGGGGCTGCTCAGGGAAGCAAGGCAATATCAGATTCCGGTGCGACCGATCGGGGCAGGCTGGTCACCGTCGCCGATCAACGTGGTCGAAGACGGCTGGCTGGTCGAGACTTTGCGGCTCAACCGGACCTATAAATTGTCGGCCAGGGACCTGCATGCGGATTGCGATGTTGGCGCCGAAGCGCTGTTGCTGGTGCAGGCGGGTGCGACGGTCGATGAAGTCTATGAAAGCGCGGAAGAAATCGGTCGGTCGCTGCGCACCGGCGGTGCCAGCAATGGCCAGAGCTTTGCCGGGGCCTGCGCGACGGGCACGCACGGCAGCGTCTGGCAAGCGGGCGGGATTCAGGATCATGTGCGGGCGGTGCAACTGGTGACGCCGGAACGGATATTGTGGATTGAACCGAAAAAGGGCGTGCTGTCCGACGATTTCATCGCGCAGACCGGTGCGGAGATCATTCGCAGCGACCGGATATTTTCCGCAGCCCAGCTCCATATCGGCGCAATGGGCTTTGTCACGGCGATGCTGATCGAGACCGATCCGATCTATATGGTGCAGAATATCCAGAAGGCAGCGAAGATAAGGCGCGAGCATATCGACTGGCTGTGTCGCGGCGAATTTAAGAAATTTTCCTGTGCGTTTGGATTGAATGAAGAGCCTTATTTTCAGCAGCTTATTATGAATCCTTTCGATCCTTTCGACAAAAGGAGCCTGTTGCGGTTTCTTTATAGACGTCCTTTTGATGCCAGCATTCCGCCGCCACCGCCCGGGGATATGGGCGCCGGTTATGACGCGTTAACATTGCTCGGTAAGGCCATGGCGGAAAGCGATTGGTTCAAGGGAGAAATATTGCAGCTGGCGATGGAGCAGGCCTATCCGGCCAATCGCGATGTCGATGATCCGCCGGCGATTGCCACCTGGGGCCATACGACCGAGGAACATGCTCCGATTGCCAGCCTGTTCAACGGTTCGGTTACAATGGATCGTAGTAAGCTTAGCGAAGCTTTTGATTTGATTATCGACAGTTTCAGGCGCGGAGGAGGGGGCACGGTCGTGACGCTGCGCTTTGTCAGCAAGGCAAAAGGCCTATTGGCACCCGCGCACTGGCCGGACAATGCCGTGATCGATTTTGACGGCCCCAATGTCGAATCCAGTCACAGCGGCTATAAAAAGGTGGTCGAAGCGCTGGATGATGCCGGTATTGCCTTCACTCGCCACTGGGGCAAAACCAACAATCTCGACGAACGGCGGGTGAAGCGGGATTACGAGCAGAATTTCGCCAACTGGAAATGGGCGCAGGCGCAAGTGATGCCGGACGCGGCCGACCGGCGGGTGTTTGCCAATGATGAATTGGTTAAGCTGGGGCTGATTTAGGCTGTTCGTCAAATGATACGCTAAAATTGCAAACGTTGGCGAGTGGTGTCGGAAAAGGCATGGCATCTATTATCGTGACAATCGCAAATCGCTACGGACGCAAAAGAAGGCTCTAGGATTGCGTTAATTGCCGTTCAGCTTACGCCCCATTTGCGGTCGTTCCCGCAAGCTTGACCTAATGTCTGCTGAGGGCGCAAAAAGGAGACACTAGAAATCGACTAATCATGTGATACGTGTATCAAAAGCGCCATAACAAATTGGAATAGCGTCAAATGTCACCGAGAAAATTAATGAAGTGGCATATACTCATCTTAACTCCCGTGTTGACTGCCTGCGGTCCATCGTTGGGAGAACATAAATTTCGGACAGCAGAAATCGTGGATGCCGAAATCATAAAAAAAATAGATCCTCACCTTGGTTACTCTTTTGATGCCCCATTCCTCATTCGAATTGAATTTTCGTCCTTTACGAATTTGGCCAAAGCAAGTGAGGGCAGCGGGGGACTGTATGTCCATGCGGATTATTGCCCATTTGAAGAGAGGTGGCTCGGCAAAACTGCACAGCGGGATAGGTGGATTTTCTGTCTAACGTCGGCCAGAGCGGCCGCATGACAGGAGCATATATGAGCAAACGACCGCGCCGGAACCACAGTCCGGCTTTTAAG
>Ga0209491_10009519_pt1 | contig 11894 bp, 7 predicted proteins | sample BON02_FD_187213 | JGI IMG/M metagenome (GOLD analysis project Ga0209491, IMG submission 187213) | Freshwater microbial communities from Lake Bonney liftoff mats and glacier meltwater in Antarctica - BON-02 (SPAdes) (version 2) | ecosystem: Environmental > Aquatic > Freshwater > Ice > Glacier... | reverse complement strand
TATATATATATATATATATATATATATATGCATAAATATATATGTAAATTTAAATATATGTATATATATATGGATATACACATATAGATATATGTTTACATATTTATATATATATTTAAATATATGTATACATATATATGTTATATATATGTATATATATATATATCAATACACATATATATATATATATATATATATATATATATATATATATTTATAAATATATATATATATTTAAATATATGTATACATATATATGTTATATATATGTATATATATATATATCAATACACATATATATATATATATATATATACATATATATATATATATTCATAAATATATGTATATATGCGTACACACTTGTAAATGAATATGTCTATAAGTGTATACCTGTGGATACATATGTTCGTATCTTCATATCCAAAGAGAGACAGACACAGAGGGAATGAAAGTGAGAGAAACAGGAAGAAAGAGCGAGAGAGAGAGAGAGATAGAGGCAGAGAGAGAGAGAGAGAGAGAGAGGGAACGCGCGCGTGCGAGAGAGCGAGAGGGAAAGAGAGAGAAAGAGCGCGCAAAAGAGAAAGAGAGACAGAGAAAGAGACAAAGGTACAGATATAAGGACAGACAGCGAGAGATACACAGAACCTGTTTGCAAGAGATCGAGATCAAGAGGGAAAGAAACAGACAAAGAGAGATTAAGAAAAACAGACAGAAATAAACACTGAGAGAAAAAAAGAGAGAGCGCGCGCGTGTAAAAGTTTGAGAGAGAAAGAACGAAACAGAGACAGAGAGAAAAATAGAAAACCCCATGAAGAAAACATAAAAACCCATGAAGAGAATGCGGGACACAGAAAAATTCCAAGTGACAGAGCTATGGACAGACAGAGAGAGACAGCGAAAGAGAGATACATGAAAAAGAGAGCAACATACAGAGAGACAAGAGATACACAAAAATAGAGAGTGTAAGAAAGAAAGAGAGATAGAGACAAAGAGAATGAAAGAGAGAAAAGGTGAGGTAAATGTAGACAGAGAGAAAGAAAGACAGAGAAAGAGAGATAGAGAGAAAGAGCGATGCACCTGACAGTACCAATCTCTATGTTCTATGATGCTTGCATGCTTGTGTTTAGCATGTGTTCTTCGACCCACCAACCATGAACCTTGCTACGGCATTGGTCATATATGTAAGTGAACAATCAGAGGGTGCGCATCTGCTGTGTTACGCAACTGTAATATGATAGAGCTCATGCATGCTAAATTGATACACACATATGCCGCCACCCAACCACCATTATGTAAACACCAGGGCCCGTGCTTCTGTGAGTCTTTCAGTTTTCCAGATTTGTTGGAGCCTCCTGAAGAAGGGAAGGGTGTTGGATTCCCCTGACAACATGTAATTCTGGCAGATTGCACAACCTGAGATGAGAGAGACACAGAGAAACATAAAGACAGAGAGAGAGAGATGCATAGAGAATGAGAGAGAGACAAAGAGATGCAGAAAGAGACAGAGAGCATGTGGGTGTGAGAGGGACAGACAGATACCAAGAGAGTGAGAAAGGAGATAGAAGAAAGCAAGAGAGAGACAGAGAGAGACAGAGAGCGAGAGAGAAAGAGAAGGAATGAGCACGGGAAAAAGAGAGAGAGAGAGGCAGGGTGTACACAAAGAGAGAGAAAAAGAGCATGTGAGAAGAAGAGAGTGAGACAAATAGAGACAGAGTGAGAAAGAGAGCGAGAGCGTCAGAAAGAGAGAGAAAGAGAAAGGGATTTAGGGAGAAAAAGAAAAATATATAGTATGAGAGTGCACGAGAGTAAAAGAGAGAGCGGGGATGATCAAGAGGGAGAGAGAGAGAGAGGGAGTGAGAGAGAGACAGAGAGAAAGAGAGAATATAACACAGACAGACAGAAAGAGTCACAGAAAGAGAGAGAGAGAAAGAGACAGCGTGTGCGTGTGAGCGAAAGCGCGAGAAAGTGTGCAGGACAGAGAGAGAGAGAGAGAAGGCCTTAAAGAGAACACAACAGACAGAGAGAAACAGGAAAAAAGATAAAAAGATGGAATGAGGGAGAGAGAGAGACAGATAAATGGAAAGAGACTGCGGGGGAGGGGGGAGAAATAGAGAATAAAACAGTTTATGAGAAAGATAGAGTGAGAGAAAGAGTGAGTCAGAAGAAAGAGAGAGAGAGTTGGAGAAATAAGAAAAATGAGAGGGGGGAAAAGATTAAAAAAACGCAAGAGAGAGAAAGAGGAAGAGAGGCACAGAGCCACCAAGATACAGGGAGGGAGGAACGGTGAGACATTGACGGAAAGAGACAGAAAGTTTGTATGTGAGAAAGAAAGACAGGGATCGAGAGGAAAGGACAGAGAGACAGAGAGAGAGAGAGAGAAAGAGAGAGAGAGAGATAGACAGAAAGTAAGGGACGGAGAGACAGGGAGAGAAAGAGAGGGAAAAATGAATAGAGAGACAGAAAGAGATAAAGAGTGACAATGAGAGACAGAAAGAGACAGAAACGGACAGAAAAAGAGAGAAAGAGAGAGAGAGAGAGAGAGAGAGAGAGAGAGAAAGGGAAAAACAGAAAGAAAATGACAGAGTTCGAGACAGAGGGAACATTGATTGACAAAAATAGAGAGATAGAGAGAAAGAGAGCGAGAAAGAGAGATAGAGCTACAGAAATAGAGTGAAAGAAAAAAAGAGACATACCGTGAGAGAGATACATCAAGACAGAAAGAGAGAGAGAGAGAGAAACAGAGAGAGAGAGAGAGAAACAGAGAGAAAGAGACACAGAAACCGAGAGAAAAAGACACAGACACAGATAGTTAGACAGATTGATACTCAGACATAGAAAAAGAGAAAGAGACAGAGGGAGAAACGAAGAGAAAGAGAGAGCGACAGTTAAAAGGACAAAGACAGTGCGCAGGAGAGAGACAGAGAAAGAGTGTGTCAGAGTGATGAGGAGAAAGATAAAGCGAGAGCGTGCGTGAGAAAGATAGAGATAAAGAGAGAGCGAGAGCACAATCGCGTCTGTGATTGTGAGAAAGAGACACATTGTGTGTGTGCGTGTGAAAGAGAAAGAGAGAGCGAAAGAGACAGAGAGAAAGAGACAGAGACATACAGACAAAGAGAGATTCAGAGACGAAATGAGAGAGAGGAAGAGGGAAAGAGAGAGCACGTTTGTGTGTGTGTGTGTAAGTGAGAGAGAAAGAAAGAGAACGACAAACAGTGAGAGAAGGGGGGGGGGGGGGAAGGGGGTGGGAGAGAGAGAGCACAAGCTAGTACCAGCACCCATCGAGCGACCCCGCTTCGAAAACAAAGAAATCATCCATGTGACTGCTGGCACATACCACTTGGCGGGAAGGACTGTTGATAAATTGCTTTAAATTGGGGACAGGGGGGTAATTTTACAATTACACCGGTCTCGGATACCTCAGTCCAGTAGGATCTTGGTTGCCATGTGAACTCCCTATTTCTCTCTTTGACTCTGCTCGTGTCGGCTCCTTGCACGACATAAGACAAACACATTTGCTCGACTTCGCCATTAGTCTGCAGCCACGGATTTGTTACGATGCCCCGCACTGCGCAACATCAGGTGACCTTCTCCGGGAAATGTTTCAATATTTGCGTTCTTCGGCGTCAAGAAGAAATGCTGATGCTTTCAGTCTGCACGGTCGACTCGCATAATTTCGAGTTGCAACAGATGATAGTAGATTATCAATAAAGTTCATATTCAAATGGCACATGGGCAAAGGACCAAAAGAATGCTGAAAATAAGCAATCAAGTAATGCATTGTGGGGGGGAGGAAATTCATTACAGTGCTCACCAGAAAGAAGATTATGGGCCATGAATAATGGTTTGTAAAAACGTTGTTTTTGGTTTTCTTTCAATATGACTGCATCTAATCTTCCAGCCGACACTTGAGCTCGCAATTTCCAACATTTTTATGTCATCTGAAATTTATGTATTGCATTTGAATGTGTTCGCATCTCATATCAAAAAGAACGACAGCAGAACTTTGTCAAATGATTTGGGCAGAATGGTGAAAACAAAATGTTGAAAAGTAATTACCGTGTCGAAGCAGGAAGACTGTTGATCCTCTACGCAAGGATGTGTGACCAGACTGGAGATTCTGCCACCAGAACTTACTTCATATCCTAGATTCAGGGATGCAGAAAGGGTGAAATGCGTTCGGACTGATGATTCGATCTTTCCAAATCAAAAAACATATCAAACACATTTCAAATGCCCGAAGCAGAGATATCATAAGATCCTTTATTTGAAAGTTTAAAATATATGCGTGCAGGAAAATGCAATTACACTCCGTCATATCAGAAATTCCAGTCCTCGGGAGTTGGAATAGTCAAAATGCGTTTGACGTACCATGGAAAACAATCGCTTTTCTCGCACGTTCCCTCATGACCAAATACCACCTTGAATTAGAAGCTTGGTTACATTTTTGTTTAGGAAGATATGAGACACCTCGGCATTTAAGATTCGAATGAACAGCATAAAACTTGAATTCATTCAAACTTCACGGTACGAGCGGACCCACAAGGCACACCAAATTTACAATACTAGCCATACATTTAGGAAAATGTATCAACACTTTTGGTTTGTTCAACTTTTTTACGAAACAACAATTTGAATTCAAACAGTTTTGTTTTCCATTCAAATTGGCTTTTTTACATATGCGTCTCGTGAATCCGCATTTCTGCTTTCCATTTTGTTTTGGTCTTGGATGCTGAAGAACTAGAATGATCATGTCAAATGCACACCTGAACACCGATAGATTTAGCTGACTTGCGTAAATATAAATTCATTTGTGATCGAATGCATGGGGCAGGTAGCATATCATGGTGGCAGGTTGCCTCATTGCAAATTGACAGGAAGCTGAAAACTTTACTTCTGCTGATTGTATTTGGCGAAACGAGTATATGGAGAAAATGAATATTATAATTATTATAGACGCAAGTATTAATGACAGTGTTGTTGGATTTGCAGGTTTGGACACAAATCGCAGTATTTTGCGCCAATTCATTATAAAGTTTTAACAACGTCTGGTTGATTTGTTATCTGATGTGCAAACAAAGTGGATTCCTCCAACTCACAAATCATTCCTTCTGTTTGGTTTGCACATTTGTACACAAAAAATAGAAGTGTCCTCAATCGCTTTTAGCTGCATTCCGCAGAAGAACCGTGTTTGCAAAATGTATTGACAACCTGGAAACAATTAAATCCCTTGAGACATTGCCCGTTGTATGTTGTGATGGACATGCAAATATGTATGATACGAAAACGTACTAGTCCTGTCATCTATTGTACAGATAACAATATTCTTACCACATGCAAAGAAAATATATATGATTGGATGTGTATATATACATGTGACACCGGTAAGTCGTACGACTTAGCCCTGTTTGCCAATTAGGCTCGACCCGAACCCCAAAGTATCTAGCTAGGTACTTTCGGGTGCGAACGATGGTTATATATATATTGGGCATACCGGGCTAACGCCGGTAACAGGATCAATTTTCGGACCACTTTCCCAGACTCACATTTCTAAAAGTGAGTTCAAGACCGATATTTCAAGTTCTGCATTACTTGATATCCAACGGAAATCATTTTGTGTTTCTGGAGCAGATTCATTTCTTCCCAAATTAGAACATTTGTAGAAAAACGTTTTCACTGTCTCTGTTCCAAAAAAAAGGGTTCTAAAACTGGCTATGTTCCTACGTTTCTGAGTTGAATTTGAGGTCCACTTCTTCCTCAGGGGAAAACAATTTTTCGACAAGATGACTCTGATTACTTGCAAAGCAGATCAACATTTGGAGATATTGTAGTCCTTGTACTCACTAATAGAAAAAGTGAGATTGGGAACGTGGTCGAAACATTGATGCTGCTACCGGCGTGAGTCGTGAAACTTGCCGTTCTCACAAAATGTATTTAATGGCCAACACATCCCACTCACCGAGCAAGGCTCTCCCCAGCAGGCGTACCCCCATGCGGGCTTCCGTCCGTTCCAATGGTTGGTGTTGCCCCACCCTGATGCTGAGGCCGACCCCGGGGGGGTTTGCAGTTAGCGAAGTGCGAACGGATTGCCATTTCATCCGGCAACTGACGGATTCGCGGTGAGGAGGGTTCGAACTAGTGACCTTACGATTTTGTGAGAACGGTAAATCGTACAAATTCGCCCAATATGCCAAATAGGCTCGACCCGGACCCGAAAGTACATAGCTAGGTACTTTCGGATCCGGGTCGAGCCTATTTGGCATACCGGGCTAAGCCGTACGACTTACCACTGTCACAATACAGGATTAGATTCAAACAGATATACACGCATGTTTGCATATATACATATATACATATGCAAATGTAAATATCACAGATTCATATAGAATATGCATTATTACGGAAAAAAACTACCCGCTCCTTCCATAGTCCCATATACCAAGCAATACATGTAAAAGACCAACATGTGCACAGCAAACAACATTAATTGTTGCCAAGACATTACACAGATGATTGGCAACACACTACACCAATTTGCACACATATCATTGAATCATCTTTCATGTGAACGGACTTCAGACATCACATTGCAAAAGATTTCCTCTTGTTATCTTCTGCATTCCATGATGCTGAGTTTCTTCAAGACGTTTAACGTTGTGCCTGGCTTAAAATGCTCTGTGTCGTGTATGTATTAGTATACGTGATAGGTTCATAGAATTCACTAAAAGTACATTTATATTTGTGGAAATAATGTCCGCTGCCAAAAACTAAGAATGGCTCCAGGCCTTAATCATGAAATGAGTGAAGAACCATTCAACATGTTCTGGCTTACCTGGTGTAGGTACAAGCAAACAAAAACAATTCAAGTGTATTGCTTGACCACAATTGCAGTAGACGTGATACAAGCATATAGATACCTGTTCTCCCATGAACCACCGTTCCAGAACTTGTGCTCGAAGCAATTCAGAGCTTTGAAGATTGACCTTTGAGATGTCTGTATCAGACCCCAGATTAAGCCAAATGTCGATTTCATTTTGTAAGGAATTCCTTGTTTGAAGAGCTAATTCTGTTATATGCGCATCAAAAATGGCCCATTCCGCCTTACTGATTGACACTAAATCATTGCGTGGAAACTGCTCAACATGACCGGTCCTCCCGATTGAGAAGATAAAACCTCGAAATAGCTCTTCAGTCCAAAACTTTTCAGCAAGCAATGCTAACTTGCACGTCGAGACCTGCGTGTGAAGGTCCGAAAATGAAGCACGAAATTCATGCATATAGAGTTTCTCAGGGGCATGCGGTAGATTCATCTGAATCTTGGTCATCACAGGCATAAAACCCGCCGTAGAAAAATTAGCCGAACTCAGAATTATCTCCGTGGTCTCGAGACCGTTGCGTGCATACGTATCCAGCTTCCACGAGCCATTTACGTCTTTGGACCCACATGGGTCCCCTGCAGTACATCCAATGATTTTATTCATGATTGATGAAAGGGCGTCGCTTGCAACTGGAATCGAGTGCACCTTTGTTTCCATATCTCTTAACCCGTAAAAATATTTTGGCAGAATTTCTTTTGCTTTTTGACGGAGGGAAGCACGATCACACCCAAAGATTTCTTCGTCTTTGAGCAAGACGTCAGCAGAGAAATGCTTCCCAAGCACATCAACATCATTTCGAGATTTGTGGCTGTCCCATGTTGAAATCGTGTCATTCAGAACCACTATTGGACAATTGAGGATTGAGGAGTATAGTCCCCAATACAGAACAGATGGAATGCCTGCAAAATTCCCACTCAAGCTTGAACTTTCTTGGCACTGTGAACAAAACCAATTCACAAGACCCTCGTCAGAGGAACCACAAAAAACAGTATTCGCAAAAGAAGTCAAATCAACAAGAGTTTGGCAATTTTTAACTTGCTTCAGAGCTTGGCGTTGATGTTTGTGAAATCTGTCAAAGCTTCCGTAGTAAGTGTTGATGGCTGCTTGGTCATCGATGAAGAGAAGTCGAAGCTCATGTTGACTTGGAGTTTGATAATCACTAAGACAAATACAAAGGGCTGTCACGATACACTCCATGGCTCTCAAAACCGTGGCACAGATATGGTTGTGGGCTGTTTTCATGTGACCTTGGAACATTTGCATGCACTGACGTGCAGATGCGCAATTTGGATATGGTCCCAACAAGCCAATGCTGTATAATGGAGCGCAGAGCACAGTACGTCCCAATGGATATGTTGTCAAATTCAGATTTGAAATCAAAGTGACGCGCCATAGAAAAAGATCTCGTGACAGTCGTGTTTCAGAAAACAACGGCAACGCAAGCTCGTTAGGCTCATCAAAATTGCTGATTCTCCTCAAGATGTTCTGGATTGCAGAGGTTTTGCAACATACCAATTCACGAATGAATCGTGGTAGATCCTGGTACGGGAGCAGTCCACATGACCCCCAAATCTTGTTGTGCTCGAAGTCGAGAAGCACTGGTGTATAGTGTGAAGAAGCTGTGTTTTGTCCTCCCGAACGTGACAGGACCAGAAAATGATGGCTTTGAAGGTCGTCGAGATTCGCCACCGCTTCCTTCGCAAGTAATAGAATATTGTCGCGGTCGGATGTCAAAACTAGGATTGATATCGAAATGTGCAAAACTTCGCTCAAAAATGCGCGAAAAAGATGCAAGAGCGTCGTGTAAAAATAATGCGAATGTCCATCCTCAACCTGATCACTGCTTCGAGAAATGAGATTCAAAAAATCTGATATCGTCATATCTCGGGACAGGCCTGCGCCTTCTTGACCATGCGAGCACACGCCCATCTTCACCGATTGTTCCAATATTTCTCGAATATCATGTTTTTGGCAACACCAGCGGGCAAACCAAAATCGAGCACATGCGGTGAGACTATCTTTGAACACATATCTGTGGAGCGATGTGAAGTGCAGAGGCTTAGGAAAGAGAGCTGCATAAAATTTGAATCCGTGAGCTGGGTTGGCACTCAACATGACACTCAAGGAACATGAGTGCGGAAAGCAGCAACCATCTCCAGGAACCGGAAGGATGTTCACTTCTGCGGTTTCAGCAGAAAAGCCCCTACTAGTTGACAAGCCTTTGAGTGCGGAAAGAATTTGTTTGAAATTAAGCGTGTGCCTCTGTCGCTTGTCTATCTTCGCATTTTTGTTCAAAGTTGTCAGAAGTTCCACAGACTCTTTGTTTTGAGATGTGATGTCATTCTTGCCTTTGGTGCTATTTACTCTTTTCCAATTCTTCACTTGAACTGCGACGCTTTCACCAAGAGTGTCGCTTTGTCCACCAATTGATGGTCGACTTACATGCTCTTTGGCAAGCACCAATTGCAAGCCGTTGGGCCACGCGTAAGTAGGAACCATGCTATGATAATACTTTGCAAAGCGATTAGTTGGAACAGCACAGAAAAGGAAATCGTTGCTCTGTGCCCCATTGACACTACTGTTCGTGGCACCTGATTTTCCAGCAACAAAAGAACGGGCATGGGCGGCGTGAAAAATAACAACTTGTTTGGGATCACCATCTTGGTTTGTGGATTGGCTGCGAGCACTAAGTACAAGGTCTGCACCACCCTGGCCCTTGTTGTACTGTGGCCAATTTTGTTCACATTTCATGAACACGCATCCCTGTTCAACTGATAAACTCTTAGCAGGATCATCCAAAAACTTAGAGGCTTCCTTGTTCAAGTCGGTTTGTGTCAAAACACTCCCAAATTCGGAGATCTTTTTTGTCAAATCCACTAGGTGTGCGATCTTTTCTGGACTTGTTTCGGATGGTGCACAGGACAATTTCAAAGTATTAAGAGTTTCAGCTAGATTCGACTTCCATGCCTCAAGATCACTTTCTTGAGTCAGGGCCAAGCTGTTTTTTCTGGCACTATGGGCGGGGAAATGGAGCTTTTTTGTCTTGGATGTTTTCGAAGCTTGACATCCCGATTCAGGAGAGAATAGCGGCTCCGAGACCTCACAGCCAGTAGTCGAATGCTCCCACTTCGAAAGATTTATCAAGGATGTGTCAACCTCACCCACCTCAAAATAATGAAGGGCTTGTTTACCGTCAATAACAACGGTGACATTGTCTTCTGAAATCTGTGCATCCCAATGCTTTATTTTGAGATCTTTCACCCACCCGTTAAATTGCTCGAAATCTGAAAAAACTGTTGAAACAGCCACAGCTACGTCATCGAAAAATTTGTGGGCGCTCTCTTTGCCACGGATGTTGATGAGTTCAGATGATAGGAGATAGAGCTGTTCAATGACTGCAATAGAATAGAGCCAGCATGCATTACTGCTGGATGGTTGCCTGTATGCTGTCGGAAAGTGAAATTCCAATTCTTCAATGATTTTTCGCCTGTCTTGAATCGAATATTCTGGGAGAAGTATATGGTCATTTATTGCAAGAAAAGCCTGCAACAGGCCCAGAACATCGGTGCGCTCATTTTCTGAATACTGACAGTTCTTTGTCAATCGGATGTCATAATCACCTTTATATGAGTCCAAAACTGCACCTGCTAACCCATCTGTAGTTTTGACAATTACAACAGGGAAAAAATGATTCGAGATCCAAGGACCCCCCACGATAAATGTGATACAGTCCCCATACCGTGCAAATGGAAAGACAGATGCAACTGCTGCAACCATGTCAAAGCGAAGCATGTGCAATCTCCACTCAGAATCAGATAAGTTTTTTTTGTTTTTTGTTGCCATCCTGAATTTCTCAGGCATGGCGAGCAGACTTGCATTCCGGATAAACGATGACGCACTCTCATCCTCGCGACATTTGAATTGATGCAAACATCCATCCTCGAGTACCTGCAGATGACTACATTGGCGCTGCACCGCTTTCGTGCTGAGAAGCTGTTTGATAGCTCCCATGCCATCATCCTGCAACTCGAAGTCACCCTGTAGTTGTATGGTCTTGTCCACCCCTACCCACGTGCGTGGCAGTGCATCCAACATTGCCAACGGTGTTAATTCCTGTGAGATTTTTGACTTTGACATGCTCGTCAATTTATTTTCCAAACCCTCGAGTTCCCAATTTGACAGTGAAATGATTTTGTTTGTGTGCTCTGAGGCCTCGTGAGCCTTTGCGAAGCTTGTAATGACAGCACGTATCAAGAGTTCACTGCCAAAAAAGGGAGACTTTTTTCGCTCCTTTCCATCTTGTTTGAGAATTCCAGCGAGAAAGTGTTGCCAAATTCCATCAGTGCGCGTCTTATCAACTGACATTGGATCGAGCACAAAGCCTTCAGACATTGCTTGAATTCTGTAACATTTCGATATGACAAGACTAGGCGAGTTGTTGCGGTCATCACCCTTGACGGAAGCTTTGCGAGGGCTTTTTCTGAGGGGTCCCGCCTGTTCATTTGTACATACACTTTTAGTCACCAGGCTGTATGTTCGACACAATCACTCAATGACAAAGACACATCTACATTCTCAACTGCATTTGCGTGCTCTCGCCACGAAATCATCTTATTCAATGGTTTCATGTGAAATTGCACATGTGTTTGTGCTGATTCGAGAACGAATATTGTACAATGTTACACCCTGAATCTTCAGGTGTAATGATGACAACGATGTCTCACTTCACGTTCCAGCATTTGCATATGAGTGGTAATTTACTGTCATGAGTACGAAAGAAGCAAAAACCTGTCGTGCATCATCGAATACTTCTCCCTCGAGTGCACCCGGCAGATCGTTGTCTTGCGCTTCAACTTTGATTTTGATCTTTCCCGACCTTCGATTCGACTCCACCTGCTTTTGCTGAGAAGGCAATGACACTCAGAATGAGGGGGGGGGTATTGGTGTGTTCGAGAAAACGTAAGTTCACAGCGTCCATATCCATTGGGAACCACATCTTACATGCATACAGTATGT
>Ga0209491_10009518_pt1 | contig 11899 bp, 9 predicted proteins | sample BON02_FD_187213 | JGI IMG/M metagenome (GOLD analysis project Ga0209491, IMG submission 187213) | Freshwater microbial communities from Lake Bonney liftoff mats and glacier meltwater in Antarctica - BON-02 (SPAdes) (version 2) | ecosystem: Environmental > Aquatic > Freshwater > Ice > Glacier... | reverse complement strand
CAATTCCAGTCACAACAGAGTCGCCGTAAGGCCGTTTTGTTTCCATGCCAAAGGCAGTTGAGCGATGTCTGACATATTCATCTAGCTCGACAAATGAGCCAGGGTCCAGCAGCATGTCAATTCGCTCGCGCGCGGTGTTCTTGCCCTTCGCATGCTGCTTTACTGCAGCCGCTTCGCCAGAGGCCTGGACGGCTTCGTGGTAGCGCTGACGAAGGTCTGCCAGCTTTCCTGCCGTTGTAGATAGATCTTGATTCTCAGCCACGTGTGCCCCTTTGCATCTGCCTTACTTTATCGGTCTTAAACGAACCTATCTTGCATAGTTACTACAACAGAACCACTGGTTATGTCTCTGATACCTACAAAAAGACCGGGTGCGATATCATTTGGGGATGGATTTCCCAATTTCAAAGAATCAGTTCGTGGGCCTTGTCGAGCTTTCTGAGGTCGACTCGACCAATAAGGAGCTGCTGCGTCGACTCGACGCTGATACTCCAGAATTCTTTGCGGTAACCGCCGATGAGCAAACGGCGGGACTTGGGAGACTTGGCCGCAACTGGGTAACCGAATCAGGTAAGGCGTTAGCGGTTTCAATATTGTTGAAGCCAGTAAGCACTCGCCAAACAGACTGGATCACAATAATGGCAGGCCTAGCACTTGGGTCGGCGTTGGAAAAGTTTGGAGTGAAATCCAGTTTGAAGTGGCCGAATGATATTTTGGTTGAGGGTAAAAAGCTCTCTGGAATCTTGGCTGAACTGGTGAATCCAAGCACGGTGGTGTTGGGCATTGGGATAAACATCAAGCCTCAAAAACACTCCCCGGACACGGCAACTTCACTTCAAGAATTGGGCGTAGCGATTGGAAAAGATCAATTGCTGGGTGCAATCGCAAGCGAACTTAGAAGTTACTGGTCTGAGTTGTTGGCAAATCCGGAAGTGGCAATCGCTAGATTTCAGGCAGAGCTTTCCACCCGCTGCGGCACTTTAGGCACGAAAGTCAGGGCCGAATTACCCGGCGGCAAGAACTTGTACGGGGTCGCCGTAGCAATCGATGACACCGGACGATTGATTATTGAAACTCCTGAACCGGTCGCGTTAGCGGCAGCCGACGTTTGGCATCTGCGAAACTAGTAGCAATTAGGTAGGAGAGATATGCCAACGGTTGGAGTGATAGGCGGGGGCCAGCTTGCCAGAATGATGCAACCGGCTGCAATAGCGCTAGGCATTGACATCAAAGTCTTTGCTGAGCAAGAGGGATCTTCTGCTCACTACGCAACCACTCAGGTTGGCGACTATACAAATTATGATCAGCTGGCAAGCTTTGCCGCCACGGTAGACGTCGTAACTTTCGACCACGAGCATGTTCCGTTAACTATTTTGGAAAAACTTATTGCCAATAAAGTAAAAATCAGGCCAGGGCCAGCTGCTTTACATTTTGCTCAAAACAAACTTGCCATGCGCCAAGCGCTGACAGAAATGGGTCTACCGGTTCCAATCTGGACGGCGGCAAAATCAAGCGCTGAGATTTCAAGATTCATAGCCGAAAACGGGCCAGAAATTGTTGTGAAGACCCCAATAGGTGGCTACGACGGCAAGGGCGTGCGAGTAATAAGCCAAGCATCAGAGGTGGCCGACTGGCTCGAAGCGATTGATAACTATGGCGGAGAGTTGCTTTGCGAGCAAAAAGTGCCCTTCGTCAGAGAGCTTGCGCAGCTTGTTGCCAGAAACCCATCGGGAAACCTCAGAGCGTGGGACACGGTTCAGACGGTACAGAAAAATGGAGTTTGTTCGGAGGTCATTGCACCGGCTCCCGGTCCAGTTGACAGTCACGCTGCCAAGGAAATTGCCAATAAGATTGCTCACGGCCTCGACGTTGTAGGTGTGATGGCGGTGGAAATCTTTGAAACTGCAAGCGGCGAACTGCTTGTGAACGAGCTGGCAATGCGGCCTCATAACTCAGGTCACTTCTCGATTGAAGGCTCTATAACCAGTCAATTCGAACAGCACTTGAGAGCAGTACTGGACCTTCCGCTGGGAGACACTGCGTTGATGAATGAGGGCTCAGTGATGGTAAACCTGTTTGGAGTTGATTCCGAAAATGGCTTCGTCGAAAACTATGGCGCGGCCATGGCCAAGTTCCCAGAACTGAAGTTTCACAGCTATCAAAAAGCGCCACGTCCGGGACGGAAAATGGGGCATATAACAGCTGTCGGAGAAAACCATCTGGAGTTGTTAGCGGCCTGCCACGAGGCGGCGGAACTGATATACCAAACCGGTTTGCGCCTAGAGTAAAGCGTGGAGCGAGGGAGAAAAAACATGCCAGAAATCGCAATAGTTATGGGCTCGGATTCGGATTGGCGAATCATGGAGCAGGCACACAAGATACTGGCTGAATTTGGTCTTGAGGCTGAGGTAGAGGTCCTGAGCGCCCACAGAACTCCCGAGAAGATGCTGAATTGGGCCAAGAACGCAAGCAACAATGGTGTCAAAGTAATCATTGCCGGCGCCGGTGGCGCCGCCCACTTGCCAGGCATGATTGCCTCAATGACCTCCCTGCCAGTAATTGGAGTCCCAGTAAGCCTTGGAAACCTAGACGGGATGGACTCGTTATTGTCCATCGTCCAAATGCCAGCCGGCGTGCCGGTGGCCACCGTCTCGATTGACGGAGCAAAAAATGCCGGGCTTTTGGCTCTAAGAATTTTGGCAATCGCAGCACCTGAATTAGAAGCCAAACTTGACGCTTACAGAGTCGAGATTGCGGAGCAAGTCGAGAAAAAGAATCGAAATCTGAAGAAAAGCCTATAATCAGCTAATTCTCAGCTCATTTACATTTGGTGAAAACGCGAAAATGCTCACCTTATTTGAAGAATCTCAACCTAAGGTTGAAGGTGTCTCGGAGGTGAGTGATGCGCAGATTTATGGTTGGTCTAAGCCTGATTTCTGCTGCCTTGCTACTTTCTAGCTGTAGCGCGTTTTATCCGAACTGGGGGGCTACCTCGCTACCTGAAGAGCCGACTTCAACAATCGAGACCAACCAAAGACCAGATGCTTCTGGGGAGCCAGAAGTTTCAGTCGAACCGACACCGACTACAACCCCTACGGAAACCGAAACTTCGGAACCGGCAATAAAGCAACTTCCTGCCGAGGTGGTGATTCTGATTGCCGAAGCCTACTCTGACACTGGAATGTTAGAGGTAGTGGCCAAGGTCCAAGGGATAACCGAATCCAACGGCACCTGCACAATGAGGTTTATCGGATCCGATACTGAAAAAACAGTGAAGGTTTCAGCGCAACCAGCTTCTGATTACACCCAATGTTTTCCCATTGAATTTCCGCTTTCCGAGTTACCTTCTGGCTCCGGCATCGTTACTGTCACATATGAATCAGAATTTCATCTGGGTAAATCACCTGCAAGCTCGGTGGTGATTCCATAGTGTTCAGGAAAATACTCGGGCTAACAACCGCGGCCCTAATGGCTGTTGTTGGCTTGGTGTCGATGCCAATCGCTATCGCTCCGGCTCAGGCAGCGCCTCCGGCCAGCGCCTTTGATCCGGGCCTAATTATTAGCGACAGTGTGTTTTTTGATTTTGGATCGATGAGCGTTTTGGACATTCAGCAATTTTTGGATTCGAGAGTTTCTAGCTGCCGTGCTGATAACCCCGCCATTGATTGCCTCAAGAGCATCAGCCTCGAGATTCCTGAGACTCCAGCCACGACCTCGAAAGAGGTGGGACCTTGTTCGGCAATTCCAGCCAACCCGACAGCCAGTGCCGCTGAGGTTATCTATTCGGTAGCCGTGGCCTGTGGGATTAATCCGAAGGTTTTGATTACCAAGCTTCAAAAAGAGCAGGGCCTGATCACCTCAACCAAGCCCACCTCATACATGTACCGCGCGGCCATGGGCTTTGGTTGCCCAGATTCTGATCCTGGAATCTGCGGCAAGGTTTACGTTGGGCTTTTCAATCAGCTCTATCGGGCTGCTAAGCAACTTCGTTGGTATGGAAACCCCGAGGGCTCGTTCACCTATTGGAAGCCGGGACGCACGGTTTCAATGCGCTACAACCCAAAGTCATCCTGTGGAACCAAGAGCTTTGAGTTAAAAAACCAAGCAACCGCGAACCTTTACTACTACACGCCCTACACGCCTAACCAGGCAGCTCTCAATAACATGTATGGCTCGGGCGACAGTTGCTCGGCATACGGAAACAGAAACTTTTGGCGCTTTTTCCATGATTGGTTTGGGTCACCAATCGGCGGCGGTTACTTACTGCAAGCTTCTGGAGCCGAGACCTTTCTGATTGTTAATGATAAAAAGTTTTTGGTGAGCGACTCTAGGTTGCTTGCGGCGCTAAGGCCACTGGGTCCAATCGGAGAGATTTCTCAGGCCTACCTGGACAGCTTCACAACCAGCGGTCAGGCCACACAGTTGGTTTCTGATTCTGCCAGTAACGCAAAATATTTACTGGTTGATGGCATCAAGTATTCGGTGCTGGACTGCCAAATTGCCTCTCAGTTCGGGGCCAACTGCGACATTACTATCGCATTGAGTTCGCTCCAGCTGAACACATTTGTCGACGGTGGCACGCTAACTCGCTTGGTGCAAACCCAAGACGGTAACCGCTACTGGATCGATAACTCAAGCTCTCGAGTGGTAGTCGATGATCTTGCATTGCAGACCGTTGGTGGTCAGTCAATAAAAGCCACCCCAATGACTATTGAACAGGTCATATCACTATCACCCGGAGCCGCCCTAGCATCTGAGTCGGTGATGTTCACCGTTGCCGGCAGCCAACAGAAGGCCATTGCTTCCGGTGGCAAGACTTATCTTCTAAATCCATCTCTGGTGACTACCACCGGACTGGCCAAATGGTTTGACCAAGCACCTTCCGCGATTGACTTACAGGCAATTGAGTCCACCCTGGCTCCAGACCAAATCAGAGGCTTTGTTTCGAGTGAGGCTGGAGCAAACTTTGTAATCACAGCCGCTGGCAAACTTCCGGTGACCGATCCAGAAAATTGGACCAAACAGGTGGTTATCGTCCCGGAGTCCTTCCTAGCCAAGATACCAACCGTGGAGGCGGCTCTGGCGGCCCCAGCTGTCGTTACTTCGGCTGGCAATAAGTTTTCTTACTTCGTCCAGTCAGGGGAGCGCAGAATATCGAGCAACAAAAACATGATTGGCCAGTTCTTGTCCCTAATTGGACAGCCCAAGGCAATCGAGTTGCCACAGTCGGCGATCAATACCGTTGAGAAGGTGGGGGAGGCTATTGCACCGGGTTCAATAGTGAAATCGAGCTCATCAGCGACTCTGTATTTGGTCGATGATCTGACAAACAAGATCAAGCTCGCATCTTCGGCGCAGGCAACGAGTGTTTCTAAATCCAGGACATTTACAATCAGCAGCAAGGAGCTTGCCGGTTTGCAAACCCGAACCGGATTTACTTCAGGCAAGGTTCAGTGCAACGATGCTGTCTACCTCTTGGATCGAGGGGTTCTCTACCCAACGTCGCCGGGAGCAGCAGCCGAGTTTCCTGGCAGCGTCTACCCGTTGTCGACCATCACCTGTGCCGCGATGGAGCTTTCAACTCGTTCGGTTGGGCAGTTTATTAGAAGCAACAGTGGCATTCTCTACTTGATTCAAGATGGCACCAAGCAGAGAATTTCTTCCTGGGCTCACCTTGCAAAACTTCGAGGCGGTGGTCCCGGCTACATTCAGGCGACCAATTACTTTGCCAGCAGAATTCCGACAGCTGGAACTGCTCCGGCAACGGTTCAGTTGGCTTCCTTGGACGGCATACCAACCGGCGATTTCGGTGAGCTTAAATTTGCCGGAACAGTGCCCGAGGTTGTCCAGCCGGACCCAGAACCAGCTCCGGCAACTACTCCAGAGCCTGAACCGACTCCAGCCCCTGATCCAACACCTGAACCGGTTGCAACAGTTATCGAATATCGCGTTCAGTCAGGTGACACGCTGCTTAGAATCGCGTCGAAGTTTGGAATTTCTAGCTCCGCTCTCCAAAGTTTTAACTCGATTTCAAACCCGAACCGGATCTCGATTGGGCAGTTGCTAAAGATTCCAACTTCGACTGCTAACACAAATGTTGCACAGGCCCAAGACCCGGAAGAGCCGGCGGCGCAAAAGACCTACACCGTGGTGCCTGGCGATTCAATTTGGGGCATCTCGAGAAAGCTTGGAGTTTCGTCTGCGGCCCTAACTTCGCTAAATGGAATTAATAATGCCAATTTCATCCGAGTTGGTCAGGTTCTAAAAGTTCCTAGTTAGCAGCATCCCAAGCTGATTTGACAATTTCTTTTAGTCCAAAACTTGCTTTGAATCCCAGCGCTTTTTCAATGCGTTCGGTGTCTGCAACTAACCTCGGGGGATCGCCCGGTCTCCGGTCGGATAGCACCTCTTCGAATTGAATGCCGGATGCTTTTTTGAGTTCTGCTAAAACTTCAAGTACCGAAGCGCCTTGGCCTGTCCCAACGTTGAAGGTCGCGTATTTTTGTTCGGGCAGCTCTAAGTAATCCACTGCCATTAGGTGGGCTTTGGCCAGATCTGTCACGTGGACATAGTCCCTAACGCAACTGCCATCCGGGGTCGGATAGTCTGCGCCAAAAACGATTGGCTGCTCTCCACGTTTGATTTGAGCGATTGCAATCGGAATCAAGTTCAGTTCAGCGGTGTCAGCAAGCTCTCTAGATGCGCAGCCTGCGACGTTGAAATAGCGAAGGTTCACACCCCTGAGGCCCCAATTGGCAGCGTTTGCAACCATCCATTCGCCAATTAATTTAGTTTCGCCATATGGGTTTATAGGTTCGGGAGGCTGGATTTCTGTCACCAGATCTACCTCCGGCATACCGTATGTTGCAGCCGAGGATGAGAAGACAAATTTGAGAATATTATTCGCACGCATTGCCAGCAAAAGATTTGCTAGGCCCCCAATATTGTCGAGGTAATACTGCTCGGGAATCTCTACAGATTGCCCAACCTGCTTTCTGGCGGCCAGGTGAATTACGGCATCAAATTTGGTGTGATGCATTATTTCAGAAAGTCGTTCAACGGCTCCCGGGGACTCCAGCGAGAGCTTTATGACTTCGCAGTCAACTCTTGATGCCAATCCTGTGACAAGGTCATCAACAATGGTTGGTTCGTGCCCAGCTTGCTGGGCGAGGGCAACAACGTGAGCGCCGATGTATCCAGCACCGCCAGTCACAAGTAATTTCATGTCTCAAGGTTACATTGAGGGTTTATGAACAAAAAGGAAATTTGGTAAATAGCCGGACTTGACAGCGACATACTTACAACGGTGTAATTACACCAATAGATTTCTTGAGATAGGGGAATGAGCATGGAACAGCGCGGTCAAGTGCCCTCCAATTGGTTCGTCGATGTGCTTCGACTTGGGGTAGCAGGCTCTTATGGTGACTCAGAGGGCAATCCCCTCGGCTGGCAAGAGGACGCTCTTTGCTCCCAGACCGACCCAGAGGCTTTTTTCCCAGAAAAAGGTGGATCGACAAGAGACGCTAAGAAAATTTGTTCGCAGTGCTCAGTTAGGTCGCAGTGCTTAGAGTATGCGCTGCAAAACGATGAGCGATTTGGCATTTGGGGTGGATTTTCTGAGCGAGAGCGTCGCCGTCTGCGCAAGTCTGCATAGTTAAACGTGTCAACGCTCTCGGTAGCGACAGTCGTCGTCTCGCACGGGGCGGTTGATTATTTAGCCACCACTCTGAAGGCATTATCCCTCCAGACGCATCTAAGTCAGCAGATAGTGGTTGTTGAAACCAGCTCCGATTCGGCCTGCATAGAAATAGCCAAAGAATTTGGTTACTCAGTTATTGAGCCAGGAGACATCAAACTCGGTGCCGCAATTGATTCTGGAGTGCAGTCCCTAAAGACTTTGCCCGGCTGGCTGTGGATTCTCCACGATGACTCTGCCCCCGAACCCACAGCACTTCAAATGCTAGCCAGCGCAGCTGAGCTATCTCCGTCGGTTGCCATTGTGGGCCCGAAGCTTTTGGAGTGGGGGAACGAGATTCAAATTCAGCAACTTGGAATCACTGTGACCCCGACCGGCAGGCCGTTCCTCTTGGTTGAAAATCAGTACGACCAAGGTCAGCACGATGGCTCGAGAGACACTCTTGCGGTTTCCACCGCTGGCATGTTGGTGGCAGTAGGTATCTGGCAGAAGCTGGGCGGCCTCAACGACTCGTCTCCAATGTTTGCCCAAGACATCGAGTTTTGTTCCCAGGCCAGGGTTGCAGGGTTCCGAGTGGTTGTCGAGCCGAAGGCAAGGGTCTCTCACCGCGGCCTGTCCATGAAACAGGCTCGAACTAGAAAATGGATTGGTGGGAATCGGACCCAAGCTCTCTCACGAGCCCATGTTCATCTTGCCGGCATCTTCGCGCCGACCTTGTTATTACCGCTTGTCTACTTGGTACTTCCGCTGGCAGCTTTGATTTCAATCCCGCAGAATTTGATAACCAAAAAGCCAACTCGAATCTTCGGTCAATTTACAGCCTGGCTCTGGGCCTGGATCACAATCGGTTCAAGGCTCGGTGCTCGCAGGAAGCTTCGTGACCTTGGGAAAACCAGACCGCTGAGAGATTTTTTGGCAACTCGTGCACAGCGGAAAAAGCGCAGAGAATCTAAATTTGAGCAAGGACCGGAAAGTCCCGAGTCAACTGGAAAAGGACTGATCGGTAGCGGTTCTGTCTGGCTGGGCTTATTGCCACTTATCTTTGGCTGGTCGCTGTTTCCCATCGGTGCTTTATACGCCGAGCGCATGGTTCCGCTTGGTGATTCATTTCAATCGATTTGGTCAGCGACGGGCCTGGGCCAGGTGCCCTATTTGGCCGGCATCGATTTACCAACAGATCCTTTTAATTGGGCACTATCTTTTTTCGGGCTCGCTCTAAATTCCAATCCGAGTTTGGCAATGGCTATTTTCGTCTTCGTGGCACCCAGCATTGGGTTCGCAGGTTTCTGGATGCTGACCAGCTTGTTTATCTCTCGGGTCTGGGTGAGAAATTTGGTGGCACTGATTTATAGCATTAGCCCTCAGGTCCTAATGGTTCAGGCCATGGCTGGGGTGCCAGACCTGGTAATAATTTCGATAGCCCCCTGGTTGATCTTTTTCCTGATCAAAGCCGCCACCGGCTACAACTCAGCAAGAACTTGGCGCTGGGTTGGGTTAGCTGGCTTGGCAGCCGCATTCGTCGCGGTCAGTAACCCAATTATCTTCCTGCTTTGCATAGTTTTTGGAATCGCACTTGGTGCCAATAACATCCGCAAGCTTCCGATAATGCTCTGGTTCTTGTTGCCGGGAGCGGTGCTCATTTACCCTTGGATGCTTCTGGTGTTTGAGCAAAACCAGTGGGCACTACTGAGCGTCACAAGCTCAGCATTTTTATTGCCGCAGAGTTCCTATTCATCGGTCATTGCCCTTATCTTTCTTGGTTCAGCGGCACTGGCTGCCGCGGCAAGTCTTTTTGGAAGTCGACTGGCGGTTTCGGTGAGCGCGTGGGTGATCGCAATTATTTTGTGGTTCGGAAGCTTGTATCAACCTATTGCTGGCAGCTTCGCTATGCAGGCGCTAAGTTTTGCGGCGTTGCTAGTGGGTGCCGGGTTGTTCCTCGATGGCATCACAAAAAGATGGGCAATCGCATCGGCGTCATTCGCCGCAAGTGCAGGCTTGTTGGCTTCTGGTTTTGCTTTCGGGCCGCTGGCACCTACCCAGAGTTATTTTGGAACCCAGCGACAGGCGCCGGCTTTGGTGGTTGCGGCTTCAGAGGTTGATGTTGGAGTCAGAACCCTAAAGATTGATGTCAGCGAAGACCAAGTTGATGCTCAACTTGACTGGGGCGCGGGAAAAACCCTCGAGCAAAAGAGTCTGGCCTATGAACTTTTGCTGCCGGAATCACCAATCGCCGCTGAGCTTGCGCAATTGACGGGCTCGCTGGTCGCAGGCAATTCTTCCGGAGTGGCAGAACTGCTTTTGGTCCTGGGTATTGATTTTGTGTTGCTGGACGGGGAGAATCAAGGGAGCATCTCCAGTGCGAGAGTGGCTATGGATTCCATGACCATGCTGCAGGCAGCTGGAGAGACCCCCTATGGCTACCTATGGCAGGTTTTAGGGGCGACTGCCGAGACTCAGTCAAGTGCTTTGAGATCAGACAGTAAAAATCTTGAACTAGGAATCCTGGCCGCATTCTTGCTGCTGGCAATTCCCACGCCTGCTTCGATTCGCGGAACCAGAAGAGCAAGGAGTGAAAAGTGAAAATTGCTTCCCGTGTTGTTCTTGCGATCGCTTTAGTTGGGCTTTTTATTTCTCAAATTGTTGTTGCACAGCTCCCTGCCATATCAACCTCATTCGCAAGTCCAATCCTTATGGCTGTGGCCGTGGAGCCACTGCCGCTTGAGGTTTATTGTCCCGGCGGGTTTGTTGAAGTTGGTGGCGAGTCTGGAATTGAACTTGGCCAAATAGACCGCATTGGCGAGGCGAGTATTTATCCGTTCTTGGGAAGTGGGAACTTCATAGTTGACCCCGGTCTTAAAACGACCGCTGGCACCAGGGCGGTTGTAACTGGAGACAACCAGTCCACTGCGCTTTTGTCAGTGATTCAGGCCCAAGGGATTTCAAGGGAGCGAGCAACCGGGTTTATGGCAAGCCCCTGTTCGCAGCCGGTGTTTAGCGGCTGGTTTATCTCCGGGGCCGCAGCATTGGGACAAGAAACCGTGATGCTAATTGCTAACCCCAGTGAAACCGAAACTCTGGTTTCGCTTGAGTTCTTGGTTCCAGGTGGCAAAATTTTAAAGCAAGTCAGTTTGGCCGCTGGCCAAACTCAAGTGTTGCCGGTGTCCTCGGTAATTTTTCAAGAGCCGGTTTTTGCTCTCAGGTTTGAAACCAGTGGAGTTCCAGTTTCGGTTGCGATGCAACAAAGAGCGACGGCTGGGCTGTCGACTCGAGGAGTAGATTTGCAGCTTCCGAGTCTGGAGCCTGCGGTTGACAATTTCATTACCGGTCTCAGCGTTCGTTCTGAAGGGTTTGAAAAGCCAGTTTTAAGGCTTTTTAATCCCGGAGAAATTCCAACCGAAGCTGTCATTTCTGCGGTGTCGAGCAATAACGTCGTGGTCCTAAGGCAACTGGTTGAGCCCGAAAGCTTTGCTGAGGTTCAACTTGATCTGATCGACGGCGATTATTTATTGAGGGTGGAAAGTGCTGTGCCGCTGTTATCTGGTGTTAGAAACACAATTCTCCAGCCGGCTCTCGATTTTTCTTGGTTGACGCCAGCCTCAGAGTTCAATGATCTAACTCTTCCGGTTCCGAACTACAAAACACGATTGCACGTCGCAAACTTCGGTTTGGCGGCGCTGATTCTAAATCTGGAAATAAAAACCGGCAGCAACGTGGAATACCAGAGCTTTGAAATAGCGTCGCTGTCTCAGTTTTCGCTGCGGTTATCCGGAGATTCAATCCGCATCAACTCGGCATCGAAATTTACCGCAGCACTCGAGGTTATTGATTTGCCGGGTTACGCGGTCATAAATCCTCGTGAAAACCAAAACTTTGGAGACGCACTGTCGGTAACTGTTCGTTAGCTAACCCTGGTCAAGTAAATCCCAAGGGTCTTTGCCTAGCAGACTTGCCGCAGCCGAAACCACGGCCTGTTCAATCTGAATTCTTGGGTCCGAAGTCCTAAAGTTTACGCCTCGCTCAATAGGAATCCGATAAAGAATTATGGTCATGGTCTGGGGCCTTGCGTGCCAGCGGTTTAGCGACTCTGGGCGCTCCTGGAGCGGAACTTCTTCTATTTTCCAATTCAAGGCGCCAAGCTCCTCGGGGAACCTAGATCTAAGGTAGTCCGCGGTATCGGCCACTGCATCCTGGAAAAAAGATAAC
>Ga0209491_10009512_pt1 | contig 11904 bp, 16 predicted proteins | sample BON02_FD_187213 | JGI IMG/M metagenome (GOLD analysis project Ga0209491, IMG submission 187213) | Freshwater microbial communities from Lake Bonney liftoff mats and glacier meltwater in Antarctica - BON-02 (SPAdes) (version 2) | ecosystem: Environmental > Aquatic > Freshwater > Ice > Glacier... | reverse complement strand
AGCTTTCCCAACCAAAAGACAGAAGCCAAGATTGGCACCCACATTCTCAATAAAATGACCGGGCTTGGCCACGCCAAGTTCGAGGTCGTCACTTGACCAAATCTACGGGTAAGGGAAAACTCAACCCAACCGATGACCCGTGCAACAAGGCCGTTCGACTGGCTTTTGGCCGCGACGGGTCGAGCGCCAGCACTGGACGGGCTGAACCTCGCCGCCTCGGGTCTGACGCTGGATGAGCATGGCGCGCCCACAGTCGATCCGCTGACCATGCAGTCGGAAGGCGGCCACATCTTCTTCGCGGGCGATGTCGCAGCCCGCATCCCACTGCTGCACGAAGCCGCCGATGACGGCCGCATCGCGGGCGACAACGCCGGGCGCTTTCCGCAGGTGCAGACCCATCGCCGCCGCACACCGCGTGGCATCGTGTTCACCGATCCCAACATCGCCACGGTGGGCGCATCCTTCGCCGAGCTGTCGGAAGGGTCATGCGACTTCGCAATCGGAGAGGTTGATTTCGCTGATCAGGGCCGCGCCCGGGTGCTGCGCCAGAACCGCGGCCTGCTGCGCGTCTATGGCGAACGCGCCACGGGCCGTCTGCTTGGCGCGGAGATGGTCGCGCCGCGAGGCGAGCATTTGGCGCATCTGCTGGCGTGGGCGGTGCAGGCCGGCATGGATGTGGAGACGGCGCTGCAGATGCCCTTCTACCACCCGGTGATCGAGGAGGGCCTGCGCACGGCCCTACGCGACCTAAGCGTGAATCTGGGTCGTCGCACTGAAAATCCGCCGCGCAGCATCGACTGCGGTCCCGGCGCCTGAGCCAACAAGGAACGGATACGCCCGATGAACAAGGACGAAATCCAGTCACTCGACGGCATACCGCCGGTCAAGGCCAAATGCAAGCAACAGGGCCTGATAGGTAAGATCCATAAATGTCTTTCATCGTATGATAAGTTTGATGATGGGCGTTCCACCAACCATAAGGTCAAGCGCTATTCTTGATGCCAAGCAGCCATATGTATTTGACCGCGCGTTCAATGGGTCCCGCCAACTTCCAATTCAGAGAAGCGATCCCAAATCCGCTCCGACGCTGGGATAGACCGCGGTCATCGACTTGAGTTGATTTGCAGTGAGCCCCAGTTTGATCGCCAACCCGAAGAAGTTGATCAGCTCTCCATACTCTGGTCCGAACAGATGCGCGCCCAGTATCTTGCCGTTCGACTTGTCCACCAACACCTTGGCGGCAGAGGATTTTTCACCGATCCGATAGTTTGAATACCAGCCACCCGTGTCAGTGAAACGAACATCGACATCGTAACCGGCCTCCTTGGCCTCGGCCTCTAACATCCCGACACGGGCCAGCTCAGGCACCGTGAACACCGCCGTCGGGATGCCCGCGTAGTCCGGCGCGGTCTGGACGTCCTTGAGCATGTTAGAGGCCGCGACCTTACCTTCGATCACGGCAACGGGCGTCAGCGGCATGCCCTTGGTGTCGGCAGAATCCCCAGCAGCAAAGACCGCGCTGTTAGTGGTGCTTTGCAGGTGAGGTGCCACAACAATGCCCTTGTCACCATACGCGACATCGGCGGCCTCAAGGTTCAAATCGGCAAGGGCGGCGATCCTGCCTGCTCCGTGAACGACCAGATCGGTCTCGATGGTCCGGGTCTCGCCGCCCGACTTCACTTGGACCATGAATGCGCCATCTGCCTCCACGACGGAGACGATCTCGGTCTTGCGGCGCAGTTCCACACCGACGCTGGCGCTGCGCTCGATCAGCATCTCGACCAGATCAGGATCAAAAGCGTTCAACGGTTTGGCACCGCGATCCACGATGACCGGCGCGGCACCGGCTCGCGCCGCGATATGCGCAAACTCGAAAGATACGAAGCCGCCACCTACGAACAGTATGCGCTTCGGCAAAGCCTCAAGATTGAGAAAATCCGTGCTGTCGATCATCAAATCCGCACCCGCGAAGGTGACAGGTCTCGGGATCGCTCCAGCAGCGACGAGAAAGCGGCGGGACTCGTAGGGCTTGCCGTCAACTTCGAGCGTGTTGGTGCCGGTAAACCGCGCGGCACCGTGCAACGTTTCGACACTATTGCACGTCAGACCTTTTTCCATTTTGTCTGGCACCGGATCGGTAAAACCGCGTTTGTGGGCCATTAGATCCGACCAGTTGATCGCCAATCCGTCGAGGTCGATCCCCTTGCCCTGCATCAGCCGGGCGGCATCGACGATTTCCGCGCCGCGTCTGAGGATTTTCTTCGGATCACAGCCACGCAAGGCGCAGGTGCCGCCATAGGGCAGCGCATCGACAATCGCCACGCGCCAGCCCGCCGCGCCGCATTTGTTCGCGGCCACAACCCCGGCCATGCCTGCCCCGATAACGATCAGGTCATACGTATCACTCATAATTCAGTCCTTTTTGCGTGTCTTTATCCTGCGCAGCAGCTGAGCTTTGCCACGTCCATATCGAACGTCTGTGCGGCCAACTTCAGCCCTTCTACGGTGGTCAAGTAGGGGAAGATCGTTTCACCCAACGCCTTGGTCGTCATGCCGAACTTCAGCGCCATAACCAGCGTCTGGATTGTGTCCGAGCCTTCGGGTGCGATGATCTGGCCACCAAGCAGTTTGTCGGTGTCCTTGTCCGCCACAAGCTTGATCAATCCGCGCGTGTCGCGGGCCGCCAAGGCGCGCGGCACCTGATCGAGCGGCACGACAGAAGTCTTCACGTCGAACCCCGCGTCCCGCGCCTGTTGTTCACTCAGGCCGACACCGGCAACCTGCGGATCGGAGAATACGACCCAAGGCATGGCCGAATTATCATAGCGCTGATCATCGCTCAAAACGGCGTTCTTCACAGCCAATTTTGCCCCGTAGGCTGCCATATAGACGAACTGGTCGCGGTCTGTCACGTCGCCGGCCGCGTAGATGCCGGGCACCGATGTCTGCATGTCGTCGCCGATAACGATGGACCCGCGCGCGTTGATTTTCACGCCGACCTCGTTTAAACCCATACCGTCGGTATTGGCTCGCCGACCTGCGGTCGAGACAAGATGATCCGCTGTGATCTCGACAGGCTTCCCGCCCTGGATGACCTGCAAGGTCACGCCCGCCGCGTCACGTTTGACACTCTCATAGCTCAGCCCGGTCAGCAGGGTGATCCCCTCAATCATGAACGCATCTGCCAAGGCCTTGGACACTTCCGGTTCGGCACCGGGCAGCAGGTGTGACCGTGTCACCAGCGTGACCTTCACACCCATCCGGCTCATCATCTGCGCCAGCTCCGCACCGATGTAGCCCGCCCCGATGAAAATCAGGCTTTCCGGCAAAGTCTCAAGCTCCAGCAAGCTGGTGCTGTCGAGGGCACCGATATCCTCGATCCCGTCAATCGTCGGCAGGACCGGGTGTCCGCCCGTTGCGATGATCATCTTCGGTGCTGTCAGGGTACGACCGCCGACGATGACGCCGCCCTTTACCAAGCGCGCTGGACCCTCGTCGATGTAATCGATACCCGGATATTCCGGCAGAAGGTCGGCGTATTTCTTCTGGCGCAAAGTCGCCACCAGACCGTCTTTGGACTGGATCAGCGTATGCCAGTCATCGACCTGTGCGTGACCGGACAGGCCGGGAAACCGCTTTGCCGCATGTGCGCCATGGATTGCCTCCGCTGCTCGGATCATCGTCTTGGACGGTACGCACCCGACGTTCACGCAGGTGCCGCCAATGGTGCCATGTCCGACAAGCGCGACGCGCTTGCCTGCGTCAGCAGCGGTGATCGAAGCGGAGAACCCCGCCGATCCGGCCCCGATGACGATCAGGTCATAGCCGCCGTTTCCGTCTTCATTCTTGTTGATGTCTTTCATTTCAGCGCGCCTCATCCAGATCAAACCTTTTCCGTTTAGCAACGATCAAATAAATGATCGCACCAATGGCTATAAGCGGTGTCAGCATGCCAAGCATTTCGAAGAACATGCCAACCCCCGTGCAAGATCCCATCATCATTGTGTGGCTCCTTTGAATTTCATTCGATTGAGGAAAAAGGCATAGGCACCAACAGCCGCGAATGCACCGACCGTAATACGCAGGGCAAAACGGAACTCGATCCAAATGATGAAAACCGACAGAAAAGCCGCGATGGCGCTTGCCCAAAGTTTCGGGCTTGGTCGAGGTCGCCCCGCGCGCAGCCAAAGCGCCTGAGCCACAACGGCAAGGCTGAAAAAAAGCAGCGGAAACAGCGCGTAGTCGAGCCAGCCGGTGAAGGCCGACAGGCCAACACCTGCTACGACGATAACCAAAAGGGGCGTGAAGCAACACAAGGCCGCGAACAGCGCGCCGCCCAGCCCCCACTTCAACATACGGTCGGGATTCTGGGTATCTTGGGTCAACGTGCAAACTTTCTATTTGAAGTCGGAACTGCGGCTAAGTGGCGTGAGAGAGATGACGACAGCGCGTCACCTATTGCCCCGTCCACAGTCAGTATCCGTTTTTGGGCAAGACCTGAGCGGGGTAGCCATTCGCGGTCACTGCGGCGATCAGGCCTTCCACGCTGGTTTCGGCATCGTCGAAGGTGACGCTGTAAACGCCCTGCCCAGACTCGGGGCCCTCGGCGAAGCTTTCGATCTGAACCGATGGGACGCTGCGCATGGAGCTGGCGACGATGAAGGAACAGGAGGGACAGGTCAGTTCACTGACCGCAATCTCGATCCTACGCTCTTCCGCGCGGGCCGCTGAGGATAGCGCGGCAAGGGCCAGCGCCGAAGACAAGAGTATCTTTTTCATGGTTTTGATCCTTGCTCAGAATTTCAGGATGAACGGCGTGATGTAGGGAAAGACCAGCGCTACAGCGACAATTGCGGCAGCGGCCCAGAGCGTCGCCCGCATGACCTTGCGGTTGATCGGACGGGCACAGGTGCCATCGGCGCAAGAGTCCGGACTCGTCGGCTTGTAGGCCTTGTAGAACCCGTATCCGAGGAACGCGGCACTCAGCGTAAAAGTATACCATTTGTAGGCGTAGAGCGCGCCGAGCTGCGCGATGAACACGCCTGTCACGCCAAAGCTCACCAGCACGAGCGGCAGAATGCAGCACGAAGTCATTGCCAATGCACCCAAAACGCCGAAGCCGGTCGCGGCCCATCCTTTCGCGGTGTCATCGCTGACCTGGCGCGTCTGATCGGATGTCTGTGCTGTGAAACTCGGTTCCATAGAATTGCCCTTGCCCGGATATTTCCACCGTCCTACGCTCTGTAGTTGATACAGACTCAAGGGATTTCTACTGAAAATGGATAACAGAAGCGTGAAAGCCCTTCGACGCGTCGATCTGGCACGCGCCACCGGCTGCAATCTTGAAACCATCCGATACTACGAGACGGTCGGTATCATGCCGGACCCGCACCGCACCGCAAAAGGATATCGAAGCTATGACGATGCTCATGTCAGACGGTTGAAGTTCGTTATGCGGTCCCGCGATCTTGGCTTCTCGTTGGAAGAAATACGCGGGCTGCTCGGATTGGTCGATGACCGATCCCAGACCTGCGCTCAGGTTCAGATCGTTGCCGAGGCGCATCTTGAAGATGTGCAGGCGAAAATCGCCGATCTCACGCGGATTGAACGTGTCCTGTCGGAGACCGTTGCCCGATGCACAGGTGACGCCGCCCCAGAATGCGCGGTTATCGACGCCCTGCTTGAAGCATAAATTTCGTCTGAGATTTTTAGGCAACCAGGTCGCTCGAACAAAAGCGGCCATTCGTTGCAGCGCAGAGAATTGGTAAAGAGGGCTCTTTCAGGTCATTCGCTCCGCCACGCACGAACGGCCGCTTGGCCCCTGCCCCGCCCTTTGGGCGTGTCATTGCGCTCTACACTCCAGCCGGCAGACCGGCTTCCGCCCGCAACGTCCCGGGCCATCCTCCCTGTCCGCATGGCCCGCGCCCTGTCTCTCTGAGCCAATGTGCAGACCTACGGCCATGGTCGTCCTGGTCCGCGCCGATGCGCCCTGACGGGTTCCGATCGCTGGGGCGCGGTGCGGGGTTCGGGCCATGCGCGATACGCCGCTGCACCGCTGAGACAAAAAGAAAGCAAGACGGGGACCGCCGGTCCCCCACCGCAACCCTGAAATACCGCACCCAAAGGGGTGTCCCCGTCCTTCCTGCGCCTGCGGCTTTGTGCAGGCCGGGTGATCCCCCTCCCCTTTGGCTTTGATTTCAGCATTGCGGCGGTTCCCCCCCTGCCCTCGCCGGGAGGCAAGGTTTCAGAAGAGGGGCGCGCTTCGCGCTGCCTCGTCTGACCCCTCGCCCGAGTATCGGCACCAGACCGGACATGTGGCACCACCGCAAAGGACCAAAGACCATGAACGACCAGACCACTTTAACTGCTGACGAACAGGCAGAGATTGACCGCGCAGCCAAGATCGCGGAGCAGAATGACCGTTTCCGCAGGACATGGGGCGCAGACGTTACCGTCCCCGGTCAGATCGTCGTGACGCGCGGCGTGGCAAGCCTGTCCGCAGGCGCACAGGCCCAGATCATGCGGGCCGTGCAGACGTTCGACACCTTCACCGAGGACAACGACCCATACGGCGATCACACCTTTGGCGCGTTTGAAATCACCACCGCTGGCGAAGCCGTCAAACTGTTCTGGAAGATCGACCTCTACGACACGGAATACACCTTCGGCAGTGCGGTCCCAGAGGACACCGCCGCGACCCCGCCGCGTCCTGACCATCATGCAGCGCCACGAATACTAGAGCCGCCCACGTGGCAAGCCGCGCCCACCGGGTGCGGCACTCCCCCTCCCCTTCTCTACACACACATCAAGGATCAAACCCATGACCATCCAGACCCAGATCACCGCAGCGATCGACGAACACATTCCCTTCGCTGACCTCTACCTGTCAGACATCAACCCCCGTACGATCGTCAACGACGATGCCATTGTCGCCCTTGCCGCGAACATCAGTGAACATGGCCTCATTCAGAATCTGGCAGGCTTGCGCGATGCGACCGGCAAAGTCGGGATCGTGGCGGGTGGACGCCGTTACCGCGCCTTGACACTTTTGCAGAACGACCCCCGGTTTCAGACCGTCACCATCCGCATGGCCCCCGATCAGGCGCATGCCGCGTTCTGGGCGACGAGCGAGAACGCACAGCGCGAAGACCTGCACCCCGCAGACGAAATCCGTGACTTCGGCGCGATGGACAAGCGCGGCGTGAAGGTCGCAGACATTGCCGTCGCTTACGGCGTCACCGAAAAGCATGTTTACCGCCGCCTGGCCCTGTCCAACCTGCCCGCCCCGGTTCTGGACGCTTTGCGGGACGGCAGCGTCAGCCTGTCCTAAGCCGCCGCGTTCACAATCAGCGACGACGAGGCCCTGACCCTGGAGGTGCTGGCCCTTCACATGGAAAACATCGCCAAAGGCTGGGGCGGTCTGAACGACTACACCATCAAGACACGTCTGAAACCCAACAGCGTCAAAGGCACCGACCGCCGCGCCGTGTTTGTCGGAGAGGCAGACTACACCGCCGCAGGAGGCCGCATCGGTGGCGACCTGTTTGCCGACGTGACGACCTTTGACGACCCCGCCATTCTGGACGCCGTTTTCGCCACCAAGCTGGCCCAGACCGCTGCCGACTATCCCGCCGCCCACGGCTGGAAATGGGCCGAGGCGATCACCGACAGCCACATCAGCTATCAATTCGATCAGGACCGCAAATTCGGCAAGGTCTATCCCGTCGAAGGCGAATTGACCGAGGCAGAGATCGAGCGTTGGGACGCACTGGCAGAACTGGCGAATGGCGATGCACTGGACGAGGACGGCACAACTGAGCTGGACGCCTTGCAGACCAAGAGGAACGGCGACTTTACCGACCTGCAGCGGACAGCAAGCGGTGTCGTGATCTATGTCACCAACGACGGCAGCGTGAAGATCGAGGCCGGTTTCATCAAAGCCGAGGACAAGGCCGCAGCGATTGAGGCCGGTATCATGGCGCCGTCGCGCCATGCTGCGACCGAGGCAGCGCCGAAGTCGCCTATCTCTGACACCTTGCGCGGCGATCTGGACCGGATCGGCACCGGCGCACGGCAGAACGCGATGCTGGACGACCCAAAGCTGGCCCTGCATCTGCTGGCCTTCCAGCTTTGCGGGAAGATGGGATACGACAGCGCTTACGGTTTGCGCACGGACGACGTGCCGAACGTCCCAACCACGGAAACAGGCTATGTGCTGGACAAGCGCTTGACTGTCGCGGACACCGACGAACCCAGCCCGTTCGACCGCGATCAGGCCGCCGCGTTTGCCAAGTTTCGCAAGCGGGGCGATGCAAAGATCATGGACCTGTTGAACCGATATCTGGTCAGTCAGTTGAGCATCCGTAATGGCGACCTTGGCGCGATGATCGACAAGCTGACAGCCAAGCGCACCCGCGACACCTTCACACCGACAACTGAGAACTTCTTTGGTCGCGTCAACGGCGCTTACCTCAATGATCTGTGGAGCGACCTTCTGGGACTGGCAGCAGACCACCCCACCGTGACCAACTTCGAGAAGTTGAAGAAGGGCGAGAAGGCCGCAAAACTGGAAAGCCTGTTTGCGGACCCGGCGACACGCACAGCCCTTGGCCTGTCGGAAGATCAGACCTGTCGCATTAACGCATGGCTTCCCGAAGGTATGGCCTGACCAAAGCCGCAGGGCGCGTAAGCGCCCTGCCCCACTTTCAATTACCCACAAGTTTTGTTTTGTCGGATGGGCAGGCCATTTCGAAGCCTTCGGCGAGGGCTTTGAGGCGTTCGAAGCCACGCCAAATGACGGTTGTGCCTGGCGGCGCGTCGCGAGATCTATCGAGATAGCCGCCCAGTCTTGCGACGGCGGTGACGAAGAACTTCAGGTCGCGCGGTGCTGTCTTTCGGCTTGAGGGCATTGTCTGTTCCAGCAGCCGTAATTCCGTTTCGGTAAAAACGCCTGCTGGAGATGCCTTTGGAGATTGACGCTGCAGAATAGTGAGCCAAGAGATCCGCCAAGCAACGACACAACAAAGTGCGATGCAATTTGCCAGTCGGTCTGCCGTAGTCAAGCGCATGTCCTCGATTTTACATCCTGTTTTCAGCGTCTTGAAAAAGGTCTCAATCTTCCAGCATCGTGCGTACCACTGAAGCTTGTGAACCGCATCCTCATGGCTTTCGACTGCCAAATTCGTGATCAATTTCCAGCAGATCGGTGCGCGGCCTTCTGGCGGTTCAATCTCTTCGGCGTGGACAATTTGCAAGTTCTGATGGGGATATTTTTTCTGTTTGGCTATGGGAGGGCGCACCGTCATGGAAGCATACCGGATGGCAAGCCTGGCGCACTGTTGCGTGCCTTGCGCATCACGAAAGCTGATCTCGTATATGCCGCTGGACTGCGCGTCCGCCATGACCTTTGCGATCGTCGTTTCTCCATCTTCTGCCAGACGGTCCACGCAGCTTCGCACAAGAAAGTTTGTCCCCAGCTCCTGTGCGAGGCAGTAAAGCTCATAGATGTCGCTTTCCCTGTCACCGATATGCACACACCGCTCCGGAGCACCCGACAACTCCGTCGAGCGGCGCAGATTATCGAGCCAGCGCATACTCTCCTTTTGCTCAATCGGAACCCGTGTCGGGTTTATTTTTCGCTTGAGCGCGGTCGTTCCTTTGAATTTGTCACGTGACCAGAATTTTGTCGCCGTCAGGCCAAGTGGCAAGCCATCAGGTGTGATCGCCAAACTGGCATGCATCAGCATCCCGCAAACCAGGTACTTCTTTCGCCAGTCCCCTCTATTTTTTGGCCCAGTGGCCGTCCCAATAAAGCCAATCTTCTCAGGAGACGCGCGCTTGAAAGCAAATTCCGTCGTGTCCTGCAGGATAAGGATTGGACCTTGTGTCGCTTGTATCCGCATGGCCGTCGCGCTGAAATGTCCGGCCAATATTTTGTCTTCACTGACGTTATCATTTGCAAAGAACCGATACGCCGCCTTTGTATTTGCCCAATCCTGAAAGGCCGTCGGCAGTGATTTGCCCGGCCGCTCCCCAAGGGCTTCCAGCATCGCGCCAAGCCGTCGGTTCAACCGAGCGTCACCCAAATCGCAACCCGATACTTCGTCTTCCACCCAAGATCCCATGTCAGCACCCAAACAGTTACGATGCCACACAACGAATCACGTCCGATTCCACCGAAGCAAGACCAAATCTGGGGGCAGTGATTGCCCACTCAACTGCTTGTGGGTAACTTCAAGCCTGCCCCACCCATCCCGACCGGAGACAGATCATGTCAGTTAAGACCTTCACCGTCGCCATGCGGAACGGCCCGCCAGTCACCCGCAAGGGCCATATCGTCACCTTTGCCCGCGCCGGTCAGCCAGCCGTCGCCGTGGCGCTTTACAAGACACGCGGAGGCTACAACGCCGACCATCCCCGCACTGGCCGGTCGATCAGCACGTTCGACCAAGTGTGCCGGTTCGGAACGGCAGTCACCTTAAAGGAGGCGAAAGATGGCCTCTTGATGATGCTGGACGAGTTGAAGGGCGATGAAGCATTGCGCCGCGTGGCGGATAGCTACGCCGTCCTCAATCCGGATTTTCCGTAGGGCCGTGGCCGGTTCAAGACCGCTGATAGCGGTTGAACCGGCCCGCCCAACCTGCGACCGTTGACTCAGAGTTTCAGACTTTCCTTGTGGTGAGGAACGACTTGGCCCCGCATCGCGCGGGGCCTTTTTTCTATTCCCGTCCCACTTCCGGCAGAGGTCGAGTGATGCCCGTTCGGGCCAGGACTACGCCTTGCCCCAAACGGCCCTGCGCTATGCGCGCGACACCCGCAGTCGCGGTGCATTGCCGCTGAAAAAGAACGGTCCTGCGGCCCTACTTTTTCAGCAGCCCGGCATCCCGGAGCAATTCATTCAACCGACCTTCTGCGAAGCGCGCCAGCGCGTCCGCATCGTTCGCTGCATCGACGGGATCACGCTTGAGAAGATCCAGCTTGGCTTGCGCCAGCCAGTAAGATTCAGCGGGGTTCTGCATCACTTGCACCACCCCGATCTTTTTCCACCGTCATACGGGCGGGCCAGCCGTTCAGAGACAAGCGTGTCAGCCACATCGACCTGTTGCACGATTAGCCGCGCCAAGCCGCGATCATACTTGTCGCGCCCCGGCAGAACAATCAGATCGACCCGCTGCACTCCGCCCAGGAGATCCCACAGCCGCGACGTCGCGGCGCGGCCGAGAGCCAGCTCAAAGTCGCACTTGGGCCGATAGGTTTCCGGCGTGTCGAAACCGACAAGCCGGAAACGATCGCCCTGCACGTCGATGGTGTCGCCGTCCACGACGTAGATCGAGGACGCGGCGATTAGTTCGGCCAACGCGGCCACCGGCCAAAGAAGGACGCAGATCGCGAGAGATTTCAGCATATTTTGGTTCTTTTCCAACTCGATGCGTCAGCACACTCGCCTCCCAAAGCTTGGCTTTTTGGGGACGTATGGCGCAGTCGTTCAGCTATACTCAGAGTCCTGCGGAACCCGAATTTGATGACTTGACGACTGGATTTGGATCGATTCAGCTATGCCTATGATCCGCCCCGGCTTTCTTTCCTCAGCAGACCGCCTCGAGCTTGAGGCTTGCATGCGTCGTCAGCGCGAGGACCACGGTATTGCCCGCCGGGCAAATGCGATCCTCCTGCTTGACGACGGGGAAAGCTGTGATCGGATCGCAAAGTTTCTCTACCTGGACGACGACACCATCCGGGGCTGGCATAAAACCTACCTGCAAGATGGTTGGGATGCCCTTGCTTTCGACGGCTGGAAAGGCGGTCAGTCCCGTATGACGCAGGCACAGCAGGTTGCGTTGTGCGCTTGGCTGGAAGCGCGCTTCTGTCGCTCGACGGTCGAGATCAGGGCCCATGTCGCAGCTG
>Ga0209491_10009511_pt1 | contig 11904 bp, 18 predicted proteins | sample BON02_FD_187213 | JGI IMG/M metagenome (GOLD analysis project Ga0209491, IMG submission 187213) | Freshwater microbial communities from Lake Bonney liftoff mats and glacier meltwater in Antarctica - BON-02 (SPAdes) (version 2) | ecosystem: Environmental > Aquatic > Freshwater > Ice > Glacier... | reverse complement strand
CTACGCTTCTTGCGTCACTTCACTCTCTTCTTCTTCACCTTCGTCAAGTCGCACAATGTTCTGTGCCATGTCCTTTCTTAACTGACATCGCCTGTCACTATGTGTCTTTGTGTAGGTCTCTAATCTTTCTTCCTCCTCCTTCCTTTCTCTTTCCTTCTGCGACTGGGGAGTCAACCTGAGATCCAGAAGTTTTCGTTATCATAATCATCATTTTCCCCTTTTGGTGGCTGTCATATAATAAAGATTCTATCTCTCTCAAAAGAGATTTGCAGTTATCCGTTCGATGAACGAGGCGCTGCTGGTCAACGAGCTGATTGCCCAGCAGTATGCGCAGTCGGTCTTGTTCGCAATCTTCATCGCGTCCACGCTGCTTGCCGGAGTCACCTTATCTGCCTTGCTTTGGAGAACCCAGGCTAGGCTTCAGGCTCTTGAAGACGCTATGAGACTGCAGTCTCATAGCGTGAGACTGCAGGTCTTGCAGATGCAAGAAAGCACCCAGATGCAGTCGGTCAAGGACAATACCTTTCGTAGTAAAACACCAACCCAGATCAAGGCAGAATCCAGGCCACTCACGACTTCTCGCATCCCGCCGGCTGATAGTTCTGTTGCGCGCACACCAAGCGCAGATCCGACTGCTGCGCTTTCTCCCATTGCACGCACGCGAAATGCAGAATCGACTACTCGACCCCGACACACCGGAATTGTGCCCTTCAGGACTCAGGCTCAGAATGTGTTGAGTAATGATGCAGGGGCGAGGCATCACACGAACGATGCTTTCGAGCAGGATCAACATATTCACCGTGTCCACCCTTCAGGGACATGACCCCTGCTGCTGCAGGAGTCGTTTTCTAGAAGCTTTAGTGGAGTGGAAAGCGCACTCATAATTTCTCTCCCAGCAGCAGCACATCGTAACTCTTTCAATGCGCGCCGAAAATCCAACCCTGGCGAAGCAGGGCCTTCTACACTGCCAAGGTCGCGCTACGAGGATATTCTTGCAAATGTGGCGTCGACACTGCCAAGGTCACGCTCCGAGGATACTCTCCCAAGAGTTGCGGTGCCTCCGCGTTCATCTTCATGCACACGAAGCATAGAATCAACTACTTGACCCCAACACACCGGAATTGTGCCCTTCAGGACTCAGGCTCAGAATGTGTTGAGTAACGATGCAGGGGCGAGGCATCACACGAACGATGCTTTCGAGCAGGATCAACATATTCACCGTGTCCACCCTTCAGGAACTGGACCCCTGCTGCTGCAGGAGTCGTTTTCTAGAAGCTTTAGTGGAGTGGAAAGTGCACTCATGATTTCACTCCCAGCAGCAGCACATCGTAACTCTTTCAATGTGCGCCGCAAATCCAACCCTGGCGAAGCAGGGCCTTCTACACTGCCAAGGTCGCGCTACGAGGATATTCTTGCAAATGTGACATCGACACTGCCAGGGTCACGCTCCGAGGATACTCTCCCAAACGTAGTTCGACCTCCACCTTCATCTCCACGTTCACGTGTACGTTCACCACGCAGCAGATCGAGCAGCTCAGCGGGTGGCAAGTCAAATACCATGAAGCAGAGCTCAGGTAAGGAGTCATGAACGCGCACACACTATCACCAGGCATGGACACCCACGCACATAAATACACACACTGTGGCACACACTCTCTTTTTTCTTGTTTTTCTCTCTTACTTGACTTGAGAGATTTTTACACACACCGTGATTGCACCTATTACGTCAACTGCGGTTTGCTTGTGCATGTGTGCATATAGATGTGTACGTGCATGTACCTGTGATGATTACATGAATGATTCTAGTATGAGCAAAAATAGAGCTTTCCAGAAGAGCTACTAGACTGTTTCTTATGAAAAATCAAAGCAACATCAATCTATTCGTTCCTCGTCACGGTTTTAGGTTTCTGTTCCCAGTGAAACAATGCATTTTTTGAATGTGCGTGCAGGTTCAAGATTCGACGCGCAAATTGTGCAGAACAAGTGGCGTAACACATCTGCCGACAAAGAATATCAAAAAATGCATTTGTTGTAGAGTGATTTTCGGTATTTCAAACTTTTTATTATGATTTTTTGGCGAAGTGATTGTCAAAAATACTTTTTGGGGTGATGGTGAAATTCCAAAATTACTCCTCATTTCAAAATCTCTTCATATCTGACACAATTCACTCGGAATCTGGTGTCGAAAATGACTGAACTTTTCCTTGTTCCCGAGGAAATGCCATCGTGTAAATCCATTTGAAGGTAACTCTTGCGAACCGAGCTTAGTCCGTGGCTGAGAAAAAGATTGAATCTCCATCTCAGATTGTCAGCAGAACTTATTCTATTTTGTTTTCTGGGCGTTTCGAAACCGTTTTCGAACCCGTTCCGGGGCCATCCACGATGAACGTTCCGAACGAACCGCTTCATGACATGCCTTGTGTAGATAAACGTGGCCCCCTTCCCCAAATGGAGGTGGATACTCTGTGAGTTTCAACAAGGAAAAGGATTTTGATGTCTGGGAGCAAATTCAATTTTGTGGAGGGTGTATGCATTGTGAACAAAAATGACTTTTTGGGTTACGAAAATCACCATTTGGGTCCGAAATACCAAATTTTTAAATTGTTTCAAATTACTTTTATTAAGTCGCTTTTTATTTCCATATTGCCGTAATTTTTACATCACTTTTGGATTTATTTCAAAATCACCATTCATTTGTTCTGAAATAGTTTTTGTGTCTTTCATTACCCAATTCATATGTCACATAGAACCCTCCACAGAAACCATTGTCTACCTAATGATATTACACAATGAGTACTGGAAGCTTATATTTTTTTTGTGGAAGGCAAGATACACCGAGACACACAAACCTACGCGCACACAAGCTGCGAAAGTGCTTTTTTTCCTGTCCAGCCCTGTTTGTGACCTCTTACAGTCTCATAGGTCTAGCCAGCCTACCTTATTTCGTACTACGTAAGAATAAAAACACTGTTAAGGCAAACAATCAATTAAGCTCATCGAGAGAACGAATGACTTCCACCCAAAACATGCAAGAATTATTCTCCCAACTACAACATCAACAATTATGGCCAATGCACTCAAGCTGGAGTGTCCCCGCACGCGCGTGCTCATACCGCTGCGCCCCGTGGCTGCAAGCTCTGGGGGGGTCACTTCCCAGAGCTTGGCACTAGCGGCTCTCAATTCGCTTGATTGTTCATTGCCTCAATTGCTCAGTCAGGTCTCACTCCTGTGTGAAACACATGGCATCTAAACCCACAAGGTTCAACCACCGCATAATCACAAATGTCCGCTCTTGACCATAGAAGCGCATACTCGGCCTTGAATTCCTTAGACTTGCGGGGCTGCAGCTTGGACTCATTCTAACGGCTTGTTTCGCTACCAGCATCTCCAGACTAGCACAGCCAGTGATACTGGGACGCAAGTGCTTCTTCTGCTTGGTCGACCTATACATATACATATATGTATATGTTTATATAAGTATATGTATATATGTATACATCATGTATTTGATTTGTATATGCGTACATGTATGCATACATGCATACATGTATTTATATATACATATGTAGATATATGAATATACATTTTCACATGTAGTTTATGATATACATATATGTATATAAATGAATATTCTCACTCTCATTCTCTCCAGTGATGCAAACAACATCTGAGAATGTTTGGCTCCGAATGGTTTGCTAAAACCTCGCGAAGATAAAACCTCGCGTTTTTGATAAAACCTCGCATTTTTGCGGCGTCAGCCTTGAATTTCTGAAAACGTGGTTGATTGATATTGTTTATATTACTTCATAGGAAACAGTCTAGTAGCTTTGCTAGAAGCTGTATTTGCTCGATTTTTTTGACATGTTTTCAAGCTTGACATTAATAGCAACCCCCGGACATGCTGAAAGCATATCCGGGGGGTTTGGGCCATTTGTTTGCTACACTCCCTCCAAAAAAAACTGGGTTTTTGTACACAACAATTGTGTTGCTCCTTGTCAAGTGTTGTCGTCACAACGCCGCACCGCAAGCTCTGACGAATTTGTGAAAGCTAAGTAATTTGTGTGCTTGGTCACTATTGAGTTGACACCACATCCATACGTACATCTGAGCTCTCCACTATCATGGTCACGCCAACGGTCCACTGACAAATGGGTTGTCAATGGAACTGCTTCTCTGCAAAAAAGAGAAGCGCTTCTTTTGAACGGTTTCGGTTGAAATCGAGTAGATTCTGAGACAAAGCATTTTGTGAGGTGCGTGAGGATGAGTTTGCGCCACGAGCAAGTTTTTTTCAGCTGAATCCTGCACAGCAGGCAAGATTTTTTTGAATTCATCCTGGTGGGTAGTCTATCCAATGATTGATATAATGTAATCAATGAAGTACTTATTGATTGATTCATGAACTGGTTTAATTAACATCTCAGAATCTTATTTGTTAACCAAATCAACATAATCAATTCACCTTGTGCCGGCCCAGAGTACATTCGTTTGCCCCAATGTCTCTCTCTCTCTCTCATTCTCGCGATCTTTCTCTGTCTCTTTCGCTCTTCCTCTAGCTTTCTTTCTTTCTTTCTCTCTCTCTCTCTATCTCTCTTGCTCTCTCTGATTTTGATTTCAATTGCTTTTATTACTGAAAACAGTGGTTTAGAATCCTTGCTTGAGGTCTATTAGCTCAAATCCATATGGATTTGAGTTCTCGGGTTTTGAGCCGAAATCGAAACAGGGACCAGCGGATAACCCATATTTGTGTTCGGTTCTTTCTCCTCTCTTTCCTCTCCCCCCCCCTCTTTCTCTTTCTTCTCTCTCTCTCTCTCTCTCTCTCTCACTCACTTTCTTTCTTTCTCTCTCTCCAGCCGAGGCCTGCCCACCGTCACAGCATGGAAAAATCGCCGAATCTGAGATCTAGCGAGAGTCTACATTGCTTGCAAATTCGACATTGATCATCTTTAACCTTCTCCTCTTCCCCTCTCCTTTCCCCTCCCCTTCCTCTCCCCCTCCCTCTTTCTCTTTCTTCTCTCTTTCCCTCGCTCTCTCTTTTTCTTTCTTTCTCTCTCTCAGTCAGCTGAGGCCAGCCCACCATCACAGTATGAAAAAATCGCCCGTTTTCGGACCTTCTCGTAATCTAGTCACGAACCAAATCAGAACCATGTCAATTTGTTTTCACGGGTAAATCGCGGTTTTTGCAGCCAAAAATGGAGGGAAAATCTTTAGACTCTGTAAATACAACTATCATGTTTCTAATTTAATTGAACTTTTTGACAGCTTAAATATAAGATCGAGTCAATCGGAGCACAGGAGCTTGTGTTGCCTAAAATCGGACAGAATAGGAACCAAGTGGGTTCTGGAAAAGGCGATTTGTCGGGTAAAATGGCGATGTTTGAAGGATGTTTCCAGAGTGTTCCACAAAAAAATCGAAACTTTATGTGAAGACTTTATTAAAACACCTTTGCAAGACCAATCTGATACACGTCATGCCGTTTCTCAACTCGGATTTTTTTTCAAAAAAAAACAGGGTGTCAGTTGTGGCTGCTACCTGGCTATTTTTGCTGCCAAAAATAGAAAGGAAGATTTATTTCGAGAGAATTCCGTTTGCAGATTTCATACTTAATTTTTAGAGAGCTTCTGCACACGCTTTTGATAGAGCCGATCGGACTACAGCAAGAGGTATTTCCAAGAATTGGATCTTCCGAGTTCTCCGTGGCTTCTTATATGATTCTATTTTACCCGTGAAAGCGCACCTAACTACAAACATTTCGAGAAATAGTTTTCCTCTTGCAAAGTCCTGCGGATGTCTCTATTTCAACTTTTTAAGATGTTTATTTTAATCCATATGTTCGATTGAATCGGAGCTCGTGAGTATGAACTGTTTTTTTGTTTTTTTGGATAATACGGCAATATTGGCTATTGCGGTCCCATGTAGGTGAGATGGGCCGAAAATATGACAAATTGTTGGAAAGGTCCTTCTCGAACTCGGATCGAATCGATCAATGGCTCAGAGGAAAGATCTCAAAAAGTTGACATGAAGACATTTCAAGGACCAATTCTGGAAATCAATATGCCATGTCTATTTTGTCCTTTGTAAACGGCCATTTCAAGGGTAACCGCCATTGGGACCGTCTCGAGTTTTTTTTTGGTTTTTGGTTTGAAATGCCGCAACACAGCTAGCACTCCAATGTCAGCAGGAGATGGTTCCTATTTTGTTTGGTTGTTGGTTTGTTGTTATAAAGCCCGATAATCCTTACTTCGCCTCCTGCCTTGGGCTCGAAGTAAAACCCCTGGGAGTATATCCACTCGGGCCGCGTAGCTCTTCCTGCGGTCCTACCAAAGGTACACCACCGCCCAGAACCACTCTACATGCCAACTGAGGTTAACACTCTACAAGTTGACGGGTTGGTTCGCATCCCTGGACTTACGCAAGCCCTACACAGACGCATCCTCAGCCACCGAGTAGCGTCCCGAGATCCCCCACGTCTGGTCCCCCCAAGCACTACTACGCAAGGCAGATTCGCGCCTTAAGTACGAACACAAGGGAGTCAGAGTGAGAGAAAGGGGGAGGGGGCAACCCATGAACAATTTGGTAGTTAGAGAAAGCGGCCACCTGCTGAAAAATCAAAACTAAACAAACAAAACTACACACGGATACATACATGCGCACATACACAAAAGGACAAAACAAATTTAAACAAAGCAAAAGGACAAAGGATTGTGGATCTAACTCCGAGATGATGACTCGTCCGAGTAATTCGGATGTTTTTGCCCAACTTTGAGAGAGATTTGGTGGAAGACAAGTCGTGTGAAAAATTCATTATAGTGTGGTGTGTGTGTATGTGTGCGCGTGTGTATGTGAATGTATGTATGTGTTGTGTGTGCGTGACATGTACATACGGCGCTGTAGACATGCACCCTGGCATACACACAAACAAATACTCATGCAAACGCTGATGTATGTTGAGGTTGTATGGTATGTAACTAACATGTTCTAGACCCAAACAAACATGAACAAACCCCCGACGTTTTGGGAGAGAGGCCGTGGTGCTTGTCGGGTTCCTGGGAACATATTGTAGGTAGGAGAGAAAGACGCGGACACTCACACGCACGCACGCACGCATACACACACACGCATACGCACACGCATACAGACACATGGCATGTGCACACGTACACATATGCACGCACACGTATGCACGCATGCGCAGACACACACGCACACACGTACACAAAAACACACACGTACACACGCACGCACACACGTCAAAACAAACTCGCACGCACACACACGCACGCACGCAGACACACACACGACACGCACGCACCCAAGCACGCACACGCACACTCGCACGCAGATACACACATGACACGCGCGGAAGGAAGTACCCCTCCCCGCGCGCATCAGCATGGTAAGAGGGGAGACGGGGGAGGTTGGGCAGAAGAGAGAGAGAGAAGGGGCATGGGGTATAGTGAGAGTATTTCCGCACATACAGTGATAACAAAAATTGGCAAATTTGTTGTTGCCAACAGGCATGACGAATAGTGCAAGTGCATGCGCAACCAATCTGCCTTGTGCATGGCGCATGCATGTATGTGGATGTCTCGCTTTGTGGACGTCATTTGTGTTGCATGTTGTGTATGTGCAAACATGCACAATGAACAGAGCAGGGTACGCGCAAGGGGATTGTGTGTGGATCACCCGGAGTATTGTCATGTAGGATAGGTTGGCACCCGCTGCGCGTCAGGCCGTCGCTGAGTTGCTTGACTACTGTCATCGCTTCCTTTTGTCTTGGTTCCTGACCAAACTAGGAACCAGGAACTTTACGAACTCAGACGCGAACTCACGTCCCTCTTTCACCGGGTCACGGTCTCTACCTTCCGACACAACGCCAAGCATCGTATTATAGCGCCTCTTCGAGTCTCTTGGCTCACTGTTCCTCATCTTGCTTTGATGTTGACAAAGAGGAGGCTGATGCACACGAGAGTATCGTCGTTGTTGCAGACGGACATGCTGATGTACGCGCAAGTGCTCCGATGACCGATGACAATGACGACGATACCGACGACGATGATTTCGATGGCAATCTCGGAGAAATCCTCGGCACTTCATCCGTGGCCACGCCTTCTCTCGACCTTGATCTCGCCTTTGTCACCGTCGACTCCAACGTCGACCTCGCTCGCACTCACCTTCTCTCTACCCCCTCCCCCCTCCCCCCTCCCCTCCCCTCTCTTCCTTTTTCTGCTGCTGCTGGGGAGCCCTTCTAAGATCCAAGAGTTTTCACTATCATAATCATCTTTTTCCCCTATTGGTGGATGTCTTGTAATAAACTTTTCTATCCCTTGCTTGCTTGCAAAAAGCACATGGGAGCCACCCGAGGCCACAATCATGTCATGGATGTCTTGGTGCAACTGGCCCGCAACACAGGCTACTCTGTGCGCGTCAACCACAAGGTGTCGACGACGGCGGCCGCAAGCAACAAGCAGGGCGATGTCAAGCTTGTGAACTTTGGTCTTGATGGCTTTAACAATCTTGTAATTGATAATTTCAATCTGCTGCGATCATGTTGGTAATACTTACTACTGAGCACAGTCAACAATGGACACCTCAACGGCAAGATGCACACCAATGACTATCTACAGGCACGTGCTGGGGCCAAAAACAGGTACAAAGAGGATTATGCTGCTGTTGGTACAGCGTTTGCACTTGCAATTGTGTCAGTGGCTGACCAAATTCATCCCGAGTTTCTTCAACTCCTATGGGTCTTGGCTGACAAACAGACCCACAATTACTATGCGCTTATCACCGAAGAAGGGGAGATTAGCAGCGAGGCTTTCACGTGGCCCGGGAGTCGAGCTCGCACGTTTAGTTTTAACAAGAACTCTATTGGCAAGGCCATTGCTTATGCCACTGCCACACGCCTACACCTATCCATGCACAGTACAGCTCCGTCGTCACGTCGTCAAGCTGGCCAGCCCATTCCATCTGCTGAATGCCTCATGCACGGCGCTGCACATGCATCGCAACGCGCCGCCCCTTGCCCCTCACCCCCTCGCCCTGCGGTCGATGCGGACGTTGGTACACCCAGCGTCGCGCCATCTGCTCATGCTAATCGTGCAGGTGCCTCTGGAGAGGTAGATGTGGTTGATGATGGTACACACGCTGCCGGCGGCGTCGCAGCCTCTGAATGGCTTGCAGCCACTCTTGGTGGTGATGATGTCACCGCAGGTGGTACAGGTACCCGTAATAGCGCGTATGATGACGCACAGAGTGACGATGATGACGACGAACCAGTGACTGTCCTCGAAGCAATCCTTGGCCGCCAGGTGGGTCAGCGTGAGGACACGGCCTGCGACGAGGATGGGATAGATGTTAGTGTAGGTGTTGATGTTGATGCAGTTGTAGGTGTCGGTGTCCATGGTCAAGGTGTCAATCTAGGTGTTGCTCTAGGTGTCGGTCTAGGTGTAGGTTCCCCCCCCCTCACTTCCCTCGACTCTTAGGTAGCCCGTCTGAGTTCTGGGAGTCTTATGACTTAAATTACCGTTTGCCCTCTTGATGCGGTTATCCCATTAATAAACACTCTCTACTACTCCCTTCCCACTCACGCGAACTCGAAAAGCTGCGGTGGGCAGACTGCGGGTGGGGGGACGTAAGCTGGCATAATATCATCAAGAAATGATAACGCAAACAAGCAGGAGCACAAAGGGGTGCAGGCACGGCAAGTCGTGGGAGAGTTGCAGAACGGACAAGATGTCAGGGGGGGGGGGAGTGCATCAAAAAGAGATGCCGCAACTACAATGGGCACATCACAACTGACCTGCCCATCGAGCAGCATAATGCGATACTGCCAGAGCCTGGCCCGGGTGGGTAGAGTGCGAGAACGCAGAATGCCAAAAAATGGCGCCACGAGCCAGGATATACGGCGAGGAAATACATGTACGATCTTACGCTCGGCAGGGGAGGGTGCAACATCGACGAGGAACAGAATGCTTTTCAGGTGATTGAGCGAAGCAGACTGTCTTGGTTGACACTATATCGAAAATGTGCTTAGGAGCCTTTTCTACAAAATCGATGGCTAGGTGCGGCATGGGTATTGGGACAAGGGCATGCACCAAAAAGTCGATTCTGGCTTGCAGATGAGTGAACAGAGCAAACCCATCATATGCCCCATGGCCAAGGTGGATCATATTCGCCAAATATTCGTGCACATCCTCATGTTTGTGTCAATGATGCTGAGCTCCTAGATCTTTAGAGGCGAGTTGGCCAGGTATTCACCAGCACCTTGATCTTGACCAGAAATATTTGCGTCCCCCATCATGTGTGGCACAGATGATCTTACAAATGTGGGTGGTACATCAAAGAAAACATCTCCTGGAACTCTGTGTCTGCAAAGTGCAAGCATAGCGCACTCCCAGCAAAAGATACCAGGAGCGGCGCTGACTGTGCTGACTCCGACTGAGACTTATGTGACCGGTCCAAAGGCAAACAGCCGAAAGTTCCACCATCGTCCCTCTCCATCTCTGTGCGTCAACTTCAGTCCTCGTATCCAAGCCCCTCTTCCCTGCTCCCAGCCACTGGCGCTGGCCGCGGCGGACTGAGCAGCGCGCAAGAGCTCTCCCCTGCACAAAGAGGGGTACGTGCAATCAGGGTCAAGAGAATAACAGTGCCACGGATGTCGCCACAGATTCAGCCGCCGCAGCGGCTGCAGCAGCAGCCGCAGAGTCGCTGGGAGCAGCCTTTGAGCAGCACGATCTTGGTGGCCAAATCTACCTTGATGTGTACAACGAATTGGGCGCAGCCACCGTGAAGGACCTGGCCTTCGCCACCTGCACAATGCTCGACGAGCTGTCATTGCTGCAGCTCAAGCCTATATCAATTTATGTATTATTACTCGCAAATATGGAGGCCCTGGCAAGGGGTTTTTATGAGAGGCAGGTTTTGAGGTTGAAGGGTGATTCTGCAACACATTTTCATACATTTTTGTATTCCGCACGCGTGTGATGGATGGGAGCGGGGGGGGGGTGGGGAAGCGAGCGAGGTTGGAAGGGCATTTGAGAAGGCTAAAGGGAGGGGAAGGGAAGGGGCATGAGAGGTGGAGACTGTCTGTACACAATTGTTAGTGCATGTTTTGATTATAAAAGAAAACCACAGAGTACATTATGTGTCTTCATATACACACTCACTCTGTCATACACACACGTATTCGTATGTATATAATACAATCTCCGATGACACTCACGAGTATGTATGTGTTTGAAGGGCGCGTGTGCATGTTCGTGGCTTGCGCTCGAGGGACAAAAAAATCTTGCGATTTGGATTCGGAATAACACGAGATGCGCATCTACAGATGAGTGTGTACGTGTGTGTGTGTGCGTGTATGTGTTTGCATGTCTACATGTACATATATGTATGTATATATGTATATATATGTATATTTTTATGTACATATATATGTATGTATGTATATGTATATATATACATATACATATAATATATATATATAAGTGTATATATATATACATACATTTATATATACGCGTATATACGTATTTATTCATACATTCAGACACAGACAGACACAGACACAGACACAGACACGACACAACACAGACACAGACACAGACACAGACACATACATGCACACGCACACACACAACAACACACACAAACACACACACACACAAACACACCAACACACCAACACACACACACACATGCAGGCCTGGGATATTGTCAAAGACTAGCTAGCGCCGTGCCAGAGCTCATTGCCACCGTGGCACTGCAACACACTGCAACACACTGCAACACACTGCAACACACTACAGCACACTGCAACACACTGCAACAGACTGGCTAGTGCCGTGCCAGAGCTCTATACACAAAGGAGAGAAACTGTTTGAATCCCATGATTGTACGCGGGA
>Ga0209491_10009509_pt1 | contig 11905 bp, 13 predicted proteins | sample BON02_FD_187213 | JGI IMG/M metagenome (GOLD analysis project Ga0209491, IMG submission 187213) | Freshwater microbial communities from Lake Bonney liftoff mats and glacier meltwater in Antarctica - BON-02 (SPAdes) (version 2) | ecosystem: Environmental > Aquatic > Freshwater > Ice > Glacier... | reverse complement strand
GTTTTTCCTTCCCAGTGATAAATTAGACATTTAGGGGCATGAGTGAATAGTGGATGGTGGATGGTAGATTAAAAGTTGTCTATATTTTGTTAAAATATAACAAATTTAAAATCTAAATTATTTAAATGCCTAATTATTGGCACCCATGGATCGATCGAGCCTTAAATCTCTTCCTGAAACCAAACTGTCCAACATGCAATCGCACCGCAACAGATATATTCTGTCAGTATTGTCAACGTCAAATCCAAGAGTGTCAATTACTCAAACCAGCTCGATATTGGCAAGGAGATTTACCACTATTTGCCTGGGGTAAGTATGAAGGCTCGATCAAACGATCGATCGGCAAGTTAAAATATGATGGTCATCGATCGATCGCCGATGCGTATGGACAATTGCTGGCGGACAGTTGGCAAAAATCTCCACTAGTTACACAAGCTAAATTATTTGTCATTCCGATCCCGCTTCATCCTGAAAAACTCGCGAGTAGAGGTTTCAATCAAGCCGAATTAATCGCGCGGCGATTTTGTCAGGTAACTGGAGCAAAATTAGATTTAAGTCTCCAGCGAACTCGCGCGACTACCGCACAATTTGGGCTATCGAAATCGGCACGTCAGGAAAATGTTTCAGGTGCATTTGCGCTGGTACGATCGTCCCTAAAACCTGGCTCTACAGTACTATTAATCGATGATATCTACACTACAGGATCGACCGTGCGATCGGCGGCATTAGTTTTGCGATCGCATCAGCTTAATGTTTGTGGTATTGCCGTAGTCGCCACCGGACGCGACGACTAAATCTATTTCAATTGATAGGCACTACGATCGTAATCTAATTCTGGTTCTTGCCCAGAAAAGGCGAAGTGACTGACCGAATGAATCTGCGGGAGACTGCGATGAATACCATCCATGCGATCCTCTAGCGATGGACGACCTTCATTCGGTTTACCCTAAGTTCCAGCCAGCGCGGGTACCACATCAGTAGTGGCTAGCACAAAGCTCAGGACACGGTGGACTCGATCCATAATGCAATTGCTACAATTGCATCATGGATCGGCTATTGGGTACCATTCGTTGGTCGGAAACCGAATCAAACCGGAAAAGCTCGGCAAAATAGCTCCTTGAGTAAAAGGACAGTGATGGCAGGTTTGACAAGTCGAACCCAACAGCAACGCCGCTAACTTATGTGTTTCGCTGTAATGCTGACTCGATTTGCTTGAATTTTTGCTCTAAACTAGCTCTGAGTTTCGCAGGTAAAGGGCGATTGGGGTAAGCAGCGTAGTGAGCAGCCAGAGAATTGAGAGCAGTCCGCATACTAGTGAAGGAACTAAGCTTTGTTAGAGCTGGATCTTGGCGGTAACGGGAAGCAAAATCATTGATATTTAGACGCGCCAAAGACTGTACTGCGGCTTTGTCTGGAGAGTCGTCGGGTAAAGCTAATACAGCTTTCATACTGTTGAGGACAGTCATTGTATCCTGACGGTAATTGCCAACTAGTCCCCCAGGGCTAGCCGAACAGCCAACTAAACCAACGACAATAACTAGTACTAATGCAAATAACTGCGACCACAGATGCTTAAACATAATTTTTAATGTAAGAATTTTAAACTCTAAAATTACTGTCCATCCTAGCGCGAATCCGATCGCAATGGCTATAGGTACTAGGTTTTGGGTGTTAGGTGTCACACGGTTCCAGTCGTCACACAAAATCTTGCACTTGACTATTTTCGATCGATCGACAACGATTAACCTAGTAAATTGGATCTCCATCGGCAAAACAACCGATCGACTAAAATCTCACATGAGTATTTCTCGTCCTTATATTTTGATGTGGACGATTGTTGGCTTATTTCTGACGATCGGTGCAAGCTTTCTCCCTGCCTATGTTACCAGTTCGCCATGGCAATGGCTTAGTGCTGGAGTTACTGCTTATCCATTAGGATTTAAGTCTCAAGTTGGGGCTGTCTTGTTAGTCAGTTGTTTGGGCGGTAGAACTGCTGGGGTACTGGCTCAAGTTGCTTACCTATTACTGGGATTACTATGGCTAAAAGTCTTTAATGATGGTGGCGGGATTGAGTATCTCCAGAAACCTGCTTTTGGTTATTTATTTGCCTTTATTCCTGGAGCTTGGGTATGTGGACAACTTGCTTTTAGGCGTTCACCTCGATTAGAATATTTAGGCTTGAGTTGTTTGTGCGGGCTAGTAACTATTCATTTTTTTGGGATTATCTATTTAATTTTATTTAAGTTAATTGATTTGCCGGGGCTGAATGATTTCAAATTATTGGAGTCGATCGCTAATTATTCGATTTATCCAATGATTAGTCAATTGTTACTTGGATGTACGGCGGCATCGATCGCTTTTGTTGTACGACGAATTATGTTTTATTAAAAATTTATCTGTGAAAATTAGAAATCATTACTTTTGGCTAGCTGCAACTGTTAATATCATCATCGATATTCTTAGCAAAAGAGCGATCGTCGAAAATCTTCGAGTTGAGGGAACCTCTATTCCGATTATTCCTAATGTTTTTCATTTTACCTATATCCGCAATTACGGTGCAGCATTTAGTATACTTGAGGGTAGCCCCTGGCTAGGATGGTTATCGTTATTTGTTAGTTTAGTTTTAGTGGCAGTTGGTATCTTTAAAGTTTTTAGTAATTGGGAACAGTTAGGTTTTGGATTGATTTTAGCAGGTGCTGTAGGTAACGGGATCGATCGATTGTTTTTTGGTGGCTCTGTAGTTGACTTTATCGATCTGAGAATAATTAATTTTGCAATTTTTAACTGGGCAGACGTATCGATTAATGTAGGAGTTATTTGCTTACTCATTCATAGTTTTATCGATCGACCACGCCAATCTAATTCTCGATCGTAATTAGACTATTGCCGGATCGCTAGTAATATGTCGATCGTCTGAAGAATATTTAATCATGTTAATTCTCAAAAAATACTATTACTACTTACTCGTATCTGTAATAATCTTAGCTCAGGGATTTATCTGTAACGATACTATGGCAAATCCTCGCACAACGATCGTTGAATCTACACCTAAACATAAAAAATTAAACAAAATTATATACATCCCAATTCAATTTCCTGTGAATGGAGAAGTTAGAGATATTCTTTCCGATCGAGATATTCCGACTGGAGATGGTGGATTTGCCAGAGATTATGCAATCCAATTAGTAGCTGGGGATCAAATCGCGATCGATCTTAGTTCCGAAGCCTTTGATACTGTTGTTATTCTCCTTAATGCTGAAGGTAAAAATGTCGGTAAAAATGATGACGGTGCCGATGGAACTAGTAACTCTTTGTTATTTATTAGAATCAAAGACTCTGGGACATATGTTGTTCGCGTTCAAGGCTTTGGTGAAACAAGTAGTGGGGAATTTAAACTTAAAGTTAGTAAGTTAAAATCGCAGTGAAAAAGATGGGAGAGGAGTATTTAGTTACTACATTAAATCCACTCTTCCCCATCTCCCCTTCGATCTACATCCCGATAGTTTCGTAACCAGCATCGACATAGATAATTTGTCCAGTAATCCCACTAGCGAGATCGCTTGCCAAAAAAGCCGCCGCATTACCAACTTCAGTTTGGGTAACAGTACGCTTGAGTGGCGCAATATCTTCGACGTGGTGAATCATATCCAAAATCCCCCCCACAGCCGAAGATGCCAATGTCCGAATGGGACCTGCGGAAATGCCATTGACACGGACATTTTGAGCACCAAATTCTGAAGCTAGATAGCGGACACTCATTTCCAATCCAGCTTTGGCAATCCCCATCACGTTATAGTTAGGAATCACTTTTACGCCGCCTAGATAAGTGAGGGTGATGATACTTCCACCTGCTGTCATCAATGGTTTGGCTGCACCCGCTAGCCGAGTCAAAGAATACGTACTGATATCCATCGCTTGAGCGAAACCAGCACGAGAAGTTTTACTAAAATTCCCAGATAGGTCTTCTTTATTGGCAAAAGCTAGACAGTGAATGAGAATATCTACTCTTCCCCATTTTTCACCGACTTCGACAAATGTGCGATCTATCTGAGCATCATCTTGAACATTGAGCGGGAGATAAATGCTAGGGTTTAGAGGCGCAACCAATTCTTCAACTTTTCGTTCCATCTTCCCCCTCTCGTCAGGAAGATAAGTGATCCCAATGTTGGCTCCAGCAGCATGAAGTTGTTGAGCGATGCCCCAGGCAATCGAGCGATTATTCGCTATTCCAGTTACTAATGCGTTTTTTCCGCTTAAATTTAACACGACAATTTTATTCCATCTTAACTCGCAGGGCTTATGATATCAGTTACCTGCGAGCAGTTACTAGCAATTCTCGTTCGATCGTGCCACAGGCGAGGCTCCGTATTGACAGAACGTCTAGCTCATACCGAAGATTCTTTCACGACGACTAATCGCCGATCTCTAGCTGTTTAGTAGTCTGGTATACAAAAAACTCGGCTCAAGTCAGATTAAGTGTTGTCTAGTACCGTTCCTGCTTGAGTCTGGAATTGTGAGTCCAAATATTCCAAGTGAGTGCAGAGGTAAGATGGTCATAATGCAAGATAAACCAATCGCTACTGTCTTTCAGCAAATGGCTGAAGGAAATTTTCCAACCGTATTAGAGACATTCGATCGCAATAAGACTATTTTCTTTCCTGGCGATCCTGCCGAACGCGTCTATTTCCTCACTAAAGGTGCTGTTAAGCTATCTCGCGTCTACGAAGCCGGAGAAGAGATTACAGTGGCTCTACTGCGCGAAAATAGCGTATTTGGAGTGCTTTCTTTGATTACGGGCAACAAGTCCGACAGGTTTTATCATGCGGTGGCATTTACCCATGTAGAGTTATTATCAGTCTCGATCGAACAATTCGAGAAAGCTCTCAAAGACAATCCCGAACTGTCTTGGATTATGCTCAGAGGTTTATCTTCACGGATTCTTCAGACTGAAATGATGATCGAAACCTTGGCACATCGGGATATGGGATCTAGGTTAGCCAGTTTTCTACTGATCTTGTGCAGGGATTTTGGAGTGCCCAATGGCAATAGCATCACGATCGATCTCAAATTATCACATCAAGCGATCGCCGAAGCAATTGGCTCGACTCGTGTGACTGTCACTCGGTTACTCGGTGACTTACGCAATGAAAATAATCAAGTCATCTCCATCCAAAAGAAAAAGATCACCGTTCATAACCCCGTGGCTTTGAGTCAACAGTTTAATTAATTGGTGGATGGCGATTCACTCAATCTCCACCAACCTAAACCCCATCTGACACTCATAGGCATCGGATTGTGGTTCGCTACAATGGTGGAGATTACCCACTACTCGACCACAACAGAGTTTACCTTGTCGCCAGCGTGGTTGACCATCCCGATCGGCAAGGAGACAAGCTTGACAGACTTGGTGTGGAGCAATAATTTGGTTGTCAATGATGACTACTAACATACACTACCCTCGATTTTTGGGCCAGGTACAGAGGATCTTCAAATTGGTGGGAACTTAGTCGCGGCTGTGGCGGTTGTCCGCAAATCGCGTGTCAAGACAAAATCGAGAGTTGAGTTTCTACCTACGAGCTATCTAACTCTGACTAGGGGTAGCCATAAGTGTAGGTGGAACAATACATATGCTATTAGCTTAAATTAGAATTGGCTACAGAATATACCTTGTATAGTAGATTTTGTCAAGATTACGTCAACTGTTTTCTGGAGATTGATGACGCTTCCCCGCGATCCTCTCCTTTGGATAAATCAGAGCGATTAGTTATGATAGATATCCTGAGAGCTGCTAAATCGATTCAGCAATCCCTAACCTAATTTCTAATATCTAGACCATGGCAAAAACTAACTTAGAGTTTCTAGTAGAAACAGATCCAGCGATCGCGAGTTTAATCGGTTCCGAGCTAGGTCGTCAACGTAGTCACCTCGAACTGATCGCTAGTGAGAATTTCACTTCGGCGGCGGTGATGGCAGCTCAGGGTTCGGTCCTGACGAATAAATATGCTGAAGGTTTACCCAGCAAGCGTTATTACGGTGGCTGTGAATTTGTCGATGAGATCGAACAAATTGCGATCGATCGAGTCAAGCAGTTATTCGGTGCAGCCGCCGCCAACGTCCAACCCCACTCTGGCGCACAGGCAAACTTTGCTGTCTTCCTGACTCTCCTCAATCCTGGGGACAAAATCATGGGGATGGATTTATCCCACGGCGGACACCTCACCCACGGTTCTCCGGTCAATTACTCAGGAAAATGGTTTGACGTTCAGCACTACGGTGTCAGCAAAGAAACCGAACAATTAGACTACGACATGATTCGGGACATGGCGAAAGAATATCGTCCTAAATTACTGATCTGTGGTTATTCGGCATATTCTCGGATTATTGACTTTGCCAAATTCCGCGAGATTGCTGACGAAGTAGGTGCGTTCCTGTTGGCAGATATCGCTCACATCGCCGGATTAGTTGCCACTGGACATCATCCTAGCCCGATTCCTTACTGTGATGTCGTCACTACTACCACTCATAAAACCCTCAGAGGTCCTCGTGGTGGTTTGATTATGACTCGCGATGCCGAACTAGGTAAAAAGCTCGATAAGTCTGTTTTCCCTGGCAGTCAAGGTGGCCCGCTCGAACACGTAATTGCTGGTAAGGCTGTTGCCTTTGGTGAAGCTCTCCAGCCCGCGTTTAAGACCTATTGCGGACACATCATCGCCAATGCACAAGCATTATCTCATCAACTCCAACAACGTGGCTTTAAAATCGTTTCTGGTGGGACTGACAATCACCTCATGTTAGTCGATCTCCAGTCGATCGGGATGACCGGAAAACAAGCAGATTTATTAGTCAGCGATGTCAACATTACTGCTAACAAAAATACGGTACCTTTCGATCCAGCCTCTCCGTTTGTCACTAGCGGTTTGAGACTTGGTTCACCAGCGATGACAACTCGCGGGATGGGGACGACTGAATTTGTCGAAATTGGCAATATTATCGCCGATCGATTATTGAATCCTGAAGACGATCGGATCGCTAATGATTGTGTGCGACGGATTGCTACTTTATGTGAAGCATTCCCGCTCTATCCTCATCTCATTACGCCCGTCCCAGCCTTGGTATAGTTTAAAGTCTAGAGTGCGTTGGATCGATGCTTTCGCGCTCCCTACTGTTGGGTTTTGCTTTGCTCTACCCAACTGACAATAAACTCCCTAAAACCTAGCCCGCGTAGCCACCTTTACGAATCAGATCGTCAGGACACAGATTGGAGACAAAAGTGCTAAACGCTTGACGTTCCTGTTCATCAGCATCCCGATCTACCGGAATCGAAGCATCAGCAATAACTTCTTCAATCACCCAAATCGGTGCTTTAGTACGGATGGCAATCGCAATTGCATCGCTGGGACGAGCATCAACTTCCCGAATTTGACCATTTTGGTTAATCGCGATCGACGCATAGAAAGTATTATCTTGCAGCGAATTAATCGTAATCCGATCGACCTTGATATTACAACTATCAAAGATATTGACAATCAGGTCGTGAGTAAATGGTCTAGGTGGTGTCTGCTTTTCTAGTGCACTGACGATCGCCTTTGCCTGTTCTTGACTGATATAAATTGGTAAAGCGCGACGATCTGAAGCGTCTTTGAGTAAAATGATCGGACTCCGAGACACAGCATCTAATGCTATACCCGCTACTTTCATTTCAATCATGGTATTTCCTCTGGTGATTACAAAATTAAGGTGGCTACGAACGTTAAAGTTTAAAATAAAGACTGACGTAATTAGTCTAACAAGCTTCAACTCTGGGGATCGGTACGGATATGTATCAAGGATGACCTACGAAACACTCGATCGCGTATAGTACTTTGACTGAAAATAGATGTTTACCGGACTAGTCCAATCGCTGGGAAACTTACGCCTTTTGACTGAAGACAGGCTGGAAGTTTCATGCAATTCTTTACATGCAGAGCTAATTTTAACCGATTTAAGTATTGGTGATAGTGTAGCTGTTGATGGGGCATGTTTGACAGTCGAACAAATATTACCACAAGGATTTATCGTTACTGTCTCGCCGGAGACGATCGATCGAACGACGATCGGCCAAAGAGATCGGACATCTACTTCTGCCAATTTGGAAACATCGCTCCGAGTCGGGGGGAAAATTGGCGGTCATTTTGTCACTGGACACATTGACGGTATCGGTAGACTAGTTTCTAGTAAAGCCACCGCCACTTCCTGGGAGATGCAATTTGCCGCACCTGAGTCGCTCACCGAACAGTGGTCGAATTATCTCAGCCGCTATTTGGTATCGAAAGGGAGTATTGCTGTCAATGGGGTGAGTTTGACGATCGCTGATTGCGATCGGGGCGGTAATTGGTTTACAGTTGCGGTGATTCCACATACCTACTCCGAAACAAATCTCGCTCAGATCCAGATTGATGAATGGGTGAACTTAGAGGCAGATATTTTAGGTAAATATGTCGAAAAGTTGATGATATCCCCCCACCATTCTGCTGCGAGGCGCGAAATCATTACACCTGATTTTTTAGCCGCAAATGGGTATCAGTAGAGATTACTCCCAAACTACTCGATCGAGAGACAACCCTCGATCTACCATTCACCATTCACCATTAACCAACTACTCTAGATGTCTAATTTGACACTGGTTCGGGAGATGATTGGATCTCCTGCGCCGATCGCCCCTATTGCCCGTACATTCGGCGATGGCTGCACAAGTAGGATCCGATCGCGAGCGGGAGATTTTGCAAATTGAGTTTAACAGTGGCTCAGTTTATCAAGATTTAGCAGTCGATCCGGAAGTTTGGGAAGATCTTCTATCGACAGATGCGATCGGCAGCTTTGACGATCGGGAGATTAAATCTTACTATCGATCGGTAAAAATTGAGTAATCACAGTTGGACTTGGTTTAAATAACCGATCGTCGATAGAATTTAGATAATTATTTAAATTCTATCAGTCGAGCACTATTGCTTGCAGCACAAGATGAGCCAGGTTGTAATTATTGGGGCTGGGCCGACAGGTTTGACTCTGGCAATGTTGCTCGCACAGCGAGGGATTACAGTCAAATTAATTGAAGCGTCCCGCAACTTCCGGCGCACCTTTCGAGGTGAGGCTTTGATGCCGAGCGGGTTAGAAGCGATCGACCAGATGGGACTAACAGATTTGGTCGCACGTATTCCCCATCGCCCTCTGGATGCCTGGGAGTTCATCATCGAGCAGCGGTCGATCTTTCGGGTTGATGAACCGATGGAAGCTGGTGGGAAGCCTTGTACCTTGATTTCCCAGCCCGCTTTTTTAGAGGGGGTGATGGAGTCGGCGAGTAAGTGTCCCAGTTTTGAATTCATCTCTGGAGCTGCTGTTCGGGATTTGGTATGGCAAGACGATCGAGTAGTTGGTGTCACACTGGGCGATAATCGTCAGATCGCCGCCGATCTGGTAATTGGGGCAGATGGGCGAAATTCGATCGTCCGCCAAAAGGCAAATCTCACTCTAGAGACAGAAGCTCAAAGTTACGATATTCTCTGGTTTAAGCTGGCAAGTAGTTCGGATTTTGAAGCCGAAAATATCTTCTACTCAGTATTGTCAGGTAATGCTGGATTTGGGCTATTTTTAGGCTCAGAAGGGCAACTTCAGGTCGGATGGTCGCTGCATCAAAACGAACCAAAGCAAGACGATCCCAAGGAATGGCGGCAGGATTGGGTAGAAAAACTGGCAACAGCTTCACCCGACTGGTTAGCCGCCGCTTTTCGACAACAAGCAGACTCGATCGAGCGGCCATTTTTACTCTCGGTGACAGTCGGGCGTTGCCCTAGTTGGCACATTCCAGGGGTACTACTTCTGGGCGATGCGGCGCATCCGATGTCGCCAATTCGCGCTCAGGGTATTAATATGGCGTTACGTGACGTTATAGTTGCTACCAATCAGCTCGTGCCCATATTGCAGCGACACCCTCAGTTTTCCGAAATTGATGCCTTACTACCCCAAATCCAAGCCGAACGAGAACCAGAAATCATTCAGATTCAAAAGCTGCAACGCGCCGAAATCGCCCAGGGTGAGCTACTGCGAAATTACCCACCGATTCGCTATGCCGTCAGTCGCCTAGCACCACGAATACCACTCCTACGGCAGCGGATTCGGCAATCTTGGATCGATCGACAACTCCAGTTACGCCGAGGATTTACACAAGTGGGTCTAAAGGTGTGAGAGGATATCTAAAAGGTATCTATGATGTGTCGGCTCATGGCAGAATATCCCCTTGATGTGGGCGCAGCCTCTGGGCTGGAAAATCGATCTATTCAGATCTTAGCGATCGAATCCGATCCAGTCATCCAGTCGGGACTAGTTACCTGTCTGAATCGGTTTCCAGATTTACAAGTATCTGCTGAGGCTGATGATGCTGGGGCTTGGCAAATTCTGACAGAGCCAGTGGGCGAACCGATCGCGATCGATCTCATTTTATTAGGATTACGATCGGATCGGTATCTCGAAGATGGCTCGAATTTAGTCCTCTGTCGAGCCGTTAAAGCTAGATACCCCAACTTACCAATTGTATTATTAGCAGCTCCTCGATCCCGAGATTTGACCATCGCATTTCAACTGGGAATTGAAGGCTGCTGTCTTCGAGGTGGCTCCATTCTAGATTTAGTCGCCAGCATCCGCCAAGTCGCCGCAGGGCAAACTAGTTGGGCACCAGAAATTTTACAGCAGGTAATCATCGGGACAGAAGTTCGTCCGAATAATTGGTTTAATGGTGTTGGCAATCGATTAAGATTGTCTAGTCTCCAGCAGATTGAAACTACATTAACAGAACTAAACGCTAATCTTGACGGCGAGCTTTCAGTAGTCGATCGATTATTATTAACCGGACGCAAACGCGAACTAAATACCGCTCGGTGGCTAGTCAAGCGACTATTTCCTACTAGTTCAGTTATTTCGACACCCCTACTTGCTCCGGTGGTACCCAGTCAATTAACACCATCATCGCCGATCGATAGTAACTTAAATCCTCAAACACAAACACTATTCGATCGGATCGCCGCAAAATTACAATCGGGCTTAGAAAATCTCACAACTACACCATTAGAAATCGATATTCTGCGCCAGGAAAAGAAGCGAGAATTATTTTATTTAATTTTGCGGCAGTTTGAAGGACTGCTAGATGAATTACGCTTTTCGCAGGTAACGATCGAGCAACTGGCAGCAAAAGAGCCTACGATCTTACAAGACTTATGGGCATCCGTGACAACTGACTTTTTTGGAAGATATTATACGCTATCGATCGAGGATCGCCAGATTGAAATCATCCCGATCTTACTTCAAGATGTCGCGATCGTTCAAACTGAAATTCTTACCAAAATTCCTCAATCGATCGAGCTATTAAATTACTTACTATTTAAAACACCCCTAACAATAGATCATACTATGTGTGCAGTTGGGACTACCGCTGCCCAAGAGCGTGCCTGTAACCTGTTAGAAAATCTTACGATCCAGATTGCTAATGCCGTGATGCAGCCATTACTCAATCGCTTTGGTAATTTAGAATCGATGAAATCTGGCTTTTACGATCGACGATTGCTCTCCAGTCGGGATATCGAACGCTTTCGTAACGACCTCTCCTGGCGGTATCGGATCGATCGATATATCGGCGAACCTCAGGCTATTTTTGAAAGCCAATATCGACTATTTATTTTTACGGCTTATGGAATTAAAAGAGTAGCTATTTATGCCCCGCGCCCACAGGAACTAGATCGACTAATTGGTATTCCTTTAGTAGTAACTTTAGCTCTAGAGACAAGAGATGCACTCTTACCACGAGTCAAGTCAGCGACTACATTTATTGGTAGTAGTATTATATATCTCCTTACAGAAATTATCGGTCGGGGGATTG
>Ga0209491_10009508_pt1 | contig 11906 bp, 7 predicted proteins | sample BON02_FD_187213 | JGI IMG/M metagenome (GOLD analysis project Ga0209491, IMG submission 187213) | Freshwater microbial communities from Lake Bonney liftoff mats and glacier meltwater in Antarctica - BON-02 (SPAdes) (version 2) | ecosystem: Environmental > Aquatic > Freshwater > Ice > Glacier... | reverse complement strand
GTCAGCGCCGACCTCCTCGGAGGCCGACGAGCCGATGGTCCTCGCCATGCACTCGGTGCAGCGCGATTCGTGCCCGGCGCTGCGCAGGCCGCGGCGGCCCGCACGAGGGGCGGGGCAGCCGCCGTGTTTTGCGACAATGCTGCTGGCTCCGCACCCATGCTCGGCGGCGCCGCTGCTGGCCTGAGCCAGGAGAGAGTCGTCGCATTCGTGCCCGGCGCCGCGCAGGCCACGGCGGCCCGCACAAGGAGCGGGGTAGCCACCGTGCTTGGCGACTCTGCTGCTGGCACCGCACCCATACTCGGCGACGTCGCTGCTGGCCTGTGCAGCCAGAAGGGACGTCGTCGCAGCTGTGTCTGCAGCCAGCGCCAGCTTCGCCGAAGCCGGACCTGTGGCAGTCGCCGACTCCAACAGCACGCTCGCCGCGCGCGCCGCGGCCGGGGCTGGAGCAGCCGCCGTGGGCTGCGGCCATGCGCTCTGTGCAGCGCGCCTGGGGTCGACGCGCCAGCAGGGCTCACGCGCGCCGGCTCAATGCCGCGGCCGTCGCGCGAAGCGCAGTACTCAATTCTTTTGTAGTTGCGCCCGGGAGCTCGACGCCCTGCGCGACGCGTCGTGGGGGCGCCAGCCAGCCGTTCGCCCTGCGCGACGCATCGTGGGGGCGCCAGCCAGCCGTGCACCTACTTCGGCTTTGCGGCTGCGCGCAGACAACTCGTGATCTACGCCCCACGCTAATACGATTCGTGTACCTCGGTCACCAGCTGCATTTGCCCTCGCCGATCTACAACGGCGCGGCCGCCATCTCGTTTACAGTGCGGCCCGGTGCAACAGCTCGCACCTAGCAGTGGCGCGCAGCGTCCAACCAAGGGGCGCCGAACAGCTATGGGTTGCAGAGGTACTCGCGGTTCTACGAGAGCAGCTCGCGGCGTCCAGGGCGCTGAGCAGCTCAAGGCTATCTATTTCGCAGATTATCAATAGTATATAGTAAATAATATAATGTAGTAGTAGTAGTAGTAGTAGTAGTAGTAGTAGTAGTAGTAGTAGTAGTAGTATTAAGTATATATGTCGCTAGTAGTAGTATATGTCGCGCCTAATCGAACACTCGATCAGGCGCATTGTCCCGGCACCAAGTGCCCTCACACACAGTGTCCAGCAATTTCTCGCTGTGGGGGCGTGTCTGTGTGTGTGTCTGTGTGGGTCCCCTGTGTGGCCCTCCCCAATGGTGGTGGGTCCTCTGTGGGGCCCTCCCCTCTGTGTGGGTCCCCTGTGTGGGTCCCATGTGCGGGTCCCCTGTGTGGGTCCCCTGTGTGGGTCCCCTCTGTGTGGGTCCCCTGTGTGGGTCCCCTGTGTGGGTCCCTCGCCGCGCTGCGTCATGTCGCATCTACTCGCGTGATGCCTCCCGCTCGTTCACACGCTCCCGCTTACTTTCGGCGTCTAGGCTTAATTCTACTACCTTAGTAAGAAGTGATTCTAATTCTATTCCGTGCCCTGGCGGGGACGGAGGAGGCGAAGGCGAAACATAAAGGGCGTGGAGTGGCGTCTTAGGGACCTCCTTATCGCCAACGAAAGGGGATAACTCGCCGGTTTCCTACTGTTTGTCGAAACGTTTAAGCAGAATTCCCTGAAGGTAGGGTCGGTGTTTATCCGGAGTGTCTGGTCCTCCTCCCTCGGCGAGGAATCGGATGAAACACTGGCACCGGTATGGGGAGTGAGCTCCTTGACCTGTGCCGTACATCCATTTGTCAGCCTCCGCGGTACCAGCCGGGGCTCGGGGCCTAAATAGACAGTAAGCGCACCCATTCTTGTTGGACAACGTTCCGCTGTCGCTCTTAGCGCGACCTACACGGTGGTTGGAGCAAGTGTCGTCGCTGGGTCTTGCTTGAGCCAGGAGGGTGGTGAGTTTGTCGTAAACGCCTAGTCTTTGCCACTCATCGAAATCGACGAATATACCATACTCCCAGAGTTCCGGCGTCCAGTTAACATTACTGGGATTACCCGTGGCGCCGTCGGGATGCGCGCATTTACGTCCATTAAAGTAGGTGCGTTCGCGAGGGTCCGATCTGCTATTAGGAGGCGGCAATCCGCTTACGCCTCCGCCTACGACTACCCTAGGGACCGCGTTATAGGGTTGTCCCCTTCCTCCGCGACCCGTGTTGGTGTTCCTATCTCCCTTACCGCCGCCGCGCTGTGGGGCAGGAGCGCTTGGGGTGTGAGGGGTGGTTACTGCAACAGTCGAAGTAAGCGTTTTCTTCGTACTGGTCTGTAGGGTAGACATCTGCTTGGATAAGGCAGCCACCATTTTGTGAAGGTCACCATCATCTCTCCGGCTCGGTGTTGGAGTTGGATTGGTCGGAGGTTGAACGGCCGCTACGCGTTTGGGAGTAGAGCTACTCGGATGTTGTGCGTTAAATACCTTTACAGCATCATTAGCCAATTCTCTGAATATGGTGAGAGGCGATGTAGGTATTACTCATCTCCTGTACCCTACGACCTCCGGAGCGAATCCTCTGTTGTGCCTCGTGCCAACGAAGGGTAAACTGGTGATGGTTAGCGCGGCCACGGGCGGGGTCACTAACGTCGTTTCCAAGACAGTAAGCTGTACGAGTGTTTATCTCGCTGCTAGCATAAACCTCGTTACTCCAAATGGTGCGGTGGTCGATGTCGTCTCCTATCTTCTGCAAATAGCTATCAAAGACGCAGTTGGCTAGGGTAAGAGCGTCCTCGCCTGGCAGGCGGGAGACACACGCTTCCCATGCGGCGGAAGGTGTTTCTCTGGAATAGCCAGGGACGCCCTGTGAAAAGGAGCTATCGAGTTTAGCAACTATCACCATAGCGTGAAGGACGGGGTTACAGAGGAGGGACGTGTCTTTCATGGCCGTAACTACGATGGATCGTACTCGCTGCTGCCCGGTCTTGAGAGCGCGGCTACAAACATGCAAACAGGCAAGGCCCTCCATCCAATCGCAACGGTGGGTGAGTGCGTTAGTAATGGCGCGGATAAAGGTTAGTCGAAACGTTTCCCATCCCTCCGCCATTTTAGTGGTATTGTCACCGGCCCGTAAATCGCTATGAAATTTTAGGGCTTCTAGCGTGTTTAGTGCGGTTGTCGAGTCCTTAGACTTACCCTTGGTGCGTTGTAGAGTGCGAGCCTCTAGCCATTGCGTCAAGATCTCTCTCAAATAGATAGAGTTACTATGCCATTTATCGCCTGATCTATTCCTAATCATAGAGAGTACTAGGCGAACCCACTCTGAATCTTCTGAATCTATGTAGACGGCCGCGTGCTCCGCGGCGGATAACTCAAAGAGCGCTATCCAGTGGCTGGAATTGGCGTCGGCAGAAACATTCCTTTGGTCTTTAGGGTCTCCCGGGTGGAATACTTTACCATAGGGGTCCCGTGGGCAAGGCGTTTTGTAAGACTCTATTTCCGGCTCGTCCCGTCCATAGGGCACCCTCTTCCTTGATATGCCAGGGGTAGGCATATGATTTTGGGGAGTGACGGGATTGAGCCAAACAGGCCCGGGTGTATGCAACGGGGCAGGTACGGGATTGAGGTTACCAAAGGCGGCCATCCCCGTAGGGTCCAAGCCATTAAATACGTCTGGAGCTCTGCCGAGTGGTTAGTGGCGGGGACAGGAGGGACCGTGGAGGCCCGCTGATTATAGTGCGAGTCAAAACGTGTTTGGCGTGGCTGTGGAACGTTAGCGACGGCGTTGTTTTGAGCTTGCAGGTTAACTAATTCTACTTCTCTGAGCCTCTTTTGCTCCGCGTGAACGGCACGTAGGTCCCTAATGGAAGCCTCTTGGTTTAAGGTTTCATACTTCTGGGTTTCAATTATGAGTTTACGTTCCAGATCGTACACCGCCTGTTCGCGAGCATGAAAGCTTTTCTCCGTTCGATCCGAAGCATTACTCTCTGTGTACACACTGGCGGAGCGTGGCACCGTAGGAATAGGTCCGTATGGGGCTGCGACGAATACCGGCGCGGCGGGTACAGGCCCGTGTGGAGTTGTGGCGATTACAGGCACGTGTGGAGTTGTGGCCATTACCGGCGTAGGGGGGGAGGCCCAAACCCTAGCTCGAACCCTAAATCTAACCATGGCGGGACGGGGGCGGCGACGAGTTCTGATCTTGCACTCGAAAGGGAGGCATGGGACGCGAGATTGCCGTTAGGGTCATGCCACGGGTGGAATGCATCATATCCACTATCCATCCCAAAATTAGGGTTTGGGGGAGGGTAGGGAGCAAGCGTAGAAGGCCTAAGGTGTGGGGATAGCAATCCACTATAAGGCGGGGGAGCCGTAGCTGGAATCGAAAAAATGGGGGGAACTAAAGGGGGCGCTGCTCCCTCGGCTGGCGCCGCGGAAATAGGATAAGAGAAAAGATGGCCCTGCTCAGGATTGAAAGTTCTCCTAGGAGGTCCTGGTGGGACACCGGGTGTGTCAAAAGGGCCATATTCAGGAGCGAACTCAGGAGTCCTGGCTTCTCCCCCCCTTAAGGGAGATGCTTCGTCCTCGGAGTTTTCGTAAGAACCTCCCGCCGAAGGTGGAAGTGAAACAGGGTCAGAGTCTAGATCGCCGTTATATGTAAGTCGCGACTTGTTTACCCGCCTGGAATGACGAGCATGCAAGTCGAGGCCGAACTTAGAACGTGTGTTCGTGATGACTCTAGTAGCTCGGCGACGAATTAAGTCGTGAGAGTTATCTACTTCCTTGAATACGGCCGAGTAGCTTTGCGAAGCGGCGCTGAAGGCGGAACAGGCGCGATTCAAAAGATTAAGGTTTGGAGAAAAAAATGAGCAGATTGAGGTCTGCGCGTGTATACTTCCATGTGAAGAAGAGTCAGAGAGAGACTCGCTCTCGGATTCGTCGTAATCACTGGCTGGAGCCGAGGCTGGGTTCGAGGGTGGCGGAGCCTCGTCCTAGTGGTCTACACGTGGGAGAACGTAAGAGCTAGATGAGGGGGTCTCACCAGGCTCATTCTCCATACGAACTATGAAAACAGCTACCTCTGACTGCCTCTGTATGTGGTAGGGGTGGTGTAACTGGTGGCGTGCTGCGTACACTGTGTGTGTCGAGCACTGAAAGTGTTTTAGGCGGAGAAGTGTCATTGCAATCTGCAACGTAATGGGCGGCCCTAAGAAAGATATTAACGTAATTTTCGTGCAGTGGAGTAGGAAGCAGCGCCAATGGAATGTGGGTAGGTATATCTGTGGTCGCCGGAGGCGCTGGGTGTGGGGGCGGGTGGATTGCCAGAGGGGCTGGTTGTGTGGTCAAGATGGAGGGTGAATCTGGTGGCGTGCCGTAGTCAATAATGGATTCCGGAGCGGAAGGAGGATTAGAAGGCGGGGGCACGGCGCCGTCGGCAAGTGTGGTAAACCGAGTGCAAGTTAACTCCAACATGGGAGGAGTGACTGGAAGGTTAGCCATTCTTTCCCTACAGGTCATACCACAAAAGTCGCAGTGACCTGTGGTGGAGTAATAACAGACGAGGTTGTCGCAGCTCGGAAAGCCACACTTGATCTCTCCTGGTCCTGCTTTAGGTTTGTTACCGTATTCATTTGCCGATTTGGCGTGGCTAATACAGCAAAAATCGTAAGCGAGGAGAATGTCTGGTTTAAAGTGGACCGGGCGCATGCATCCCGGCAGGGCGCACCTGGTTTTAGAGCGTATGGCGTATAAATACTTAAGGTGGCTACGGCTACAACAGAGGGACGCTGTACCGTCTATGACGAAGGCGTCCTTGTTGCAGTCCTTGAGTGCGCACGGGGCAACCACCGGGGGTGAATGGTGTCTGGTGTGGTTACGTGGTACTGTGAGCCTGGGTAGTTGATCGACCTGCAGTTGAACGATACACTGCTCTATCTGGCGCTCAAGCTCAGCATCCTCGGCAATAGTAATCGCGTTAAGCTCGCGTATTCTACGGTTAGTCTCTCCGTGAAGTGCCTCATACTCATCTTCTTTATCACGAGCCTCCTTAGTGAGTTCGAGACGTCGAATAGATCCGATCTCCGACTCCGTTTGTGCTACAGGTGTAACGCGGCGGGATGTAGGCCGTGTAGGTTGGTTGCCCACAGGGTCCCCGCACGGTAGACCGGGTTGCACATCGGGAGGTGAGCCGGGAGGAGATGTGGCGGAGGTGAATCAGGGGGCGGTCGTGGGAGAACAAACCCGTCAGAGTTATCGTCAGAAGAATAATCTTCTCCAAAATCAACATCTTCCTCCACGTGAGCGGCTGGGTCGATAAAACCAGGAGGCATATTTATCGTTTTACCAGGCTCGTCTGAATGAACACTATCCGGGTTTAACCCGAAGTTGTGTTGTGGTAGGGTGGAGGAAGATTGGTGAGCGAGGGCCGTGGTGCCGCCCTGAGAAGTGGAACCCTTTAGGCCACTAGATAGCCGTTCCATGGCTCGAAATAGTTCGCTAGGGCCTGGGGTTCGTCTAGGCTTATCCTTTCTCTTCTCGTCCTCCGGTGGGTCATCGTCCGGCGGAGGGGGAGGTGGAGGTGGGGATGCAGTGTTGGAGTCAGTGCCCGCCCTAATAAGCCTAATACACCACAGTTTCTTGGGGTAGCCGTCCCCGCCTTCCTCCGCTAGGTCCGCACGAAGCGGGCCTTCGGAGACCAAGTATATGGACTCCTTATTTGGTTGAGTCGCCCAATGAATTAATCCCACCGCGCATAATCCTTCACACGATGCTTGGGGGGCGCCTCGGATTGGTTCGGTTTCGCCCGCCCACGAGTGCAGGTAAGCAGTGAAGAACGTGTCATTACCTGCTGAAGTGGGGCCCATATCCGTCCACTCCTCTCCGGCGTGAAATAGAAGCTCATCAACAGTCCGCCATTCATCATGCCCGGATGATGGTTTCTTCAGCAAATCGGTGACGATTTTACTAAGGATGACGTTGGCAAATAGATCCATATGGGAGTCGCTTCCGATGCGGGTGTAGTGACCGGGGTGGATAGTGAATTCCCGCCAGGATGGACCTCCTCGTTAATCCTGAGGCGCCATCTATTCCCTGTGTGAGAAGCAGATGGATAGGATTCAAAGCAAATATAGATAAGATTGTTCCTAGGGAACTTGGCCCATCGAAGCAAACCGATGCATAAGATGCAATGATCGTCTCCGGTAGTTACCGAGTACTCTGCGGCGCACAAATATAGGTACCGGCGGAATAAGCGAACCTCGTACTTTTTATCGTCGGTCATCTCTTCGGATAATTCCGTGAGGTGCCCTATAAGTTCGCTAACGGTATAGGAATCCTGTGCCGTTGGCCCTTGACAGCAAAGTAGAGAGGTAACTGCCCTACCAAGGAGAGGATTGACCGTGGGATCGGGGTCGGGGTGCGGGGTAAACGGGTCGGAATGGGCCGGAGTGCCACCCGGGCTATCCTTAATGATAATGGGCGGCCCCTTGTCGTCTCGGGGAGGCGAAGGTGGCGGCTATGAATCGGGGCTGGATGGTGAGTTTGGTTCCGAAAGGGGCCGGTCAGGGAGCCTGAAATGATATCTCTCTCCTATACCGAGGACAGGATTATGAAGGAGGGGGCGACGGCCGAAGGCCGTAACCCCATAGATCGCATCATACTCGAAGCTTACCACAAGGTGTCTATAATCGGGTAGTCTGGCCCAAGTAAACAAACCGGCGGCAAGAATAGCACCGTTGCCTGTAGGCGGGGTGGTGACTCCGATTGTACCCAACGCCCGTAAATAGTTGGTTAGGCATTCAGAGGTTCGAACAACGCTCGACCTGTGAGAACCGACATCTGGTAGATTTACCCTTTTCTCTAATAGATCGTCGATCGACCACCATTGCCCGTTAGGCGCCTCTGGCTGGTGTAGTAAACCGAGAAAAATACCGCGAAGGACGTTTCCGGCCCCGGGAGAAGGGTTAAGGTCTGCAGAAATAGGACTCCTGTCGGGGGTTAGGTCGATCAGCCTCGGTAGATTCCTTCGAACTATAGCCCTTCCGCCAAGTTGCGGAACCGGTGGAGGGAGTGGCGTATCCCAGAGCCAGCTAAGGAAGTAATTATCTCCTGGGTGTTGGTCGATAAGTAGCGAGACAGGATCTTGTCTGGCAAGGATACCCAAGGTTGCGAAGTGGGGTTTATTAATAGCGAGATTGGCCCAAGCTATTAGCCCATGACAAGTGGCGTGTTCGATAGCATCCAAATCGTGAGAGGGGATGTAACCAACTCGAGAGCACAAGAGCGCAAATAGGTAACAAGGGATTGGCATTCCTCTGGTTTAGTCAAGTCCATAAAGTGGTTGAGGATTTCACTAACAGACCGCCAAGATCTCTGGCTCTTTAGTAGCGTGGGGACCCTTCGGCTGAGGATATGGTGTGGATGGGTGCCGGGGAGAAGCCAGGAAGGGGTCGAGATACTAGCTGGAGATGGGTGGGCATAGTTGGAGGAGCTGGCTTCCCCCCGACTTTGCTCATTAACATCAGCTATAGGTCCCCGTGGGTCAGAGGAAGAGGAGGAAGCGGAGGAGAAATGAGGAGAATGACTAGCCGAGGGGTTGGGGAAGTCCTGACGACGCTTACCGTTACTCCTTTCCCCCGAGGCATAAGTGCCCTTAGTGGGATTCCTACCGGGTAGCTCGAGGCCCCATCTATCACAATGAAATGCCGAGTTAGCGTCGAGGTTAATGACTCGGAAAAAGTGTTGGTGTTGGTTTTCAACATCTTCAGCCCAACGAAGTAATCCTACGCTAGCCCTGTTAAAATGCCCATCTTCCTCTACTTGGTAATCAACAGCGTTGATTGTGACGTCATACAAGAATCGCGCGAAAACAGCACACATGTTGCTATCTCGTAAGTCCATACCTGCGGTAACGGCGGTAACGCGCACCGTCCGATGTAATAGACTCCTAAGTGGCCAAGCGTACCCGCTCGGCGGGTTGTCGGGACACTTGCCCTTGAGGAGCGCCAGAACACGTTGGTTAAGCAACGCATCGGTGGCTTGTAGGACGTGTGGCGGGAACGGTTGGCTTATTAGTGTATCCCGCTCGTCGCGTATAAAATAATAAAAGACCCCATGCAATCAGCAGTGCAAAACGTGAGGGTGGTATGTTTCCGGACCACTCTATAACGGATCTGGCCTTTATTATGGAGTGTACAAATACGCTCGCACTGGCCTTTGTGGTCCGAATAATGGCACCGAATCTTTAAGTCGGGAAGATCTCCACGAGGGGGATTTGGTGGCGGTGGTGGTAGTCTACCCCTATCGTCATCGTCCCTCCCTCCGTGTCTATAACCGCCGTGGCGATAAAGCCTAGAGGGGGTGTCTGATGAACGTGAAGGAGTGGCGTGAGGTGGGCCAGCGGAACGAGGTCGACGGCCGGGCCCGAGGTCACCCCTGGCGCAGCTACGGGGTGTTTTACAACGGTTAGCGCGTCTGAATTCGGCCCGACTAGCAAAGCATGCGTTGTTATGCCTGCGCGTAGAGACACCTTTACGAGAAGAATTGTGGTAAGTGCGCCTAATTGTTTCCTTGCGAGAAGGTGGGTGGTTGGCGTGGAGCTGGCGTCGGATACGATGGTGGCGGTAGCCACCGGTCATCACCGCTGCCCAAGATGGGGGAACAAAGGGCAAAGCTAATACCGTGGGGGTCGAGCCGGGGTCCAGGAAAGGCCCGTCCGGAGTAGCGGTTAACCGCTTCTGCGTCTCAAGCAGATGGTTAAGGTTAAGGGCGGCGGATTTAGCGTGCCGCTTGGCTGCCCGGTATAGGCGAATCGGATCGGGCGCCTGCACGCGTTTCCGAGTTGGTTTCTTAGCTGCGAGGGCGGGTTTGCCTAAATTAGGGGACAAAGGCGCCATTTGGCTAAGACGATAAAAGAGTTTCTTCAAGCTAAAGGGCGCGAGACCATCCTCCTTAACGCAGAGCAAATGAGAGTTTAGCTCCTGCACTACAGAGGTGCGTAAGACGGAAGGCGCCATTTGGCTAACACGACGCGCTACAGAGACGTGGATGGCTAAGATCCGAGCATCCTTGAGCGTGGTAGCCTTAAATGTGGAAAGTTTCCTTGTAGCATAGGGAACTGCGGCAAGGTTATGTTCCCGAAGACGTTCGTGTTGAGAAAGCGTGGTTTTAGTGGTAAGGGAAGTGCGGGCTGCGATATTTAATGCCAATGCCTCCAAAATCGGGAGTTCCGGGCTATTAAGACCCTGTCGATAATGGGATAGGCGAGCGGCGTTAAGCGACCGTTTACGGGTGGTGTTCGCGGCGGTAGTTTGGGCACCAGTGAGGGGAACCGGCGCCGGGGGAACGGCCTCGAGTGGGGAGAGGGTCGGTTCGGGGGTGACCGGGGGCAGTGCTGCCCCACGGACGTCACCCGTCTCGAAGACCTGGGGGAAGATCGTGGGCTCAAGGGGGTCAGGCACGGGTGGAATACCCGCGGTGGGTGCCTGATCCGCCTCGACGACCTGGGGCAAAAGGGTGGGTGAAATCGAAACCGTCTTCGGGGTGTTGCGCGCGTTCTTCGCGGCCTCCTTTTCTAACCGGCTCATACGAGGGGTTTGTGGTGGAATCCGACGGGAAACGTGGGTGAGTGGTTTGTTGGTGGAAGGCCCAGAAACATCCTGCGTGGGAGTGAACTCGTCAATGGGGCTCTCGGGTAGAAGGGCGTAGGTGTACCCACCGAGCGCCATCTCCATTTCATTGCGATAACTATTGAGTTCGGCATGGGTATAGTCTAACCAGGGGAGGAGATTCGGGTAGACTGGTTCGGGGTTGACGGGGTCTTGTACAGTTTCGGAAGCGTCGACTTTAGGCTCGGAGGCCTGCTTCCTCAACTTCTTGTTCTCTCGCAGCCTCGTCTTAGACTTCTTGATGGTGACGTTGGGCGACTCCTCGATGGTGACGTTGGACGACCCCTCGATGGTGACGTTGGGCGACTCCTCGATGGTGACGTGGGGCGACTCCTCGATGGTGACGTTGGGCGACTCCTCGATGGTGACGTTGGGCGAGTCCTCGATGGCGACGTTGGGCGAAAACTCGACTTGTTTGAGGTTTGGAGAGGTGTCGTTGGTAAATATGGTATTATTGGATGTTTGCGCAGGCGGGGCCTTGCGGTTAGCCCTTGGATTAATACCAAATGCGACGAGACGAGATCCGCGAATGACGTAGAGCCGAGTCCTGGAGGTGAACTCGTTCGTAGAATGCTGCGAAGCAGCTCCCGTCGGCTGCGAGATGGGAGAGTTGTTTGTAGAATGCTGCGAAGCAGCTCCCGTCGGCTGCGAGATGGGCGAGTCGTTCGTAGAAGCAACCGTCCGTCGGCGAAGGGCGGGTGGGGAAACGGAAGGGACGGAGGGAGCGACAGCGTTAAAAGGAGTAACGCTGGCCGGAGGAAGGTCGAATCTGACCCTCAGGGAAACGGAAGGACGGACGGGGGCGACAGCGTCAAGAGAAGCAACGCCGGCCGGGGTAGGGACTGGAATGGAAACGGAAGGGACGGAAGGGGAGGAAGGACCGCGCACGGCAGGCCGCCTTGCCAGACCACGCGCAGTCGACTCGTCGAAGAAAGCGGTGGCCTCGGCCTGGCTCGACCCCTTGAGGATGGAGGCGGCGGGAGTGTTGCTGCCCGCGCTCTTGATGGTAGGGTTGATGGGGAGCTCGACGACCGTGGCGCCGGTGCCGGAGTTCTGTATTTGTGGAGCTACGACTTGTCGCGCTTGACGGGTTGTAGGAGAAGTAAGTACTCTGGCATCGCGCGCGTTGCACACGCTCGCGCCATCACACTTGCCGCGTGCGCTAACACACGCCGCGGCATCATGGCCAGCTGTCCCGCCCGCGTCAGCTGACGCGAGCGGGTTGATCAACGACTGGATGTTCATGTCTCCGGATTGGATACTCGGGCCTAAGCCCGCTGGTTCACTGGAAAGGGGCGCCTCCGGCATGCCGGCCGGGG
>Ga0209491_10009507_pt1 | contig 11908 bp, 7 predicted proteins | sample BON02_FD_187213 | JGI IMG/M metagenome (GOLD analysis project Ga0209491, IMG submission 187213) | Freshwater microbial communities from Lake Bonney liftoff mats and glacier meltwater in Antarctica - BON-02 (SPAdes) (version 2) | ecosystem: Environmental > Aquatic > Freshwater > Ice > Glacier... | reverse complement strand
TCTCTAGACGACCTGGCTTTTGATGAAACAGAGCAGCTGATAATCCAGGATGCAATGCTCGAAGAAACAATGAAGGCCTCCTTAGTGCTGGCAAGAAGAGGCCAAGGAAAGTTCAGAGAACGGGTGGAGTTCTTCGAGGGCAGTTGCCGAGTAACAGGTGTGACTTCATCGAAGCTATTAATTGCCAGCCACATCAAACCTTGGGCGACTTCGACAAACGAAGAAAGACTCAATGGCCACAACGGTCTGTTTCTCTCTCCTCACGTGGACAAGCTCTTTGACTCAGGGCTAATGTCCTTCGAGAATTCCGGGGAGATGCTGTTTTCGGACGCTCTTGACAGGGATGTTCTAGAAAAGTGGAGCATAGACGCAACCAAGAGGGTCAAGAAGTTTGGCCAGGATCAGTCCTATTTCTTGGAACACCATAGAGCAGCGGTATTCAGGCACTAACTAAAGGCAGATCAGGGGAATTAAGTTGAACTGAAACGGCAACGTGCAAACAGGGAGGAAAATGTTCTCAGTGTCTAGCAGTAAGGATGTCTATCTATCCGCCCATGTTTCTGTGGTTCTTGGCGCTGATGCATTTATCGGAGCCCCCGCGGATAATTCCGCCGAAATAAATCTTGAGAGGAGGGTAGATTACCCATTTGCTCAGGTGGGCCTAATGATCACTGCCTTCAACCCAAGGGGCGAGATTCTGGTCCAAGAGGAGAATGAACTTCGGAACACCAGTCTGCTGAGTGAGCTCTTGGCCCTTGGGATTCAGCCCATCAAGTGCTCGGGCTACGATCCCAAAAGCGCCCACAGCGAGGCAAGTTTCCTTATCCTCGACAATGAGGAAACAATGGAGATACTCACACTCGAACTGGCACAAAAATATGGACAGCGCACGATATTTCGAATTTCAAACGGCTCAAGAGAGCTTCTGTACACTGACCATATTCAGTCAAGTTTCTCTCAATCTTTCGCCTGGTGGAGGGGTCGCTCGAGCAGGATTGGCGGCGTTGTCGGTGAAATCAATCACTAAATACATCTCCGAAATACGAAGTTCATGCTTGACTATTGGCAACGTCTCTGGTAAGCTACAAGACTTTCTTCGGATGAGGGGAGTCCTGAGAGGCCCGGAGGGCCTCTTGAAAGAAAAGAGAAATTATGAACGACAGCGTTAAAGTAACAATCAAGTTCGACCAAGCATCAGAGCAGTGCCACGGTTTTGTCCGACGCATTTTCGGCTTAGTGAAACTGAAGCACCTGATCCCGCTAATCTCGGATCTAGATTTAGAAGCCAACCCTAGAGATTCGCGTGTGAGCAAGGTAACTAATGACATTCTTGAATCACTAGAGAAGACTCCCGATACTTTCGCCTACAAATCCAAAGGCATCCTGGTCGCCGCTTCGGAATACCGGGCCTTGGAGCGCAACCGATACGAACTACATTTTGTCAACCCTCAAATCGAGGGGATACTGGATGGCGGTCACAATACTCTCGCAGTTGGACTGCACATGCTGGAGCTGGCTTTGGGCGAGGAGTTCCCAGCAGTTTCCAAGTCGATCAAACTATGGGATGACTTCAAGAATGTTTGGGACGAATCAAGTCAAAAAATTAGGGACCACAGGGAGTCGCTCGGGCCAGAAGACGAAACATTTAGCACACTAATTCCTTTTGAGTTACTGCTTCCGCTCGACCCCGACGATCCCGTATTCGTAGAGTCATTTAACCGAGCGTTGCTCGAAATCTGCGCCGCCCGCAACAACAATGCCCAGCTGAAGACTGAGGCTAAGGCCAATGCACAGGGTTACTTTGAGGCCCTCAAGTCCGTTCTCCCTCCTGAAATCTCTGCGCGCGTCGAGTGGCGACCTAATGACGGAGGTGAGATTAAGACCCCAGACATCGTTTCCCTGGCCTGGATTCCTCTGTCCTTCTACTCTGGTCAGTTCAAAGATGATGAGGGGAAAATTGTAGAGGCCCCTTCTATGTCTCAGATTTACAGCACAAAAGGTGACTGCGTTACCCGTTTTGAGCGCCTAATGTCCTCGCACGAAGTTAGTGAAGACAGCGCTGGCAATTTTAAGCGTGACCTAAAGAATGCGCAGGTGTTTAGTGCCTTCAAAATAGCCGGCCAAATGCCGGGTTTGTTTGATTTAATCTATGAATCGTTCCCGGACGCCTATAACTCTCAAGATGGGAAATTTGGCAGAATTTCAGCAGTGAAAAAAATGAACGGTGGCAGAATCAAGGTTGCCAAATATACCCGGAAGGCAGTGGCTTGGAAATATCCGGAAGGCTACATGGTTCCGTTAGTAGCTGGCCTAAGGGCGATCATGGAAATAGACTCAGATAGCAATCTTCGCTGGAAGGTTGCCGACCCGGCAGACTTTGTTAGAAAGCACCTTCAGCAAGTGGTCGCTTCTTATAAGGGCGTCATTGAGTTAGTCGACTACGACCCTCAAAAGGTAGGCAAGGCATCGGCGGCTTATGAAGCGGCCTTCAATGCCTTCGAGACCGCTTTCTACAAGTCGTCCTCAAAGTGACATTTTTGTTAGACGATCTAATCACATTTCGGAATACCGATCGCGATCATCGAATGGGGGCTCTATGAGCAGAATAGTTGACAACAAGACAGTAAACCTGGGTGACGTTCTTGGCGACACTCTCCCTCACTCCAGAGCCTTGGACGTATGCGTTGGATATTTCAACCTCAGAGGCTGGGGTGACATCGCGGAAAAGCTGAGCACCATGCGCAAAGGCCCCCTGGAGGCTTCCCCAATCCGTCTATTGGTAGGGATGGCGATTAACGAGTCCGACCATGAGATGGGCAATTTTAGGCGATGGCTCCTCGAAGACGGCGAGCCCTTGACTGACGTTCAAATAGCAAAGTCGAGGGCGGAGACTGCAGTGGAGGGTTTCGTGAAGCAACTTAGTTTTGGTCCCCAAACCAAGGCCCATGAGAATGCACTGCAAAACCTTTTGGTGGACTTGAAATCAAATCTTATTCGAGTCAAACTTGCGGCTAGGCGAAGGCTTCACGCGAAATTATATCTTTGCCATATGGACGGTGGGGCTGGGGGGTTTACCGCTTTTGTTGGTTCATCTAACTTCACCAAAAGTGGACTTTCTGGGTCGGGTGAGTTGAACCTTGAGGAAACGGACAAACAAAAGGGTTTGGAGCTGGCTGCGTGGTTTAAGGACCACTGGGAAGACAATTTTTCGATAGACATAACGGATCGATTAATCGAAGTCCTTGAAAACAGCTGGGCTGCTGAGCCACAGCCATCCCCACGAACCGTGCACCTAAGGCTGGCGTACGAGCTAAGTCGAGATGCCAGGCTTGGGCTCAACCTGGAAATTCCTGAGCTGTTACGAAAACGCCTAGTTCCTTGGCAGCTGGCAGCTGTCCGAGTGGGTTCACGCATCCTAGAGAATCGTGGACTGGTGGTCGTTGGAGATGTCGTGGGGCTAGGGAAAACCATTGTTGGAACTGCGATCGCCTCGAGCTCACGAGAGCGGGTGCTAGTAATTTGCCCCAAGAACTTAGTGAAAATGTGGCAGAAGTATTTCGAGGTTTACAACGTCCATGGCCGAGTTGTTTCTCTTAGCATGGTGCAGAAGGATCTCAAGGAGCTTAAGCATTACGGAGTGGTGTTGGTCGACGAGTCTCACAACCTTCGGCACACAACACGGCAAGCCTGGGAGTACGTGCATGACTACATCCAAGAAAATGGCTCAAAAGTAATTCTTTTGACCGCCACTATGTTCAACGCTAATGAGCTCGACATTTCTGGGCAACTGGCACTCAAGATTGATAAGTCTTCAGATCTCGGTATCCGTCCAGAGACTTACATGCAAGGGCTTACTAAGCCAGAGCTTCAGAGGTTCCAAGAGAAAGTTAGCGGTCAAACCTCCTCCCTAAAGGCCTTTGAGGAATCCAAAGAAGCGGAGGACTGGAAGCGTCTCCTTAGCCTCTACCTAGTTAGAAGGACCCGTGGATATCTTCTGGAGAATTACTCGAACACTGATCCTAAAACTGGTGAGAAGTACTTTGAATACAACGATGGAACTCGGTTCCATTTCCCCAAACGCCTACCACTGCCGCTCGAATATCCGGGCGGACCGAACGATCCATGCGATCAACTGGTGAGCCTAAAGAACTTCGAAGCCATCGAGGGAATGACATACGCCCGCTATCAACTTGGTAAGTACTTTGCACATGACTTCGAACCGCAAAATCCAGCAGAAGAGTTGCTCTTTGCAGATTTATCCCGTGCAACAGCCTCCAAGGGATTCATCGAGACCACTGTTCTAAAGCGCCTGGCTTCCTCGCCGAAGGCATTTTTCATAACCGTCGAGAAAATGTTGCTGCGGGCTCACGTTCTGAAATACGCCCTGGAAAATCATCTCAGGATTCCGATTGGCACCGTGGCAGACCGGGCCTACGATTCTGGAGTGCGGGACACTGACATAGACGACGCGATTGATGTCATTTCCGAGAAATCTGACTCAGATGGGAGCTGGGCGAAGGACTTAACGGCGGAGCAGTGGGGAGCTAGAGCAAAGGTTGCCTACGAATCTCTTGTCAGCCAAAAACCAAAGGACCTTCGGCTCATTCGTCCCGAGATATTTGACTGCGACCGACTCAAGGTGGATCTACTCGCAGACAACGCGACACTGCAGCAGATTATTGATACTCATGGCGCTTGGGACCCGGTTCATGACTCAAAGCTTCAGGAACTAGTCAAACTAATATCAAACCTCAAGAAGGACGAGAAGCTTCTAGTTTTTTCGGAATACGCCGATTCAATTAGGTACGTTGAAAAGCACATACTTCCCAGACTGCCGAATGTTAAAATTGGTTCAGTAACTGGCGGATCGCAAAACCCAACCAAGATTGCGAGATGTTTTTCACCTGTATCGAACGAGGATTTAGGTGGCTTGCCGAATGAGTCGATCGAGCTGCAAGTGCTTCTAGCGACAGATGTCCTCAGCGAGGGTCAAAACCTTCAAGACTCCGCAAAGATACTCAATTGGGATTTGCCCTGGACGATTATCAAAATCATACAGAGGGCTGGTCGTGTAGACCGAGTTGGGCAGAAGTCAAAAGAAATTCAAGTACTTTCTTTCAAGCCGCATAATGGGCTTGAGGAACAACTGAAACTCATGAGCAGGCTGAGAGCCAGGCTAGAAAAAAACCAAAACATTTTGGGAGGGGGAGAGACGATTTTCTCCGACCACATCACTGACGAGGTGAACGACATCTACTCTGGAAAAGATGGGCTGATTGGGACTGAAGGCGACGTTGACTACGCATCACTTGCATATTCTATCTGGGACAAGGCATCCGAATCAGAACAATCCAAGGCTCTGATTATGGGCAAGGGCTCTCATGCGACCTCGGGAGCATTCCCCATTCATACAGGCGAAATTCTGGTCTACACACAAGCCACAAAGGGCGAGGAGCAGATATTCGATTTATTTGCAGTCCAGGGGATCGATAGAGAATATCGATCCCTGACTCAACTGGAAGCTTTGAAAATGACTGCATCCCTGGAAGCAGAATCCTTGCCTGAACTTGAAGATCACCTTCTTCGCGTTGAGCACTTAGTTAAACACGGTCTTTACCCTCAAGCTAAACACAAACCAATGTTTTTGAATATGGGGCTCAGAAAGAGGATTATTGAGTTTATCGGTGATGCCATTGCCAACCTTCCACTCGATGATGAAATTCGCATCAAGGCCAACAAATTGCATGCCAAGACGTTTGATCACGCACTTCTAGACGCATCCAAGTCATTCGTAAATGAATTGCTCAGCCGCTCAAAAAGGGTTGACTCGACTAGAAGTCTCCTTCTGGAGATACTGGACCAGAACGATAGGGGTTCCCTCCTGGACACGGCCAACAATGGGCTCAGGGAATTTGAAACGATACTAAGTTACGGGTATCAAGGGGACACTAATGTCTAGAGAACAATGGCGTGCAGTACAATCCGCATTCGAGAATAACGGTCTCCAAACGACACTCCTTGAAACTATGGGGTGGCTAATACCGGCATCACCGATTGACAAGGTCATTGTCGCTGGAGAGGTCGTAAAAATTCATGTTCTAGCGCAGTTGCCAGGAGCATCGTTTATAGACATCGAGGACCTGGGCGAGGGAAATACAAAATGGCACAGGAGCGTCGATCAGGAACTCAAGAAATATTTCCCAGAGCGAATTACGCGCTATAGGCATAAATCCGGCGATTCGTGGTACTGGCCAAAGAAGCTTTCTTCCGGATCCTTGAGCTACGACAGGCTCTCAACTCGTCATGACTCCCTTCCAGATTACCTCGCCCAGAGGCTGGCGGGCTTGTCATTTTCTTTCGATGAGCACAGTAAAAATGATGGAATAGCGCCCAATATCGTCAAAGAGAGGATTCGAGGCCAGTTCGAGTCAGGCAAGGTCACAAGTGACTTTTTCGTCAAGTTCAAACAGCGTCATGAGAGCCTAACAAGCATCATTTCCGGCCTCCCAGACGCAAAATCCTCCTCTAGCTACGCGACCCTGATCCTAAACAGACTGATGTTCATCTACTTTCTTCAGAAAAAGGAATTCCTGAATGGGGATCCTGACTACCTTAAGTCTTGTCTAAAAAAAGTCCAGGGGTTTCAGGGTAAGGATAAGTTCTACAACTTTTATAGGGACTATTTATTAGAGCTCTTTTTCAGCAAGTTGGATAAACGGGACGGGATAATTACTGACCCCGAAATCGAGGCTATTGCAGGCGCGATTCCTTACATAAACGGTGGAGTATTCAGCAAGTCGCGCACCGAGGAGTCGTTCGAAATTACTATCCCAGATGCAGCGTTCGAAGAAATCTTTACTTTCTTTGATTCCTACACCTGGCACCTTGACACCAGGCCCACTGGGTCCCCCAAGGAAATCAACCCGGAAGTCATTGGCTACATTTTTGAGCAATACATTAACTTCACAGCTGGCGGTAAAAAAGAAAACGGGGCTTACTACACAAAGCATGATGTGACCGGATACATGGTTGGTCAAACCTTGGTTCCAAGAATCATGGATGAGGTTCTTGCCCTCGAACTCGAGCCCTTCGAATTATTGAAATTAGACCCTGACGCATACATCCACGAATCCATGAAGCATGGGTTTGACTCGCACACCAACGCATGGGTCCCTGTCGACGATGGCCTGTACGCCTGCTGGGAGGGTGATCCCATTGGATGGAGCCTTCTAGATGAAGCTGAACTTGATTTCAGAGTCTGCCTTCCAGATGAGACCTGGGTGGAGATGTTCTATCGACGGGAAAGGGTCGAAAAACTCAGGCTGGACCTTGCTGATGGGGTAGTCAAGGAAGTCAACGATCTGATAACGCTCAACCTGAACGCCCAGACTCTCTTGACAGATTGCATCGCTCAAATAGAGAGTGCTGCTGCCCTCGAAGACTTATGGTCCAGAATCAGCTCTCTTTCAGTCATTGACCCCACCTGTGGCTCAGGCGCGTTTCTTTTCGCAGCTTTGGAGGTTTTGGAAGACGTCTATGCTCACATTGCAGACAGAATTGCAGATGTCGGTTCAGAGTCGAAAATCTTAATGGAACTTGCAGCTCACCCAAATCGCCGGTACTTCCTCAGGAAGCATGCCGCCCTGAGGAACCTCTATGGCACCGATATTATGGAAGATGCAATAGAGACGTCCAAGCTAAGGATATTTCTGGCCCTCGCTAGCTGCCTAGAAACTAAGGATCAGATCGAGCCACTTCCCGACCTTGATTTCAATCTCAAGGTCGGAAATCTGGTTGTCGGCTTCAAGGATGCGAACGACGTGTCCCGAGTGGAAGATGGGAAAGTCGGCCTCGAAAACGAAATAGCGAACCTGCAGGGAGACATCGCCGGCCACGTAACCCTTTATGAACAGTTTCAGGAGGCCTCTCACTCAAATAGCCCCCGTCTCGCTAAAGCAAAAGACAGGCTCGAGAGTTCTTATTCGAGATTGAAAACGAGAGCCGACTCTTACTATGCGGAGTGCGTAAATAAGTCTCAAGAAGAATTCGACTCGTGGAAAAGTGACAACAAGCCCTTCCATTGGGCAATCGAATTCCCTAAAGTATCGACCCGCGGCGGTTTTGATGTCGTGATTGGAAATCCGCCTTATCAAAAATCGAGTGACATCAGTCCTGAAAGGAAATCTGCCCTCATAGGCTACTCAAGGCTCAAGTTCTCCGACTTTTATGAAGTTTGCCTCGAGAGATCAATCTCGCTTTTAGCTTCGGAAGGGCGATTCACAATGATAGTGATGTCGAACTTCGCGTTCGGTTCTCGCTACGGGGCAACAAGAGAAATGGTTGGTAAAACTGGAAGAGCATTGTGGCAAAGCTCTTACGGCCGCATACCAAATGGACTGTTTACTCCTGCTCGCGTCCGAAATTCAATTCTAGTTGCGGGGCCGGGTCATGGGAACTTCACCACAAGGCACCACATATTCAACGCTGCGCAGAGAGTGTCTCTTTTCGAAACCCTTGAATTTGTAGCGCAGAAGCCTATGAACAGCGGGGTGCTAGTGAGGGGAGGAGTTGCTCAGCAAATAGTTGACTATATTTCTGAAGCAAAGCCAGTACGGGGTCCAAGCTCAGGAGAGAATACTTACATTCGACCGACTGCTGGCTATTGGTACCCCTCGATGCCGTTCGCTGTTCCTACTTTTAGGGATGCCTTTGAAATCTCCGAAGTCAGCGACCCGCGCCTACAGGCCATTGCGCTGTGCGAGGGCGAAACAGTCATAGATGTTTTTGCACTCCTAGGTTCGAAATTGGCGTACTTGTGGTGGCAATCTACTGGCGATGATTTTGACGCTAGGGCCTCGGAATCGCTTGGGATACGGGGGGCTTTCAATGTAGTCGACTGGACGCCTGAAATGAAAGAAGCAGCAAGGTTTATAGTCGGTCAGATTTCTAAAGGGTTTTTTGCGAGCAAAAACTCAGGAGAGGCTCAGATCAACATCCGCTGGAGTGCAATGCGCGGCTTCACAGACCCCCTCGATTTTGCGATCTTGAAAATGGTGGGCCTGGAAGGGGAGTGGAGGGCCTTAAACATTTGGTACCGATCAACCATGAGATCTTCTGGCCTGTCCCATAAAAACATAATCTTAAATCATGGAGTACTAAAAGAACTCGGAATCACAGAAAAAATTGAAACCCTAAGGTCCATGAAATGAATCTCCCAAAATCATCATTTTTTGGATTTGGATTTCGTTAAAAATTTATCTTCTCAGCCTCATTGAGTGAGATTGACTGAATACACGCTCCTCTAAATAGCCCCTGAGCTCCTTTCATCTCCTCCCTTTAGGGACCAAGCAGCGCGTCGAATGCCATGAGTGAACTAAACGAGGCCAACTAGCCAGGAAGGTGCCCCCTAAACCAGTTAGACAGAGTAGCGGTCCCGACTTTGACAAAACCATCTTCATCCTTCTCAACCGCGATGTCCCCGTAATCTGTGATCAGGAGCTTTTGTCCAGGTTTCACCCTTTTTGCTAAATCCGAAATCAATTCAATTGTTTCGTTGCCGATCGACTCCATTAGTGAAAGCTCGCTAGCAATCTCTTGGACGTCATCTCCAGTGTAAATATACTCTTTGTCAGTGAAGAACCCCCGTATTACATCCTCTCCATAGTCAGGCTCGGTACCAAACCAGCCAATTAGGTAGGCATCCCCTTTTTTAAAGCCAATTACTGCTCCGCTTTTATCATCCACAAAGACTTCGCCGCCGGATGGATAGTAGATGAGCCATTTTGCAAGGATAGAGTCGGCTCCGACCCCCAACTGGTTCTTGACTGACCTCCCGCTCTCCGTGACGTCTCCTGTTGCGCTACTCAGCCAGAGCTTGCGGGTTGGCCTTTCGCTTGTCCACCGAGAGCCGATTGGGGGCTTGGCGCGATATTGCTCGACTATCTCAACGACTGGTTCAGTATCAATGGGAAGATCAATAATTAGAGGGCGGGCGGGTTGAACGTAGCTCTTATTGAGAATCGCATTACATCTGCCGATTAGAGCCTTTATCGAGTCCTCCATTTCATAGCCCGCGACGAGCTGGCCCATGGTCTCTGCCAACACCTTTAAGTTCATGATGGATGGGTTTGCACGGTGATGCCCCCAAGACTGCAGCTTGCTCCGGACCGTGAATGCCGTGCTGCGCCATGCTTCATCCCAATTCGGTATTATTTCAGGTAGTGTGGAGTCTTTTTTTAATTGCTCTCCAAGAATGAAGCGTGGGTCTTTGTAATCATCGAAGGCAAAAGACTGACCATTTGCAGTTCGATATTGCTTGAGCTCGGAGAACCATTTGTGCTGTCCGTCTGCCTTGTAAACATTGTGGATATAAGTACCCAACTCTTCGCCAAAGGTCTGACCAATCCAGTAAGCAGCGCCCGCAACCATCTGTGGATACTCTCCCTCGGGGAGTATTAGAGATACTTCACTCATAACCCGAAGTCCTTCACAAGGGCTAACACCCTGGTGGCAGTGAACGCAGCAAGAATTGAATCAAGCTCATTGGGCTTCACGGTCATTGACAAGTAGTTTTTTCTGCGGCTCGTCTCCGCATCTATTTCCCCTCTTGTGCCGACCTTCAGGGCTCCAAGTGCCAGCATAAGCTCAGTGAAATCCTGAGAGACGAGCTCGTCTAGCTCTTCCATGGTTGGAACTTTGAGGGTCGGCCGCCCGCCGTCAGTTGAATACTTCAGAGCCGTGAGTTCCACCATCCAGTTGCCGTCCTTACAGATCATAATTGACATACGCCCTGCGCTTTTCAGTCGCTCATGTTTCTGCAAACCATTGTCAAAATTGTGGATTCGTATTTCCGGAGTGAACGCATCCCAAGCGACAAGTGCAAATGTGGCGTCCAGGGTATCACTCGTGGTAACCCTGAAAAGAGTCGCCTTCCCGTCTGCTTCCTCACCGTCAGCCTGCGAGTCCATTGGGACACCCACGTAGTCGACTCCCTGATCCAGCATCTCAATGACGGCTTTGTTCAATGAAAATTCTTGCAATCGCAGCTCCCCCTCTTTTTCCATAATCCTACTTCCACGCGTAGCGAGAAGGCCCGGGCGAGCCTCTACAAACAGCTCATGGGGCAACTAGACCAGGGGTTTGAGGCGCCTACAAGGTTGTGCGGACGTATGTCTGGCCCGTATCCAATAGTTCTGCGACTATTGGGTTTCCACGAAGAATCCCGAGTCCGGGTCACTGGTAGCACAGCCCTGCATCTCCCCCTGAGCCAGATACACCGGGCGCCACGCGCCCTTGGTTAGCTCCGTAGGGCCCTCTACGTTTATGAATAGGAGCCGTGCCTCCGGAGCGAAACTAATCTCGTTCTCGAACGTATGCAGGCAATCGAAATGCACTCCGACTGCATCATGAGTCTTCAGCTGCACAACCTGGCCGTTGTATTTGATCTCCAGGGTCTCGAGGTCTATCAACTCAACCTCAGCTGGGAACCTTTCTTTGTCTCGCATGACGTTGAGCTGGATGAAATGAGTTTTGTGGCCCGGCTTATGTAGCCAGCAGTCTTGTGGAAATGATTCGGACATTAGAGCCTCTCTTACAAGGGGCTGATGCCCCACGACTTGCCCCAGCAATTGCTGGGGCCGCATCTTCTACTGGAGCACCCTGGTCGTGAGATCCGGGTTGCTAGGCAGCTAGCCAGTTACTTAGCGCTGCCATTCTTGATGAACAGGAAAACCTAGTGAGGTGGTGGGACATTTTCTGGGGATGTCTTGAGCACAGCATCCCAAAAGATCGAACCGGGTGTCTATTTGGGCTGTATATCTAATGTGTTGCCACTATCAACTTCGACGGTGCCCTAAAGGCCAGATTTTCCCGAAACTTTTCTGCCCAGAATTCCCATCGCGAAAATCTG
>Ga0209491_10009506_pt1 | contig 11908 bp, 21 predicted proteins | sample BON02_FD_187213 | JGI IMG/M metagenome (GOLD analysis project Ga0209491, IMG submission 187213) | Freshwater microbial communities from Lake Bonney liftoff mats and glacier meltwater in Antarctica - BON-02 (SPAdes) (version 2) | ecosystem: Environmental > Aquatic > Freshwater > Ice > Glacier... | reverse complement strand
GAGGCGAGTGATGATGGGGGGGCTTGAGTTTAGAGAGCCTGCCTTGCAGTCAAGCTGCCGCATGACCACGACCACCACACACACAGACAGGTATAAGCATGGCTTGTTGTTCATATGGTGGAGGTCAGACGATGCAACAAGGGAAGAGGGGAGCGAGGCCTTCGCATCCACAGAGCAAAACCCTCCGCTCGCGCATTTTCCACCATTATCATTCTGGCACTTGAACTCGACGACTTCATGTCTCCATGTGTTGTGCGTATTGTTGTGCTGTGCGCTGTGCGGTGGCATATTTGTTATACAAGCCCGCAAAGCAAACATCAGCTCACTCTCCTCCCCCTTTCCTTCATCCCAAAACCACAGGGCCCAAAAATGAAGACGACGACAAGCAGCAGCTTCCTCCTTCCCCTCCTCGGTCTCCTCCTCGTCCTATCCCCCCCGACACACGCCTTCACATTGCACTCCTTCTTTGGCAGCAGCAGCAGCGCCGTAAGCGCACCGCCGGCACCTTCAAAGGCATTAGCAGGCGTAGCGACGACCGAGGAGGCGGCATTGTCCAAGGTACATACGTGATAGGAGGAGGGAAGGAGGGAGGGAGGCGACGCACGCATACCTTAGGCTTCTCGTGTTGAACCTGATGATGGGGTACTTCACTTCATCTGTTGCATGTCCCGCATAACAACACAATGCTCAATCATCTGTCCTCTTCCCACACGACTTCCAGCGTTCCGCCGCCCTCATGGTCCCTCCCCCTCCTCCTTCCTCTCCTGCCACCTGCGACCCCAACGCCGCCGCCAAGAGCCAAGGCGCCTCACCTTTGTTCTACCTCGCGCGGTTCGCCATGGCCTTAGCCCCGTCGCCGTTAGTGATGTTGGGGGCGGGAACACTGACGCCTGCATTGTTTGCGCCTGTGGAAGCTGTGCATGCTGTGGCTCCTGGGAATGGGGCGGATGAGGTGGGGACGGACACGGATTTCAAGGTAAGCGTGCGAGGCGGGAGGAAAGGAAGGAGGGAGGGAGAGATGCAGGGCACGAGAGCGACAATTGTCGTAAAAGCGATCAATTAATTTGAAATTGCAGTGTTGCTTGGAATGAGACGTGACATTAATACATGCATATCCACACATACAGATTAAGAGGGGCTCGGCGTCGACACTGAACCAGGGAATTGTGAAAACCATGACCCGGGGCGTGAATATTGAGAAGGCCAACTTTGAGGGGAAGGACCTGACGGTAGGGATGGAGGGAGGGAAGGAGGGAGGGAGGGAAGGCGAGGGGGAAGAGAGGGGTCACGTTGTGCTTCAGGCAGTATTTCTCACTTTTCTCACTTCTCCTTCAGACTTATTTTTTATCTTTGTCTTATCTGATTTTCATCACTCATCCACTTACCTCTCACAGGGTGTGAGTTTTCAACAGTCCTTGATGCGCGCGGGCAACTTCCGGAATTCCAAGTGCTTCTCCGCCTCCTTCTTCGACGCCGACTTGTCAAGTACGTTCTGGTTTACTTTGTGTGTATGTATGCTTGTGTGTCTCTTTGCGTAAGTGCTGCGCGGGACGCAGGAGCTTCCTTTCGCTCTCACTTTCTTCATGTACCGGTGAAAGCATGCCCGCTTGTTAGCTTTCTACGCTCTGCACCTTATAAGAAACCTTTCCAACTTACTTTTCTCTCCTCCTCCCTCCCTCCCTCCCTCCCTCCCTCCCTCCCTCCTTCCTCTAGACGCGGACTTCACGGGCGCCAACATGGATCAAGTCAACCTCGAGTTGGCCAACTTGAAAGGCGCTATTCTCAAGAATGCCCTTGTCCGAGAAGCTTATGTCTCGGGGGTGACGCGATTGACAGGTACGGAGGGAGGGAGGGAGGGAGGGAGGGAGGGAGGGAGGTATGGAATGCTCGAGAAGGTTTTTGGTGCTTAGGAGGAGGAACGGAGGGCTTGTAATCACGTCTGGCTTGGCTGTCAATAGCAATGGTTAACGCAGGTTAAAAGCCGTCGTGTCCATTTTTTATTTTAACAAGCACCCCTTCTCACATATCTCCCACCCGCCTCTTCATCTCCCTCTTCCACCTTCAAACACAGACATTGAAATCGAAGGCAGTGACTGGTCGGGCACCTTCCTCCGCAAGGACCAGCAGCAGTACATGTGCAAGCGGGCGAGTGGCGTTAATCCCATCACCAAGATCTCGACCAAGGAAAGCCTGTCGTGTCCGGAATAAAAGGATATGAAAAAGGAGGGAACAGGAATTAGGTAGAGGAGTGCAGTGCAGCAAGAGTGAGATGTCAGTGACTTTGTGTGTTGTGTAGTGGGGGATTAAAACCAAAAACAAAACTTGAGGGAAAACAAAATAAAAAGTAACGATAAGTAAAGAAAGGAGCGCTCGCTTTTGCTTTGCTGTGGTGTCGCTGTCGCAGGAGGGGAGGAGGTACGTAGAGCGGCGAATGACGACGAACACTCGCGAAACGTTTTGCAACTGCTGCTCGATCCTTCTTGTTCTATGCCCCTCTGTGGGCTCACCCAATTCTTGTCCCCTCTGTCCGTGTGTCCTCTACCCGTCACGCTTCCTCACTATCATACCACAGAGCGTGACGGTTTTTCCTCCCTCCCCACTATTACACAGAGCGCCCCTCCCCAACGTGCATGCTGCCGGCGCATTGGCAATCGGGAGCACCGCAACCGCCACGCTACAAGCCGCCCACTGCCTCAGCAGGCCGTCGCTTCAGCATGTCCTCGCCCGGCCGCATGGCGCCACAGCAGCAGCAGCAACAACCTACCCGCCTGCAGGAGACGCTGAGCAAGATCCCCTTGTGCACTACGCTGATCACGCTCCTCTGCTTGATCCTCCAGCTCTGCGCAGTTTGTCTTGACTGGAATCTAAATCAATACTCCATCTCCCCTGCCGCTGTCGTTTACGACCACGAGTACTACCGGCTCATCACGAGCGCGTACTTTCATTTGGGGTTCTTCCATATTGCCATGAACATGCTTTCGTTCGTGGGGATTGGCGCGTGGTTGGAGAGCAAGATGGGCACGCTCTACTTCTTCCTCACCATCCTGTTTTCCACGGTGATGACCAACGGGTTGTACATTGGCATTTGCTACTTCCTGGGTACGTTCGCGGAGGGAAAGAATACGAGGGAGGACAAGTGCAGATGGCTAGACCAGTCATCAAAGAGCGGAGGGAGGTGTTGATTTCTTGTTGCCAAGGAGGAGACCTTTCCATACTGCTTTCTACCACCCCCTATACTCACCCACCTACACCCCCTCTTCCTCCTTTTCTCTACACACACACACACACAGCCGGCGTCACCCACAAAGACCAATGGCTCTTCTACTCCAGCATCGGCTTCTCCGGCGTCATCTTCACGCTTGCCGTCCTCGAATCCCATTCCTCCCCTCCCAATGCCACCCGCTCTGTGATGGGGATGTTTTCAGTCCCCTCCCGCGCGTACCCCTGGGTTCTCCTCATCATCATCCAGCTTATGCTCCCGCACATTTCCTTTGTCGGTCACCTTTCGGGGCTACTGGTGGGGATTTTGCAATCGTATGGATGCATTGCCTTCCTCTTCCCTTCTGCTAGCTTGATTAATACATTGGAGGGGAGTTCGGCGTGTGCGTGTTTGACGAGGTTTCCTCAGTATGTGCTCTGTCCGGACCAGGCTGATCATATCCTTCCAAGGGGGGTGGACATGCTGCAATGCTGTGCGTGGATGAGCAGCAGGAGCAGCAGTCCTCGCCGATTTACGGGAAGTGGGGTCTCTGGAACCGTGGCTGGGAACGCTGCTCTTGCTACTGCTGCTTCCTCTTCCTCTTCCTTACCTACGACTGTGCAGAATGCAGGGAGCAGCAGCAGCAGCAGTGGCCCTATAGCCGCGGTGGGAGGGGTGGGGCAGGCGTCGCCGACCCGGCCGGGAGGGAGGGGGGTGGGGGGGTGGAGTAGGTTGGGTGAGGGGGGGAATGGAGGAGGGGGGGCGGAGGAGGAGGTGGAGATTGTGTATGATGGGCATCAGAATGGTAGCCCACCGAGGCAAATTGTGTTGTAAGATTTGAATGGAAGGGAGGATGGAAGATGGGATGTTGAGGGATGAGAAGGAAAGAGAACGAGAGAAAAGTATTCAGGAGGGTTCGGAAGAGGAGGGAGAGACACACCAATTGCTTGTCAAGGAGGAAGGAGAAATGTGCATTTGTGGAGCCAGCACAGGAAGAGTAGTAGCACCAGCACCAGCAACAAAGATCATATATATACCAAGAAAAAGAAGAAAAGAATGTACCTCTACGGCACCACGCGCAATGCCAAATCCGACCCAGAAAACCAATCATCCTCAAAGCATTTATTTTCCTCTTGCTTTCTATTTTACATTCTTTTCATTCATCTACTCCCTCATCCATTTATTTCCCTCTTGGCAGCGTAATCCACAACACAACATGACTACACGCACTCGCCACCTGCTCATAAACCGGATTGCATTTCACCTGCCTTACAGGCCCCGTATGCCCATTCAACCGACACACCACCCCATCCATCACCCTCTCCTCCGCCGCATCGAACACACACACCTCCCCCTCCTCCGAGCCCGTCAATATATGATTCACATCCGGCGTGTAACAAGCCGCGATATCCAACGCCTTCTCATTCTTATACCCCGTCAAAAACCTCGTCACTTGCAAGTCGTACGTATCAATAACAAGCGTCATTCCCCCCCTCGTCGACACCAACAAATTCTTGCCATCCGCGCTAAAACTCATGTCAATCCACGGTGCCTGCACCAATTTCCGGGCCACCTCGGGGTCAATGGTTGGTTGTTGTGTTTGCAAGGTCTGTCGTAACTCACTCTCGGAAATCCCGAAGCTCTCAAAAGCCCCCTCACTAAACTTCCGCGCATCATACAATTTCAACAAATGCCTGTCTTGCACCTGAGCACACGCCGCAAACACCAACCCCGACGGGTCAAACTCCGCCAAAACAGGGCGTGGGTTACTGCTGCTGTTGCTGTAGCTTCCCCCACCCCCAGTCTGAATGTTGCCCAGCCCCAAGCATTTGGGCTGCTGCAAGGTCCATAGCCGGACGGTGCCATCCACCGATGCGCTCAAAAACCGATCGTCGGTGTAAGACATGGCCAACGCCGTCACCCGTGCTTCGTGCCCAGAAAAGAATCGCAAGTACTGGTTGTCGTACAAGGACAGGTAACGAATGTCATGCGCCGTCGTCCCCGGGGCAGATGCCGCCTGGCTTGCCGAGGGCCGGCTACTACACAACACGCTCTGGGCATGGTGAGTAAACCGAGCCAGCTCCACCCCGTACTTCTTGCAAATCACCTTCTTCCGCGCCTTGCCCTCCAGGGCATTGATCAGGTGCACGGTCCCGTCCTCCGCCGCGGCCACCAAGTACTCGCCCTCCCGATGATAATCTAGGCAGGTCACAGGCGCCGTCCCCGAAACCACACAGCCCCGCTGCAGCTCCTGCACCCGGACAGCGTCCAGGCCGCTCATCCTGCCGTCCACCTCGTCGTCGTCCTCTGCGCGTGCCTGTGCGGATGGACGGCGTCGTCCTCTGCGCGTGCCTGTGCGGGTGTGTGGGGTGGTGTATGTGCGGTTAGAATTAGAAGCCAAATGCTGTGTGGAAGAAATGAGGCTTTGGTCATCATCAAGGGGGGTTGTAGCACGGCTGTGTGTGTGGGTGGTCTACGCGTGGTTAGCTAGATGAGGGTCAAATGCTGGTCAAATGCTGTGTGGAAGAGTGGAAGAGTGAGGCTTTCAGCGGCATTCTTCACCCTCCTTGCCTTGCCAAGCCCACCACTCACAACCCTCTTCCCCAATCCACGCCCCAACACCACAACTAGAACGCCAAAGGAGCTACCCAGCCCGCCAGCCAGTTTGCCGCCGCCCTAGCTGCCGTCGCTTGTCACAATGGAGGTCAGATGCATGCCCACCCTCCTTTCCCCTCCCTCCCTCCCTGCCCCAGCCTCCCCTCCCTCCCTCCTCCTTTCCTCTACCCTTTCCTTCCTCGTCTCCTCACTTCTCCATCCCCACCACTACAGAAATTCACCAAGTGGGCCGACAAGGGCACAGGTATCAACCCCTTCTTGCCGCCTCGCCCCGCCGCCTCCTCCACAGCCGCCAAGGCGGGAGGCGTCCTCAGTCTCGGCCTCCTTGCCCTCCGCCTGCCCCTCCTCTGCATCACGGGCGGCTGGCTCTTCTTCCTCAGCCTTCTCACCATGCCCTGGGTCGACATCCTGGTTGGCGCTGCCTTTTATTCATGCAAATTCCTCGACCAGACACCAAACAAACACGCCGGTGGCTCCCCCACTCCCGAGCAAGCAGGCATCGCTCTCCTAGCCCTAGGAGTAAGCCTTGCCCTCCTCTCCCCTCTTCACCGCCTCTTCTCCCTCCTCCTCCTCCGTCCCGCCCTCGCCCTTGTCCTCAAAACAACGGGCATTTCCTTTGTGGAACAACACGCAAATTTAAGGAAGCTTGGCTTGAGACCACCAGGGCATAAGCCACCTACCACACGCGTGGGTGCTAGCATTCAAGCAGGAGACCTCCTCCTAAGCAATCACACCTCTGCCTTAGACGTCCTTTATTTCGCCAGTCGGTCTTTACCGTTGTTTTCGTCGTTTACACTCGCGCCGGAGGTGCGGTTTAGCACGCTGTCGGCTTTGGGGGCTGTGTGGAGGGCAGGTAAAGTGCCGAGTAAAGCAGGGCAGCCTGGACAAGGAGTGACCTTGGATAAGGTGTTAGCAGAAGCGAAGAGGGGAAGGAGGCCCTTGGTGGTGTTTCCGGAGATGGTCCGGTCGAATGGGGAGGGGGTTTTGGCCTTTCCTAGGGGGGTGTTGGAGGGGTTGGGGGGGGGAGGAGAAGGAGGAGGAGGAGGAGTGGGGGTGCATTTGTTTGGGTTCAGGTGCGTTGGGGAGGAAGGAGGGGGGATACGTGTGGGAGAGAAAGGAGTAGGTGAGAGGTTGGGGTAGTAGGATACATTCTGCCTGGAGGTTTCACGTCTTGTACATTCTCTTCACCTTTTTCTCTTTCTTCTTCCTCCACACACATCCACATAAACACACACAACAGTGCCCCCAAAGGCGACCTCCTCGCCACACACACAGTAGGGAGCAGCCTGCGTTTCTTCTTTGAAACTCTCTGTCAATTGCGCACCGTCGTCCACGTCACTTATGTCGGCGCGCAAGACGTGCCTTCCTACCCCGGGAGTCGCAACAGCAGCGGGAGCAAAAGCACCAGCAGCATACCAGCGCAATGGAGTGAGGAGGTCCGAGGCCTCCTAGCCAGTATGTTGGGACAACCGAAGTTAGGATTGGGGTATGATGATTTTGTGACATTTGGCAAGTATTACGCGGTGGTGCAGAGTAAGGATGTGAAGGCGGCGGCGGCGTTGGCGAGTGCGCGGGAGAAGATGTAGTTCTGAGGGATAAAGGAGGGGTGAGGGAGGGGAGGGGGGCATGTAGAGTTAGGGGGAAGTGGGTGCAAGCATAGTTAGAGTAGGGAAGACAAATAAAACCGAAAGAATCAATAGCAATCAAAAATGATGAGTTCAGACAATCAGCCAGCTGAAATAGCTTGATGCCATGGGCCGCGGCACAAAGAACATGGACATCATCGGTCAGCGAGCGAGAAGAAGGGTGAGGTGGCGCATGCGTGTGTTCTAGACTGGCCTTACGTCGTACTTTGTTTCCCGTGTTGCCCCTTAACCTTCTCCTTCCCTTTCCCGAGCAGGACGTCGGCACAAGGGCGGTGCTGGTGCTTTTGCTTGGTGGGGTGATGATGGCAAAAATCGCGGGCGAGTACGTGGCCATCGACGCCGTCCAAGCCCGGGCCGATCTATGCACACGACCGCACACACGACGCACGCGTTGTTCTTGGAAACCCCCAACAAAATTGCGCAGTGGAGACGGGCCTTTAAAGTCCTGGCCCCCCTCGGCAGCACCACCACGCGCTCGAGCCCACTTACTCACTCCCCCCGCCTCCCCACCACCCACCTCTCCCCCCCGACCAGTCAGTCAACCATGATCGCCCCGCGTGCCCTGCTCTGCCTGGCCCTACCGGCCCTGGCCGCAGCCTTTGTTGGCCGTGCCCCCACCACCGTGACGCGCGCTTCTGCCCCTGTCAAGAGCCGCACGGTGCTGATGGAGTCCATCTCGGATTTCCTTAAGTTTGACGCGAAGCTGGGCGAGATGGAGGTGACCAAGGCTGGCGTGTAAGTAGGCATGGACGGGAGGGAGGGAGGGGGAGGAATGGAAGGTGTGGAAGAGAGAAAAATGACCACGAGGAAATGACAGGGACAGGAAGCGCTGGTTTGGGGGGTTTGCCTCGGGGTGTGTGGGGTGTGTGCGTATGATAGTTGCGTTTGCGTGCGTCGGGCCTTTTGTCCCCCCTTCACACGTGATGTGTCACCCACGTCATCGTCTCTCCTTTTTTTCTCATTTATCCTCTACACACAACACACACTTTTCTGTTCTTTTATTCCTCTTAATCCTTTCACATAAACACACAGCTCTGCTCCCTTCGGTTTCTTCGACCCCCTAAACTTCTACGGCGGTCAGAGCACCCGCACCAAGAAGAAGTTCCGTGAGTCCGAGCTCAAGCACGGCCGCGTCGCCATGATGGCCGTGGCTGGTATTTTCTTCCAGGAAATCTGGCACCCGTTGTTGGCTGGGGATGGTTTTGAGACGGCGTTGGATCAGTACTATGGAGTGACGGAGTTTATTCCCGATTTTGGGGCAGGTGCAATTTTTGTGTTGTCGTTGTTTGAGTTCAAGAGCATTGCCAAGGGCTGGGACCCGATTGAGGAGACGTTGAAGAACCCGAGTAAGTGTTAATTTCATTTCGTGTGTGTTTGCTGATGACCTGCCTCCTTGTGTTTGTTATTCTTGGGTGTCTCCCTTTGCCACCTGCCACTGCCCATGTCCCGTCTTGTTAATGTACTCATCCCGTTGCCCTGTTCGAGCCTCCTCTTCCTTATCAAGCCCTTGCCCTTTATCGCCAAAACTATAACCATACACATACCATTTCCCCTTTCCCCCTTCCCCTAAACCCCAAAACAGAAATCGCCGGCATGCGCGACGACTACGTGGCGGGCGACTTGCAGTACGACCCCCTCGGCCTCTGCCCCGACGACGACGACGCCTTCATCACCATGCGCACCAAGGAGCTCAACAACGGCCGCATGGCCATGATTGCCATTATTGGCATCATCGCCCAGGAGATTGTGACGGGCGTGCCTATAGTGAAGTCCATTTTTGGATAAATCGTAACTGAATGTGTGTGCGAATGTGTGTGTGCTACGGTGGGTTGGCATCGCGTCTTTTTTGAGCTTGTGTTAAGTGTGTTTAAACATCACGAAGAAATAGAGATAAGAGATTCCAGCGAGGCTACCCGTGCGGCTTGTTGTGTACGTCTTTGCTCATTTTTGCTTTCATGTCCTTGCTTTTGTGCCTGCTTGTGCCGCCTCGCCTGCAGTCGTGCTCATCTGATGATTGACAGAAAAAAATCGATCATTGTTTCTCGATTGAATTGAAAGAAAATATGAATTGCTTGATAAGGCGAAAGGAGAGCTGCATGCCATGGCGCTGTGCGCTTCTATGGCCTCTGCCTGTGGACTGGGCAATGGGCCGCGAAATGAAGTGGCAAACACGACACCAAAGTAAGCCTCAGGCACCCTATTCCCGGCACCTTGCCTCTAATGCTAGCCTGCTAGCCTCCAGAACGAAGAAACTGCTTCGGAAATGGTGTGAGGGCTAAGAAATAGGCCCTAAAAGAGAGGCAGAGAGGAGGTTTTAGGAGCTCCGAATGGTCATCACTCCACACATCATCGCGAGAGGCTCTTCCTCATCCTCACAATGCCACCATTCACTACACATCCACGTCCACATTCAGCACCCCACCCGCACAGGCACAACGCGACCAGAGAGCTGTACTGCCGCCGCGTCCAAGTGCCGGGTCGGTCCTCCGTCCTCCGGAGAGCCAAGCGTCATCATCATCATTATTGTCATCATCGCAGCGAAAGCAGCCCGTCAAGCGGCCACTCCACTCCATCTCACGACGCAAACCCTCCCACCACACTCACAATGACAGCGATTCCGTAAACGTCTTGCCCATGCCCTGCGTCACGTCCTTCTTGCCCTCCTAACTAGTACCGGCAAGGGGCCACGCTACCATCAGCAGCATGGACGGCCTTCGCACCCCATCCGCAACCGCCAGGGCGGGCCGCAGCAGCAGCAGCAGCAGCACTAGCAGCGGCATAAGCGGCAGCGGCCATGGCAACGAGGACGAGGGCGGCACTCACGACCATCACAGCAATGACGACGAAGGGCAAAGGACACCAGCGGGGCCGCTTCCAGGGAGGTCCACCCCTTCCTCGTCCTATTACAAGACCCCTCCCTCCTCCGTCTCCCACCGCGACTACACTCCCATGTCCATCGCCAACACCGCGCCACCCAAGCCCGCGCGTCGTTCTTCCCTCGGGCCTGGTGGGCCTGCATTTACGCCCTTGCAGCAGCAGCAGCCGCCGACCGGTCATCGGTATCGGCCACCACCACCAGGGGAGGACCCCCCAGAGCCTTCTCCACCACGGGCGTCGCAGCAGCAGCAGCAGCAGTATGAGCAGCAGCAGCAGCAGCTAGAAGCAGAGAAAGAAGACACCTCGTACGTAGACGAGATCTTGGAGGGAGTGAATGGTTTGGGGCTAGGTAATTTAGGTCCATTGCAAGAAGACTGGTTGCCACACATTGCTTCTATTCTGGAGCAAGTGCATATCAAGAGTAGGGAGCGTGATCCGCAGGCACCGGATATAGGGGGTGTGGCTGAGTATTTGAGACGGTTGGACATACGGAAACGACGGGCGTCGCCTGTGGAGGGGCTTGGTGGTGGGGAAGGAGGAGGAGGAGGAGGAGGAGGAGGGGATGGTGGAGGAGGGGCACCGGCGCGGCAGCAGCCGCAGCATCAGCAGCCTCAGCAGCAGTATTTGGAGGAGAAAGAGGGGGAGGACACGAGTAGGAGAAGAGGAGGGAAGTCTGTGTCTGCCTCGTCGGCGTTTGTCGCCTCCCTCTCTCATGCCACTGCAGGCAGGCATCCTGACCACCGGCACGGGGGCGGGGAGGAGGAGGAGGAGGAGGAGGAAGAGATGTTTCAAGACGCAGGCCAGTCCCTCTCCGCTTCCTCTTCTGCCGAGTCCTTGACCTCTCCTACCCCTGCCCAGCAGCAGCAGCAGCAGCAGCACTTGTTCACTCCTCCTTTCAATAGCAATAGAAATGGTAATGGGAGCACCCCTGCTCCTGCTCCTTCTTCTGCTGCTGCGCCACCCACCCCGATGGCCTTCCATTTCTCCACGCCCAGCAAGCCCATCTTTGACTTGCAGCAGCAGCAACAACAGCAGCAGCAGCAGCTACAGGAGGACGAGGAGAGGAGAAGGAGGGCGCAGCAGCAGCAGCAGCAGCAGGAGGAGGAGGCACCACCACCACCACCATCACAGCCGCATCTCACCGAAAGTGAAATTGCATTCACCCTAGGTGGCGGCGGCGGCGGCGACCACAGCAGCAGCACCAGCAGCGCCAGCAGTAGCAGCAGCAGCATGGCCAGCACGGCCGCGACGCGTCGTCGACTGCTAGGCAAAAAGGTCCGCGCCAACAGCAGCAGCAGCAGCAGCAGCAGCAGCAGCAGTAGCATCCCTTCCTCTTTTCCTTCTACTACTACTACTGCTGCTCCTCCACCTCCTGTACCAACCCATCCTCCCTCCATCCCTCCCCTCCAAGCTCCCAACCGTGTCGATCTCTCCGCCTACCTCCAAAGAGAAGGCCCCTCCCCCTCCTCCTCCTCGACAGCAACAGCAGGAGCACCACCCCTCTCCTCCTCCTCCTTCTCCTCCTTCTCCACCCCTCCCCAACCCCCCCCCACCGACGGCGATGGCGCCT
>Ga0209491_10009504_pt1 | contig 11911 bp, 11 predicted proteins | sample BON02_FD_187213 | JGI IMG/M metagenome (GOLD analysis project Ga0209491, IMG submission 187213) | Freshwater microbial communities from Lake Bonney liftoff mats and glacier meltwater in Antarctica - BON-02 (SPAdes) (version 2) | ecosystem: Environmental > Aquatic > Freshwater > Ice > Glacier... | reverse complement strand
TGGGGAGGGAGGAAGGGAGGGGATCAGGCTTCTTTTTTACCTTGGCCCAGGTCACCATTCGGTCTGCTACCCGTCGGAGCTCCTTTGCCTGTGTGTTGTGTGTTGGGAGTGGGGTATGTGAGTCTTTGATTTCTCTGTTTGTTTATATCAAGCCAATCAATTGAATGTCAGTTGTATTTGTACATGACGCCCCCGGGCTGGAAAGACTACACGTTCGCTATAGATGCATGTATGCCCTTCTGATCCTTATTAGTCGCATTAATGCTTTAATTGAATAAGTAAAAAGGAGAGGAGAGAGGGAGAAAGAGAAGGGGTGTGTCGTCGAACCTGCGTGCCTTTCTGCTCACAATCTTTTCATGGGGGTGTTAGCACATTGGAGCATGTATTTATACTATGTTATTATACTCACAATGTTTTCATGGGGGTGTTCGCACATTGGAGCATGTATTTATTCGAACGAGTGTTTGTACCCAGGCAGGGAGCACCCTTCCTAATACAAAGACAGGTAATCGTCTAACACCCCCCGAAATAAAGCATTGTGGACACATCAAAACAACACGCACACACACACACACACGCGCGCTAGCGCCTCTCCTTTCCATCCCTGCCCTACCATTCTGCGCACAATGTTTTCATGGGGGGGCTAGCGGAGTGGGTTACATTCGAAAGAGTGCTTGCTCTAGGACGGACCCATGCAGAAAGCGACCTCCCAAATACAGAGACACATGATTGCTCACACCCCCAAAAATAAAGCATGTGGACATCAAGCAACACACAGACACACGCCGGCGGCTCTCTCTTCTACCCTTGCCCACCTTTCTGTTTATGATGTTTTCATGGAAGTGTCACGACGGCGACATGCCCTTCCATTCATTCGAACGAGTGTTTGCTTCAGGATGTACCTAGGCAGAAAACACCATTCCAAATGCAGAGGGAAGTGATCGCATCCCCCCAAAAATAACGCATTGTGGACATCACACACACACACACAAGCGAGCGAGAGGATCGGACTACACACACACACACATGCACACACGCCTGCGCCTTCCCTTCCATCCCACCCTAACTCTTGGTTCATAAGGCATTCAATTCATGGAGGTGGTGGACTACAGAGGGATTCTACATTAAAATGAGTGCTTGCTCTGGGACGTGGCCCGTGCAGGAAGCACCCTTCCAAATGTATGCTGATGCCCGTCACCCCCAAAAAAAAACTTGTGAACCTCGAGCGAGCGAGCGGTGGAATTAAACATAAACACACAGCCCCGCAACCCTTTCCCTCACCAAAGAGCGCAGCCATACAGATTCACGCCTTGCCCAGTCTCCTGGCTGTCCAGACGCGTGCACACACACACACACACACACACATACACACACACACACACACACACGCACACACACACACTTCCTCTCTCCCCCTGCCTCCTTTCCCTCCCTCCACCCCTCCGCTTGACTTACCTTGGCGGTGGTGGTGCGAATGCGCTCGTGCTCGACCAAGGACGTGACCATGTTCCGGAGCATTGCCCACCGATGGGACGACGTCCGGCCCAGCTTGCGGTACGGCATGGCTGGAGGCGCTGTGTGGTTTGTGAAGTGTGTGTTTGGGAAGGGAGTTCGAGAGTGAGGAGGCTAATCTGCGGTCATCAGATACGGTGGCTTTGCGAGCTTGCACAGCTTGACCACGCCCTCCGCGCGCACCACCACCACTCCCAGACCTTAAGGATGCTTCGAGGCATGCTGTGGTGGTGGGTGGGTGGTGATGGCGCGGTGTGTGGTCAACAGAACTGAGGCAAGTCAGCACCATCATCATCACATCATGCAACATCATGCCCCCTCCTCCTCCTCCTCGTCGCTAAAACTCTAACGCGTGCGTGAATGCCTTCCTTGTCTGACCCTTACAACACCCTCACCCACCCCACTATACAGGGCACAAAGGAGATGAAGGATCACCTGGCCCTGAAGGCGGAAGAGCCATCGGCCTTCATGGATGACCCCTCCACCTCCTCCTCCCTCTGCTCCTCCTCCGCCTCCTCGTCCTGCCCCTCCTCCTCCTCCTCCCCCTTCAGCTCCGCGTACGAATGGGGCACTTGGCCGTGGGTCTGGGCACATTTACACCTCTTCCTTGCCTTTTCCGAGACGGCCTTTCTGTTGTTTAAAGAAGCCTTGAGCTTGTCGTGGGTTGCCATTTGTGCGTGGTCCCGTCTCGGCGTCGTCCTCGGCCGCCCCTGCCTCCGCTTCCTCCTCCACCTCTGGTCGTTGGCCTTGCCCTACCTGCAGTGGTTTGCGCGCACTTTTTCCGACCATTTGAAGGAGCAGAAACCGGAGGTGTTGATAGGGTACGCGTGCTTTGTGGGTGCGTTCATTGGTTTCTTCCTTGTGCGGCGGTTGCTTCGACGCTTGCGTGTCTGGGACCGCTGCCGCGCGTTTGTCGCCCGCAAAGTCGCTGTGGTTGAGTATCGTTACCACCAAGCACGCAACAAGCTTCAAACGTACTCACGACGGGCGGCTGAGGCATTGCCGCACGTGTTATTTTTTTTGGGCAGCATAGGGGCCGTGTGGCTCTTTCCGAAGGCCATCGAAATGCTATCGCAAGAGCTGGTGTTTCACATCGTGCTCTTGTACCTACCCGCATTAGCGACCTTTCATGCCTTGCAATCCTCCTCCTCCTCGCCCTCCCCCCCTCCCCCCTCCACTGCTGTTTCGAAAAGCAAAAACAGCAACGAGCCCCCCTCCCCCCCCTCCTCCTCCTCCTCCACCTCCACCACCACCTGGCAAGAACAAACCAAACACCAAAAACGCCTCAACGAATGGCTCTCCTACTGGATAGTCACCTCCCTCCTCCTCGCCCTCAGTACCATCCTCGAGCAGCTCTGGCTTCGATGGGTCACCCGTCTCCTCCCCTTCGGCAACGAGGCCTTCCTCTTCTTCCTCCTCTGGCTCCACCTCCCGCAAGGCGGCCACAGCCTCCTCAAGCAGCACCTCCTCCCCTTCCTCCGTCGGCACCTCGGAGGCCTGTTATACATCCAGGAAAAACGCGATTCGTTCGTGACGATACTTTTGCGTATTGGTGTGTTTACTCGTCTCTTGAGCAACGCAACTGCTGACCGGCTCGCTCTTCATGTTGATGAGGTCTTTCTCTGTATTCCTGCTCTTGTTTTAACCTTCTCCCCTCTCGCAGGGTGGGGGCTAATGTTCATTTCGTTGCTCTTTCCGGCGTTTGCCTCTGTCCGTGCTCTGGGAAGCAGCAGCAGCAGTAGCAGCAGCAGCAGTAGCAGTGGAGGAGTAAATTATAGTCCTATTCCTTGGTTGAGATATTGGGTGGTGTATGCGCTGTCGCACCTCTTGTTCCAGCTCATGCCCTTTTGGCCGGTGATTCAAATGTGGTTTTATTTGTGGGTGCTTCTGCCGTTCGATTTGCAAGGCATCCCGGTGCTGCATCATTTAAAGTTGGATGGACGAGGGAGGGTGTGGGAGGTCTTGTGTAGTGTGTATCGGCAAGAGTTGACGACGGGTGCAGCAGCAGCAGCAGCAGCAGCAGCAGCAGCAGCAGCAGCAGCAGCAGCGGGGGTGGTGGAAAAGGTAGCGGTAGGCGCAGCAGGAGCAGGAGCGGGAGCAGGAGGAGGGGAGGAAACTTCGCGGCAGCGGCTGGACCGGATGTTTCAAATACCGGCGGGCGGGGTTCCTTCCTCGTCCTCCCTCCCATCCTCGTCCTCGTGGTCGTCCTCCTCTCCTGAAGAGAGGAAGGCAAGGATGACACGCCCGTTGGGACCAGAGAGGGGGGCAGCGAGAGCAGCATGGTTGTTAGAAGAGGAGAACAAGAAGAAGAAGGAGGAGGAGGAAGAGGAGGAGGAGGAGGAGGAAGAGGAAGAGGACGAAGGAGCGATTTTAGTCGGTGGTGGAGGAGGAAGGGGAGGAAAAAAGGAAGATTGAGGGGTGAACGTGTGTGTGCATATATAGGTGGACAAGATGGAAAGAGAAAGGAGGAAGGACAAAATCAAATAGAGGGAAGAAACAGGAAAAGGATGGAGGAACAAGAGTCAAATCATCAGTTTAAAGTCTCTTATGCACATAAGATCAATAACAAAGAGAGCACCAACAACGAGAACAAACCAAAGTGGAAACCCATATCATGACGAAGCAAAACCGAAAAAGCAAGCAAGCTAGCATATCCACCTTCAGCCTTTAACAACAAATGTCGCACACCAGAACTTTCCAACTCTCATTCTTTGGGACTTCTCGCGGTTCATTCTTTAGGACTTCTCCCTCTCTCCCTCCTCTCCCTCCCTCCCTTCCATCCAAAACTCATGGACACTTCGTATCAACAACCCCCGCCCCCCTCTCCGCATACTCCGCCCTACTCACCCACATCTCATGGAAACTGCCCAAACTCGCCACTATCGACCCCCCCAACCACGCGCATATCTTCCGTTCCTGCACGCCAGCCTGCAAAACTTTCACACGATTAAACCCTCCCTGTCCCACCCCATATATCGCAGTCTCCACCTCCATTTTCAACCTCTCCATCGTCCCTTCCACACACGCCCCCCCTCCTGCCAGCACAATACTATTCAACAACGGCGACTGCTGCTCCCTCTCACACCTCAACACCGCCTCCGCCGCCATCTTAGGCAACCCCTCCCTACTCCATCCCCCCTCCTCCTCCTTCCCCCCTCCCTCCCCCCCTTCTTCCCCCCCCCTCTCCTCCCCTCCTCCTTCCCAGGCCGGCTCTGGAGACATGTAGATCTCTACCGCTTGAAATCGTTCTATTCCTGCTGCTACTACTGTGCCATCAGGTAACTCATAATTAATCTTGGGCACCGCCGAGTATTTAGGATCAGTCACCGAAAACGCGCCTTCCGGCATCCGACACACACTCTCCTTCAACCCCCTCGCCACTTCCAACGTGGCATATTCACGATAACTCGCACTCATTCCTCCCGCCCCTCCTCCTCCTCCTCCTTTTCTAGCTCCACCCACCGTAGGAGGCTGCCGTAAAAAGGGCTGGACGACCACGCCATTCTTCTCTAGCAAGCTCAAGAGGTATTTATCTACCACTCTCCCTCCTAGACGAGAACGTACTAGGCCCTTAGCTTCCAACCACCCGTCTTGTACAGGAGCCACGGTGGTAGTCTCAGCGCCGATATCCACCACTAACCCAGTCGTTTTCCCACAGGCAAAGCAACTTAAGACGCTGTCCTTCGCGAGAAACAGGGCAGGAGACTGAAATTGCTCGAACATTAATTCCACATACTCGTGGCGGAGTTTTTGGGGAGTAAAAGCGCGTTCGATGAGAAGGAGGGGGGTTTGGGCAAGGTCGACGCTTAGAGCTGTCTTGTTGGCGTGCTGCCAGATTTGCTCCACCATCTCCCAATCACTAATCAAGCCGTCCGACAAGGGACTGCGGACCTCCAGCCGCTCGTCGTTGTGGCCCAGGTCGAATTTGTATTCTTTCCGGGGGGGGTGCTTGTTGTTTTTGGTGGGCGGGGCCGTGTCCATTGCTCCGTCGTCTGGTGACAAGTACCCGGCGTGGGAAGGGAAATAAGCTCTTGGTTGGTCCTCGCCCGCGAACCCCAGCTTGGCCGCATGTGCTCCAATCTCCGCCACCACTGCGCCAATGTCCACGCCATCTAGTTAGGAAAAGTGGGGGGGATGGTGTGGTGAGGAGGCAGGCATTGTTATCATCATAGAGCCTCCGCGCCTTCGTTGGAAGAGGGTAGGGTAGGGTTAGGAGTGTGTTGGTCGTCAGGGCAAGCGGGCAAGTGTCTCCATCATCATAGCGCCAAGCCTTCGTTCGTCGTGGATGCTTGCTTACCTTGGGGGGCGTACATGTTAGGCGGCTCCTCTCTCCCGTCCTGAAAACCAGCTCCGCGAGCTGCCTGTGGAGGCGGTGAATATGTAAGTGTAGGGCGTGTGAGCGTAGTGTGGTGGTGTGGTTTGTCCATGCCAAGGCAGCACACTTTCTTCTTCATTCACGGCTGCTGCCTGCTGCCCTACCACGCCTTGCCCCAGTCCTTGCTTGCTCCTTGACGGTCTTACGCCTGTCTTGATGGCTTTGCATACATATTGACCAACTCTTCATGTGGCTACGTAAAATAGCTGAAGCCCTGGCACAATTTCGAATGGGGCTGAACCCGCGGCGGTGGGACCATAGGCGTCTGTTACCCCCACAGACAACTTCATCAGGCCTCCTACATGAGCTGCTGCACACGACACGTCCAACTCACATGCACCCCCCCAACCCCTACACTGACAAAGCCACTGCCCGCCAGCTCGCCTAGAACGACCGCCTCCACATGACGACCCCAAGAACCAAGCCCAGCTCGTCCCCGCAGCAGTAATTCAAACAAGCATCACCCCCCGCCTTCCTACGAGGGCCTGCCCACCTCCGTACACACGTCAGGATGGTGAGCATAACACCCCCGCCTCCCTACGAGGGCCTGCCCACCTCCGTCCACGTCCACAACAGTCCACACCGCCCCTCCCGACAAAGCCTCTGGCAAGACTGGCGATGGATTCTCCTCCTCGTCGTCTCCTCCCTCGGTGCCGTCATTGTCGTGCACCACGTCGGGTCGCGTGTCGACCGGCACATGGCCACGCGACGCTTTACCGCTCGCTTGCAAGCCCAAGCTCCTAGCGCCGAGGCCTATTGTCCCGAGTACACCCCTATCCTCCAGCAAGCCCTTGCGCCCTACGAAATCCCCGGCCGGACTGTGTCCAGCGCAGCCATGAAAGAGGTGGATGCCTTCGTCCTCGGCACGGGGGGCATGCGCATTCACATCTCCGCAAAGGACGGCAAGGCCACCACCACGCCCAAAATAAACCGGGTGGATAAATTCCGGACGGCTGAATTGCTAGAAAACATCCGCTTGGCCCAGCAGCTGTTTGGGAAGCTTCCGTTTGATGTGGAATTTTGGTATAACTCGGGTGATTTTCCTGCGTTGCCCCGCGAGCTGTTTAGGTCGAATGAGGGGGTGTTGCTGCCGCCGTTGGGATATGCTACTACTACAGGGCATTATGATGTTTCGATTCCTTATACGAAGCAGGCGATTTGGAAGGAGGACGAGGACTTGGCTGCGTTGAGTGAGTTGGTGCACAAGCACCCGTGGGCGGGTAAGGCGAAAAAGGGGGTATGGAGGGGGAGTACGACGGGGAGCGAAAGAGTGGAGGAGTCGAATGTGTGGGAGTTACCACGCGCGGTGTTAGTTAATATGTCCTTGCATAACCCTGAGGTGCTTGATGCGCGTTTTACGGCGTGCAAGCAATGTGAGAGTCACGTGGCGTCTTTGTTGGAAGAGGCTAAATATGGGTATGCCCCTTTTTTTACCTTTGCCGATCAATTTAAATATCAGGCCTTGATAGACGTGGATGGCAATACCTGGTCGAGCAGGTTCGCGCAACTCCTGAGTATTAACTCCGTGCTTTTTAAACAAGAGACTAAATATGTCGAGTTTTTCCGACCTTTAGTTAAGCCCTATCGGCACTATATTCCCGTAAAAGGTGATTTGTCCGATTTAGCGTCGAAGCTCAATGAGATGCTAGGGGAGGCAGGGAGGAAGAATAAGACGGCCCAGCAGGAGTTGAGGGAGATGGGGGCGGAGAGCACGAGGTTGTATATTCATTCGTTAGTTCCGTCGAAGCAGTTGTGTTATTTGCATCGGGTTTTGGAGGCTTATAGTAAAGTGTATGCGCAGGCGGTGTTTAGTTAGGAAGGGAGGGAGGGGGGGAGGGAGGGAGGGGAGGGAGGAGTTGTTGGCAAATTTTATGATACTTTAATCTGACATGTGACTGTGGGGAAGATGGGGAGGGTGCGCTGCTACCTTAGAAAAGGCGGCGAGTATGGAAAAGAGAAATATACAGAAATAATGCTTAGAAAGACGGGCTTAAAGAGAAAAGAAGTGGCTTTGGGCTTGACTTGACTTCCAAAATGTTTGGCCGCGAAGGCCTGTGAATAGGAAGACGAGTAAGAGAAGTAATTTGTAGGATGATCAACACAATACGCACATTAAAGGGAGAGAGGATTGGCGTTGGCGCACGTGCTGCCCGTCAAACACAAAAGATAAATCGGAAATTTACGCGATAAGTAAGAGCAGAGGAGAGCAAAGCCCGCATTGACTCGTTTGTAACAAGAATGAGACCCAAAAACAAACAAATAAAGCATGTGTCAGAGCGAGGCATGTGACACGCAGGGGCGTGCCTGAAAATTGGCAAAAGCTCGTGCTCTGCAACTGGGGAAAGGAAACACGACTCGAGAAAACAAGACACGACGCCAAGGATGGGGGGTATGATTCGTGTCGTGCGCGGATTCCACTGTTGGCGATGGCATGTTGCCCATTTAGTCCGCAAGGGACAGGATAATAGAACAGGAGACGAGGGCAGAAGCGAAGGGGGTCCGAAATGCCTCACTAAAACTCGGAAGGAGGAGCTTCCGGGGCCACCGCCGTTGGGGAGGGGAGGGGAGAGAGGGAGGGAGGAGGTTGAGTTCGGAGACAATGGCGATTTGTGCGTGGGAGTGTGATCAAGGGCAGGAATAATGGCAGGAATAGTAGGGGAAGGAAGGAGAGAGGGAGGGGGGCAGGAATGAGGGCTGTGGAGAAAAATAGTAACGCGAGTCGCGAGACATACAATGCTGCTGCTGATGCTGCAAAAGCTTTCGATTCGGTATCATCGAATTCTTTCTTTCTTTTTTGCCATCTTTTCTCTCACTATCTCAAATTGCGTATATTCTCCTTCCCTCTTTTCACTCAATCTTCTTCTTGTTTTACTCCCTCTTCTCCTTCCTTATATTCCTCTCTCTCTACTTCATTTTATCTTTCTCTCTCTCTCTCTTCTCTCTCATCTCTCTCTCGCGTGTGTATTCGTCGTTTACTGTGACACCTTTTCCGACCGATTTTATAAACAGGGAATATGTCCTCAATGTCGTCGTTGTTGATGCCGCTGCTCCTACTCCTAAACCACCCGCTGCTGCTACTGCTACTGCTACTGCTGCTGCTACTGCTGCTGCTGCTGCTGCTACTGCTGAGAGGTGGAAGGAAAGGGCGCTTATCCTTTCATCGCCCTAAAAAGGGGATTCGTCTGCTGGATTGTGTAAGAATACACAGGGTGACATTTGTTCTATCGCTGCTTCATTCTCTCTCTCATTTATCAAACACACAGACACACGCAGACATACAACCAAAGGAGGAAGAAGAAAGAGGGTAGGAGAAGAGGGGGAAAAAAACTGCGAAGAAGCTCTTCTCTATCTCTCACCACCTCACCACCTCCTCCTCCTCATCCTCCGTCCGCCCCGCTAACACATGCAAATATGAATATGTATGATGAGGGTTAAAACCTATGTATCGCTACTGCAAAGGCGAAACCCCTCCTCCCTTTCTCCCTCTTTCCTTCCATTCACCTAGATCCCCGTGGCCGCCACCAGCCCCGCCCCTCCCTCCTCCCCTCCTCCCGCCCCAGCAGGCGCACCGCCCTGCTGCTGCGCCTGCTGCTGCTGGACCTGCTGCTGCCCCATGCAGCTCCTTGCCACGCTCTCAAAGACCCGTTCAATCTCACTGGCGCACCTCGTGAAGGAATGCTGCCAGAACTTATAGCGCGGGTTCTTGATTAATTCGATGAACGTGATAAGTAGACCCCAGGGGTGAGGACGATGGACGATGAGTCGCTCGAGCAACACCCGCGTTATCTGCTCCTTAATCAAATCCGAGCTCGCCTCCGCAAACAAATACAGCAACACACACGAGAAATAATGCGTCTGGCTATTGGGATACCGCAGCTGATTCGCAATGGCATTCAAAAATAAATACCGCCCCTCCGGATCTAACCCATTCACAAGCGCCTGGAAAATATCCATCGGCGCCGAATGCGCAGCAATCGCCATGCTCGTCGTCGCTCCCGCCCCTGCTGCCCCTGCTCCTGCCGTTGCACCAGCTACTACAGCGCCAGCAGTCCCAGCACCAGCAGTACCAGCAGCGCCAGCAGCAGCTGCAGCGGTCTTGCTTTGGATTTGGGCGATCGCAAGGGTGCCGACATAGATGACAAGAGCGTTCATTGCCGGGGTGTTATACGCCTGTCCATCACTCGCATTTGCCCGGAGCTTTTTAGGAAGATCCACTAGGAAGTTCGCGGGCTGGGAGCGGGTTTTCAGGTATGAGTCAATCTCGTGCTTGAGCGAAAGCAGGGCACCGGTGTACCCGGCGGGGATACGGGGGGGTTGAGTGATCTCGGGGAGGAGGTCCACTTTGAGATTGGGGGTGAATGGGTCGGGGAGGCGCATGTTGCGGGGGAAGGCGGAGAGGATCAGGTTCCGGAGTTGGATACAGGTGGGGGGGATGACGTCACAGAAGGAGACGTGGTAGTCGCAGAGGAACTCGGGGAAGTCGTGGAGGAGGACGAGGAGCACGCGGAGGGTGCCTTTGTACAGGATGCGGATGGGGTCGTTCAGCTCGGCTTTGCGGAGGAAGGGCTCGAGGAAGGAGAAGAGGTCCATCAGCAAGCGATGCATCAAAATCCAGCCCTTTTGGCCCTTGGCCAGCAGCAAGGCCGGCATGAACATACGGTGGGAAATCAGCTCGAGCCAGGCAAAGGCAAAGGCGGGCACGAGGGAGGGCTGCAGGTTGTTAAACGCGATTGCAAACGCCGTCAGCACCTGAATATTATTCGTATCCAGCGCCGGATCAAACATATTAAAATCATGGAACAAATCAACCAACAACCTAAAATACGGCCGAGGGTCCAACGCCGCCACTGCTGCTCCTGCCCCCCCCGCAAGCTGCTGCTGCTGCTGCACCGCCGCCTGCTCCCGGAGCGAGCTAACCAGCGCCTTGAGGATGCGTTGCAAAATGTTAATCCTGCTGTTGACGTCCCCGTTGTACTTGACCAGCAAAAACAAGAGCTTGGCATAAGCATCCACGATGGTATAAGACAAGGTGGTGCGATGCATTCCCCCTCCCTCCGTCCCTCCCTGCCCCTGCTGCTCGTTCACCACGGCATTCTTCAAACACGCCTCCACGCACACATCAGTGGCAATCCGAATAAATTTCTCAATCTGGTCCGGGGACTTAGTGACCTCATATTGCTGCAGCAGAGTGAAGTACTTAAGATAAGCCTTCTCTGACCCCGGGCTCTCATTCCACAACACAATCCAATGCTCCAACAAACAAGTCACGTCCTGCCGGTCCTGTCGCGCCGCCGGGCTCGTCCTCCCCCCAACAGCAGTAGTAGTAGCAGTAGCAAGAACACCCGGCGCGCCCAAGCCACCCTTCATCACTGCTGCTGCCGCTGCTGCTGCTGCTGCTTGCTGCTGTGCCTGGGCCTGCGCTTGCTGGGACTGCAGGATCGGGGAGGTCTGCAACTGCTGCTGCTGCTGTTGCTGCTGCAACTGCTGCTGCTGCTGTTGCTGCTGCAACTGCTGCTGCTGCTGCTGTTGCTGCTGCTGCAACTGCTTCTGCTGGGCCTCGGCGGCGTCCTTGGACATGAGCAGACGGATGTCATCCACCAGCCTCTGAATCTCTTTGCGGATCCCTGGCTGTTGCCGCGGGGCGCTCTTCTGCAAACAATCGAGGGTTTGGGCGAGTTCCTGATAGGGGGACACGCGCTCCATCACTATCAGCCTCGACAACTGAGTCGCGAAATCCACCCACAAGGCATTGCGGCCTTGATCCATGTTCTTGGCCAGGTAAGCATCGACATCACTGCTCTTCAACAGCTTCGCTCGGAGGAGGAGGAGGAACACCATCCGGTGCAATTGATGATTGGCATCACTCACAGGCACATACCCAATCCAGGTCAACAAATCCCCTTTCTTCACCTGCAGCCCCTCCAACACAGTCACAAGCACCTCCAGCCGTACAATCTCCCCACTACTCAACGGCAACAACCCCCCCCCCCCCCCCCCCCCCCCCCCCCCCCCCCCCCCCCCCCC
>Ga0209491_10009498_pt1 | contig 11918 bp, 13 predicted proteins | sample BON02_FD_187213 | JGI IMG/M metagenome (GOLD analysis project Ga0209491, IMG submission 187213) | Freshwater microbial communities from Lake Bonney liftoff mats and glacier meltwater in Antarctica - BON-02 (SPAdes) (version 2) | ecosystem: Environmental > Aquatic > Freshwater > Ice > Glacier... | reverse complement strand
ACGAGCTGGAAGTTGATCTCCTCGCTGTCGACAGAGGCCATCGCGGGCCGGCGAGCTCACGTTTATAGGGTCGTTCTCATAATAAACAGAACATGACGATATACTCGCGTGTTGACTGCGGGCGAGTATTTGACACGAAGACTTGAATTGCAATGCAAGTTGCGGTGGCGCTGGACTTCAGGCGAGGTGCCTACATGCAGCTGCTCGCGAAGCATGCAGACGTCGAGGACACACGTGCTGTGCGGCAGCCGTGGAGCGAGTGGCATCAGTTTATCACAATGCTTGGGTTGATTGTTATTTTGATATTGATCATGAGCACAGGCAACTTGGATTCAATACCCGCTTCAAAAACAGGTGATCTAATTGATGCAGCTACTTTCCTTTTCCCGCATATTTCAAACTCAACTTCCAGTAAGTTGTTGTCACCACATACAGTACATGGCAGGCCAGACATCAGAAGTTTTGGATACGATCTAGGGGGGTCTACTTGTGCGTGTACACTGCAATGGGATACATCGCAATACTGGCAACGGGTTTGGTATGGAATGAAATACGTATACGCACATGTATTTACAGTATTCTTGGGAGTTATATTATTGCAGCGCTGGAAATGGGTGTTGATTTACAAGGTAGCGAATGAGTGTCTGGAAGAACTTGCCATGCCTGCTTTTGGTAAATGGGCGGCTACAGTTGCTATACAAGATATGGAACCAAGATACGACAGCTTTGTCAACGATATAGTGTTGGCTGTGATTCCTTTCATGGGTCTTGGTTGTCATTTATTGTATGTAATTGACATGCCTGATCCATTTCCAGATGGACTTGAACACAACGTGACAAATTGCAAGATAGTGTCCATATTGTTGTTTGAATTCTGGGTGCTAATCACATATGCTGTTGTGGGGGGCAAGTTTGGGGGTAATACGATACTAGTCTCTGACATTCACATTGACATTGGAAAAGTTGTTGTCTCTTCGTTGCAAATGATGATACTTTATTTTGTCTGGGTTATGAGGGCGTTACCTGTAAAATTATATTACAAAGTTGTGTCGTTGGCCTTCATAATTATGTGTCCGTTCGTATTTTACTCAGCCAGAGTGCCTCCTAATGAGCAGATAGCAGCGATATTGTCATTTGCTCTAGCGGGAATAGTGACATCAGTATACCACAAATACTACACGAATAAAAGTAGGTACGTATTGGCATTGGCACTTCCTTTGTACCTGTCAGCATTCGTACTATACGTGTCATTTTCCTCCGTGGTATCTGCACCAGAAAATCAATTTTATTACAAGCGCATGTGGTGTGGAATTGGTTTCGGCGGTAAAGAAGAAAGCTGTTCACGTATTCGATATTGAAATACCAATACTATGTTGATTCAAGAGCGATTATGAATGCACGGGTGAAGAGCAGTCTGCGCAGCCAGCGATAAACAGAAAGAGTACGCGTCAGTGTGATATAAGAGCGAACTCAGCCGCAGCAATGCACTTCGCGCGCAGCATGCCGTGGCCCTTCAAGCTGGCAGTGATGGCGCTGTGTGCGCTGAAGCGGTGCCCGGCGGAGGGCGAGGCGCCCGAGCTGAGCCTGCGCGACTTCCGGCTGTGGTACAGCATGGTCGGCATGCTGGTGTGCGCGACGCTGATGCCCTCGCTCTTCTACAGCGTGAAGAACCGCCGCAAGACCACGACGCTGCTCACGGAGAGCGTGCTGATGCTGGCGGCGATCGGGTGTGTCATGTGCACGCTCTTCCAGCGCGACCCCGAGAGGCGCATGCACGCCTGCCTGTGCATGCTCGTGCTGAGCACACACTTCCTCTACATGCTGAGCCGCGCGGCGTGCGTGTCGCCGAAGCTGCTCAACTACAACGCAGCGGTGGTCGGCGCCACGGCGCTCGGGGGCGCCGGCGTGGCGGCGGGGCTCGCTCTCAAGATGCCGTGCATGCACGACAACGTCCTGTACTCGATCCCCTTGCTGTTTGCAGGCGAGGTGCTCGGCTTCGCCGTCTTCGTGCTCGACGCCGTGCTTGGGGCGCTCAGCGACGGCATCGAGCGGCAGCTCACGTAGCGGCCGGCCGCTCGGCGAGCTCGGGAGGAGCCAGCTCCTGCTCGTGCAGGGGCGCCACGTCTGCGACGAGCGTCGCGGGCGGCGGCTCCGTCTCCTCGGCAGCGACGGCAGGCTCGACGGCCGCTGGCACCGGCGCGACGGCCGCTGGCACCGGCGCGACGGCCGCTGGCACCGGCGCGACGGCGCCCCCCATCGAGTTTCTGTGCGAGGGGTTGGCGAAGACGGTGTTCTCGTCTGCGAAGAGCATCTCGAGCTCCTTCTCGAGCTCCTCGTCCTCGATGTCGGTGGAGTGCGAGGTGCCGAGCCCCACCTGTATGCTCCGCATCTCGTCGTGGCTCTCGGACATGTCGAGCATGAGCTCGTCGACGTTTTCGAGCTTCTGCGAGAGGCCCATGGACTTGAGCACGTCCGAGGTCTGCTTCACGGAGCTCAGGACCTGCTGGTTGAGCTCGCTGGCCTCGAGCGTCTCGAGGTGCTGTTGCAGCGCCATGCGTTTCTTGCCAATCATGGCAAGCTTCGAGCGCTGCGAGATGCTCCTCACGAGCAGGTCGCGCACGGGGCCCCTGCTCTTGCCCTGCTGCTGCCGGACCTGCGTCGCGAGCGAGCGCAGAGTGGACATGGTGTCGCTCTCTGTGCGCTCCACCTCTTCCAGGCTCGATCGCAGCGCAATCATGGCCTTCCTGCGCTCGTTCTGCTGCACGTGCAGGCGGCCCCTCTGTGTCATCATCTGTGCCGACGTCATGAACGAGACCCACGTCCGTGCCACGATGTCGCTCGGTCTCGCACAGTCCATTTGAAGAGGGAAGCACGTCTGTAATACACAGCACGAGACTCTCGTATATTCCCGTCGAATGTCGTCACACGCCGTTGCGCGTGAGATGGAAGCCCATATTGTGCATCTGTCTCTTGGTGGCGTGTCGCAGATGGAACTTGAACTTGTTCTCGATCTCCGTTATGTTCTTCGACTTGAACGCGAAGTATTTCATCAGGTTGGACTCGTTTGGCAGCATGTCACTGAGCGTTGCGATGCACGGCAGCACGCATATGTCGTGGATGTTGATGCCCGAACGCATCAGAAAAAGCAGGCCGAACACCGCTGTGCGCATGTCGCTTCTTTTGATGTTCATGCAGAGGTGCTTGTTGCAGATCGGCAGGGTGCTGCGGAGCTGCAGCACGCACTCCTCGGCGATCTTGCTGCGGTACTCGCTGTCAAACTCCCCGTACCTTTTTGTTTCTTTGTTTGTATTGAGCGAAACCTCCACGATGCTCAGCAAGTTCAAGCACGACGACGATTGCTTGTTGATGCCTCGCTGGATGCTGTTGGTGAGCTTATGTATGTGATGCAGTCGTTCCACTTCGTGCACCTGCTTCGCAGTGTCTGAGAGCAGCATCTCTGCGACGAAAATGTCGATGCCATCCCACATCTCCACGCGCTTGTTGTCTCCTGTGTATGCCTCGGCGAACCCGTAGCTAATGACCTGATCTGAAAACCCCTCGTTGACGATGTTATCCTTGCGAATACACAGCCCTGTGATCTCGCACACGAGTGAGTCTGTGGTTTGGACGACACGCGCACAATGACCAAAGCCACACACATGCACGTGCGAGCACAGAAGACAGCCTGCCTTGTCAGCGTCAAAGGATTCCCACACGCACGCATGTGCACACAGGGTCAGTTCGGTGAGCGGAAATGGGCTTCTCAGCGCCTTCCATGCTTCCACCGAATCCATGTTGTCTTTTGGAAACAATAGAACAGCGAATAGACTTTCAACCTCAAAAAATGAATACATTTAATCCTTCTTCAACATGTCTCTACGGCGTGAGTGTCCTCGCCCCCAATGTATGTTCATTTGTGTATGTGGTCGCACCGTGCACGCAGAGCACGCACCCCCCCTGCCAGTATATGTGCCTAATGCAATACTAAGACACCTTGACACCGAGCCTCCACACCCCCCCCTTCCTAGAGCCATTGTTGCTTACAGTCACACAGAGACCGTGAAGAAGATCGTTGTCCCATGTCCCCTCGTACCGCACGCCTCCGGTGTCTGTGTAAACGCCTGCACCGTGCCTGTTGTCCTCCAGCCACCGGCCGCTGAAGGTGTCTCCAGACGCACTTATAAAAAAGCCATCGCCTTCCCTCTCGTCTTCATTCCACATGCCCCTGTATACGCTTCCGTCCTGGTATACAATGCAACCCATGCCTTGCTTGTGCGAGTTCATAAAAGACCCAGTGTAAGTCGCGCCGTGCAGTGTCTCGCGTCCATGGCCGTGTGGTTTGCCCTGGGCCCAAGACCCTTCGTAGATGACTTCACCTGAGAGCTTCGATATCTTACCAATACCAGCATAGACGCCGTCGCCAAACTCTCCTTCGTAAATCATGTCCTCTGTGACGAGCTTGCCAGTGCCGTGTCTGTTGTCTTCAACTATCATCCCATTGTAGTATTCAATAGCACCGGACACAACGCTTATTGTCTCACACACCCCTGTGACCTGGTCCTCAAACCACACACCATAGATACTTGCGGATTGATCATTGAAGAACATGACGCCACGACCACAACGCTCGTCCTTCTCAAATGGCCCGACGTACACTGCCCTGTCCCCGTACTTTGCGATGCCATGCCCGTGCCTCACCCCTTCAACAAATCCTCCCATGTACGTGAGGCCTTCCGTGTGCACTGACGCGTGTATCACCTGCAGCCCTACACCACTTGGCAACCCCTTTGAAAACCCTCCCTCGCAGTAATCACCATTAGGGAGTGTTAATTTTCCAAGTCCATCGGGCTGTCCGTCCACAAACTGTCCTGTGTACCGCAGTTCGTTATGGTTCAGTGCCCCATAACCCTCAAAGCGCCCTTTTCTGAATTCGCCGTCGTATACCTTGGACACGCCTGGAATCTGGAAGTGCATCATTCCTGTCGTCATCTCATCATTTTCAAATCGACCGGTGTACACGAAGCTGTCATGCACACAATTTGTCATCTTCCACACACCACTGCCGTGCTTCTGCAGCCCCTTTTCGGACATCCTCCACTGTCCAGTGTATGAACCTTCGTCAAGATATATCGCACAAGTGGTGAGTTGTTCACCGACAGAGAGTCCTCTTTCGAAAGATCGCATCATGATTTTTTCTGATGCCATAAAGACTATGAGAAAGTCACGCCATATCGCAATATTACAATAAAATAACAATAAAATTTCAATTATTTTTATATATAATATGCATAATACAATGATTTTTTTTCCAATTATTTTTATATATAATATACATAGTATTATAAATATTTTTCAATAAATTTTACATATAATATGCATAATATTCTAAATATTTTCCAATTTATTTTTAGATATAATCTGCATAATACAATATTTTTTTTCAATTTATTCTGAATTTTTTTTGAATTATTTGAAGTTCCTGCGGATTGTGAGCATCGTGGCGCAATTGCTGACCGTCGGGTTTATTCTCTTCGGGATGGGGTGCCAGCGCCGGCGCACCGAGCTGCTCCGCGCCGGGCAGGCACAGGGTTCTCATATACATATACATATCCTCGTCCATTTGTATAAATGTGTATGTACTACATACGGTGACATATAGATAAATTATATGTATAGTACGAATATATTTCGCTCATCAAGATACAGCCGAACTTCAAACAATGACACACGATGTTTTTTTTTTTTTAATGAAAACTGAATTGTGTAACATCGCCATGCGCACCCGCAGGCGTACCCTTCGACTCTATTGCTCGTATAATGCAAAATATATTTTGCACCGCCTTGTTCTCTATCTATACAAATAAATAATTTGCCTGACTCCAGATAATAGCATAATTATTGTTTGGGTTCGAATGCATTTTTACATTCCAACACCGCCCTGCCCGCCAAGTGCATGACTGAAAGGGTTATATTTCAGTAACTTGCGAATTGCACCCTTTTCCACACTGAGGAACTCTGCCACTGTAGACAACTCTATTTCGTCAATAGTTAGGGCACTTACGATCGCGGTTGCATACACGATGGCAAGGGCAACCTGTTCCTGAGCAGTTGACGACTTGTAAAATTTGAGTGTGATGAGAACGGCTTTGGCGGCGTTGATAGTACATTTCAACTTCGTGCAGAACATGAACACCGTGTCCATCAGAAACAACGGGTCAATTTCGGTGTTGTCCAATTCCAATCTCTTGAAGACAGCGGTCACGTCGTTTTGTGTAATGTCAGGTGCGTCTTCGGTGCATCCTATCAAATGCCAAATGGTTCGAGGCTGCTGGTGAAAATTTGCAGCGTCGAAAATGCAAGCAATCACGGCACGCGACAAATAATCGATCTTTTCGGTGTCAGACAACGAGTACTTGTGGGATATGCCGATATTTTTGAAATTTAAAGACGCGCGAGCGCGCACGAACGGGGGCAATTCTACCAGAAGGCATATTTTCTCGATCCGAATATCCGTCTGCGCTTCCTGTTCCTGCTTTTTCTGTTTCTTGACACCAGTACCATGTTCTTCTGCATGCATTCTCGCTGCTGCATTACGCAATATTATCCCCGACCTGTCCTGATGCACGGTCACGTTCGGAAAATGTGGGAATGTATCCAGGTGCATGTTCGAAGCATCATTTACCCATGGGCTATGTGAAAGGCGCTGCAGGCAAATTTCTTGGCGCTGCACATCGCTGATTGCATCTTCGCACTCCACCGGCATACGGGAAGCAGCCACAACTCCACATTGCATGCAAACCATGCAGTGGTCCGTGCAATCATCGCTTATTACAATTTCACCACTGCATTCATGTGTTGCACAGCGCGGGAGCAGTGCCACGAATATGCGGCATGCCGCACCCATCATTATCATTATCTGCGTTTTCTTATCCACCACTTGTATGAGCAGGTTGCTCTCACTCGCCACCGCGCAAATCTCATGCACTTTGTTCTTTGTGCCATGAGCATCCGGAGCAAGTTGAATGGCAAGGATACGATCCCCTACGCGCAGACCGAGCTTTTCCGCCTGCCCGGCGGGAACAATTCCTGTGATTATAAGTGGATGGGTGAACTCGCCTGTCTTGGCATGAGCTGTAGTGCGATCAGCCCGCATTCCATAATTTCCACCCTCAAGTGGCATCCACTGCCTGTGTTCTGTCTGTTTGTGCTTGATTACGAAGCTTGCGGCATCTCGAAAGGACATTGCCTCGTGTGTTCGCGTGAAAACTGATAATTTCCTTGCGATTTTATTTTTCAGCAGCGGGTTTTTTGGATTTTTTCCAGTATTTTTTTTTAAAAAAAAAATCAGTAACGGCTTTTTTAAAAAAAATCGGCTAAAAATAGATTACCTACAAGACAACACAATGTTCACCTTCGAGGGCGTAGTTCTCTGAACAACACCGACCTTGACTCGTTTCCCTTCCTTTTTGGACGACATATGTGATAGCTTAAATATGAACTGGTACCGTTTGTGGAGGCAGGTATCCAGGATAAATAACAATTGTCCGTGTCGGTGTCACGGTGTGTGTTATCATCCTGGATGGATGAATGGTCTAGCGGTTGGGGCCGCCAAAAGGATCGACGAGGCGCGAGTTCGAATCCGAGTGCACTACTTCGCAAACAACGCAGCCCACGACCCATGTGCCCCAGCCACACGAACTAGCCAGCACACATTCCGAGCCTGTTTTTATGGGTCGTGTCTGCTGTTTTTTGTTACATTTCAGCAACACCAGCCCTGCTCACGCAAGTCTGCGCGCCTGTCACGAAATGCGCAAACGCAAATATGGCCATCTCAAGCAGCAAAAATGCGTGGAAGACGTGATGGTGGAGCATATCGACAATTTTTACCGGAGCATTTCCGGGCGTGAGACTTCGTGTGGAGATACTGCTACCTGTCCGGAGGCTCAGATTCATAACCTCGTGGGCACGGCCAAAATAATCGGGGGGGCAGGGGCATTGGACCTGTTTGTGATTTCGAAAATCCTACCGAACAGCATCTATGACAAGCAGAAATTCGCAGCCATTACCATACGAATAAGCGAGCCGCAGTGCACGGTCCTCCTGTTCACCAGCGGCAAGATGGTGCTGACAGGGTGCCGCACGTTCCTGGAATGCATTTCCGCGTCTCACGAAGTCGTGCGACTGCTGCAGAAGGGAGTTCTCGGGAGCATGTTCATTCTCAAGGAGTGCATGATCCAGAACATTGTTGGGAACGTGGACCTGAAGCTGGCCAGCAACCAGACAATGGACCTCGACCGACTGCACTGCACACACTCGGTGTACTGCACGTACCAGAAGAACATGTTTCCCGGTCTGATCTACAGACCGAACGCATCGCCCGTGGTGCTGCTGATCTTCGTGAGTGGGAAGATTGTCATCACAGGGGGCAAGAGCTGCCACGATGTGACCGAGGGTTGGCGCTATCTCTGGCCCTTTGTGCAGCAGTTTATCAAGACAATCGACTGATTGCAGCCCGGCGCACGTGAATCCGAGCTGCAGTTATATTCAGATGAATGTCGAACCCTATTTCCGATACACAAGCAAAAAATAAATGGTCTTGATATATCACGTCGACGTCCATGCCCTGCCTGGCTTGCACCAGGACAAGATCATGCAGCTCGTCAATACATGCTACAAAGAGCAGATTGAGGACCTGGACTTCTCCTATGGTGTCGTGTACCAGGACAAGGGGGCTGTGCTTGGAGTCGCGCTGGTCAACGAGTCGCTGGAGGATCACCACATTTGTCATCTCTGCGTGAGAAAGGATAATCGCACGGTTGGCATTGCCACCGAAATCTTGGATCTGATCAAGGAGCGCGTCCAAGCCATGCCGCTCAAGATCGGGATTGCGAGCGACTGGACCGCGACGGAGACAAAGTTCTTCGAGCGCAGGGGCTTCCATCAGATGGGCGCCTACATGACTTACCAAGACGTGGCTTCGTGACACACGATCATATTTGAGAGCACTGGCACAGTCTCAATGCAACGGCGCGTCGTGTGCTTCATAGTCTGTCCGATACTCGCGGTGCTCGTCCTCACTGTTCTCATCTCCCTGAGGTACCGGAACATATTACCGCACAACTTCGACAGCAGCGCCTGGCTGGAGTTTTCTGAGCACGTCTCGGCGAGTCTGCATGCAGACACGACCGCGGTGCGTGTGTGTCTGCTGCTGCTCGTGCACATGCTGCACATGTACTTGTGCCTGCCGATGCTGCACCTCACGAAAATCATGTACGGCTACTGGCTGGGCATAGTGCGAGGCAGCGTCTTGTGCTGTCTGTGGGAGCTGCTCCTCATGTGGGTGTACGTTGCGGCCGTGCGTCGGGAGCCGCAGCAAGAACTTTGCTCGTACACGCAGAAGGCTCGCCAGGAAGGCACCCTGACGCGCGACCTGCTCCTGGTGTCGCTGTCCTCGTTCCCCCTGCAGGTCACGGCGTCCCTGGTGCAGTTCGGGGACGCCACCACCAGGGAGTACATGCTCGCGAGCCTCGTCGTCACGACCGTCACGAGCATCAAGAACGTCGTGTGCGGCGCCGTGCTGGCACAGGCGCCGAGCACCAGGAACATGCTCGCCGTCTCGGCCGTCGTGGCGTTTTCGTCGGTGATGCCGACGCTGTGCACCCTGTACGTGTCGTCCAAGACGCTCTATCTCGTTCTGCGCCAGGTCCCGGCAGAGCACACGACTGCCGAGGTGCAGGCGCTCAGTGCGGATGCCGAGGAGGTGGACCCAGCGCCCAGCGCCCCGGAGCTGGACGCGGACGAGACGCAGAAGCTGTACCCGGTGTAGGTGTTTGGGTTTCCGGCCGAGGACATCACGATGTATGCAAGGGGTCTCATTGCGCGGCCAGAAACAAACACAGACAGAGAAAAAAGCTGCATGACGCGCAATAACAAAAGGGTCCTCAGTACAGGGGCTGTGACGCATAGGTTGCAAGAGGACTGGTATAAAGGACATTTAATTTCACGTGAAATACCATAGGAGCGTCATGTCGCTCAAATCAGTCACGAAAAAACCCATACGCGCACAGCTTCAGCTCCGCATCAATATGCGTTACTTGGAATTTAACATGTATAAGACGATATGTGTGGAAACACCCAAATGTGAAGAGCCGGAAGGTGTATTCAGTCGCGGAGAGACCGTTTATAATTCGTATGAGGACCCAGTCGCCTTGAAAAATATGGAAGAAAATTTTAGTCTGCAGGAGATTTTTCTCGCCAAGATGCTCGAGGACCCCGGCGAAGAGCAGCGCCTCCATGCTGACAACAAGTATGCGCTCATAGTATTGCGCTCCTTGCAGGCCAAGGAGCTGTCCGCCTCGGAGTATTACCAGTTGCTCCAGCAACGTCTGAAAGCACGCGAAAAAGAGGTGTCCATGTTGACGCGGCATAAGAAGGAGGCGGAGGCACTCGCCGTGGAATGTCACGCCAAGTCTCTGGCATGCCGTATTGCCGAAGAAGACATGCTGTCCATGTCGACGGCGCATGAGGAGCAGGCGGGGGCACTCGTCGATAGGTGTCACAGCAAGGCTCTGCTTCATTTTCATGCAATTGAAATGATGGAGTCCATCTTGGCGGTGCATGAGTTGGAGGCGAAAGCATTCGCCGTGGACTTTCAAGATATGTCTCTGGTATTGTCGGAAGCAGCAGAAAAAATGGAGTCCATGTTGCAGGTATACAAAGAGAAGCTCGAGGAGCAGGCCGCGTTTCGAAGGAATTAAGCGCACTGCAGGGTGGTGCATTTGGGTAGTAGAGGTTGCAGCTGATGCGAATGCACATTTCGAGCTGAGTATAATAAAATCTGAAAACAATTCGTGTTGTCCAAAGCGGTATGCGGCTTTGAATTCATAAATGAATGGTATAAAGGACCGAACTGACAACAAAAAATATTGTGGTTTGATGCCTGAGAAACAGTACATGAGGGATTTCGGGTCACTGAAGGCGATGGCGATGCATATGCGGTTCACGGCTATGAAGAGAATCCATGACAAAAATACACGGAGAATTTCCAATAATGTGCTGGTGTATTATCGAGACGAATTCCACGAGGCCCGGAAAAAAGTAGAGACAGCCAAGAAAGTGTCAGAGCAAGCCGTGCGCGTCAAGTCAGATACCAAGGCATGTTATGTGGTCAAGCAACACGATTGCAGTTTCAGCGACTTCAAGACATACAGAAAACATTATTTTGAGGCCAAGCGCAAGTCATCTAGTGCCAAGAAAGCGTTAGAGAAAGCCGAGGATGTGATGGCAGCTAAAATGAATGATTACTGGGCCGCCAAACACACAGACCCCTGGGTTGTGCTTCGGCATTATCAAACACAAAGTGGCAAATCTCTGAACAAACCAGGAGAATCTCGCGAGTCTAAGAAAAGGTAAGGAGAGTTGTACTATTAAAGATAATGCCTGTCTCGTGCAACAAGTGCGGCGCGTCATGTCGGTTTTCCAACGCTTCCTGGTCGAGCTCAACAAAAACACGTCTGCGCACATGGAGGAAGTAATTTCTTGCATGCAGCAAGCCCTCTGTGAGAAGAGGCGTCAGGAGGAACAGACGCGCATTTTTGTTGAAAAGCAACTCGAGGCAAATGAAGCAGAAGCCACTAGTGTCCTGCTGCATGTCACCACTGACTATAATGAAAAATGCGTGCTACTAGAGGCAGCATCGAAAAACGTGATGATAGCCGAGCAGATCATGCATTGCCAGGAGGAGCTTCACGAGAAAGCAAAAGAGGAACTCGCCGCGTTTCGCCGCTAGGGGCGCACCAGAGGGTGCGTGCGCTTGGTCAGTACATATTGTGCCGGATGCCAGTGTTTATTTCCAACTGCGTATAATAAAACATGTCAACAACACCCTTCCTCGTGATCCAAGACTTTGTTTGCAACGA
>Ga0209491_10009496_pt1 | contig 11919 bp, 8 predicted proteins | sample BON02_FD_187213 | JGI IMG/M metagenome (GOLD analysis project Ga0209491, IMG submission 187213) | Freshwater microbial communities from Lake Bonney liftoff mats and glacier meltwater in Antarctica - BON-02 (SPAdes) (version 2) | ecosystem: Environmental > Aquatic > Freshwater > Ice > Glacier... | reverse complement strand
TCGCTTTCACAGACCAGTTCCAGCTCGTGACGAACCACGTTGAGAACGCCGCCCTTCTTGAGGCCTGGGCTGTCTTCCTGATTTACGAAAACCACCGGAATATCGACTTCGATCTTCGAATCCTTGGACAGGCGGAAGAAATCGACGTGCAATGGCTGGTCGTTCACGGGATGAAAGGCAACATCCTTTGGCAGGGTGCGTACGCTCTTGCCGCCGACATCGATCATCACGATCGAGTTCATGAAGTGGCCGGTACCAAGCTGACGGTTCAGCTCCTTGGCTTCGACATGGATCGGGGTGGGTTCTTCGCCGCCGCCATAAATGACAGCAGGAACTCGGCCTTCGCGACGCAGTGCACGGGAGGCTCCCTTGCCAGCCCGTTCGCGCGTCTCAGCCGGCAGGGTAAGAGCTTCGCTCATAAATATTGCCTTTCGAAATGCATTTAATGTTCTTCCGTCTGCCAAGCCTCCAGGGATGACCTTGGCCGGAAGCGCGCGCCTTTACGGGGAAAGTGGCGCGAAGACAAGTGGGAATGGGTTTGCGCGGGGCTGAGTTGGAAACCCCGCCGCAGAAGCGATTGAGTACATTTTTTCTCCGCACAACAATTAGAAAAGCGGACATTCCGCTAACGACCCAGTTGCGGACGTTATCCGAAACCGTATCTGTTGCTCGAATTCTGGCCGCTCCGAAAGCTCACATAGTTGACTCTACTTACCAGTTAACGTTAGCTCAAAAGATTAGGCTATCTACGTAAGTCTTCGGCTAACAATTTTTTGATTTCAAAATACTGTTTTTGGGAGATGGATTTGCCAATTAGAAAGCTACTTATCTTTATCTCGATCGCCATGCTTGCTGTGCCATGGACCGCCTCTGCTGCAAGCGTTACGCACGAGGAAGCCTCCTTTGGCGGTATAATAACTGTTACAGGGACAATAAATGGCAGCGATTTAGCCTCGTTTCGTGATGCCGCTCGTCAGTACCCAAATGCGCTTGTCATTCTGGATAGTAGTGGCGGACTACTTATGCCAGCTTTGGAGATCGGCAAGATCATAAGCGCCGCCGGTTTCCTAACCGCTGTTCCAGAAGGTGCTTCTTGCGCGTCATCTTGTGCCCTCATTTGGCTTGCGGGTAATCGTCGCTTTCTAGACAGACGAGGCCGTGTTGGCTTCCATGCAAGCTACTTGAATCATAGTGGCAGAGTTGAAGAATCTGGCGTCGCAAACGCTCTGATTGGAGGCTATCTTGCACGGCTAGGTTTCTCAGAAAAAGCGATTATTTTCGCAACATCAGCTCCTCCCGATCAAATTGTCTGGTTGTCTGAAGCAAACAATACGCACGCAGACATCGAATTTGATTCATTGGATTCTCCGAGCCAAGCCAGCAATCGAGCTGGCATCACATCGCCCCAAAACTTGAACGATGGGGTTGCGCAGGACCGCCTCAATCCCTGGAACGTGAACATTCTCCCGTTGCACCTTCCAGCTTCCTTGTCTTCAGGCGGAAGTCGGTGGGTCCAATACCGGCCTGGTTTATTTTACGACGCAAACTCAATCGAGTTTGTCCGTGACATAAACATGCAATACGCAGGCCGGAAATTCTGGAGTTTATTGGTAGCCCCTCTTGATCTGCCAGACAATTTTCCAAAAGGCTTATCTTATTCACTCGTCCAATATTTTGTTTATTGTCCAGATCGAAGTGTCGCTACTCAGAAATGGATTGATCATTTTAGTGATGGAAGAAGGAAACGGAAGGAAAAATACGAGACTGGCGGTAGAAGCGCACCTGCAGAACCCGGTTCGACACGCCAAGTCCTAGTCAATAACGTTTGTGCATTCGAACGATAAAAGTCGCAACCGCATAGGATTTTTAACTTTAGTTGCTGCACTTTCTCCAAAAGCGCCAACCAAATTGCATCGCTATTTCAACTCTAAGCCGACGGCCGTCTGCTTTCCACCCAACTTCGGACGTTTCCGCCGATAAGGGCGCATTCTAAAAGCGGACTAGCAGTTTTCATCCAATTGCGGCCTATAAGGCCAATTCCACAAGCCGGTTCACTATTGAACCCGCGTCACCGTATAACCCCGCTGCTGCATCAAATTCGGCAAACCTTCGGGGCCCGCCATATGGGCGGCACCAACGGCGATAAGCGCGGGCGGGACTTTGGGGAACAGGGCTGTCAGTTGCTTCGCCCAATCCTCGTTTCGCTTCACCAGCAGAGCGGCGCGTAATTCGGGATCGGACAGCAACCCTTCGGTGTTTTCCTGCGCCAATCGTTCCATATCGCCGCTGCGCCATGTGCGCATTAGCTCGGCGCTTTTCTCGGCGCTGGCTGTGCCTTCCAGCACCACCGCAGTCAGCAAATCGCGCTGGTCATTTTCGGGCAGGCGGTCAAAAATGCCCAACTGGCGTTCTGCCCCCTCCAGTTCGCGGATTGGTCTGCCTTGAAACCGGCGAAGCAATGCACGGTCAACGCCGTTTTCCGGATTACTGCCCCGAATACTCTGCGCCAACATCAGCGCTGCGGCCCAACTTTCGGTCGCGCTGAAATCACCTTCTGAAAAAGAACCCGCCTTCATCATCTCGCGCAAGGCAGCCTGTTCGCTGGCAGGCAATCTGCTGGACAATGGAGGCATGTCATCAGTGCGGGCGAGCCGGGCAAAAATATGCGAAATCGCTGCCTTATTTTCCAGATCGGCGATTTCCACGATCAGTAAATCAGCATCGTCGATTGTGTCAGACAGCAGCTCGGTTTCCCAAGTGGTGCCATCCGGCAGCGAATGAATTGTCCCGAACAGCCACCCCTCCACCGTGCCATCGGCTGAGGCCACTTGCCATAAAGCGGGCAGGGGAGGGGACTGCTCCGCCCCCTCCTGCGCCGGATTCTGGCCGCATCCTGCCAAGCCAAGGGCGCAGGACAGCGCCATAAATGCGGAGAAAAGTGACCGGATCATTATTGTACGCGGTGGGTCTTTATCCCGCGCAATTCCAGTGCATCCTGTACGCTCTTGTCACCCGCCAGATGGCCTGCGCCAACCGCGACGAACACCGTGCCCGGCGCATCCAGACGCGTGTCGATCCATTCGGCCCACGTGGTATTGCGTTGATACAGCAGCCGGTCGGCCAGTACCTGATCGGTCAGCCCTTCGTTCATCAGAGCCGCCAGCCCTTCGGCATCGCCTTCCAGCCATTCCGCCACCATCTTGTCCAGCATCGGCTTGATCGTTTCGACACCTTCGGCCGCCTGAACCAAAAATTCGATCTGGCTCTCCAGCGGAAGCTCGTCAAACAACGTCATCTGAAATTCGAGCGTTTCCAGCTGTCCGCGCTCCTTAGCCTCGCCAGTTTTGGAGGCCAGCACGGCCTCCACGCCAGCTTCGGGCGAGTAACCTTCTTTCATGATCGGCAGCATGGCCAGCATCATACTGGCGTACCACGGCTCGAACCGGTCGAAAGTGGCCACCGGTATCCCCAGCTTGGTCATCGCTGTTTCGTATGACGCTTTCTGTTCATCGTTGAGCATCCCGCGCAAATTCTCGGCTGCGGGCAGGATCCCGGTGTTCATGATGATGGATTGCATTTTCACCGGCGTTTCCGGAGTAGTCATGACCTCGGTAACCAGAATGTCGGACGATGCCATCGCATCGGCAACATTGCCTTTGTACCAATCGACATCCTTGGGCAGCGCATGAACGGTGCCGAACAGATAGATGGTGGTGTCCTCGTCATAGACTTTCCACAGCGCCGGACCGCCAAGCCCGGCCTCCTCAGCAGGCACCGCCGCGCTGGCGGCGGGAGCAGTTTCTTGCTCATGCGCCCATGCTGGAGCGGTAAGGAAGATGGCGGTGCCTGCCAGGAACCCGGCGACGTGTTTGGAGAGAGTTTTCATAATGCCTTCTTTCAAGAAATTCATGTCAGAATGCTGAACTGCGACGGTGAATTCAAGCGTTTCCACAATTCATTCTTCCAATCGGCAAATCCAGCCATTTGGATGCGGACTATGATGCGACGCGGCATTGACCCGAAAACAGCCATCCGCCAAAGCCCGCCTTGATGAAAAGAGACCCTTCAAAGAGCTTTCAGGATATGATCCTCGCTCTCCACGATTTCTGGAGCGAAAACGGCTGCCTGATCCTGCAACCCTATGACATGCGAATGGGGGCGGGAACGTTTCACCCGGCGACCACGCTGCGTGCGCTTGGGCCGGAGCCATGGAACGCTGCTTTCGTGCAGCCATGCCGCCGCCCGACCGATGGCCGCTACGGCGAAAATCCCAACCGGTTGCAGCATTATTACCAATATCAGGTGATCCTGAAGCCAAGCCCGTCCGATTTGCAGGAATTGTATCTCAAGAGCCTCGAAGTGATCGGGATCGACCCGCTGAAACACGATATCCGCTTTGTCGAGGATGATTGGGAATCGCCCACGCTTGGCGCATGGGGGCTGGGCTGGGAGGTCTGGTGTGACGGGATGGAAGTGACCCAGTTCACCTATTTCCAGCAAATGGGCGGCTATGATTGCAAACCCGTCGCGGGCGAATTGACTTACGGGTTGGAACGGCTCGCGATGTATATTCAGGGCGTAGACAATGTGTACGACCTCGCGTTCAACCAGAGCGGCGTGAGTTACGGCGAGGTATTCCTCGAAAATGAAAAGCAGATGAGCACGTGGAATTTCGAAGTCGCTGATACCGACGCGCTGTTTGATCTGTTCAAGAAGGCAGTGGCCGAATGCCAGAACTGCCTGACCGCCAAATTGCCGCTCCCTGCCTATGAACAGGCGATCGAGGCGAGCCACATCTTCAACCTGCTGCAAGCGCGCGGCGTGATCAGCGTACAGGAACGCGCCAGCTATATGGGCCAGGTCCGCGATCTCGCGCGCGGTTCGTGTGAGGCTTATATGGCGAAGAATGCCGATGCCTGGGCCGAGAAATATCCGGAGTGGTCGGCATGATTATCTTGTCCACCCTTCCGTTCGTGTCGAGCGAAGTCGAGACACAACGCCCACGGCCTCTCGACTTCGCTCGAGGCGAACGGGATTTGAGGGTAGGGGCATGACTGATTTCCTCCTAGAGCTACGCTGCGAAGAAATCCCAGCCCGGATGCAAAAGGGTGCCCGCGCCGATCTGGAAAAGCTGTTCCGCGCCGAAATGGCCTCCGCCGGTGTTACAGCAAGCGACATCACCGTCTGGTCCACCCCGCGCCGCCTTGCGCTGATCGCGCGCGGCCTGCCGACACAGACCGAAGCCGTCAGCGAAGAAGCGAAGGGCCCGCCGGAAGGCGCTCCTGATCAGGCGATTGACGGATTCTGCCGCAAGAATGGCATTACCCGCGATCAGCTTGAGCTGCGCGATGTAAAAGGCCGCATGACCTATTTCGCGGTGATTGAACAACCGGGCCGCGCTGTCGCCGATGTATTGGCCGAAGCGATCCCGGCGATCATTCGCGCCTTCCCATGGCCCAAATCCATGCGCTGGGGCGCTGCCTCGATCAGTACAGAGAGCCTCAAATGGGTCCGTCCGCTGTCAGGCATCGTGGCGATCTTCGGTGATGCGCTGGTGGAATGCGAAGTTGACGGCTTGACGTCGGGCACGGTCACTATGGGGCACCGGTTCCACCATTCCGGCGAAATCACCCTTAGCGGGGCGGATGATTATGCGCCGAAATTGCGCGCCGCCCATGTGATCGTCGATCATGCCGAACGCGAAGACATCGTCCGCACCGGTGCGGCCAAGGCTGCTGCCAATGCCGGGCTGCAATTGGTGGAAGATGAAGGTCTGGTGGTGGAAAACGCCGGCCTGACCGAATGGCCTGTACCGCTGCTGGGCCGGTTCGAGGATGATTTCCTCGAAGTACCGCCGGAAACCATCCAGCTGACCGCTCGGGTGAACCAGAAGTATTTTGTGTGCGAGCAGGATGGCAAACTCGCCAATGCCTTCATCTGCACCGCCAATATCGAGGCCGCTGATGGCGGCGCGGCGATTGTCGACGGCAACCGCAAAGTCCTCGCCGCGCGCCTGTCCGATGCGCGGTTCTTCTGGGATGTGGACCGCAAGAAAACGCTCGAGGAACACGCCAAGGGTCTGGAACGGATTACCTTCCATGAGAAACTGGGCACCGTGGCCGACAAGGTCGAACGGGTCGCGAAACTGGCGCGGTGGCTGGTGGAGGAGGGGATTGTCCGCCCTGCCACAAGTCCAACATCCGTTCGTGTCGAGCGAAGTCGAGACACCTCGCCGGAAGGCCTCTCGACTTCGCTCGAGGCGAACGGGGTGGGGATATCAGAACTCGCCAACCAGGCCGAACTGGCCGCGCGCCTGTGCAAGGCCGACCTCGTCACCGAAATGGTCGGCGAATTCCCCGAATTACAGGGCCTTATGGGCGGCTATTACGCCCGCGCCGAGGGACTACCCGACGCCGTGGCCGACGCCATCCGAGATCACTACAAGCCGGTCGGGCAGGGCGATGAAGTGCCAACTGAGCCAGTGACGGTGGCGGTGAGTTTGGCGGATAAGCTGGATAGCCTCTGCCAGTTTTTCCTTATTGAGGAGGCTCCGACTGGGTCAAAAGATCCGTTCGCGCTGCGTAGAGCATCGCTAGGAGTTTTCTCCTTAGTCCTTCGAAACGATCTTCGTTTCAGGATGCAAGATATGCTGACAACAGCAGTAGAAGACGATCTTGAAAAATTCGAGAAGCTTTATTTTGGCGACACGGAAAAGGGGCTTGCTGCCTTCTTCGCCGACCGCCTCAAAGTCCAACAACGCGAAGCTGGCGTCCGTCACGACCTGATCGACGCCGTGTTTGCGCTTGGCGGAGAGGACGATCTCGTCCGCTTGCTCGCCCGCGTTCATGCGCTGCAATCCTTCATGGCCAGCGAGGACGGCACCAATCTCCTCGCGGGTTACAAACGTGCGGCCAATATCCTCAAGAAGGAAGGCGTCGTCCCAGCGAAAGCTGGGACCGTTACCGGCCAAGGCGCGACATCGGCAGCGATCCCAGCTTCCGCTGGGATGACGGATGATGATGGAATTGTCCAAACCGGCGATGAAGACCCGATGGAAAATGTCGACCACCCCGATTTGCGCGCAGTCTATGCCGCTGCGCTGGTGGACAAACAGCTTTCCTACACTCCGGAACCCGCAGAAAAGGTGCTAATCGATGCGCTTGGCGCTGCCCAGCCCAAGGCCGCCGCTGCCATCGAAGCAGAGGATTTCGCCGCCGCAATGGCTGCGCTCGCCAGCTTGCGCACGCCGATCGATGCGTTTTTCGAGGAAGTTACCGTTAATGCTGACGAAGAAAACAAACGCACAGCGCGACTCGACTTGCTTGCGCAGTTCCGTGCTGCAGTGCACAACGTGGCAGATTTCTCGAAGATCGAGGGGTGACACTTGGGGGGTTTTTGTCCTGAGTGACGCCTTGGCCAATTAATCGGCCAATTACATTAGCTTAACCGGGCGACGCGGCGGGCGACATAGTGTCACCCTGTGTCACCCAAACGCAGGATTTGTAATGGTTCAGACGGTCTATACGTTCGGCGGCGCGGATGCCTCCACCGATCCCCGCGCGAAGGACAAAACCATCACTGGCGGCAAGGGGTCGAACCTTGCCGAAATGGCCGAGATTGGCCTGCCGGTTCCCCCCGGTTTTACGATCACCACCGAAGAATGCGTCAAATATCTCGCTGGCGGTGCGGATTTCACCGCTGAATTGCGTGCAGATGTTGCCAAGGCGCTCGAACATATCGAAGCAACGGTTGGTAAGTCATTCGGAAATAAGGAAGACCCGCTGTTGGTGTCCGTCCGTTCCGGTGCCCGGGTTTCCATGCCCGGGATGATGGACACAGTGCTGAACCTTGGTTTGAATGATGAAACCGTCGCAGGCCTTGCAGAAACTTCGGGCGATGAACGGTTTGCGTGGGATTCCTACCGCCGATTCATCCAGATGTATTCCGATGTGGTGCTGGGTGTGGATCACGGCCTGTTCGAAGAAGCCTTGGAAATTACCAAGGAAGACAACGGTTTCTACGCCGATACTGAATTGGAAGCTGAGGATTGGAAGACCCTCGTCGCCGAGTATAAAGCGATTGTTGAACAGGAGCAGGGCAAGCCGTTTCCGCTCGATGTTCACGAACAGCTTTGGGGGGCAATATCGGCCGTGTTTGACAGCTGGGATGCGGACCGGGCGAAAGTCTACCGCCGCCTGAACGACATTCCGTCAGACTGGGGCACCGCGGTCAATGTGCAGGCGATGGTGTTCGGCAATATGGGCGATACCAGCGCCACCGGCGTGGCCTTCACCCGCGATCCGGCAACCGGCGAACGGGCCTATTACGGCGAATATCTGATCAATGCGCAGGGCGAAGATGTGGTCGCGGGCATTCGCACGCCGCAATATCTGACCAAGGCCGCGCGCGAAACCGCCGGTGCCAAGGCGCTGAGCATGGAAGAAGCAATGCCAGATGCTTACGGCGAACTGGCCAAGGTGTTTGACCTGCTGGAACTGCATTACCGCGACATGCAGGACATCGAATTCACCGTGCAGGAAGGCAAGCTGTGGATGCTGCAAACCCGCAGCGGCAAGCGGACTGCCAAGGCGGCGCTGAAAATGGCGGTCGAGATGGTCGGCGAGGGCCTGATTGACGAGCGCGAAGCCGTGCTGCGGATTGATCCGATGGCGCTCGATCAATTGCTCCACCCGACGCTTGATCCTGATGCACCGCGCAATATCCTCACCACCGGACTGCCAGCATCACCCGGCGCGGCCAGCGGCAAGATCGTGCTGGATGCCGATACGGCGGAACAATACGCTGCGCGGGGCGAAAAGGTCATTCTGGTGCGGCTGGAAACCAGCCCTGAAGATATTCACGGCATGCATGCGGCCCAAGGCATCCTGACCGCACGCGGCGGCATGACCAGCCACGCAGCCGTGGTGGCGCGCGGAATGGGCCGCCCATGCGTGTCCGGTGCATCGCAAGTTTCAATCGATATAGCCGCGCGGACGCTGAAAATTGGCGCGCATGACCTGTCTGAAGGCGACACAATCACGCTGGACGGCGCCAAGGGTCAGGTAATGCTGGGGCTGGTCCCCACTGTCGAGCCTGAGTTGGTTGGCGATTTCGGCACTTTGATGGTGTGGGCCGATAAACACCGGCGAATGCGCGTGCGGACCAATGCGGAAACGCCGGATGATTGCCGGATGGCGCGGCAATTCGGCGCGGAGGGCATTGGCCTGTGCCGGACGGAACATATGTTCTTCGATGCAGGGCGGATCAGCGCAGTACGGCAAATGATCCTGGCGGAAGACGAGAAGGGGCGGCGCAAGGCCTTGGCCAAATTACTGCCCGAACAGCGCGATGATTTTCGCCAGATCTTCGAAGTGATGGTTGGCCTGCCGTGCACTATTCGCTTGCTCGACCCGCCGCTGCATGAATTCCTGCCGACGGCTGATGCAGATTTTGCCGATTTGGCCGATATCACTGGGTTGGGTGTTGATCACCTGCAACGCCGCGCAGCAGAATTGCACGAATTCAACCCGATGTTGGGCCATCGCGGTTGCCGGCTCGGCATCACCTATCCCGAGATCTACGAAATGCAGGCGCGGGCAATTTTCGAGGCTGCTTGCGAAGTTGCCGAGGCATCGGGTGAGGCGCCGGTGCCGGAAATCATGGTGCCGCTGGTGGCAACGCGCCGTGAATTGGCCATTTTGAAGGAACTGATCGACCGGGTCGCGCTTGAGGTATTTGCCGACAAGGGATGCACGGTCGAATATCTCGTCGGGACGATGATCGAATTGCCCCGCGCTGCACTGATGGCGGGTGAAATCGCGCATGAAGCACTGTTCTTCTCGTTTGGAACCAATGATTTGACCCAGACAACTCTGGGCGTTTCTCGGGACGATTCGGCGCGGTTCCTGGCCCCTTATGTGGATCAGGGTATCTTCGCGCGCGATCCATTTGTCAGCCTCGATATCGAAGGCGTGGGCCAATTGGTGCGGATGGCGGCGGAGCGTGGACGGGAAACGCGCAGCCAGATCAAGCTGGGTATCTGCGGCGAACATGGCGGCGATCCGGCGAGTATCGAGTTCTGCGAGGAGGTCGGCCTGGATTACGTCAGCGCATCGCCATACCGGGTGCCGATTGCCCGGCTTGCAGCAGCGCAAGCTTCGTTACGCTAGGTTTTCCAGCCAGTTAGAGTAAGTATCTCGAATGTTTCGGTGACGCGGCCTTGATCGTCGGCTTGATCCATAAAAGTCTGCCGTGCGGTCTTCAGCGCGGATTTTGACAGCGGCGGGGTGCGGGAAGCCAACACTGAAGTAAGCGCCTGAGCGCGCAGGTCGGCAATCAGCTGGTCGAAACTACGATAACTGACTCGAAGTGGCCGGGAATCAACTACTTGGCGGGCAAAGCCGCTACGTTGCAACAATTCAGCTCCGGAACGGCTGTCGACCATCGGATGCATTCTCGCCGCCGGTCTGTCACCGTCAGCGGCAAACATTGCCTGCCGTAAAATGGGCAAGCTGCCGGCGCCAACGAAGCTGGCGATCATCAGCCCGCCGGGAGCCAGGGCATTGCGAATATGGATCAACGCGCCGAGAAAATCATTGACCGTATCAAGCGAGGAGAGGCTAACGATCAGATCACAAGGATCGAAGGGCAGGGGGCGTTCCTCGTCCAATGACAAGCAATCCGTGGAAATTATTTCACGGCCCGGTGCAGCAATCGCGGAGGCCAGCGGGCCGGTTTGGTCCCCGATAAGCAGGCAGCGGGTAGGTTCGAGCCGCATGAAACCGAGCCGTTCCTGCACATCTTCGATCATATCATCGAGGATAAATCGAGCGGAACCCGGGGTCTTCGCCAGAAGCTGTGACCGGCGGCGAAGCGCCATGCGGCGGGCGGTATCGAAAATTCGGGGCGGGCTGCTGGGGGGCATGGGCATCCTCTGCCGCGCTTGCCAGCCTAGTGCAAGCACGGCAGAGCGGCGTGATGTCGCTTGGATCGATCATCGCTGGCAATATTACCGGGGCCGCGGCACCGATTATCGATTTGATCTATCCACCGCGTTGCCCGCTGTGCGGCGCAAGCATCGCGGTGCAGCAGGGCCTGTGCGGCACATGCTGGTCGGAATTGCAAATCCCCGGCGAACCGTGCTGCGCTACGTGTCAGCGCCCATTCGGCGGGGGTTCGGTGACCGAGGGCGCACTATGTGCACCCTGCCTGTCCGATCCGCCAAAGCATGACGGGATTGCGGCTGGCACACTATATAACCCTGCATCACGCAAATTGGTGCTGGCGTTCAAACATGGCCGGAGAATTGCTCTGGCCCCGATGCTGGCACGGCTGATGGCTGCGCGGCTACCGAAGATGGAAGGGGAGTGGCTGATTGTCCCCGTTCCGCTTCACCGCTGGAGGTTGTGGCACCGGGGATACAATCAGGCTACTCTGCTGGCGCGGGAGCTAGCAAGAAGGACAGGATCGCAATTATTCCTGGACGGCTTGGTACGTCGCAAAGCCACCCCTTCGCTTGGCGGGCTGGGCAAACGGGCAAGGGCCCGGACCCTGTCGGGCGCAATTGCCGTCCCAGATTCGCAGGCCTCAAAGATCAGGGGCGCAAATGTGCTGCTGGTCGACGATGTACTGACCAGCGGCGCAACCAGCGATGCCTGCGTGAAGGCGCTCAAAAAAGCCGGGGCGAGAAAAGTAGTGATCGCGTGTTTCGCCAGGGTAATGGACGAAGCACTGAATCAATCTGGGGATCAGGCGCCGCAAAACGTAACGCCCGAAACCTTATAGGGTCCCGGGCGCCACGTGACGAAAAATGCTGGATCCGCCTTTCGGTAAAACAATCATCCCCCCAGAAGATTGCTCGGATCCAATCCCTCATCTTTAGGAGGCGCCATCGCAATTGCGGGCGGCTGCTCCTATATT
>Ga0209491_10009495_pt1 | contig 11923 bp, 15 predicted proteins | sample BON02_FD_187213 | JGI IMG/M metagenome (GOLD analysis project Ga0209491, IMG submission 187213) | Freshwater microbial communities from Lake Bonney liftoff mats and glacier meltwater in Antarctica - BON-02 (SPAdes) (version 2) | ecosystem: Environmental > Aquatic > Freshwater > Ice > Glacier... | reverse complement strand
CGTAAATGTCTCACCTTTGCCGCCACTCCCTCCCTTTCCTCCCTCTCCACACACAGTCCAAACGCCCGACAAGGCGCCCGACGCGCACTCCTACCCGCACGCCCTAAGACACCTCGCAAACGAATTGTAGACTTTTCATAAATAATTGTAGGCTTTTAAAATTGAAAAATCGGAAATTGGGGTCCGTGAAGATTGAACAAATCGAAAGAAGTAATGCATGGTTTACTATACTATGGAAAATGGAAGAGAGAGACACACAGGTGGCTATAGGCTGTATGTTATGAAGAGGGGGGAAGGGGGAAGACAGACGTATAGAGAGTATTTGATATTAAAAAAGGCAAAGGAGAGGAAGGAGGAAAGTAGAGAGGAAAACACAAATCGTGGATTGCCAGAGAAATGCAGTAATAGGAGGTAGACAGGGAAGAGAAGAAGTAGAGCGCATAATGGGAAGGCTTGGAGAGAAGAAGGCGGACCTGATTTTGGAAGAGAGAGCGAGCTACGTAGACTGCACCAAATGAGTTCAAAACTACCAAAGTTTCATGTATGCATGTCGAGGGAGACGCATGAAAAGTGACAGGCAGCGGCAATGCTTGTAAAGGAGGGAACAGAGGGGTAAGCAGGTGGCAGAACAGACATGTACGGCAAGTTCCAAGGGGGACTGTGAGTACAACACCGTGCATCTAATTGGGTAAAAGAGGAAGAATTGACGGGCAGAACAGAAAGTATCATTGAAATGCCATATGAAAGGGAGACGAAGGAGTACAATTGGAATGGCAAAAGAGAGGGAGAGAAGACGGATGATAGAATGAAGGGAGAGGAAGGCGTTGCTCACCTTGGAGACAATTCCAGTCCCCTCCATGAATCAGATCAAGCGCCAGGACAACGATTTACCACGAGAGTGGAGAAGAGAAAGAAAAAACAACCGAATTTTATCACTTCATCTATCTTGTTTGCTTGAGAAGAGCTATCGGGCGTTTAAATCGCTGCTTTGACCAAACATGCACCGAATGTGTTGTTGGCGTACTTTGTCTTTAATTACTTTTTGGGGTCCAACTCACTTACTTGCCTCAAAAGCAAAAGCTTGCTTATGTATACTCGTTGTATTTCCATCCATTTGATAAATTTTATCTGCAACACACACACACACACACACCCATCAAGGCATCAAGCCTTGCCTCCGCAAAAACTCCTTGATCCGCGCCTTGTACTCGATCGGATGGCGTGCATAATGACATACGTGGCTGGAAGGCTCCGTGATCTTCCAAGTCTCAATCTCATTATCAGCGGACAAACCCTGAGAAGTGAGGTAGGTCTTGCGCTTGGCCACCACTCTTTCAACGAGCGCCGGGTCGGTGATGGCGTCGTCCTCTGAGAAGATGTAGAGGCTGGGGACGAAGGAATGATCATTTTCAATGTGCTCGATGTACTTCCGCTCGTACCGCCAGCATTGGGCAAGTCCGTAAACTTCAAGCCCAAAGCGGATGGTCATATACATGAGCAAGCGTGCAATCGGCGACTGTGTTGGGGTATTAGAAGAAGATGATTCGGAATGATGTAAGTGAGTGCGTATGTCCAGCCCTTTCACAAATGCCTCCTACTAGAGCTCCTCTCTCCGCTCCGCCAAGCGCACCTTCTTCTTCATTTGTCCCTCCCAAAACTTACCCGCAATCCCGCCCTCACAGCTTTGGCACCCGCCTCGGCATCGGCGGCGACAGGGCAGCTGTCAAAGATGGTCGCAGCGAGCTGCGGGAACTTGTACTTGGGATCACAGCAGAAATGCCGTCCTCCTCCTCTGCGGTAGTGCCCGTTTTGGAGCAACAACATCCGACGGTGGACAAAGCAGCCCCCATTCGAGAAGTAATGCACGACCACCTTGGCATCGGGAAAGAAGAGCGGGATCAGCGTCATCATCTCCTCTGCTGCTCGGACCGCAGCCCATTGCTTCCGACGAAGAAGCCTCCCCGCGGGCACCGTATGCCGCAGGACCACCTCGCAGTTCATGCTCTTGTGGTACAACTCCGCATATTTCTTCAGATGCTTATCTTGACACCCCAACCACCCCAACAAAACCACCACCAGCTTAACCCCCGGTGCCTCCCCTCCTTCCAGCACAGGCGCAACTCTCAAGCCCACGCGTTTGGTGACGCGGAAGCGGCCCACACTGGGCCCGTCCTCGAACGGCACGCCAGCATCCAGTGCTGGTATCGCAGGGGTGGTGGCGAGACGAGAAAGGCTAGCTTCCAAGTCGGCGGATTCTTCGGTCTTCTCAAAGTCATCTGTGGGGGAAGGGGTGGATGGTGTGGGGAAAGAGGGAGGGCTTCGCAAGGGGCGCTATGATTATGTCTAAATCGCAAAATTTGCTTGACCAATCAGCTAATTTGGTGATATTGATGAGAGAAGGAAGGAAGAGTCGGGTTTAGCGATGCATGCCCTTCGATTCAAGGGACGGGACATACATGGACTCGGTCAGCAATAAGGTAGGGGCTGGCTGGACTTTGGGCTGCTGGCACTTACTCATGACATCGTCGATCGTGGGGACCCCTGACGCAAAGAGAGACGATTGCCGGTGCGTCAAATGGCCCACGGAGCTCGGCGTGCGCGTGCTGCTCTCCGCTGCTGCCGCTGCTGCCTGGGAGTCGGTGCTTGTGCCGCTTGAGGCCAGCATGGCGGGAACGAGTTCTCTGAACGAGACGAGCCTGTCGCCGCCGTCCCCGTGGCTCTCGTGGGTCCTAGCTGAAAATGCCGCGGGTTCTTGCGGCTGCTGGCTGGCTTCCAGGTCTGGGGCGTCGGCGGCGTGCCGGTTCGTGATGATGTCCGGCATGCTGTGTGGTGTGTGTGTGTGTGGTGTGTGGTATGGGGATCAGCATTCTTTCCTTACTTGCCTGGGACAAGCGGAGGAGCTAGACAAGTAGCTTGCAGGTATAGGAGTGGTTGTCCTGCCTGTGCCCATGCGTGTGTGTTTGTTGCTGGTGACATGTGATTGAGAAGTGTATGTCCTTTTGTGCTCTTGTTGGCTTGCCTTCTGACCGTTTCATTTCAACTTCGCTGCTTTCTCCAACCTCCCCGCCCCCAACAACAAGCCACAAATGTGGCTTGTCGTGTCGTTTTGAAAGATTTGGAAGAAGAGATCGAGAAAAGTGCCTTCGGTGGTAGCTTATCCTGCAGTCTTTCGCACCACTTTTCTCCTGAGAAATGCGACAGCCCGTGCGCTCGATCGAGCAGAAACCAAAAAAACAACAATTCTCCCAAACGCTTTCATTTGAAAGTTTCGTGGTTTGATTCACTCTTAAATTCCTTATTTCCGACTGATAAGAAAGCTTACAAAATATACACACACGCGGAACCCCCCACCTCCTCACAACAAATGACTCTCTTCATCGTACATACTCATACATTCTTCCACATACTTTCCTTCTCTTGCACACACACACACACACACGTCATTTCATTTCAATTCCTGCTATCTGAACACTACTTAAGCCGGGCCATAGCTCTCCTTCCTCTTCTTGGCGTCGCCCTTGAAACGCAAGTGTGGGCGCTCTCCCACCAACTCGGCCTTCGCTCCCTCCACTATACGCAGCTTCCCGTCCTCCCCCTGTTCCAACCGCCTCCCTGTCTCCACATCCTTCCCCGCCTCCTCATCCGAACTTTTCGAAAAATAAGTCACGAAATCCGCCGAGGAAAACTCAAACGCAGGCAAATAGTTCCAGAAGCTGCTGTCCGACTTTGGAGAAAGGTGCGTCGGCCCGGTCGGCGTCACCTCCACCTCCGCTGCTGGTGTCACCGCCGGCTTCCCCCCCGCCGCTGGCGCCGTCTCCGACGACAAGGGCGCCTTGGCGGCCGCTGCGATCCCCGCAGCCGCCGCTGTCCAGAAGGAGGGGGGCACGGCCGCAATGGCCTCGCAGTACTTCTTGTTGTCTTGCAAGAATTTAATTCCGGAGTAAGGCACCTCGCACATGGGGGCCAAGTCATTCGCCGGCGGGCTATGAGCTGCCTTATCCAAACACCCACAAAATGCCGCCCCGTCCTTCGTCATCTTCTCCACCAACTGCGCCTCCAAGCTATCGGGCTCGTCCGCGGCAATGCGTGCCAAGGAACCCAACAAGCCCAAACACTCCGCATTATCATACCCCGGCTTACTCACACAATTCGCAATCTGCGCAATCCTCGCCTCCGTCAACACCTCCGTGCTCCCCGCCAAATCCCCCCCATTTGCACCCATACAATCCAAAACCTGCACACCCACCAACTCCGCCCGCACCACATCTGCGTCCGAGCAGCCATTCAGCGCCTTACTCAAACTCGACTGGATCTGCGGTTCAAACGCACACGACGCCTCCAAGGCCGTCAAAAAATTCAACGTATCATGTGCAGGGCAGCTGGTCGACACCGCTGCAAACGCCGCCGATTGACTTGCGCCACGGACGCACTGGCAAGCCTGAGGATAATCGGTCAGGGCCCGCATCGCGTACACACCCATGTCACTCCAGCTCCCGCCCTGCAGCTTGGTCGACGCCACAATCACCAAGTACATGCAATCGGAATTACTCATATGCGGGTCATACAAGCAGCTAATCCCCGCCCGAATCGTAGCATCCTCCAACTGCGCGCCCATCCCGGGGCCGCTCGACGTCGTGAAGCCCTCCGCCAGCTGGGTAAAGTTAAAATTGAGGCAGTCAATAAAAGGCAAGTAGGCCAGCTGCAAGTTCAGCAAGTCGTTCACCGCGCACCCCTCCATCTGCGGAGGCAAATGCCAGGGCTGGATGCTGTCGATGTATGGAGCCAAGCGGGCCGAGGCCCGGGTAATTTGCCCGAGGGTGACACCGTCCTTGCACGTGGGGCTGAAGTAGCCCACCTGGTTGTTGATCTGCGCCACGCAATTGAGCACTTGGGGCGGGTTCTGGTACACGTTGCCCACCACCTTGGCCGGCACGGAGCCCGGCTGGCTGGCGGCTTGCTGCAACAAGGACTCGAGGAGCTGGAAGCACTCGTTTTGGTACTGGTCCGACGACTCAGAGCAGCGGTCCAGCCAGGCGTGTTGGTCGGCCGACATGCCCCCCATGAACATAAAAACCTCGCTCAAGGACAGGCTGAAGCAGCCCATCAGGCCCCGGCCCACCCACATGAGCTGCTGCATGTCCGTGGACGAGCAGCCTGGAAAGCTTTGGGCGGACGTGGACGAGGCCAGCAGCAGCGTAGACGCGGCAGCACCCAAGAGGCGGGCGACGCCGACACGACGAGGAAGGAGACCCACCATGTTTGCAGCAGGCACTGTTTTTGTCCTGTGTGGTTTGTGGTGGTGGGGTGGGGAGGGAAGCGGGACATGTGGGAGAGAGTGTCTAGCATGTGCTGGTGAAGTGGAAGGGTGGTCGTCCTTTTTTCATGCAGAGGGAAGAGAGAGACGGGAGCAACGTCGACGCTTTTTGGTAGGCGACTACACGGCAGGGACGCGAGCTTGACAGCTGAGCCCCCAGACATTGCTTGCTCGCTCTCTTTGTTGGCCTTGACTACGCCTGGAAACACCAAAAAAAGTGCGCGATTCTTGACATATGTGTATTTGGCTCGCAGGTCCTTGCGTTTGTGTCCTTGTGTGACTGTCTTGGCCGCCAGGGAAGTGCAGGGGGTGTCCGAGTCCAAGCCCGCGAAATTCGACAATGGGCCGTCAACATCGCCGAAAGCACCACCTGCGTCTTTTGCCCCCTCGTCGTGCGTAGCACACACCCAGGAAGACCGCATGACCGAGCACCGAGGAGAACATGTCCTTGTGCCGTGTATCGTTTTTTCTTTTCTTTCTGTTTCTGCCTGCATGTAGGCATTGTCCATTCCCTTTCCTCCAAACTTGACCTCCCCACCCACCACTCTCCCACCCCACCAGGGCATCACATTCCTTCCATCATGGAGCCGCCCCCGCCCCCGCCATCGCCGTACCATGCCCACCCCTTTGCGCCCCCTTACAAGCGGCGCCCGTCCCTGACCCCGTCCATGCCTCCGCCGCCGCCCCACATGTATGCCAAGCGCCGCAACTTGTTTCTGCAAGCCTTTGACGAGCAAGGTCAGGCCCAAGAGGACGACAGCACCGTGCTCCGCCACGGCGCCGTCGAGGTGAAGAACGACTACAGCCAGAATTTCTTGGAGACTCGCGAGCGGCCCCAGAACTTTATCCGGGACGTGACGGTGGAGGACGGTTTTGCCGAATACCCCAAGCTGGCTAAGCTCCTCGCGGCCAAGGACGAGATGGTGGAGAGCCGCAAGACGCCGCCCATGCACGTCCAGGCCGACCTCAAGACGTTTGATTTGCGGAATTTGGGCACCAAGTTCGATCTGATTTACATTGACCCGCCTTGGGAAGAGTACGCCCGTCGAGCAGCGCCCTTTGTGGTGGGGGAGAAGAAGAGTCCGAGGGGCTCGTCGTCGTCTCCCTCCCCCTCCTCCTCGGCGTCGTCCTCCTCCGGCACGTGTGCCACGCCGTCGCACCTTGATCAAGTGTGGCGGTACGAGGATTTGGAAGCTCTGCCGATTGGCGAGATTGGGGACGTGCCCAGTTTTGTCTTTTTGTGGTGCGGCTCGGGAGGGCGTGTCACGGAGGATGCGGTGCAGGGGCCCTTGCACGTAGAGGACGGTCGGCGCTTGCTCAAGAAGTGGGGCTACCGACGGAGCGAAGAAGTCTGCTGGATCAAAACCAATAAAAAAGGGCCTCAGACCCAACCGGACTTGCCGACGTCTACCACCAGCTTGTTAGTCCGCACCAAGGAACATTGCCTGATGGGCATCAAGGGCTCGGTGCGTCGCAACAGGGACGGCCACATTATTCATTGCAACGTGCACACGGACTTAGTGGTGGCGGAGCAGCCGACCAACCCGCTCTCGACGGCCAAGCCCGGAGAGATGTACAAGATTATGGAACAATTTTGCTTGGGACGGCGGCGCGTGGAACTCTTTGGTTGTCCGCACAACATTCGGCCTGGGTGGGTGACGGTGGGTAAGGACTTGCCAGGCACGAATTACGATGCCACTACCTATTTGGAATGGATGAACGTGCCAGGCATGAATCCTGATGGGACGCCGTGTGCTGGTCATTTGCTAGGTTCCACGCCTTTGATTGAGGAGCTGCGGCCTAAGACGCCGCCTCGGGAGCAACGGGAAAGGGAGGCGCAAATGGGTGGTGGAGGTGGAGGTGGAGGAGGAGGGATGGAGGGAGGCCCGCCGCCTTTCCGACCACGCAGCGGCAGCATCCCACCCATGCGGCCACGGCCAGAGCGGATTTTGCCTCATCATCATCATCACCAGCAGCAGCAGCAGTACCAGTATTTTGAGTCGGAGCAGCATTTTCACCAACAGCAGATGCAGCAGCAGGCGCACTTTCAGCAGCAGCAACAACACGACCATTTTTTTTACCACGAGGAACAGCAATACCACCAATTCCAACAAGGCTATGAAGAACCGCCGCAAGGCTTCTATTCTCCTTACCTTTATCAGCAGCAGCAACAACAGCACCAGCACCAGCAGCAGCAAGGTATATTTCCCTCCCCCTACTCCTCCCCTCCCTCTCCCTCGGGCTTCCAACCTTCTTCCTTCCCGCCTGCCCCTCCTCCTTCCCCAATTTCCCGGGGGGGGGCTTCCTCCCCGCAACACATGCCACCCACTCCATCCTCGCCGTATGGCGGATGGGACTATCCTTCGGCCTCCCAGCGTGGACGGCGGAGGGCGGGAACGCGGCCGAGGGCGTCCGCCGCTGCCGCACCCACCTTTTTAGGAAGGTAATATCAGAGAAACATAGAATGTAGATCATTTAAGAGAGAGAAAGACATCTAAAAGGAAAAGCAAGTAGGATGTACATAGACCAAATTATCCGCAGCCGTTCCCCCTATCCAAATTTGTCAAACAAGAGGCGCAAAAGCCAAAAAGACTGTCTCTGGCCACATCTCCCTCCCCTTTTCCCACCAACCCAATGTTGTCTTACGCACCGTCGCGTGCGCTTCTTTCGTCCTTTGTGCTTTCGCAAAGAGACTTGTGCCATGCACAGCATAACACCAAAAGCAAAAAGAAATAAACCGGATCCTTTTCAAGTAGACTTTAGTTTGTTGCTTCTTTCTTTCGTTCTTCTTTGTCTTGTAAAAGCACATTTTTCTTTCCCCTTTTCATTCTCGTGCTTTCAAACGGCCGTCCCAGGCACAAATACAGACGAACACGCTCTCCTCTTTGTTACACTTCTCTCATCCTCCCTCTCCTTATTTCCCCACCCTCCCTCCCTCCCTCTCTCCCCTCCCTGCCTAACGCATAAACTTCTTCAACGACGCCTCCACAATCCCCAAAGCCTGATCCACCTGTGCCGCATCAATACACAATGGCGGGGCCATCCGAATAATATTCCCATGTGTCGGCTTGGCCAACATCCCATGCTCCTTCAACTCCAAACAAATATCCCAGGCCGGCCCCCCATCCCCCTTCCGATCCTCAATCACCATCGCATTCAACAGCCCCCTCCCCCTCACGCTCTCCACCAACCCCCGACTCGGAATCCGCCTCAAGCCCGCCCTAAACCTCTCCCCCATCACCATAGCGTTATCCGCCAACTTCTCATCCCTCAACACTTCCAACGCCGCCGTCGCAACCCTACACGCAAGAGGGTTCCCCCCAAAAGTCGACCCATGCTCCCCCGGTTTAATTGTAAGCATTACTTCATTGCTTGCCAGGACAGCAGACACGGGCATCACCCCTCCCGAGAGTGCTTTGCCCAACACCAAAATATCCGGCTTCGTCTCATCCCACTCCGACGCCAACAGCTTCCCCGTCCTCCCTAATCCCGTCTGGACCTCATCGCAAATCAACAAAATATTATACTTCTCACAAATCGCCTTGATCTTCTTCAAGTACCCTTCCTGGGGGACCACCACCCCCGCCTCTCCCTGTATCGGCTCCACCATGTAAGCAGCAATTCTAGCCCCCTCCTTCTCACACAGCGCTTCCAAGGCCTCGGGGTCATTGTAATCGACCAGACCAAAACCAGGGACAAAAGGCCCAAACCCCTTCCTCGAGGAGGGATCAGTAGAGGAAGAGATAGCACCTAGGGTCCGCCCCCAAAAATTACCACGGGCGAATATGACCATGGCTTGATCGTGAGGGATGCCCTTGACTTCGTAGCCCCAACGACGGGCGAGTTTCTGGAGGGAGGGGGGGAGGGATGAGAGGGATGCGGAGGGTTAGCGGGAGGAAAGACAGATTGAGATGTACAGATCAAAAGAGTAGGAGCATAGGCATGGAAAGGACAGGAATGATTCATGAAAGAAAACAAAAGCAAACCAAAGAAGCACGTACCACCGCCGTCTCGCCGCCCTCCACGCCCGTGTTCATGGGCAGAACCCTATCGTACCCAAAATAACCCGTCACAAACCGCTGGTACTCCCCCAAGGCGTCCGTATAAAACGCCCGCGACGCTAAGGTCAACTTGCTGGCTTGCTGCACGAGCGCGTTGACAATCTTGGGGTGGCAATGCCCTTGATTCACGGCTGAGTAGGCGGAGAGGAAGTCGAGGTATCGGTTGCCGTCTACGTCCCACACATGCACGCCTTGGCCCCGGGAAAGGACGACGGGCAAAGGGTGGTAATTGTGCGCGCCGTGAACGTCCTGGGAATGGTAATGATGTGGTGGGAAGGGAAGGGAGGGGGGTTGGTGAGTGAACAGAGATGCAAGGATGGAGCGGAGCGTCTGCTTCTCGATCTAGAAGTACACATGGATGAATGCCACAGACCATTTGTCTAGGCCGCTTTCCCGATCTTCAGACCCCTCCTATACTTCCGACGAAAGGAAATTTCACAGGCTTAACTGGTCTGTGTATAATAAGCCCCTTTCCCTTCCTCCCTACTACCCATCCTTCCCCCTTCCGCTCCTCCCCCGCGTCCCCACTCCTCGCTTACCTCGAGATGCATGAATTTCTCAGATTTGGTCGCCCCGGCCTTGACCGCCGCCGAGGACAAGAGTCTCCTCCTACCACTGCTGCTACTGCTGCTGGTGCTGCTGGGGGCCTGCCGCCGCATGAGCTGCGTGAGCACGCGACTCGTAGTGCTGGTCATTGTGCTAACTTGGTCTAGTGGATGAGATGTGGGGAGGTCGACGGGCTGAAGAGTCTTGTTGCTGCCGTGTAGAAATCGTGCCTGGCGACTTGTGTGGCTGTGAGGGGGAAGGGATGAAGGACGATGGTGAGACGACGTGTGATGCTGGGTGTGCAGTGTGGCTGTGTGGGTATGTAGGGCTTGCATTGTGGCCATAGGCCATAGGCCAGCGCTTCACAAAGTGCGCGAAGGAGGCTTCTCAGCAGCTCAGCAGCCAGCCGCATATCCTGTCCTCCTGTCTTTCTTCTCACACGCCCACCACCACCACACACGCCCACCATACACACCAGCATAGGCACAATGCTCTAGTCTAGCTGCTGGTGTTGGTGGTGGTGGTGGTGGACGTTGATTGCTTTGGCTTGCGCTCCACCAGACGTTGCTCGGTGAACCACCTGGCTCTTCCTTCTCCTCCTCCTTCTTCTTCATGCCCCTTCTCACACCACACGCCCTGCACCGACACACCCACAGGCCACGAAGAGAACCCCCTACATCGTCTCTCGGCCTGTTTGTCGCTGCTTCCGAAGCCCCATCAGGCCGCGCCCGGAGCAGCAGCACAGGAGGCAGAGCAGCAGACCTCCCCGTCATCATCATCCCTTCGTTACGGTCTCCACCCCGACCGCTTGACTCTCCTACCGTATTGTAGCCTATAGACCCAGCAGTAAGAGATCTCTCGTATCTCCTTTCATACCCCTTCTTCAGCCATGGTACGTTTTGGGGTGTGGAGTGTGTTGTGTGGGTTGGGCGGTGTGGTTCTCCTCTTGTTCTTCGATTGGCATGCCTCTGGTCGGTCCCACCCATCCCTCCCCCTTATTGTCTGCCGCTGTTCATTTGCCACCCATTCTCGCTCCATCCAATGATCACTCCATCCACTCACATTTCTTCCCCCCCCTCCCTTCCTCCCTCCCTCCCTCCCCTCCCTCAGTCGATGTCCAAGAGCAGCAAGATGCTCAACTACATCAACTACCGGATGCGGGTCACCATCCAAGATAACCGCACTTTAGTCGGGACCTTTATGGCGTTCGACCGACACATGAACCTGGTTTTGGGTGACTGTGAGGAATATCGCAATGTCAAGAGCAAAAAAGGGAGTGGCTCCGGTGGCCCCGCCGCGGGGATTGTCGAGGAGAAGGAGGAGAAACGCATGTTGGGCTTAGTGTTGCTACGAGGGGAGAATGTGGTGTCGTTGACGGTGGAAGGACCGCCTCCGCCGGATGAGGAGGCAAAGGCCACCCCGGGGGGTCCGGGGATTGGGCGGGCGGCTGGACGAGGGATCGCTATTGGGGCGCCTGTGATGGGGGCACCTGTGGGGTTGGCGGGCCCGGTGAGGGGGATTGGGGGGCCGGCGCAGTCGTTGATGACACCGGCGGGAGGTATGTAGACGAATGGGAGGGAGGGGAGGGAGGGAGGGGAGGGTGGTGTGGGTGTATGAGTGTTTGTTCTTGTGTGCATCTCTATATATTTTTTACTACGACAACCCTGTGCGTTTACACACCCTCGCAAAGAGAGGGGCGAGACTTTCGACGGAACGCCCGGTGCCAAGTTGGCACTACGATGGGTGTCCTATCAGTTCTACTCGCCCAGATTCATGTGCACTCATTGCTTGCCCACGCTTCGTCTTCACGCGCGGGCTCTTCCCCATGCCCCGATTGCGTTAATTTTGATTGGGTCACATACATTTAGTTATACAATTAATTTCTTTGTTTCTTTCATTCATGTGTGCATTTCGATCTATCACTCTCTCATCATTTCATGTGCTCTACATTCTTCCTTCCCTCACCTTCCCGCCCTCCTTCCTCCCCCCCCCCCCCCCCCCC
>Ga0209491_10009491_pt1 | contig 11926 bp, 6 predicted proteins | sample BON02_FD_187213 | JGI IMG/M metagenome (GOLD analysis project Ga0209491, IMG submission 187213) | Freshwater microbial communities from Lake Bonney liftoff mats and glacier meltwater in Antarctica - BON-02 (SPAdes) (version 2) | ecosystem: Environmental > Aquatic > Freshwater > Ice > Glacier... | reverse complement strand
TATATGTGTGTGTGTGTACATATATATATATATATATGTTTATATATATATAAGTATATATATACATATATATATACATATATATATGTATGTAAACATATACTTTATATTTATATATATATGTATATGTATATGTGTGTATATATATGTATATGTGCGTGCATACACACACACACATATATATATATATATATATATATATATATATATATATCTATCTATATAGATAGATAGATAGATAGATAAAGATATAGATATAGATATAGATATAGATATAGATAGATAGATAGATAGATATATAGATATATATAGATGTATAGATGTATAGATATAGATAGATAGATATGTATAGATCTATATAAATATGTTTGTGTATGTGTGTGTATGTATGTTGATATATAGATACATAGATAGACGTATGGATAGATATGTAGATAGATAGATATCGTTAAATATACATATATGTATATATATATATATATATATATATATTTGTGTGTGTAGATCGATATCGATATGTAGATAGACCCATATATAGACACATATGTATACGCCTGTCTTGCCATTGGCAGGTACGACGCGGAGCTGAAGCTCAACGCGCGCGAGCGCGGGATGGATCCATTTGCCTGCAAGGTGGAGCAGCTGCAGCTGGGGCTGGCAGCACACGCCGAGGTGCGTGTGGTCTATGATGAGTCGTTCCGAACCAACAAGTCTGCGCTCGAGGGCACCGCCTTTTGCAAGAACGCACTCATTGTAGGGAGGCGGCGAGGGCCCGGTGAAGCGCCACCGAAGGAGGCGGAGGAGGGTGGTGTGGCGGGTGCGGGAACGAGTGGCGACGCAACGGCCGGCCCCTCGGCCGCAGCAGAGGCAGGCGTCAAGAGGCGAGAGAGGGCCCTGCCCGAGGCGCAGCAAGGCAGCGGGTGGGAGACTAGCTTGCGGGTCAAGAGGATCGATGAGTTTGGGAGGTTCTTGGCCTGACTGCGACGTTGAATGCTTCTCTCTCGTCTCCCTCTGAAGAGCAGCTCTCCTTTGATATGTCTTTGCCTTTGCACCGATGTGTCGGAGACGAGCGTTTGCGTTTGTATTGTGTCTCCTCCGCGGGCGCGGGTTCATCTGGTTTTGATTTCGTCCGCGCGTGGACCTACGACCTACCTATACCCTGCTGATGAAAACACATCAACATCCACATATTGAATATTAATAATTAATATACATTATATATAATATTCTATTATATATTGATATTATATATATATATATATATATATATATATATATATATATATATATATATATATATATTATGTTATATATTATAATATTATATATAATAAATGTATATGTATAACCCACAGACACAGACCTGGAGCTCCCACTGACACAGTACACAGTACAGTGCACGGTTCCACAGACCACGACGGCAGATTACAGACAACAGATATACACAGATTACCACCGACTCATCAGACACGAGCGCGCCCTACACCCCCCCTCGTGCTACCTGGTCCTGCTCGGTGTCCTCTTCTTCTTCTTAATAGTCATCGGGGCGACATCGACATCCCGCCGCGCGCCGCCCGCCTCCTCCTCCTCTGCGGCCGCCTCGGCCTTGCTGCTGCCCGTCCCGCCTACCTCCCTGGCCTTCGCCGCCGGCTCCGCCCCCGCCTTTGCGGCGGCGGCCGCGTCGACCTTGGCCTTGAACTTTGCGAAGTTGGCCTCCTCCTTCGCGCGCATCAGCTTATTCAACGCGTAGACCTGCGCGCGGAACGCCTCCTTCTCCTCGCCCTTCTCGCGCGCCGACTCGCGCTTGAGCGTGATCGCCACCTCCTTCCTGCTGAGCGCCTCCTTGTGCGCCGCAGCCACCGTGAGCACGCGCTTGGCCGCCGCGTCGGCCGCCGCCTGCGCCGCCGCAAAGACGCTCGAAGACACGCCCGACGACGACGCCAGCAACGAAGACAGCAGCGAGCGCGCGCCCTCGTCGTCGTCCCGCTTGCGGCTCGGCTTGCAGGGCGAGAGCGCGGCGACCGTCTCCGCCCAGAGGGCTCTCCGCGCGGGCGTCTGGTGGGATTTCAGCGGAGACTTGAGCAGCGCAGAGGAGTCCGTATCGGAGGAGGACGAGCCGGGCTTTGGCTTGGTGGCCGCGGCTGGCCTGGCAACCGTGTCGGGCGGCGAGACACCGAACCGCGCGTGGAAGGCGACGGCGTCTCTCTCTGTCAATAGCGCGTTGACGGCGTAGATCTGCGAGCGCGTCGCATGCCGCTCCTCCTCCCGCGCCGCAGCCTCCCGCGCACCCCCCCGCCGCCCCTCGCCAGCCTCCTTCTCCCGCGCCTCTGCCTCGCGACTCAGCTCGGTCGCCCTCACCTTGACGCGCTGCTGCGTCTGCGCCACTGCAGAGAGGCCCGCCTGCTTCTGCTCCTCAGCCTCTGCCGCGTGCACCGCCCGCAGCGCCTCGAGCTCCCCCTGCCTCTCCTCGACCAGCGCATGGAACAGCGCGTTCTGCTGCGCCGCAAGCAGCCTGTTGACGGCGTAGATCTGCGCGCGCTCGACGGCCTTGTCCTCCTTGAGCTCCGCCAAGGCCGCGCGCGCCACCCGAGTTTCCTCGCTCGCGCCAGCAGACGCCTCTGCGTCGGCCAACGCCACACGCTCCGCCTTGCGCCGCTCGCGCACGCGCATCAGCGCGCGCAGCGAGGCGGGCGCCGGTTCGGAGCCCTCCGCGTCGTCGAGGGCGTCGTCGGCGCTTGTCACAACGTGCGAGGAGCCGTCCTCCACCGGCGGAGTGCGGTTGCGCACCCCTCCGCCCCCCCCTGCGCGAGGCGGCGGCGGCGCGGCGGCCTTGGCGGCGCGTGCGGGCGTGCCGGCGGCGAGCAGACCGCTCGCGCCCGTAACGCTGCTGCTACCCGCGCTGGCTCCCCTCCCCCCAGTGGTGCTGCCGAGGCTGTCACCACCGACTCCGCTCGTGCTGTGGAGGCCGCCGCCACCTCGTCTGCTGGCTGCGCTGGCGCCTCTTACCCTGGCCGCCATGCTGATCGGAAGGCTGCTCTGCGGCGGGTCGGCCTCGCGGTCGCCCTCGGAGGAACCGGAATCGGAGGACGCTGCGGACGTGTCCGTCTTCTCGTCGACGTCCCGCAGCGGGGTCGCTAGGCTTTCCGCGCCAGCCTTGCCGTAGCGAGCGGCGGCCGCGGCGACGACGCCGTTGCCCCGTTCGGCTTCCAACCGCAGAGACGCCACGCGGGCGTGCGCGCGACGCGCCGCCTCCGCCGCCGCCCTGGCTGCCGCCCTGGCGACAGTCGAGGCCGAGCGCCAAGACGCCGCCGTGGCCGGGTCCTCCCCACTGCCCTTGGAAGCCGCAGCCTTCTCGAGCGCTTCGGCGTCGGCAGCCGCGCTCGCGGCGGCGGCGCTCGCCGAGCAAGCAACGGTCAGCGCCTGGCTGAGCAGGCGGCGCGCCGAGCTGCCAGCCCCGTCACCCGCCGCCTCGCCGACCGCCAGGCCGCCGTCTGACGCGCTCGCGGGTCGCGCCCACTCGAGGGTGGACGCCGAGGTGCGCGAGATGCTGCCGGAACCGGCGCCCCGCCCACCCCTGGGCGTCGGCGGCCTCGCAGCGCCCGCGCCACGACGCACTTGCTGTGGAGCACGCGCGAAGCGCGGAGGAGGCTGCGCCCGCTGCGTGCCGAAGCCTGGAGGGCGAGACCCGATGACGGGCAGCGATTGCGACAGCGACGGCAGGCCGACCGCAGCCGAGTATGAGAGGGGCGCCTGGCTGTAACCTGAGCGGACGGCAAGCTGGGCCGACTGGCCCGTCAGTACCAGGCAGCGGTCCATGCAGCCCGGGGTCAAATGGGCGAAGCAAGGCTTGAGCAAGGGGTCAGAAGAGTTGGCGTCGGAAAAGCTGTTACGCCGCGCTCAGGCGCCGCCAAAAAAGCCGTTAGGCGTCGCGCTCACAGCCGTCGAGGCCTTGGACTGCCCGGCGTTTGGCCACTTGGTTGCTCCACTCTATCATTCAACCAGCCCAATGGCCGCTTACCAGACGGACGTCCCCTGGTGGATGCTCTCGCAGCGCGAGGCGCGGCGGTACATCCTCAGCCTGGAGCGCAGCTCGCGCCGCGAAGTCTTTTGGAACCGCCGCTTCACCTACAAGCCGCTGCACGAGCGTCTGGCGATCCTGCGCGACGGGTGGCCGCCCGTCGCGGCGCTCAACATGGCGGCGCTCTGCGTCCAGCGGTGGGCACGCGGCCACCGTGCGCGGGTTCTGGTGGTGATGAGCACCGTCGGGAGCGGCGGCACCGCTGGCCATGGCGGCCGCGTCCCGGCTGCCAGCCGCGCCGCGGCCGCCGCCGCGGGGCGGGCCGACCAGATGGCGCGCATCCGCCGGCGAGAGCGGATGGCGCGCGAGGCGAGCACGTCGGCCGGCGACCAGACGGCCCTGTCTGGCACCGAGGCGACGCTCATCTCGCGCTTCCTCGAGGCCAAGCTGCGCCAGGCGGCCTACGGATATCCTGAGCTCGACTTTCACACGTGGGCGCTGACCCGCCTGCAGGCGTGGTTCCGCATGGTGCCGTGGCACCGGTACTTTCGCCTCGTGCGCTCGCCGCTGCTGCTGCTCGGCGCTGCGTCCATCCAGTACGAATGGCGCTCGCGCGAGTACGCGCGGCGCAAGCGCAAAAGCCCGCGACGCCGGCGGCGGCAGAGCCCCGAACTCCGGGCGGCGCTCTTAATGCAGGAGCGCTGGCGGCGCTACACCAACCGGATGATCTTTCGCTACTTCCGCGACCTGATCTACTTTCGCGAGCAGGGCGACCCGGCGCAGCTGCTCAAGTCGATCAACCCAAAGGAGGCGTCGCTCATGGACACCGCGCTCGCGGTGCACGTGCGCTTTCGGCTGGGCGGCGCCGCCTACCCGCCCACCATCTACTACAAGGTCTTCACGCACGGCGCGGTCACCGACGTCTGCTCCTTCGCTCCGCGCGACTACACGCGGCACAAGCAGGCGGATCCAATCACGCTGCACAACAAAGACAAGCCCGGCCAGCTGGCCAACTCCAGCGACCGCGCGGGCTGGTACCGGCGCGTCGAGAACAACGGCTGGCGGCCGGTGAGCGACAAGCTGCTCCACTCGGTCGACGAGGTGACGATGCGCACCGCGGCGGCCGCCGTCGACTGGTCTCACCTGCGTGTGCAGCGGCGAGAGGCGCTCGCGCGCAAGAAGAAGGAGAAGAAGCTGCAGTGGCTCACAGCCATGTACGACCAGGGCCGCTCGCAGCTCAAGGAGGGGCGCGCGCAGCTCAGGGAGGGCGCCGAGGACGGTCGCGGTGCGCTGGGCGAGGGCGAGGAGGACGAGCTCGACGAGCTGCTCCAGTGGTCCGACGCGCTCGACTTTGACTCGTACCACCAGGACTGGCTCGGGCTCGCCACCAGCGCGAGGCAGCCGCCCTCCTCGTGGCCCGCGGGTTCGTCGCTCAACGCGGTGCGCGGCATCTCGCCCACGAGGTAGCGACTCAGATCGTCCTTCGTCGAAGGGGCGAATCGGAAGATCGGAGCGGGTGGCATCTCCCATTTTCCGGGCGAAGGGGTGCCCTTCTCGGCTTGGGGGCCTTGGGTGCGTGAGCGTTTGGGGATGCGTCGCGAACCCACCTTCTTCTGCTTACTCTAGTCTTTGGCACGGGTGCCAGAGGCGCCGGAGTGCGAGCTCGCGCCCGAGCAATGCGCTCTGCTGGGTACTGAGTTGAGCCCATCTAGCTAAGTCTTGCCAAGTGGTGAGGGAGAAAGAGGCGGTGGGGAGAGAGAATGGAGACACGAGACACATACAGGCGACATCGTACTGCGTACTGCCGGAGAGGACCTGCGACTGGTACTGGTACAGCAGACGACGGAAACTGCAAATTGCGACACCGCACACTTTGGCACGGGGTGACGGGGTGCTCTGCACTCTGCACTCGCCCGAGTCAGTGAATTGACATGTTGGAAAGGGCCTTCTAACGCCTTACGCTCTTGCTTGACCGCCTCCGACTTCCACTTCCACTTCGCCTGGTGAAAGCATGGCAACGCAACGGCAATGGCAATGGGTGAGACGGTTTATCTGTGGACAGCGCGTGGGTGGTCGTCCGCCCCCCCCCCCTGGCCCTGTGGCCCTGGCCCGCCTGGCCCTGGTCCTGCTCCCACTTTTGCAAGTTGAAGTTGACGTGGAAGTTGATGTTGATGTCGACGTTGATCAAATAAAGCTGTACTGTTACTGTAATACTAATTACTGAGTACTGAGTATACTGAGTACAGATAACAATAATATATATAATACATATATATATATATAACCGTATACCTATACCGTTTTCTAGACTATACCCATACTATGGCCATACCCATCACACCGTTATCTTTACACATCGGCCTTGATCTTGATAGTTATTGATGATAATGATAGAGATAGAGTAGAGATTAGAGCGATAGAAATCGAGCAAAGAGCGCAAGCAGAGCAAGAACCAAGAATTGTTATATGTATATGCGCTGCGCTATATCTATATCTATATCTATATCTATATTAATCATTAATCATTAATCATTATCATACAATATATCAATATGAATGTGCTAGCTATAATATAATATTAATTTATAAAATGTGACACGACACTATCATCTATAATTGTAATTATAATAACTATATAACTATATCATCTATATAATATAACTATTATATATGTATTATACTATATAATATACAGATATAGACGACGAGCGAATTGTACATGCACTGACAGCACAGACAGCACCACATAAGCGTACAAAGGCAAGCATTAATGGCGTAAGGAAAAGTAGGAAGTAAACACACTGCCCACACTATTGCAAGCATGCACAGCGCACATCCGCAAACGGTACAAGAGCACGGCGCACATCATGGTGAAACACACTCACACAGCACACACACACACACAACACGAGACAAAATAAAGCGCACGAGCGCGCGAGCGCGCCCGCGCGCTTGGCTGCCGCAGCTTGCTCCAACGGCAAGCAAGAAGCAGCAAGGTGCATGCAGCACGCACCAATGCAGCTGCACCGTTTTCCGTGCACGCCGCGGGCGGAGGCGTGCACGGCCACACAGCAAGCAGGCAGAGACGGACGACACGAGGGGTGCCGACCGTCAACTCGTCCCTGCTGCCAGCGCGGGATCACCACCACCCGACCACTGCAGGCTGGCCGGAGTGGCAGTGCAAGCGCACAGTGGTCGCCACGCGGACGGGATGTGCTCAGCCAGCTCAGCTTCAAACCGGTAGGCGTCCCCCAACCACGCACGAAGGCGCCGCGGTTGCGTAGGCGGGCAACTCCGCCGGCTCCACTGTGAGGCCCGACGACGCCGGAGCGCCTCGCCCCCTCCAGAAGGCCGCCCTCCAGCGACCCACAGACGAATAATCAACCGGGAGCGAGACGCTCGCCAGGGCGCGCACCACCACCTCCGGTCTTCTTGAGCCCAACGGCACCGCAGGGTGCCGCCGCCACAAGGTCCTCCTCCGCCTCCTCCAATCCAGCCCGCTCGAAGAGGAAGAGCGGCACCGCTCGGCGCATCCCCTCTCTGCAGACTCTCTCGCACCACGGCGGCTACGACATCGCGTGGCCGTCGAAAGCCGCCGGTTTGGCCTCGGCGGCGGCCACCTCGCCATGCGCGGCTCTGTCGCCGGCGTCGCTACTGCTGGGTCCGCCGCCCGTCACGGGAGAACCGGCGCCCTCGGCTGAGTCGCCCGGGCCGCCGAGCTGTGCGAGGTAGCCCGCCTGCTGCAGCGTCTGCATGTCGCCCGCCGCGTCGCCCGTGTCGGCGGGCGAGTCGGCTCCGCTTGTCCCGCCGAGCCCGTCGGCGCGCCCACCATTCTTGATGGGTTGCATGATGCCTGCCGGGGAAAGAGGGGCGGGGGAAGCCACGTGAGCACTCGGGAGCTCGGGAAGAGGCGGCCGCGGCGGAACAAGGCGATGCGGCCGCGCAACCAACCGCGCGAGCCCGGCCGTGGGAGGGCGGCGGCTTGAAAGCGGCGCACCTGTCTGCTCCTTTTGTTGGCGGAGAAAGAGCTTCTGCGCGTGCGTGCGGACCTGAGTCGGCGTGCGTGTCCCCACGTGCTGCGCAATCGACTTTACGTCTTTCCACCCGTAGCGCGTCACCGCCTCCATGAAGAGCCGGTGCTCCTCGGGAGTCCAGTAGCGCGGCTGCTACGAAAGGGAATACCATGGTGGGGGGGTAAGGCGCGGTGGGGATTGGGGGGGGGGTGGGGGGGGGGGGGGGGGGGGGGGGGGGGGGGGGGGGGGGGGGGGGGGTAGCGTGCGCCGGTCACGGCGCTCGGCGCCCCGCGCGCGCGAGGCTGCGCGACGGCGGCCCCCGCGCCCCGCGCTCACCTGCTTTTGCGAATCGTCCTCTGACCTCTCGCGCTCGCGCTCGACCGCCGCGATTTTTGTGCGGAGCCTGTCAATCTCTGCCCAGGCGCGCTGCAGCTCGTCCTCGAGCTGGACGATGCGCCGCTGCTGCTGGACGAGCAGCGAGCCGCGCAGCGAGAGCTCCAGCTCCAGCTCGGCCTGCGCGCTCAGAGAGATGGACGCCTGCTCCTGCAACTGCCCCGGCTGTGACCCCATGCCGCCCATCCCGCCCTGGCACATCCCGCCCTGCCCATTGCACATGTCCCCCGCCTGGCCCCAGGTGGCCTGCGCCATGGCCTGCAGCTCGGACCCAGGCACGCCACAGAAGCCAGGCGGCGCCGTCGAAGGCTGCATCATGTGATGCATCAGAAAGTGGTGCCCAGAGTCTGCGTGCACACGGGGGCGAGAGATGAGCGATGCCGGTGGGGGAGCGCGCGGCGCAGCCGTCGCCGCAGGCGCGCGCGCCTGGGCAGTGGCGCTTGGCTGCCGTTTGCGCTGGCAGAATTGCTGATTTTTGATCTCGAGATGCGGATCTCAAAATTCTATTTTTGAGTTCTCTAACTTGATGATTCACAGGAACAAGGGACGCCAACCCCGTCGTCGTCAACCCTTTCGTTTGCCCTTCGTTTGCCCAAGCTGTCACCCTATGTCGGCAACCCTTAGCTCGCCGGACGACATCCACGGCCGGCAGCTGGCGGCCCCGACGGAGACGGCCGCGGCCGCCTCCTCGACGGCGAGCTGGGACATCGCCGCCACCAGCGCGCACATCCGGCGCGGCTTCCGGCGGGTTGCGCTGCAGTTTCCCGACGCGCTGCTGCACCTCGCCCCAAAGGTGATGGCGGCGCTCGCCGCGGAGCTCCACGCGACCCACACGCCCACTGCGGAGTCGCCGGCCCCCGCGCAGCTCTTCGCCCTGGCGGACACGTCGTTCGACGGCTACCAACTCGACTTTGTCGCCGCGCAGCACGTGGCCGCCGACCTGCTCGTCCACTACGGCCCGGCCGACCTCGGCGCGCAGGGCCCCATTGAGGCGCGCTATGTCTTTGGCGACGAGGCGGTGGACGTGAGCGCGGTTGCGGCGGCGGTCGCCGCGGCGTTTCCGCCCGACCAGCCAGTTATCATTGTCCCGGCGCTGCGATACGCGCACGCTGCGCGCGAGCTGGCGGCGGCGCTCACTGCGGTCCGCCCTCGCGCCATGGTCGCGACTACCGATGTCGAGTGCCGCGCAGAGGGCGGGGGCGCCGCCGCCGCCGCAGCGGCGGCCTCGAGCGCAGCGGCTCCTGCGGCGGGCGACTCGGCGGTGATGGCGGCGGCGGCGGTTGCGTCGGCGGTGGGCCTGGGCGAGGCTGGCGGCGCGTGCGTGGAGCTGCTCGGCCGCCGGCTGCCGCGCGCCCTGAGCCGAGAGGAGCTCTACGGCAGCGCGCTGCTCTACCTGGGCGGCTCGGAGGAGGCGACGCTCTCCAACTTGGTGGTGCTCCTCTCCAGCGCCCCTGCGCACGTCTACGACCTAGGCGCCGCCTCGGCTGCCGGTGCCGCGTCCTGCGTCGTGCGAGTCGAGCTGCCCACGGCCAAGAGGATGATGCGCCGCTACTTCCTGGTGCAGCAAGCCAAGGAGGCGGCGGTGGTGGGCATCCTGGTGGGCACGCTCTCGGCTTCGCGCCGTACGCCCATGCTGGCTGCGCTCAAGCGGCTGATCCGCGCGCGCGGGCGCAAACACTACGTCTTTCTGATGGGCAAGCTCAACGCGGCCAAGCTGGCCAACTTCACCGAGGTGGGCGCCTACGTGCTCCTCGGCTCGGCGGAGCACTCGCTCATTGACGCAAAGGACTTTTACCGTCCCGTGGTGACGCCCTTTGAGCTGATGCTGGCCTTCGGCTCTGCGGCCGAGTGGACGGGCGAGTACTTGCTCGACTACGCGCCGCTGCTGCCGCGGCTGGCGGCGGCGGCAGCGGCGGAGGAGGAGGGCGGCGGGGCGGCGGCGCTCGAGTCGGACGAGGATGAGCCGCCGGAGCACTCGCTGCTCTCTGGGCGGCTCATCGGCGCCGCTGGCTGCGAGGCGCGCGGCGGCGGCGCGGCGAGCGAGGAGGCCGAGGGCGGAGCGCTCGCCACGACGGGCGGCGCGCTCGCGGCGACGGGCGCCTACGCCCTGGCGCGGACGGGCGCCGAGTTTCTGGCTCGGCGCACGTGGCGCGGGCTCGAGCTTCGGCTGGGCGAGGACGCGCCCGCCCAGGTGCAGATGGGGCGCAGGGGTATCGCGAGCGGATTCGACGAGGAGGGCACCGGCGGGGGCGGAGGCACGGGCGGTGCGAGCGGCCGCGCTGCTGCTGCGCCTGTGGCTGCGGCCGCTGCGGGGGTGAGCGCCGCCAGTCGTGGGAAGCCGCAGGTGTGCGTGCGCGTGGTGGCGACGGGAGCCACGGCGGTGGTCGTCAAGCTGAGGTGCATTGGCTGAGGTGAGAGACGGGATGACCCGAATAACGTGGGTTTTCTGTTATCTGGCATTCTTCGTTCGTCAGTATCAGTGAAAACGTGCTGCCGCCGCTGCTCCGTTTCAGCTCCATCGAATACGTCTCGTGTCCGTCTTTGTGCCTCTCGCTCTCGCTTGCCCCCTCGTCGTCTTATCTTTCTCATCTGTCTCCTCTGTCTGCCGTGTGCGGACTGTGCGGCTATGTTATGTGTGTCACATTGTATCTGTCTGTGCGTGCTGCGTGCGTGGCATTGCCGGGCGGGCGGCGGAAGCGGTCCGTCACGTCGTACCCGTGGCGGTCGTGACAGCACAGCGATAGCGACGAGAAAAAACATCAATACAACATAAAAATGTGAATGTGGATTTGGGTCTTTAATATTATTGTATATTATATATATATGAATATGGAACTGAAAACTGGTGTACAGTTACAGTGACAGTGTCGCTAATAAAATTAAAATTAAACCCGTTGCAAACGGCCGTTGCCGTTGCTCTGCGCTCTGCCACGACTCGATCGTCAACCGCACAATGACAATTGTCACCATATCATATAAGAATAACCATATATATAATAACTAAAATCCACTGCCCCCCCCCCCCCCCCACACACACATCGTGGACCCCCACACACACATCGTGGAGAGTCGTGTCGTGACGACGACAGACGCACGAGCACGAGCACGCAGGTACAGGCACAGGACCCTGCCTCGAGCGGGCGAGCCGCGGTGGAGGAGCGATGTGCGGCGAGCGGCGAGCGGTGGCTAAGTTCTTTACAAATATAGTAATGGTCAAAGGGAAAGGGGAAACCCCGGCGGTAGCGGTAGCCCTTCTCTCCTTACGCGATGCGCGGACGAGAGCAAGCGGGCCTGCTCTCTTGTGAGTCGCGCCGTGCGACGTGTCGTGCGCGGGCAGAATTGGGAGACCACAGTGGAGCTGTGGCTTTCCTTGTGAGCTCAGCACGGCGCAGAAAATAAACAAAAGTGGTAATCGACAAATAGGGTGCGGGCCGTTCCGACTGCAGCCCGCTTCGGCGTCTCATCCATATACATATATATATATATATATATATGTATATAT
>Ga0209491_10009487_pt1 | contig 11930 bp, 4 predicted proteins | sample BON02_FD_187213 | JGI IMG/M metagenome (GOLD analysis project Ga0209491, IMG submission 187213) | Freshwater microbial communities from Lake Bonney liftoff mats and glacier meltwater in Antarctica - BON-02 (SPAdes) (version 2) | ecosystem: Environmental > Aquatic > Freshwater > Ice > Glacier... | reverse complement strand
TAAACCAGAAGAGGAACATCAAAGACCGTGACAGTAGTAAACAAGAAACGGACCATCATGCCAAAAAATTACCGAGAACTGCGTGATTGATGACAAACCTCCAAGCCAAAAACATGACGGTTGGCATTGTTGCGACCTGCAGCCGCAGGGGCCCAGATCTAGAGCCTTCTATTACAGCAGAAATAGCCTGTTACACACATGGATACTGCCAATGAAAGTACCTATTACGCCCCACCACCTCGAAAATCGTTATTACGCACCACAACCAATTGCTATTACAGGAAACCGCCTGACCCTGGTGCTTGTCGTAGCGGAGGGAATAGGAGACAGCGAGGACAAGAGAGTGAGCTTTGTTTGCCTTTTCTTGGATGGATGACACAGCAGCTTTCATATTCACCATGGGGTCGAGTCGGAGACCAAGATAGTCAAATTGCTTTACCTCTTGCAGTAGTGTGGATATAAAGAATGGGTAATGAAGGTGGGGTTGGTGTGGTCTGGGTGGTACATGGATAAGATGTGGAATGGCGCTGGCCAAAGAGTGTTTAAAATGCAGTTCTTTGACGACTTCTGAGAAGGGAGAGCGGGACCAGGAGGTCGAGGTCAGAGTATGCGGGAACGAAAACGATTTGACGATATTTATTTCTAAATTTGCCAATCTTGACGTTTTCTGAGGCTTGTGTCGGGCCTCCCGGCGGCCTGCAAATAGTCGTTGTCGTGGGTCTTGTTTTGTCTGCTGCACCCGTTCTCTCTCTGTCTTTGACTGCTTGACTGACTGGCGAGTTCTGCTCTCCAACGGCCTGGCCGCTGCTCTGCTGTCCTGGCAGTGTCAGTCAATCTGTATGCTCTCAGAAAACCCTGTTATGATGCCCGAGGTACCCTGTTATGATGCCCGAGGTTTGTAAACTGCCAGAATTGCAAATTCTGAGTCACTATCTCCTTGACCCACAGATTCGCAACTTTTTGTGCATCTTGCCATGGAGACCAAAGGCCTAACTACTGCTAATGATAGCAGAGAAACACATCCCAGGGGCTCGCAGCTTTAGGTATCGTGAGTGACTTTAATAGTTGGGGAATGAGTCGAAAAGCATCGCGAGGCTGTGCACAGCCTCAGAATTGGGTTCTCGGTTGTGTCTACCCGATCTTGTATATAAAGGCACGGGGCATCGTTGTGGCAGCGCACATGCCTTGGCGAGTTACAGAGTCGAGCTGTAGGGCGTGCGGGCTAAAGACGAAAATTGTGGTTGAAACTGGTGACGGACAGGTAACGAGGCATTTATTCTTAGAGCCAGCAACAGGAATTTCCGACGAAATCGTGACACACACTCAGAAGTTACAATACTTGCGAGAAATCGAGCGAATGCGCGTTGAGCGCCACATGTCGTCGGGTTTGACTATGCGCGAAATCGAAGAGATGAAAATTTTCCACAGCACAGAAGCTCAAGACAGGTACCTCAAAAATGTACAGCAGAGCAAGACTCTGTCGCAGATGATACGAAATGAAGAACAGTACGCAGACCCCGTCAAAAATGAAGAGAGAATGCTGCGGAATGCCAAATTGTTTGGCAACAACGGTCCCCCGTAAACATGCAGTCTGCGAGAATTCAGCTACCTACGTTTGAAAGTGCTCGTGTCCCATACAGGCTGGTGTAGACGCATAGGGTGTCTTATCTTCAGGAATGCCAAATTGTTTGGCAGCAACGGTCCCCCGTAAACATGCAGTCTGCGAGAATTCAGCTACGTTTGAAAGTGCTCGTGTCCCATACAGGCTGGTGTAGACGCATAGGGTGCCTTATCTTCAGGAATGCCAAATTGTTTGGCAACAACGGTCCCCCGTAAACATGCAGTCTGCGAGAATTCAGCTACGTGTCTGTTCAGCCATTCTCACAGTTTCATAGTATGCAGAAGAGTCAACCCCCTGTACAAACCAACTGGCACAAATACGGCGAGCACAGTGTGTCACACCATGTGCATTTAAACGTGCCTTGGAGGCTTGTATGGTTTCAAAACGGCCTGGCATTGTCCCACAAGCCCCAGTGCCGTACAGAATCAATTTTTCCACTCTGTCAGGTGCACAGGATACGATTTCTTGTGCGATCATGCCACCCATCGAATGCCCAAGAAGATGGAAGCTGTGGACATCTGCTTTATCCAGTATCCCCAGGACATATCTAGCATAGCCACGAATTGTTTCTGGACTCGGTCTATGCAGGTGCGCATGCCGTAGTTTTTGCAGTGTCAGGCGCTTGCGAAGCACTGTGTGTTTTGAAGGTACCTGTGGTCTAATTATGCGCACGGCATATCGCCAGAACAATACACAGTGCAGTCGAGACCACGTGACAGCAGCGATTTTGTTTACTGGTTTCCAATAAAATATTCCCTCTAGAGGTAGGCATGCCTGTCCGGGGCATTTCAAACGGGTCCCCTTGTGTGCTCGGGTGTGTGTTTGGATACGGTCCGCGTAGTGCTTTTAGAGTGCGTCATAGGAGGAATTGTGGTGCGGATTTGGATACGTATATAAATGCATTCAGTACAATCGCTAAAAGGACGCATGCAGGCTCACCTGGTGCTACGCTCGACTAGAACGAAACGATTGATTTTTTTTTTGTGTCTTGTCAATAGTTTCGTCGCGCAGTGTCATTCATGTATCCATGCCACCGGACCTTGTCTGTGTAGAGCAGGCAACTACAGTTCGTGTTCAGCGGTCCAAAGTAAGACATTCCGCTTTACAGTGCGGCAGACGCGTGATGATTGGGAGTTGTATATACATCTAGCAGAAATGCGATTTTTCCAAGCATCAGGCGAAGGCCGCACTTTGCTCAACGTCTGTAGTTGCAGAGATCACGAATCATTCTCTTGCGCCACGCTGACAGACGACGACATTACGACAAGCCACGCAATGTGGAGCGGCATTCGTGATTATGGACCAAGAGCTATTGTATTGGAGTTATGTACTGTTGCTGTGGTAAGCGAATACGAGTGGGTAACCTCCGACGAAAACAACTATGGCGATCCAATCTCGTGGACATTGGAGACCCAAACACTGGACACGAATGCATGGGTACTACTGCACGACTTTAACAGTGATTTCACGGGAGGACTCGTGACGGAAGACCGGAGAAGCGTTATCGGTCCCTTCGACATCACACCTACAGCATCTGCGTGTACGGTACCGAATACCTGTTCGGTCTGTCCACATAGGTCGGATTCTTGGGCGGGCAGTACTGGTATAACGCAGTGCGTGTGTGGAGCAGGGTTCATACTGGACGCGGCGACGGGCATATGCACACCGTGTACATCCACAGCATCCGCGTGCATGTGCAGCCTGTTTTCAGAGAGCCACGACAGTACTTCGTGTAGGTGTGTGAGTGGAGCGTATGGTGGATGTGGAAGCGGCAGTCTTGCAGTATCCGGGGCTTGTCCTTCTTGCGTGCGCTGTCCGGACAATTCAAACTCGCCGTACGACAGCACCGCGATAGCGGCCTGTGTGTGCAATGCAGGATACACGGGCAGTTCAGGGGCATGCTCTGCGTGTCCCGCTGCAACACACAAAGCTTCGCCTGGCCCAGGGAATTGCACCAGCTGCCCCCCGAACTACAATGCAGCCTCCTTGGGCATGACAGAGTGTCTCTGCAAAGACTGGGCATTCGACCAAGCTGGCGTCTGCAAGGGTTGTGTCGCCGGGAAGTACCTCCTATCCTATATTCCTATTTGTCGAATGTGGCAGAGTTGCTACAGTGACCCGGATTGGGACCACAACAAACTCCATTACTTTTGTGAAGAATGTGCCAGGGGCAAGACTTCTCTTGCAAACAGCGTGTCCGCCGGTAGTTGTATCTGCGCCGTTGGATATGGAGATAGCGGGGGGGGGTGTACCCAGTGCGCAAAAGGCACTTACAGCACGCCCGCGCAGCTCCCCTGCAAGGCGTGTCCAGTGCGTTCGACGACGGAGGGCCTGGGACGAACATCAGTGTTGGGCTGCTGGTGCGTGCCAGGAGCGGGCGGACCAGACGGGGGGCCCTGTGAAATATGCCTTCCCGGGACATACCACGAAGAGTACCAGAGGACTGTAGATTGTTGGAGTTGTCCTCCGCATTCATCCTCCACCGTGACGGGGAGTGTGTCGAGGTACGATTGCAAATGCAATGCGGGGTATGTCGCCTCTACCTTGCTGGAGTACGTCGACTGTCACCCCTGCCCGTACGGCACGTATGCCAGGGATTCCATGGATGCCAACGATGCGAATGGGACGCAACTGTGCGTTTCCTGTCCCTCGGGAAAGTATAATCCATTCGCAGCCAAGACCGCGTGTTCCGACTGCATAGCGCATAGTCATACCGCGGTAGACACTTACAGTGCGTGGGATTGTGTCTGCAACGCCGGATACACCCGGAGTGCTGATGCTTCGGTGTGCGGGAGATGCAACGCAAGTCAGTTCTTTGACATTGCGTCCAGCGAATGCCAGCCGTGTCGCGATAATTACGTCTCGCTTGCGGGCAGCGTATCACACGGTGATTGTCAGTGCCGCGCGGGATACACGGAAGATACCGGCGGCATTGTGTGCGAACGCTGCCCCGCCTATCAATTCTTTGATCGACACGCGGCCCGATGCCGGCAGTGTGCATCCAACTCTGTCTCGCTCCAGGGAGCCATATCGTACAGGGACTGTCTGTGCGAGCCCGGACACTCTCCACTGAATTTCGACAACCAGGGTAATTTCAGGTGCGTGCCATGTCTGCGAGACACGCACAAGAATTCCACTGCGCAGGAGCCGTGCAGCCCGTGCCCCCCGTACTCGCACACGACATCCGAGGGCAGCGTCTCCGTCGCCCAATGCCTGTGCAATTTCGGGATTTTGACAACACCCACCGGAGAATGCGGCGGCGACTGCATGGCAGGTACCTACAAGGAGAATGCTATATGCGCCGTGTGCCCAACAAACTCACGATCCCCGCCCGGTAGCACGTCGCGAAACGACTGCTTGTGCCAGCCCGGCTATGTGTCCGGCGTCGTCAACGGAGACTTTTGTGCAATATGCCCACCAGACACATACCACAGTGCAGGAACGAATCTGTGCGTATCATGTCCACACGGCACACACACTCACTATGAGTTGCTGTTTCAGGGCGGGGTTCTCGTGAGATTACTGCGAGATGTCAGTTTGACCGCACACGACTGCTTCTGTAACGCAGGCATGGCTGGCCCACCAGGCGGGCCCTGCATTCGATGCGAAGGCGGGACTTATAAAAACCAGTCCACATTGCAGTCTCCGAATGCGGCCTGTACAGCGTGTCCGGCAAACACGAATTCGCCCAGCGGCAGCTATACCATCGCAGACTGCCGCTGCAAACCAGGGTGGATTGGGTCTGGTGGCAGCAGCGAATGTGTCTCCTGTGGCCCAGACGAAATATCCACCCCCCCCGACTACAACCTGTGCAAATGCAAGCATGCCTTGGCTCGCTCCAGCACCAGCACATCCTGTGAAGCATGTGAGACGGGCAAGTATTGGTACGATGGTGGTATGCACGAGAATTCGTGTCTGTTCTGTGGGATGTACCAGACAGCCCCCAGCAACGGCGAGTCCATAGCTAGCTGCATGTGTGATTTTGGAAGCACGCAGACGCAGAGCGCGGACTGGACTGGACGGATCACCTGCGAAAAATGCCTTCTTGGAACGTATAAGGATACGCAAGGACCTGCAACGTGCAATGTGTGTCCGACCAACACTGTTTCGTCTACTTCCAGGAAAACCTGCATTTGCTTGGCCGGGTCCTCTCGACAACTGGATGGGCAGTGCGTGCCATGCGCTGAAAACTCGGACGCACCACGGGAGTCCACGGGGGCCTGTGCGTGCAACGCCGGATTCAAGGGCCCATCGGTCAGCGGGGCATGTGAAGCGTGCGAAGCCGGATCGTACGGGATCGGTGGCGCGAGCGGAGCCCCTGCGGTGTGCACTGACTGTGTCGCGGGCAAGTATCAATATTACGCGGGCATGGCGGTGTGTAGGCAGTGCCATGCGAATACACAGAGTACTGCGCCGCGTACAGGGTGCACGTGTAATGCTGGATATTTCGAAGCATTTACATTTGATGACTTTAATGTCTTGTGCGAAACGTGTTCCGCCGGCGAGTATCACCTCCCAGCACATCGTGTGGCGGGCGGTCTGACCGAATGCTTGCCGTGTGAACTCGGGACGTTCAAGAACTTCTCGGGGCTGGCATTGTGCGGAGTATGCCCACCGCACTCCACTACCTATGGGCTTGGTGCCACTGAACAGGCAGAGTGTCTGTGCGGGCCAGGACGATTTCACGGGGGCGGACTCGAGATGTGCACACGCTGTGCCGCCGGAAAATTCTCCAACGTGGTCGGTGCTACGGGGTGCACGGAATGTCCAGGGAACACAGAGAGCTTGCAGGGGGCTTTGCAAGTGGGGGATTGCTTTTGCAGCTCCGGGATGTTTCTGTTCAATACTGCGGAGATGCAAACTGGCAACAACGCCAGCATGCCCATTTGCGAGCAATGCCCCGCTGGGAAATATAAATTCGTCAAGGGGGATTCCCCGTGTACGCCCTGTGCTGTGCGCACCAGCTCGCAAATGGGAAGTGCCGTGTGCGATTGCGCACCTGGATTCTTTCAGTCGTCCTGGTACCAGGAGAAACCAATCACACCAGCGTGCGAGCCATGTGCACCGCACACGTACAAGGCGTCCGTGGGGACTTCCATCTGTCTGGCGTGTCCAGAAAACACCTTGGCGATAGACGCAGGGGCGAGTTCGTGCCAGCCGTGTCCCGTAGGCGAACATCTGTGGTATTCTCCGGAGGGGCGGGTGTGCGTATGCAAGTATGGGGATGTGAGATCGGTTGTCCCCGCTGGTGGTGAGGCTGTATGCGTGCCCTGCGCGGCTGGAAAGTACTACAGTGCACTTTTCGAGGCGTGTACATTGTGTCGGCTCAACACATACAAGAACGACACTGGCAAAGCTGCATGCCTCCCGTGTCCGCAGTGGTCGTCCCTGAACGCCACGGGCTCAACCCAACGCAGTGACTGTATATGCATACCTGAAACTTCAGGAGCTGACGGTGGGCCCTGCACGGAGTGTGTTGCTGGGAAGTACAAGCGTGCCGCCGGTAGCGCAAGCTGCGAGGCGTGCCCAGTGGGCGAGTACTCGTACGAATCGCCGGACTATTCGGGATGCCTTGCGTGTCCGCTTGCAACGTATTGGGTACGCGACAACTTCTGTGCAGCGTGTCCGCAGTGGTCTACGTCGGGCATGGGAAGCGTGTCCCTCCACGACTGCGAGTGTTGGCCTGGGTATGAGCCGGTGACCAATGCATCGTGCGCGCCTTGTCGCCGCGATTCTTACAAGGGCAGCGTGGCCTGGGCGGCTTGTACAGCATGCCCAACGAATTCCGTGAGCGTAGTCGGGTCTACCGTGAAAACGGATTGCATTTGCTCGCACATGACAACAGGACCCGCAGGCGGCCCGTGTGCGTCGTGTCCACCCGACACCTACAAAAACGGAGGCATCAACAGTGCTTGCGTAGACTGTCCAGCAAACTCCTACGCATTTGGCATCAACCCGTTCTGCTACTGCAACATTGGGTTTTATGCGACAGGAACCTGGGAAAACACCTCTGCCGCGTGCGTGTTTTGCGGGCCAGGGAAATACGCCGACGTGGGAGGCGCCACGGTTTGTAAAGACTGCGCAGCGGCGGTCCCGCCACACCTTTCCGCATACGAGCGCGTCTGTGACTGCCGGCCCCGTGTCGGCTCTGTGTGTTGGTGCAACGCTGGATTCTTTGACGATATCGTAGACGCGTATGCCCCGGTGCACACCTTCGTGTGCCGCGCCTGTGCACCCAACAGCTACAGACGCGCGGGGGAACTCAATGGCACCATCACAAACACGCAGCACGACTGCACCGCCTGCCCCCCGCACTCGTACTCGTACTCCAGGAGTACGGCCCGGGATAACTGTACCTGTGCCGCCGGGTACTTTCGCTCGGACGCAGCGGAATGGGTCTGTCTGTCGTGCGGGCTCGACACTTACAAGGATATGAACTCGAGTGAGTGTCTGGCGTGTCCAGTCAACACCACCACAAAGGACCCTGAGCCACTGTACATATCCCCCATCGTGCCAATACCGAAGCCAGCGGCTCTGTCCAGACAAGAGTGTCTGTGCAAGCCTGGGTATGTCGGGGCGGGTGGAGGCCCGTGTTCGCCGTGTCCGCCCGCAACGTATAAAACTGAAATCGCGTCGCTCTTGTGCAAAGCATGCCCACCAAACTCTGACTCGCTCCTAACAGCGGCCACAAGCATCAAGGATTGCAAGTGCAACACCGGCTATTTCGACGACAGCGACCGCTACGACGAGCGCCGGATCTATCGCGAGTGTGTGGGATGCGCAGCGAACCAGTACAGGTGCACAGACTGCGACACCGCTGGGGCCAAGTACTGTCTCGACTGTGTCAATTCCGTGTCCCCAGTTGCAAGCCTCACCATCGAGGCGTGCCGTTGCAACGCAGGGTGGACCCTCGCGGCAGGCCATGTGTGTGTGGGATGTGGTATCGGCAAATACAAGGACACCATCGGCTCGGCTTCGTGTACCAACTGCCCGTCCAACACCAACTCGTCGCAGCTCAGCGTATCCGTCCAGGACTGCAAATGCATAGCGGGCTGGACGTGGGCAGGCAGAGATACTGGCCCGTGCACCGCGTGTGCGCTGGGGCTGTTTAAACGGATTCCAGGCAACATGCCATGCACGCTGTGTCCTGCGGGGAAAACGACCACCACACCCAACGGCCCGTGCGTGTGTCGGGAAGGCTTCACTGCTATATCCTCCGGTATGGGCCATGCTGAAGGCGCTGCGTGCGAGCCGTGTGCCCTGGGAACATACAAAAACACCACGGGCCCCCAGCTCTGCGACGCGTGTCCCTCTTGGAGTGCCACCACTACACTTCAGAACTCGCAGCGCGTGGCATGTCAGTGCGATCCTGGCGCAACGGGACCCCACGGGGGGCCTTGTACGCGGTGCGAGCCCGGCAAACACAAGGTGTCGCGTGGCAACAGCGTGTGTGACACGTGTCCGGTGGCGCAGTACTCGGCGCAAGCAGGGAGGGTGGACTGTGATCACTGCCCGCTGCGATCCAGTGCTCCCGAAGCCAGCACCAGCAGAGACAACTGCACGTGTCTGCCAGGTGGATATGACTCCGGCGACGCAGCGTCGTGCACATGCAGTCCCGGGTTCGCGCCGACCTCAGCAACCCTAACATGTTATGGCGGGTGTGCCTGCACGCCCCTGTCGGGCGCAGTACGCGGGGATATTTCGGATGGTGGCCTGCGCCCAGACAAGTTTGGGGATACCTCGGAAGATGTGGGCATTTGCGTTTGGGTTATCACCACCAATGATCCCACCAGTGACATCTCGCTGTCGTTTTCCGCCTTGAATGTGGGACCCAACTACATGGCTGACGAGGTCCAGCTCGGCAATTGCGTGCCACCGTGTATGGAGACAACACAAATCGCCCTTCTATACGGCACCCTGACCTCCGTACAGCTGGACTACAATGGCGGTCCTGACTTTATGGTACAGGATACAAACTTCACCTCCTCCACTGGCATTCTCCAGGTAACATTTTGGATGCCCACCAAACGGCTAGTCCCCTCGGGCTTCACTGCACACTGGCGCATGGTGTCGTCCAACTGTCTGGCGTGTCCGCTGGGGCAGCACAAGTATGCAGGGGGCGATGGTGTGTGTGTCCACTGTCTACACGATCAGTATTCCTCCAGCGCAGGAGCAGGATCCTGTCAAGACTGTCCTGAGAATTCCAATTCTCCACCAGCAAGTACCAGGCAAACAGACTGCACTTGCAACGCTGGATACACGGGGCTCGATGGGGGTGCATGTGCACAGTGCGCATCCGGAAAATACAAGTTCGCCAGTACTACTGACTACTGCGAAAGGTGTCCTGCAAATGCAGAATCACCCGCGGGGAGCAACAGCATCGCGGCTTGCAGGTGTGCTCTTGGCTCGACTGGCCCTGACGGCGGAATATGCAACCTGTGTCGTGTGGGGACATACAAATCTCAGCTCGGTTCGCAAGCCTGCACCAACTGTTCCAGTGGAACATACACGACGGTCCAGGGCGCGATTTCTGCAGTGAGCTGCCTTGCGTGTCCTCCTGGCTCTGATTCTGTGCCAGGCAGTGCTTCCGTAGTGCACTGCGCTTGTAATGCGGGCTACTTGGGGCTAAACGGGGGTGTGTGTCTTCAGTGCGAGCCGGGTAAATACAAACAAGACCCTGGAGAAGCGGCTTGCCTGCTGTGTCCTCTCGATGTACAAGGAAGGGTCCAAAGTTCTCTTTCGGGGAGTACATCTCCGAGTGCGTGTTTTTTTTCGTGTCCAGCTGGCTCGTTTGGTCCAGACGGAGGGCCATGCGTGTTGTGTCTCTCTGGAAAATACAAAGCAGAGCCGGGCACTCTGCCGTGCGTACACAGCTGTCCTTTGTACACGGAGTCCCTGCAAGGGAGTACCTCGGTGTCGGACTGTGTGTGTGTTGCAGGTCGTTCAAAGGCTGTCAACGGGTCATGCACATTGTGCATCGCGGGCAAGTACAAGATTGCCCCAGGAGATGCACTATGCACCCACTGCCTGGCAGACCAATATTCGGGGGCAGTGGGTGCCACATCCGGTGTATGTCGAAGCTGTCCAGCAAACTCCAATGCACCCGAGGCCAGTGGGGGAGAGGTCGAGTGCAAGTGCAAGGTCGGGTGGGCACATCGTGTCCCTCTCTCTGAGGGACACTCTGGGGAGAGCGACACCTACTGCACAGCGTGCGAACGCGGCACATATACAAGCAGCCCGGGCTCCCTGGAATGCAGCGAATGTACAGCTACCCAGTACTCGGATCCGCTATATTTTGGCGAAATGCGCGGTGCGAATAGTACCACACGGCGAATGTGCACGGTGCAGACCATTGCGCTCAGCAAGGGGGTAAACACAAATGTGCGCTTCCACCTGCAAAGACCCTCTCCCTGTAGCGTACGCTCAATCTTGCGCAGTGCAGTGAATTGGACCACCGGCGACCAGGTCCGCATCTACCACCCCTCCAGTGGGCACGGCACGCTAAACCCTTTCACATTGCGCTATGTCGGCGCGAAAATGCAACAGCTTCAGTCACTTCTGCAGTGGTCTCCTGTCAATATAGAGCCCACGCACCAAATAGATACAACATACACCATCACCGTCCAACGTATCCCGCTGCTACTCACATTAGACACATACGACGCCGGGTAGATATCATTGATGTGCATTCACACGATTGCCACGAGTAACGTCTACAGCGCTCACGAGGAGCATCGGAAACAGTCGTACACATCAACACGCCGCCTCGTGGAGCCCCACTATTTATTCAACAACGACATGTAATCTAGCAAGATACACACATTAGACACATACGACGCCGGGTAGACATCATTGATGTGCATTCACACGATTACCAGGAGTAACGTCTACAGCGCTCCAGGACATATCTAGCATAGCCACGAATTGTTTCTGGAGATTCCAGTGTATTGTTGAGTCCAAACCCTGGCAAGTCTGGGGTGATCACCCAGAAAGAGTCTGAAAAAAAATGGACTTGTTTGCGCCACTGTAGACTGCTTCCGAGATAGCCATGCACCAAGACGAGCGTGGGTTTTTGCATTTAATACAACTTTACAAAAATGCGACACGGCCAAAAGTCATGTTTGTATGATGCTCTTATGTATATTGGCTACTATCAAAGAAAAATTCCGATCAGCTCGGCTACGAATTATTTATATAACTTTCACGTCAATGTAATACGGGGCATAGGGTCTACATGTAATTCGAGCCAATACTCCTAGTTGACAGCCATGTGAGGCTGCACGCCCCCACCCCCCCCCCCCCCCCCCCC
>Ga0209491_10009486_pt1 | contig 11930 bp, 20 predicted proteins | sample BON02_FD_187213 | JGI IMG/M metagenome (GOLD analysis project Ga0209491, IMG submission 187213) | Freshwater microbial communities from Lake Bonney liftoff mats and glacier meltwater in Antarctica - BON-02 (SPAdes) (version 2) | ecosystem: Environmental > Aquatic > Freshwater > Ice > Glacier... | reverse complement strand
TCCTCCTCCCCCTCCTCCTCCCCCCCCTCCTCCTCCTCCGGCTCCTCCCCCCTCGGAGCGCTCATACACTGCCCGCCATAATTGATTGAGCATGTGCATACAAGCAGGGTTCCTGGTAATCCACAAAATGAATTTCGCGGTCTGAGTGGGGGTGAGGATCTTTTGGACCTCTAACAGCTCTTGGTCTAAGCTCGAGTTTTTGTCGTCGATTAAAGCACGGAGTTCGTGAAGCATGCCCGAGGTCACTTCTAAATCAGCGTCCACTGCGATTATACTCGCCCGGTGCTGTAAGAGGGAGGCTTGTTGTTCTGGTGTGACCTGCAATTCCTTCGAGAGGATCGACCAGAGGTGCCGTGCGCCGGCTTGGGCAGCAGCAGTAGCAGCTGCGGAGGGGGGGTTGGGTTTCTTTTCGGGTTTGGAGGGGGCGGAAGAGGAGGAGGAGGAGGAAGGGGGAGGAGGAAGGAGGGAGGGAGGGAGAGCTTGGCCGTTTTCGTCGCCAATGTTGAAGAGCATCCACATGCAGAGTTTGGTCAGCTTGGTGGGGAGGAGGAGCTGGAGGGGAGGGAGGGAGGGAGGGAGGGAGGGAGGGAGGATGGGAATAGAGTAAGAAGGGATGTCGGGAAGAAAGAGGGTGTGCGGACAGGCTTGCCAGTTCTAAAAACCAAAAACAAGTCAGAAATGAAAGGAAAATACTCCCTCCTTCCCTCCCTCCCTCCCTCCCTCCAATCTACAACTACGCGTACCTTCTCGAGCTGGTTGGTGTGAAATTCAATGGCAGAACGCCGGTCACTGCCATAGTCCGAATACCGCTCCTTGAGCATGTCGATCGTTTGCCAGATGTCGGACTCGCTCGCACCCGTCTTCACCTGTATTATTAGTGGGGGGAAGAGATGCGAGAGAGAGAGTTAGAACGCGGTTGCTTGGTGGGTAAGCAACTAAAAGAAACGAGGGAAGACCTGACGCCTAAAATAAGTAAGAGCACGGACACCAACCCCCCTTACATCACACCAACCGATCGATATATGACAAAAAGACTCCCTTTCCCCAAACAACAAAATGAAACCATACCATATCATCCAACTTCTTCGTAATCCTTCCCTTCTCCTGTCGTTCCTGCGCCTGGCTCTCCTCCCCCAACTTCAGCTGTAACTTCAGCTTCAGATTCTCCGCCTCTAGATGCGCCACCTGCTTCTGTAATTCCACGACGTGCTCCTTCTTCCTCCTCCGGCACTCACGGGCCGACTCTCGGTTCTTCTCCAGTCGTCGTAGCTTCTTTTCGAAGGCCTGGGGCAAGGTGTTCATTTGCCCTTGCTGGTACATCCCTCCTCCCCCTCCTGGCAGCGAATCCTGGTCATCGTCATCCTGCTGATTAAGGCTTGTTTGGCTGTTGGGGCTGGACATAGGGATGTACTGCTGCTGCTGCTGCTGCTGCTGCTGCTGCTGTAGTTGCTGCTGCATGTGCGGGGGGACCGTGAGGGCGCTTGGTGGCTCGGACTTGGCGTGAGGGTAGAGGTCTTGTTGCTGTTGTAGTTGTAGTTGCTGCTGCTGCTGGAGACGTAGGGCCGAGTTAGAGGTGACTGTGGAGAGGAATGTTGGTGGTAAGGAGGAGGACGGGCATAAGAGAGGAGATTGAATCGAGCTTAGCGGCAAAACCATGCACATTGGTTCCACCACACCACCACATGATAAAACAAACAACGATAACGTGATACACCATGCGCTCCTCCTCCAGTCCTCACGCGCTTACCTCGTCGAAGATTGCTGCCTGAGGCGGGTCTGGGGAGGGGAGGGGGGAGGCCGCCCCCTCCTCCTCCTCCTTCGTTTGGGGTTGCCATTGTTGTATGTGGTCTGCCTGTCCTCTTCTCGTTCCGCCACTATTTTCCTCCCTTTCTCCGCCTTGTACATGAGGGATGGGGAAGCGGTGTGAGGCTTGGAGGCATTGGGCTATGGAAGTGTACTTTGGTCTACTATTGCTACTGGCTAGTGAACGTATCAAGTGCATCGGCGCGTCCAATCAGGGTCCTCTTACCTCTGTTCCAGCCGCGACGAGACGCTGAAGGAGGGTCGGATAAAGGCCCAGATGGTGCCCACACGGGTGCCCAGGCGGTGGGGGCTGTGTGTGTGTGGGAAGGGGGCGTGGGAAATGAGGGATCGGGTCCAAGAGCGATCCGTGCGGGGCGTGGACCATTTGATCTAAATCACACCACCAACGCGCAGCCACCGCCGCCGCCCTCGACAAACACGCCAGGCATGCAAGACCGCACGACATGAACGCAGAAATCCGGAAAAGGTGCGGTCTGTGGCCTCAAAAGGTTCCAGTTTTTGCGTTTCGAGGCCCCCACTTTTTCCAACAAGCCCCCTTTTGCCGGGTAGCTTGCCGTGTAAGGAAAATGAGCAAGGGGAACGAGGGAGCGTAGCCAAATGAAAAACAAGCGAGCGATAAAACCATGACCACAATTTGCGTAAAAGCAGAACTAAATTGTGCTTCGTACTTCTGACATTCTTGCATCTCACTTACTACATTTGATCCATTTCAACCAAGACTCTCCCTCCCCTCCTCTATTCCTTCTCCTCTCTTCTGTTCATTCATTCATGCCTGCACGGCCGCATACCCCGGGTTATGCTTCTGAGCCACATCCCCATAAGACTCCAACTCCAAAATATCATCCCGACTGCCGAGGAAGACGGGCGTGCGTTGATGGATGGCATCAGGCACGATGTCCAGGATCCTAGGGCCATCGCCCGAGCTTGCCAACCCACCTGCTTCTTCGGTCACCTGTTAAGAGGTGGAGGGAGAGGGAGGAGGAGAAAGGAGGATGTGAGGAAGAAGATGAAACGAAGCAAAACAAAGCTAATGTTCTGCTCAGGCATCTCTTCGTACCAATGAAGAAGAGGGTGAGTGAAAAGCGGGGACGTAAACACCGAGCAACTCCCAAAAACACAAAAACACAAACAAGAATCTTCCCTCCCCTCCAACAGAGACACATATATACGTACCAATCCCATCGGATTCCCCTCATAACACAACCGCAGATGACTGCGAGGGTTGCAAGCCATGCCCCCCCGAATCAAAACCCAATGCGCGTCTGCCACAAGCGAACACACATACACCAACTTATAAGGCTTCTGACTTTGATTCTTCCCCAATTTCATGTCAGTCACATAACTTTGTAGCCCCTGCGGCCAATCCTCGTATCGCCCTTCGTTCAACGAATAACTGGACCCCCGGGAGGGGAGTTGGAGACGGCGGGTGGTTAGGACAAATTCACCAATGTGAGGATCAAGAGTCAAAACATGCGTGCCCGTCCCTCTCCCCATTGTCAGCACCAACAGCGTGGCCGCCGAAAAGAGGCAATACCCCGCAGCGAGTTGATGTTTCCCCGCTTGTAGCGCCCCGGCTTGGAGTTGGGCGGGGCTGTCCCCCAGGCTGCGGTAGACTGCAAAAATCGTGCCTGTCGGGATACTGGCATCAACATTAGAAGAGCCATCAAGAGGGTCAAGCACCACTACAAACTTGCCACCGGTTTGCAAGGGAATCACGCCCTCCTCTTCCTCCGACGCAAAAGCCGCGACCTGCCCACAGTCTTCCAAGTGTTCCTTCAGTATGTCATTGGCCAAGACGTCGACCTTTTTTTGCTTTTCCCCACCTTTGTTGAGGGTGGCTTCTCCGCCTTGCTCCGTCGTGTACAAGCCCGTCAAGTCCACGATGCCCGCCCGTCGGACCGCGTGGCTGATGCGTTTGACGGCCGAAGCAATGGCGGCCAGCACCAGGTGCAGGTCGTCGTCGATCAAGGTGGGTTGGGCAGCTCGTTCCTCATGTAAAAAGGAGAGGAGCGTTTGCCTGCCCGTTATTGTTGTGGTTGTTGGGGGAGTGGCCATCCTTCTGATTGCTAGGCGATGTGGTAATGACGGCGCTGCGGCGTGCAAAAGAGCGTCGACGCTATTGGTAATGGCGGCTAACAGGAGGACGAGCGCGAGCAGGACAAATCGTGTTGGGGGTGGAGAGGTGGACTTGGATTGGAACTGATCTTTCATTTCTTGAACAACCCGGCACGCCACGCCTACGCACCAGCACGGCTGCAGGCGTAGAGGGGGAGAGCCTGTGTTGGTATGTGTTGGGTGGGCGTGGGGTTGATGGTGCGTCCAAGCAAGTGAAGCAATGTAGATCAGCGATGTGCGCCTCGGGCGAAAAGCGAAGCTGACGCACCTGCCTTACTTCCACCGTGACCACAACAACACCCGCGGGCACCACGAGAGCCCTGTCACGGTCCTGCTTTTACGCCGCAGAGGACGGAAAGGAGCTGCTGGGCATGGTTTGGGGCTTGTTTGCCTCTCTCTTTCTCTTTGCTTGTCTAGGAAAACTGAGTGAAAAGAACGCGTCGATCCTTGCCACCACATCAGAAAAAGCACGTCGCCGCGCTCTACACCCTTACTTACACACCCCACCACCCGGATCATCTACCCACCCACACAGGCAGGTTGTCCTTGACATTGTCAACAAGCCGGCAAGGCGCGTCGGCCTCTTTTCCGCCCCTCGGTGCCTCTACCAAAACGCAAACCACATCACTAATCATGGGGCGGGCAACAGCAGCAGCGGCCGTAGTGACCTTGGTGGCGTGCTTGGGCAGCAGCACCCCCACCAGCACCAGCGCCTTTGTGGTCACGCCGTTTTCCGCGCGTTCATTACTGCCGTCGTCGTTGTCGTCGATGCGGCCAGCAGCGTCTGGGAGGTCAGCCTGCCTCTCGCGATCCGCCAACAAACTGGTGGGAGCCCTGCAGGCCGGCGCGGGCAGCGGCGACAATAATAACAACGGCGGGAACAAGGACGACTTGTACTACCAGCGGTTTATGGGCATGAATGAAGGAGAGCCTACAGATGACGTGCGTGTGGCGGCGGAAATTGCGGATATGGATCCTAGTACGATTGACTCGTTGCGACGCGGCACCTCGATGGATGACAAGGTGAAAATGTCGCCGTCCTCCTCCTCGTCCTCCTTCTCGTCCAATCCCTTCTATATTGGCGGGAAGAGTGGTAGCAGCAGTGGTGGTAGCATTGGTGGTGGTGGTGGTGGGATAGGGAGCGGCGCGGGGGGCTTCTTGGACTCCATGAAGAAGAAGTCAGCAGCTAGCTTTTCGACCTTGGGTGGTGGGGGAGGAATTGGGGGAGGAGGAGGAATGGGGGGAGGAGGAGGAGGGATGAACGCGAATTTGCAAAAGGGCAGCCCGGACATGATGATGATGACAGGGCCGAAGGTTTATATTATCCCCCAAAACCAGGGGGAGGCACCGTTGGAGATTAAGAGTTTGGCGCCCGGGCAGAGAAGATCACAGAAAGGCGTGATTGCTGAGATTCCGGGGAGGAGTTTGCCGAAGAGGCCTCGACGGTTGGATTTGTCGGAAAAGGTACGTTATTTGCGGGAGGGATCGTGTTTGTGAAGAGAATGAGCGGGGGTTGTTTGTGTGTTTGAAGGGTCAAGAGGTCGAACAGAGGAACGATGGAGAAGAAAGATCAGGAGAGAAAAGTGGATACGTTATATATATACATGTGTGAAAATCTGCGTGCTCACTCCTCCTACTCCACACCCGATCCCACTCTCTAAACGCAAAACAGATGGCCGAAGTCAAGCGCACCATCCAAGAAGCCCCCACCCGCCTCACGGAGCTGCAAGTCCAAAACCTCCGCAACGGCGCCGCCATCAACCCGAACCCCAACAACAACAACCCCAACGGCCAAAACAACAACAACAACAATCAAAACAACAACAACAACAATCAAAACAACAACAACAACAACAACAACAACAACAACAACAACGGGCAACAGCAGCAACAGAACCAATTTACATTCCCCAGCTTCCCCGCCCAGCAGCCGGTGCAGCAGCAACAAAAGCCCCAATCCCCCTCCTCCCCCTCCGGGCGCAGCCGCTCGAAGCGACGCGGCACCTCTGGGAGGGATGAACAAGGAGGGGGGAGCAGTCGTAGAATGAATAGTAGGAAGGCTTCACCGGCGTCTGAGTTCAAGTTTCCGCCGTTGCCTGCGTGGAGTAAGGATTGGAGGGTGTGGGTGGGGGGCATTGCTGCGGTGTCCTTTTTAATGGCTTTGGTTAATTCTTTGAGCTATAGGAGTGAGTTGATGGTGATGGATGGAAGAGGAGGGATGGAGGGAGGGAGGGAGGGTTTTATGTTGGAGAGGAGGGTGGGGCAGCAGCAGTCTTCAGTAGGGGAGGCGGTGGAACGGTTGTTTGTCTAAGAATTAATGTGAGAAGGAGAAGAAGAGAGAAGTTAAATGAAAAGGAAAGGCTCGCGTTTGTGGGCTTGTGTAGCTAGTAGCAGGAGGAAGAGGAGAATGAGAAAGGGCAGCAGCAGCAGCAGCTGCAACAGCGCAGTGGCTTTCTGAAAGCAAGGAGAGAGGTGTAGAAGAAGAAGAAGCAGCAGACGCGCATTGTACAATTTGACAGCGAGAAGAAAAAATGGAGAACAGAAGGAGGGCCGAAAACAGAGAAGGAACAGAAGTGAAGGAAGGGGCAGGAAACATAAAGGAGGTGATAAAAATAGGGGGCGGAGCGAACGGAAACGTGGACTTTGTGTTGTTGATTCTTTTCTCTCTTCTTACCACCAGCACAGCAGCTTGCTTTTTCCTCTTCTTCATGGAAAACAACAATCTATCAATCGAACCCCAGTATGCATGCATGATTACTTGTAGTTTGTCACAACTTTGACTCTAAGTAGCAGCAGAAGAAAACACGGAAAGAAAAAAAGGATGAAGGCGTGAGGAAAAGGAAGTGCTTTCCTTTTTGATATTATGTTTTGTTTCTTTACAAACATTTCGTGCTTTCTTGTCATTTTCACAATCCTTATCCTTCTCTTTCTGCTCCCTCTCGACTATTAATTTCATTCCTCATGCTTCTTCTCGAGCTTTCCCCCGTAGAGTCTTACTTATCGGTTGTCCTTTCGCGTCTGCCGTTGGTATACCGAAGGCATCAAAAGAGGAGAATTGCACTCCTCACTCCCTCCTCCTATCGTCACCCTTCTCCTTCAAAAGTGCCGCGTGCCGCGCATGCTTCTTTTCGAGCTTTCCCCTGAGAGTCTTGCTAAGAGGCTGTCCTTTCGCATCTGCTGTCGGTATACCTAAGGTATCAAAAGAAGAGAACTCTCCTTCATATGGCCCTTGCTTAAAAAGCTCCTCAAGAGCAACACTGGCTTTAGCTCGCTGTGGCTGCCTGCCGACAGGCGACACAGCAGGAGCAGGAGTAGCAGCAAGAGCAGCAGCAGGAACCGCAGGGCTGGAGGGAGGAGGGGGTGGGGCTTCTAGTGTCCAATGACATTTTCCTGCTCCCAGATCTTCCACTTGCAGACCCAATCGGGCCAACTCCCCATCTCGGAAATCATCGCATAGACGCAACAACTTCTGGGAAAGAGGGAGCTCACCACTGCTGCTGCCCTCCTTCTTCTTCTCCTCCTCCTCGTCTGTCTTTCCTGTTTTTCGAAGCCGACGACTGCGTTCTTGCTCGTCCTCTAGAGCAACAGCGCGTGCACGCGCCCTGAAATCCACCAGGGCCCCCGCAAGATTCTCTGTAGCGACGACAGGGGAGGAGTAAGAGGACGAGGAAGCATCCCCAATACTCTGCAAACCAAAGAGCCTCAACACATAAACAACATACCCAGCCACATTCCCCAGCACCTCCTCCACGCACCCTTCCACCCTTCCTCCTTCTTCCTCCTTCCCTCCCTGCATATACACATGGCCGGTCGCCACCAACCTCTGGAGCAACCGCAGGACCTCCGGTGTGTCCATTCCTCCCTCCAGCAGCGCCTTCCCCACGCTGGCCTTGACTCGTTTAAGCTCGGCCATTACTGCTACTTCTCTCGAACACCACCGCTTGCTCTTGCTCGTTGTGCTGCTGCTGCTTGTGTCTTGGGTGGAGTGGGGTGTGGCGGTGGAGAGGGCGAGGGAGACGAAGTTGCTAAATTGCCGGCGGAGGCTTCGTGCTTCTTGCATGGCGCTTTCGCTGTGTTAGAGGGCAGGGAGGGAGGGAGGGAGGGAGGGGAGGAGGGTTTGGTGGGTGAGTTGTCTCGAAAGACAGCAGCAAGGAAGAGCACCAGCCGCCTGCATATTTTTTGATATCACGTCGTTTTCTTACCTGTAATCTACATTAGCCCCATAGCGCCTCTGCAAGCAAAACACCCGAAAATCATCCGAATGATGCCTCCCCAAGCACTCCCTAATGGTGATAAAGTTCTTCAAACTCTTACTCATTTTCAACCCCTGGATATATAAGTGCCCCGTGTGCAACCACACCTTCACCCACTCCTCCTCCGCGCCGCGAGCAGCATCACCAGCAGCAGTAGCAGCAGCAGCAGCAGCAGAAGGAGAAGAACCACGCCCCCCGCCAGCCTCCTCCTTCACTCGCTCTCCCTCCAAGCTCGACCCCTCTTCCCTCCCTCCCTCCCCCTTCTTCATTTTAAAGCCAACAAAAGCCTCACACTGCGCAATCTCGTTCGTGTGATGCGGAAAGCACAAATCAACCCCACCAGAGTGTATCTCCAACCGATCCCCTAGCAAATAATGAGTCATCGCCGAGCATTCAATATGCCACCCCGGCCGGCCACGGCCCCAGGGCGAATCCCAGCACAGACTTTCCCCGCCTGGTTTGCTACATTTCCTGTACGTGGGTGGGTATTGGGGATGAGAGAGTGGCTGAATAGGTATGGGTGTATGTAGGTGTTGGGCAGGATAGCAAGGAAGGCCAGCATTACACCCCTCTCCTCTACTCGCTCTCGACTTACCATAAAACAAAATCACGCCTATCCCTCTTCTCCTCCCTCCCCACCACATTTCCATCCCCTCCTCCCACTCCTTCTGCTGCTGCTGCCGGTGCCTCTGCCTCCTCCCCTGCTCCCTGCACCCCCTCCACCCGCCCAAGCTTGCCATAGGCACCCTTCTTTGAAAAGGCTGCCACGTCAAAATAAACCCCACTGCTCGTCTCATACGCAAATCCATTCGCTTGAATCTGTTCAATATAAGCGAGAATAGTGTCCATATGCTCAGTGACACGCACGACTGCTGTGGGCTCTAGCACGTTTAGTGCTCGCATGTCACGCCAGAATTCAGCTTCGTACCGACGGGCTAAGAGGAGGGGGTCTTCCTTGCTGTGTATTTGTGGGGTGAGAGGGAGGGAGGGAGGGATTTAATGAGAGGGAAGCTCCGCTGAAGGTGGAAGGTAGAGGTCGCTAGACAGCCTACTCAATCCATTCCTACCAAATGCCTCCCGCCCTCTCTCTCGTACCTTTCCGTGGCCCGCCGTAGGATCTTGTCGTCCACGTCCGTGACGCCCATGACAAACATCACGTCTTGCTTAAAATGATCTGTGAGCACTCTTCGAATGATGTCTTGGCAGACGTAAGTCCGTGCATGGCCTAGGTGGGCCGAGTCGTACACGGTCGGGCCGCATGCATACCACTTCCACGCCTCCCCTTGCTTCTCTCGATCCAACAACAATCGCGTCAAGGACGATGGTGAGGAGGAGGAGGAGGAGGAGGAGGAGGAAGAGGAGGAGGACGTGCCGTGGTGACGGTTTGCGACGACCAAAGCGGAGGAGGGCTGGGCATAGCAGCTTCCCCGCCTGGTCCCCAGCAGTAGCCACCGCGAGACGAGCAGCGCTTGTTGCTGCCCTTGCTGCCGCCACATGATGCTGAAGGGGCACTATTGCTTGGCAGGGCTCCCCGGGCTTGTCGTCGTCATGCTCATGCTTGTGCCTGTGCGTGTGTGCGTATGTGTTTGTGTGCTTGACGTGTGAGAAGGAGGGAGGGAGGAGGTCGTGATGATGAGTGATGAGTGCACGACAGCGGTTTTCGGACAGAAAATCAAATTTCTGTGTGTAACTCCACATGCATGGTCACTCAAACTCTCCCCCCACACGCCACCACCACCACCACACAGGCACGGACGCCTCGACAGTTAAATACGCGGGGCCGGAAGCCTTACAAGGGGCCGCGAGAGGCAGTAGACGCCGTAGGAAGCCAGCACGGGCGGAGTGGGTCGTAAGGCGCAGCAACACGGAAGCTGAGCGGAGGCACGCTTAGGGCGCGGCGCCTTTTGCTACGGCGGGTAGGATGGACTGGCGCATGCAGTACAAAGCGGAGGCGCAGAAGGAAGTGCGGATGGCTGCGTTGAATCGCATGTAAGTGGAAGGCTTGGCCGTGGTTTTCGTGGGGGTAGATAGATCGGAGGACCGCAGCAAGGCGGGGGCGGGGCTTCCGTGTCCACAAAGGCCTTCTGTGCAAGCCACTCACCCCCGCCAACCTACTCATACATACACAGCTTCGCCCTCGTGAAGCACTTCGACAAGAAGATGGACGCGACTCAGCAAGGGGTGTTGTGCCAGACGACGGAGCAGTCGCTGTGGATGAAGGCCAAGAATATGGTACGTTTGTAAATGTGCGGGTGTGTGGGTCGATCGTGTGGGAGTGAGATCACAAGATGAGACAAGACAAGACGGCGAAATAGTAATCGTAGCACTATTTCCTCGCTTTCTTCTCACTGTTGCTCCCCTCCCACATACACTTCTTAGGAGGACTACAAAAAGAAGATCGACCTCAAGTGCAGCAAGCTTCAGGCCGCCAGCGCAGCCGCCGCGCCTCCAGTTGCACCCCCTCACCATCCACAACAGCAGCAGCAGCAGGTGTACCAGCAGCAGGCTCCGCAACAACAAGCCATGTACGCTCCACCGGCCATGCCGCAGCAGCAGCAGCCCCACCCGCAGCAGCAGCGCCAGCAGTACCAGCAGCAGCAGCAGTACCAGCAGCAGCGGCAGCAGCAGCAACCCCACCATCATCCTCAACCACAGCAACAACGGCAGCTGCAGCCACAGCAGCACCAGCAGTTGCAGCAGCAGCAGCACCACCAGCAGCAGCAGCAGCAGCAGCACACCAATGGCACATACCACCACCAAGCCCACGCTCACGCACAAGCCCCCCCCGTCGCGCCGCCGCCGCAGCAGCAGCGCCAGCAGCAGCAGCAGCAGCAGCAGCAGCAGCAGCAGCAGCAGCAGCAGCGCCAGCGCCAGCGCCAGCAGCAACAGCAGCAGCACCAGCAGCAGCAACAGCAGCAGCACCACTTTGCACCACCACCACCACACGCGGCAGCTGGAAAGCGGAAGCTATGCGAGATGGGCAGCGGAGGAGGAGGAGAAGGAGGGATGGTACCAGCAGTCGGTGTCGTTGCCGCCCCTCACTCACGAGGGAGAGGCTACTCGTCCTCCTCCTCGTCCTCGTTCTCCTCGTCCTCCTCCTCCCCTTCAGTGCAAACCCAGGCACAGGCACAGACACACGGACACGGGCAAAGCATCTCGCATCCGAGCAACGGGTTAGGATTAGGACCACCAGAAATGAAACAAGCCAAGACAGACGAAGAAGTCCCCCCTCGGCCTCCCGCTCCCACATGGGGCATGCCACCAGCCTCCATCATCCCATCGCTACCGCAGCAGCAGCAGCAGCAGCAGCAGCAGTACGCACAACAGCAGCGGCATCTCCAACAGCAGCAGCAACAGCAGCGACAGCAGCAGCAGCAGCTTCAGCAGCAACAACAGCAGCAGCAGCAGCAACAGCAGCAGCAGCAGCAGCAGCAGCAGCCTCCGCAAGGGCCGGCCAAAACGCGGCAGTCACTCATGGGGCCCCATCTGGAAGTGTTTCGATTTTATGAGGATCACGTGGACAAGCACCAGCCGGCCGCACAGGGGAAGGATATGACCAAGTTTGAGCAGGTACGTTCGAGGGAGGGAGGGAGGGAGGGAGGAAGGGAGGGAGAGAGGGTGGGAAGGATAGTTGAGTTGTTTCGATTCTATGAGGATCACGTGGACAAGCACCAGCCGGCCGCACAGGGGAAGGTTTGACGAAGTTCGAGCAGGTAAGTGCCTCCCTCCCCCCCCCCC
>Ga0209491_10009484_pt1 | contig 11934 bp, 13 predicted proteins | sample BON02_FD_187213 | JGI IMG/M metagenome (GOLD analysis project Ga0209491, IMG submission 187213) | Freshwater microbial communities from Lake Bonney liftoff mats and glacier meltwater in Antarctica - BON-02 (SPAdes) (version 2) | ecosystem: Environmental > Aquatic > Freshwater > Ice > Glacier... | reverse complement strand
ACCAAGAATTACATCAAATATAATTTTATCAATGTTTTTTAATTGGAAATCTATTTGTAACTTTGATAGTACATCTTCAATAAAGATATCTCTGTTGAAATTACATGGGTTTCTAGAAGGGCTTATAAAATACTCAGGACATATATGTGCAAGATGTATTCTAACTTTATAATAACTTAAAAAATTTATAGAGGCTAATCCCTTGTTAAAACACACGACATCAATTTATATATCTCACTTCTTACAAGAAAAAAAAATGAATTGATATTTTATATTATATAACAAACTATGCTTTATACATTTCAATTGATTCAAACAGCAAAAAAATCCGGCGGAGATAAATATGAATGTGTAGATGATCCATCTTTTATTATATATTTCCCACAAAGAATATCAAGAATAGATGGTAATATAAAAGATGAAATAGAAATTGAAATAGAGTAAATTTTAGAATCTCACAAGAAATATATAAATAAATATAAATAAAATAATTTTAGAATCTCACAAGAAATATATAAATAAATATAAATAATTTTAGAATCTCACAAGAAATATATAAATAAATATAAATAAAATAATTTTAGAATCTCACAAGAAATATATAAATAAATATAAATAAAATAATTTTAGAATCTCACAAGAAATAAAAAAGAAAATAAATAAAAAATATAAAAATATAAAGATAAAAAAAATAAAAAAATATAAAAATAAAAAAATAAAAAAATAAAAAAATAAAAAAATATAAAAATAAAAAATATAAAAATAAATTTAGAATCTCACAAATGTAATTTAATATTCTAAAATATTTTGATAGAGACGCTCTTCAAGTGCTCTCAAAATATTCATAACAACCATTTTTTTCAATGTTTTTCATTTTTAAGAGCTTTTCATGAGAGCCAAAATGAAAAAAAAATTAAATATAGAGAAACTCTTTAACAAGCTCTTTAAATATTCATAACACAGCACTTTGTATTGTCATTTTCATACAAATCTTCAAGGGTGCAAACACCATTATATAAATAGATTTTCATTCATTTATATAAACTTTTTTTAAATTTTTATTATATATCATGGATACTTTAGATTATGTATTTAATCCTGAAAGCGATAATGTCTCAAATCCAATTCCTATTCTACAACAACAAAAAGCAGATTTTACTACAAATGCTTACCTTTCTAAAATATATATAGATAATACTGATAATACTGATAATGATGATAAACAAATCATAGAGAATCCACTCATTAATAATTCTATTAATAAAAATTTATCAATGTGTATTATGGGACTAATTGATGATTGTATTAATAAACCTGATGATATTACTTGGATACAGTATACACCTATTATTCTACAAAAAGATAACCGCTTTACATATCTTTTAATTTTTATCATTTTCATAGTTTTATTTATCGCTTTAATTTACTAATTTTTTTATATTTTTTACTATTAAACAATGGCACAAGTTATTCTTAAAGTTTTCTCACTTTTTTGCTCTTTAGGCGGACCTAATATAGTACCATTCTTCTTACCTCTTATTAACCCCATGACTTTAATTAGCTCTTTTATACCTATAATGCTTATAGTAATGTTAGGCACAGGTATCAATGCACTAAATTCATCGGATGATGGAAAAGAAAAAAATTGGTCCAAAGGTTCCGCTTGGGCATTCCTTATATATTATCTTATAGTATTTATATCAGCTTGTAGTGTTATGCAAACTACGTGTAGAGTCGGTCAGTCAACAGGCTTTGTTTGATTATTATATTATTTTTTTAAAATTTTTTTTCAATCGTTATATTAATGGATGAACAATATACATTAATAGATAAAATTAAAAATAAAAATGGACAGGATACAACAGAATTTAAAGACTGCGATGGTAGATTAATAATAAAACAATACTCAGGATTAAATACTGATAATTTTATTATAAAAAAAATTGATGGTAAAAAAATAGCATTCTCTTTCTTCAAGATTAATGGTATTCATTATGTTAATATAAATGGTGAACATATTATTGATTATCGCAAATTTATTAATATACAACAAATCTCTAATTATGATATTGATTCCATCAAAATTAAAAATACATTCATTGGTGATTTAATTCTAAATAACTGTGACACTGAAATTATGTATAAAGCTTTAAAAATAATGGATAGACATATGAAAAATAAAAATTCTTATTATTCTGATGTCATATATTTCATGTTTAATTAACTCAATTTACAGACACGATGGAAAAAGGGGACCAGCTTTCTCAGAACATCCAAAATAAGACCCATCCACGCATCTATCCAAATCAGGATGACAATAATTCTTGACTGGAGCATAATTACAATCTGAATTCTGCAAACAACATAACTCCACTCCATTACCACCCTCGGGATAAGTAAAGTATTTTACAATAGGACATGGATTACCAACATACTCGCAAATATTCGCACCAAATTCATTGACGCTATATGTACCACCTGTATTACAACTACCATCATAATATCTAGATGAATCCTCGCTATTTCCTACACTCCCAACCCCTCCTGAACTCCCTCCTGACCCTACGCTCCCATGTGAATTACATTTAGGAATAGTGGTGGAAAATGCAATGTCAAAAGATAATAAAAAAGTGATAAAAAATAGATAGTTCATATACTAATAATAAATAGTTATCTTTAAATAAGATTATATTATATTTGTGAAACGCAGTTATCAAAATATCTAATAGATTCATTGTATCCTATTTTTATCAATTCCTTTATATCTTTTGATGATAAATCAAAATTAATAGTTCGAGTTGTGCCTTGTATGTTTATATATATTGTCTCTTCTGATAATTCCCTTTCTATATTTCTTTTTTTCATAAAACAAGATAGAACATGATAAACATAACTTTGCATATTATTAATATCTTCATTTAGCTCATGATTCTCCATCTCTCCTTGGCTAATTATTTTTAAACCTAATAAATTAGATAAAGAATCTTTAAACTCATTTATAGGATAATTATTTATTAAACCTCCATCTACATATGTATCTCCACTACCCATCTCTAATGTCTCTAAATTAAATTTATTTATTGTAAATATAAAAGGAATACTTATAGACATTCTAATCGCATCTGTCACTTTAAGATCCGGTGTTTGTATATAATTAAATTTTGTTAATTTATATTTATTTAAATTTGTCGCAAAAATCTGAAAATCAATACCTGTTTTATCATACATTTCTTTTAATGTAATATCTTTATTATACTTTTTTTTTAACATTAAACTATGTATCCAAGATATTATTTTACCACCTGAATCTAATCCATAATTTTTTATAAAATTTATAAATCTAATCTTTTTTAATTTTCTTAAATTCTTTTTTAGTATTATTTCTTCCATCTCATTTGATGTATATCCAATTATATACATTAATGCAAATATAGATCCAGCACTAACCGCTCCCATAGTTTTTATATTTATATTAGGTATTGATACATCACTCGGATTCTCCGTCTTTTTTAGAAGAATCTCTTCTAAATTCTTAAATACACCTATAAAACTTAACGAACGCATACCACCACCACTTAATAGTATAATATTAATATCTTTACTCATATTATTAATAATAATTATAACTTTAAGTTATTTCTTGAGATTATTATTAAATTATTTTATTAAATTTATTTCTTGAGATTATTTTTATTAAATTTATTTCTTGAGATTATTTTTATTAAATTTATTTCTTGAGATTATTTTTATTAAATTTATTTCTTGAGATTATTTTATTAAATTTATTTCTTGAGATTATTTTTATTAAATTTATTTCTTGAGATTATTTTTATTAAATTTATTTCTTGTGAGATTCTAAAATATTTTATTTTTTATTTATTTCTTGAGATTCTTAAATTATTTTTTATTTAGTAATCTTATTATGTCGGAATTGTTAGCAAATGTTGTATTTATTTTCCATTGTTTTGTTATTTTATTTATAGTTTTAACTCCGTTTCTTATTGATATACCAGCTATTTTAATTCTTCATATAACTTCAGCAGCTTCTTTATTAATACATTGGCATACCAATTCTGATGTGTGTTCTTTAACTGTTTTAGAGGGTTATTTGAGAGGAACAAATAGAACAGACACATTTACTCATAAATTTATAGGTCCATTATATAATATTAATACTTCAGATTGGAGTACTATAGTACATAGGATTACATATATACTAATGTTTATTTCAATATACAAATTATATAAAAATAAAAGAGTCAAAGATGCATATGAATGTTATAATCAATTAAAATTTATAGGTAATGAGACATTTAGTGAAAAAATGAACAAGATAACAGAATGTTTCTATCCTCTTTTTTTATTGTAATAAAATTACTTAAATAAAAAATTAATATAATTATATCATGGATATTATATTAGAGATTGACTATAGAGAAAATTCTATTTTAAAGTTATTTTTAGCCGAAAATATAAAAATATCTGATAACATTTATTCATTCGAAAACATTAATTATAAAATATGTAATTTACATATTGGAGATTTTGTTTTTAAAAATAACATGAATGAAATTTTATATATTATTGAACGTAAAACAATTAATGATCTATGTTCTAGTATTACAGACTCTAGATTTAGAGAACAAAAAGAACGCTTGTTAGAAAGCGTAAATGACTCTTCTAAAATTATTTATATTATAGAAGGAAACAAAAATCAAATTTCTAAATTCTCAAAAATTAACAAAACTACTATTAATAGCGCAATACAAAATTTAATACTTAAGCACCAGTATAAAGTAATTTTTTCAGACTCATTAGATGATACACTTGAACAATTACAACTATTATATAAAAAAATAAAAGAAAATGATATTTTAATAAAACCATCAGTCGGAATCATTGTTAAAAAATCTGATAAATTAAACAATAACATATTTATTAATCAATTGACTGTAATACCAGGTGTTAGCCAAAATGCTGGACTTAAAATTCATGAAATATATAAATCTATGACACATCTTATTAATACTCTTGAAAATAACACAAATGTAATTGATAAAGAACTTTTTTTAAGTAACATTCAAGTCTCTGAAAAACGGAAAATTGGTAAAGTTCTTTCTAAAAAAATTTATTCAGCCTTAATTTAATTTCTCAATTTCTAAAACCAAGATGAATTTACTTTTTTAGCAACAACATTTTTTAAAATATCTGTATCCACTTTTACACCTGTTTTATTAGATAATTGCTGAGCTGCTTTATTAATATTATCATTAGCTTTATCTATCGCTATTTTCTTACCTTGTGAAACAACATCATTCGCAATTTGCTTAGCAAGCGGTGATTTAGATATAAATTTTGTAGCCTTCGATGCTAAAGAGGCTAAAGATGCAAAATTAATACCTCCTTTTTGCTTAAACGATACTCTTTTTAAAAACCCCTTCTTAGAATGCCTTTTAATAGACGCTTTCTTAGAACGCCTTTTAACAGACTTAGAACGCCTTTTAACAGATGCTTTCTTAGAACGCCTTTTAACAGACTTAGAACGCCTTTTAACAGACTTAGAACGCCTTTTAACAGATGCTTTCTTAGAACGCCTTTTAACAGATGCTTTCTTAGAACGCCTTTTAACAGATGCTTTCTTAGAACGCCTTTTAATAGACTCTTTTTTAGAACGCCTTTTGACAGATGCTTTTTTAGAAGGTATTTGAGAAAGCTGGTAATTCATTTATAATATATACATATATTATAATATTTGATATTTACTTAAGAATTAAATTTAATCTATCAAGATGTTTCTGAATAATGCTAGATAGTTGTTTAGTATTTAGAGTATCAATGGAGACTAGACCTGGGTAAATAATATATGTATATTTTTTTATTACCTCAGATGTAATATTTAGATAATCTAATATTTCTATCAAAACTGGTTTTTTAATGGATGTAATAGACATTCCAGTTAAATTCTTTCGTTTGTCATCATTATTTTCTTGATTGTTTCTAAGATCGACTATTCTGAATTTATTATCAATAGTTCCAAAATTTCCTTTTATACCTTTATCTCTTATGGTCCCAAATAATTTATTGTTTTCTATAATTTGTTGATTAAATAAAATATCTTCTTTGGATATATTCACATCTGTTATTTTTTTCTTTGATTCTTTCTTAGAAATAACTGTAGATAGATCTTTTTTATATTTTAATTGCACAAAGTCTGATAGACTATATTTATTTACATTTACTTCAAAGTCTAAAGTTTTCGCAAATATACTCGTATTAATATCTTTATCTATTGGATTAAATATAATATAAATATCTTTTTGTATAAGGAAGCCTTCCCGATTATATTGATCTGTAATAATAGTTTTGTTATCTATTAAATGATTAATTGATATAAAAATTGATTCGTCACTTATTGTATTTTTAGTAATTGCTCTTTTTATATTTTCAATAATATCATCAATACTCCATACAAAATATGTTTTGAATAGACTTTTTATAGTTTTAGTTATAAATTCTATATCAAATTTATCAAAAAATTCTATAAACAAATTATAAGTAGATTTGTCTATAGGATTCTTTTGTGGCTTGATAAGACATTTATAATCGCAATTTGTATAGTCACATTCAGCAGATTGTGGTGTATTATTATCAATAGAATTAAATGAACAATCTAGGGCAATTTGCTTTAGTAATCTTTCTATTGTTTTATTAGAACGATCTTTATATTCAGATAATATATATTTTTGTTGATCTATTGAAGGACCTGATATTGGTAAACTAGTATATTTAAATATTTCTACATTTCTAAATTGTGAGTCCAAGTCACTATGAGAATTGTATCTTACTGCTCTACCAATAATTTGATTAATACTACTCATATTCCATGATGGTTCTAATATATGAAGTTGTCTAGTGTTTTTTAATGTAATACCTTCTGATATTATAGGTGAACCTATTATTATTTTTATAATATTACCATCTTTATTTTCTACACTATTATAAATCTTCCGTAATTTCTCTCTCTCCTCACTTGAATAACTTGAATCATATACAATAAAGGTCTTTTGAGAATTTACATTATCAATATTCCTAAATTCAAAATAACCATTATTAATTAGTAATTGTCTTAATAATTCAGTACCATTATATTCCACATAATTAGAATAAATAAATATATTACCTGGTAAATCATTCAACAATTTTATATTATCAAGAATTTTCTTAAATTTAATTGAATATTTAGATAGATTATTTGTTAATAAAAATTTATATTCACTCTTGATTCTATATTGAGTCTTCTTATTCTTATTTGTTCCATATTTCTCAAAACATGACAAAAATCCTTCTTTACCATAATAATTATTAGGATATACAATAGTACTCGCTCCACTACTATTATGATATAAACTACTACTTGAAGTATTACCGTCTTGTTTCTCTAAATTATTAGCAAGTTCTGATAAATCTGAATTACCAAATATATTCGTATCTTGCTCTAGGGATAATTTATAAATTTCTGATTGATATTCTGACATTTTACATTCAATTATATTTATAGAACCAATTTTATCAGTTAAAGGAACTCCTTTGTCAATTTTTAACGGAAATGATTCTTTATTAGATGCTAAATAACTTACTTTACCTAACAAAGATTCTGATAATAATTTCTTCCCATGATCTGTTATACTAATTATATTACCCTTTATTAAACCCAAATTATTTGACATATTTCTTTTCATAATTGGCTCACCTTTAAAATCTTTAAATACATCATTACGAATAGGTAATAATAATTTCGGATTATTCATATTCAACAAATTTGAAATTTCTACAATCTCTTTTGGATTGTCATACAACGGAGTCGCAGTTAACAAGACCAAACGATAATTATAACTTTTCGTCAAAATTGTCTGCAAAGCTACATAATAATCATTATTTGTAACATTATGAACCTCATCTATTATTATAACAGTATTATTTAAGTTTAATAATGTTTTTGATGAACGAATTTGGGAATTATTCTGTTTCGCACCTAATACTTGATTCGTAAAAGAACCATAGGTAATAAAACTATAAGTCTTGTTTATTTTTCTTATAAATTTATTACGTATCTCTTGCCTCCTTTCTAAGGACGCTACCTTTAACTCTTCTATCATCTCGGTTGATATATACGCATTATTCGCACAAGATGATAATAATTCATTTATAAAATTCTGCCTTATGTTATCATTTTTTACCAAGATAACTACCTTGCGACCCATATTATTTATATACTCTTTAAAACCTTCTGCTATAGATATTGACGTACACGTATTATGAGTTACAGTAAAATCTCCCATCATATACCTACAATTACCATCTAACGTAAATCCATAATATTTATCATTTTTTACATATTTCACACTTATACCCGTAAATAAAGCATCTTTACAAAATAATTTATCAATATGTTTATATCTCTTTGTAGGTATTTTACTTAAATTATTACCCCCTATCTTAATAATACTTCTTGACCCACTCTTGAAATTACAAGTATAACCTAAACTTCTTGACAAATATATTACATCATCTAAAAGTAATGGATTCTCCAATGGTTGGTAAAAATTATAACTATTCTTTCTTTTATATGAACTACTATCTATTAAACCAGCCAGTAATTTTAACCTATTCTCTCTAGAATTACATTTGTATAATAAAGGTATCAATTTACTTTCTTTACCTAATATATACCCCATTATATAAGGATCATTCGGTAACTCTTTTGACCCAAATTCTATAGAAACTTTATAACCTTTTAACTCTTTCCTTCTTTTATACGACAATTTTATATAATCTTTTACAGTTATCTCTATTATTTGCTCACATTTTATTGTATCTTTAAATTCATTCACATCTTCAAGTTTATTAAACTTTTTTTTATTAAACATATTATTCTCAATCCAATGTATAGCATAACTCTTATCTATTCTAGGATAATTTGATGCAATTAAACAAAGCACATGTTCTTTATTAACTGTATACTTTTCACCTATCGTAGGTATTACATCATACATTTCATCATTCCCAGTAGATAATGATAACACCTTTCTAGGAGTTGAATCGTCACCCATAATATATTCACCCACTTTTATATCTTGCACTTTCTTTATTGAACCATCATACATAATAATCGGAGTATCTATTATTGAACATTTACCAACTCCTACATTATGGTATAATAATATACTTTCATATATAGTATTTTTAGAAATTAAATTTCTTAACCACAATTGTCTCGAATCTTGATATACAAATGTCTTTTTAGGAATTTTATTAAATTCATATTTATTTAAAATGTTGGAAAAATTTTCATCATCTGATGACTTGTAAAATATTTCATTCTCCATTATTAGTAATATAATAAAATAAATATATATAAAATATTTCACAAAACAGTTATTAAATACTCGGATTTTCACTTAGTAATTTTTGACCCAGGGCTTTCATCATATCTGAATCTCCAACACTTTGTATTGTTGATTGACCACCTCCGCTAACACTTATCAGACTTGAACCTAAACACGATACTACGCATAATAAACATAAACCTAATATTAAATACAGATAAGTATTAAAAAATCCAAGAAAATCGTAACCTTCTGAGGTTTGTCTTACAACAACATCCGTTGAAGATGAAATACCAGAATTACCACCACCTGTTTGAGTTGTTTCCGCACCATAATTAGATAAACATGACATGAAAGAATCATTCTCTTGATTTAAACTACTATCAGTTACATTAGAACCTATTATATTAATCACATTTGTTTGATCCAAGTCATTTATACATCCAGTAACAGCCTTATTAAATACATCATTACTAATATTCGCATCAAATTTATTAGTAATACTCGTATCTGTATTACTATTTGTTAATCCAATACCTAAGCCGGCACTCGATTTTTGTTCAAGGGCACTTTTTATAGCTGACATCATGGTATTTGTAGCATTCGCATCTTGAACTGTATTTATAGCAGTCTGTAAGATACAAATGTTTTTATCAACATTTTTTTGTGACGTTGTTAATTTTGTTGTCGTTGAACCAATAATATTTAGTAGGTTCTTTTGTGACGTGGTACTATTACATTGATTTATAATTTCATTAAAAGTCTTCTGTGATACGCCTATATCAGTAGAATTTAATTGTTCTATTTTTAAGTTTGCAGTACTTACTGATGCACCCATTTACTATTATATTAATATATAATATAATAAATTTATTTATTTAATATAAAATTATATGTAATATTATCTCTATAAGATTTCATGGCTAACCATAAAAAAAATTCTAAATAATTTATTTTTGAACCTTTACTATTTTTCTCTTCTATTCTAGTTATATAATCCGATACTACTATATCATTATTCATTGGAACTACTATTATACGTTTTAATACTACAACTATACCACTTATAGTCTCTTTTGTAAAAAATTTACATGTATTGTCGTTTTCTTTCTGATTAGTTACATTTAATCTAATACACGTTTTTGAAAAATTATCTCTAAATTTGTAAAACTTTTCATCTAATATAGTTAATAATTCACTCAGAAAACTTATCTTTATAGGAGTCAATTTTAATACCTTTGATACTCCATTTACACTTACGGTTTGCGGAGTTTGCTGTTCTTCTAATCGTAAATTACCTATATATAATTGTACAGGTAATTCTATAATTACATTGTTATCTATAAATAAATAATATTGTTCTATACCATTTTTGTCTAAATAAGATGATAAATTTATACCACTATTATCTATATTATTATATTGAACATTATCTATCGTAAAAGAATTTATTGTATTATTAAAAAAAACAGACTTGTAAGAATTAAAAGAATCATCTGATGAAAACCACGGATTCAATATCATATTTGCTAATATCGGATCTTGATTTATTATTTTTGTACTTGGAACCGTCCATACTCCATTATATATATTCTTTAGTGATAATAATAATTTATCTGGGGAATATAAAGATAACGCACTCTCCCTAAAACCATCATCTGTTATTAATAATGGATTTAATATACATAAACTATCATTATATATACCTTCATTATTTATAAATAATGGATCACCATCATTATCCGTATATAGACATTGTTTATTCTCTACAAGAACATCAGTTTGTTCTTGAATATTTCTATAAACAATATATACTACATAATACATTAATAGTATTATTGATATGCATGATATTATTATTATTATACTTATTATCATTAACTCCTTATATAATAAAAATAAATTAATTTTTATTATAGATACTATTTATTCTAACATAAATATATCTAACGCTTTTTTTATATCAGTTGTCTTTGTTATATTACCATTTAAACCTACATTCATATATTTACCATCGTAAAATGTTATCTTGTAAGATTTCCCCATATCTTTTATTAATGTTAGTTTTGTATTCGCAGCATATGGATTATAATTATTTACCATTATGTCATCACTACATTTATCTCCAAAGCACGCAGATACATAACGACCATCATAAGATAAACCTATAACGGTTTCACTAAATTTCATCACTTTAAATGTTGCTCTATTATCCGGATTATCTGTTATGCATAATGACTTGTCTGAACATACCATTAAATATTTACCATCACTGGTACGTAAATTTATAGACGAATCACTCTCAAAATTTTCTTTATTACCACTTTTTATATATAAATATACAATTATTATAATTAATACAAATATAAATATATTTCTCATTCTTGATAATAACAAATAAAAAAAATATTTCAATTAAATTACTGTACTTGAAAATATTTTAATTAAATTAAAGAACTGTACTTGAAAATATTTTAATTAAATTAAAGAACTGTACTTGAAAATATTTTAATTAAATTAAAGAACTGTACTTGAAAATAGTTTAATT
>Ga0209491_10009482_pt1 | contig 11940 bp, 14 predicted proteins | sample BON02_FD_187213 | JGI IMG/M metagenome (GOLD analysis project Ga0209491, IMG submission 187213) | Freshwater microbial communities from Lake Bonney liftoff mats and glacier meltwater in Antarctica - BON-02 (SPAdes) (version 2) | ecosystem: Environmental > Aquatic > Freshwater > Ice > Glacier... | reverse complement strand
CCCCTCCCTTATCCACACCGTACCCCCACCCCCACACCCTCCCCACATCAAACAGGCGGCAAACTCAACATCCTCCTCACCGAAGACCTCCCTGGCCTCCTCACCAGTAAGCTCCGCCGTCGCCTTCCCTCTTCACTCTTTGACTCCCTCGCCCGCACTTACGACTATGTGGTGAATCAACGCAACCCATTGCTGCAACTCCTGTACCTCCTCCTCTACCTCGGTTCCTTCGCCACCTTCACCTACGAGGGGTGGGGACGGATGGTACCCATGGATTTAGCGCTTTCCACTGCTCTGGTGGGTGCTTGTTTGTGTTCTTTTGTTGTGGCGTGCTCGGTTCCGGCGGGTACCATTACTCAGACCAGCTGGCAGAGATTTGAAAATTACAAGCCAGATGGCATTATTTATGAGTCCGGGAAGGAGTGTGTGACGTGCAAGGTGCCTAAACTTGCAAGGTCGAAGCATTGTCGTTTGTGTGGGGTGTGCCAGTCGCGGTTTGATCACCATTGTGGCTGGTTGAATCAGTGTGTGGGTGAGTTGAATTATCGGCATTTCCTCTTCTTTTTAGCGTTGCACAGCTTGACTTTCTTTTGGGGAAGCTCCTGTCTATGGGGGGTATTGAAGAGGGAGATGGTGGAGAAGAAATTGTGGGAGGCGACTTTTTATAGTCCGAGTTCGGGGATGACCGTGGGGGCAACGCCATTGGTGGTGTTGCAATATATGGTGGTGCATGAAGGAGCGGTGTGTGGGGTGCTGGCGCTTTGTTTTGTCATGGCTGTTGTGCTGGCTGGGTTTTTGTTGTATCATTTGAGGTTGGCTTGGAGGAATACGACGACGAATGAGACGTTCAAGTGGTCGGCGTTTAGGGCGCATGCCAAGCTGGCGAGGAGTCAGGCGAGACGGGCACATGAGGCGTCGGGTAAGGATGGGGGGAGAAAGGGAGGGAGCGGGAGGAGGGCGGGAAGGGGAGATGTGGAGGTTTTGCTTTCATTCAACTAGAGATACAGGATTTCAAATGGCAAATTAATTTGCGAGGGTGTCGTCTCAAAACGCTCACTTTCATCCCTTCCTCCCCACCCAACCCAATGACAGGAGGAGCCCTGCCCTTGCGCCAGATCGCCGACCCTCCAAACTCCTACCACCTCTCCTCCCTCGACAACTTGAAGGAAGTGTTTTACCCACGCTGCGAACGGCCAGGTGCAGGCACAGGAAGAAAAGCGGGTGGAGTAGCAGCAGCAGCAGCAGCAGCAGCACCCAAGCCAGAAACGAATGTAACCTCCTTACCCTCGCGGCTACTGAGAAAGGAGGATTAAGTATGACAGAAACTGGCGATAAAAACAAATGTGCATAATTTTAAATGTAAAAGCAATAAGTATTCCTTACATTGATATGGTAGTTCTTCTTCTTGTTATTGTTTGCGTGGCGTTTTAGAGGACTCCAGGGAGGATGGAGGGCCGAGTAGGGCATCCATTATTAGCACACGTCTTCGTCCTTCTTCCTTGAGAGGAGAGCCGACGCGCGCGAGTCAAATTTTGACTGTGCACTTGTGCACCCCCGCCCGACAAACAACGCAAAGCTACTAGCACATGCTCAGGGCTAGCCTCCCTTGCACCCGCACTATGTGTGGTCAGCGTTGGTCTGTACGCTCCACGCCCCTTGTCTCAGGGCTTGCTGAGCGATCTCGCCCAAAAAGTGCTTCCGCGCGTTTGCATCACCACGCACCATCATCTCACTCATTTGCACTGCCCTTGCCCCAACACAACAATCAGCACACACAATGGACGAGCCAGATCCATGCTATTCGGACGGGGAAGATAATCCGGCGCTGCCTGTGTCCTTGCCTGCAGATCCCACTTTGGTGGAGGAAGCCTCGCTGCACCCGTCTCCTCTTCCCTCCTCGCAGCAGTCCTCCCTCACCGTCTCACGAGCACGCTGGGGCCAAGGCCTGGCGCGCAAGGTGGACCTCAAAAAGGTTCAGCAAGAAGCCTTAGAGCGTAAGGAGAAGGAAGCAGCAGCAGAAGCAGCAGCCGCCGCCGTAGCAGCAGAAGCAGCAGAAGCAGCGGCAGCAGCAGCGGCAGCAGCAGCAGCAGCAGCAGTAGAACCAGCAGCAGCAGCAGCAGAGCCATCAGCAGTAAAGCCACCGACCACTACCACGAGGCAAGAGAAGACAGAAAGCAAATCAATCACGTCCAAGGCCGATCAGGCTGGCACCAGCAGCTCTTCCGCGACCTCTACGACTGTGACGGACAAGGATAGGACGGGGGAGGGGAGGGTGAAGGAGGGAGGGAGGAAGGAGAAGAAAGAGCAGGAGGAGGAGGGGCGAGAGAGGGAAGCCAGGAAGAAGCAGGAGTCTGGGGAGAGGGATCGCAAGGATGAGAAGAAGAAGGAGAGCAGAAAGGGGAGGGAGATTGATGGGAGCGGCAAGAGGAAGGTGGACAACGTCGAGGGGCGGAAGAAAGAGGAGGACAGGAAAGGGAGTGAGAAGGAACGCAGGAGTACCAGCAAAAAGGAGGAGAAAGAGGGTAGCAGACGGAATGACGACAAGAAGAGGAGGGAGGAGGAGGTGAGCAGCAGCAGCAGCAAGGTGGACAGGAAGAAGAAGGAGGAGGAGAGGGGGAAGGAGAAGGAACGCCGCGGTAGGAGCACGAAGAAGGGGAAGGAGGAGAACGGCATCAAGACGAACAAAAGGGAGAGGAGGGAAGAGGAGGTGAGCAGCAGCAGCAGCAGCAGCAAGCCGAAGGAGGAGAGGAAGGAGAGGGAGGAGGAACGCCGCGGTACCAGCAAGAAGGAGGAGAAAGAGGGCAGGAGACTGGATGACCGTAGGAGGGAGGAAGGGAGGAGGGGTAGAGAGAGAGAGGAGGCCGAGGCCAAGGAGGGGAGCAAACGGGACGTGGATAGGAAGGCGAACGGGAAGGAGAGGAGGGAGGGCAGCGATGAGAGGAAGAGGCGGAGGTCACGCAGCCTTAGTCGATCTCGGAATGTACGCCAACGAAGCAGGAGCAACAGCAGAAGTAGGAGGGGGAGCAGCAGGAGTAGGAGTAGGAGCTGGGGTCGTTATTATTCAACAGCAGCAGGAGCAAGACGCCGTTCCGACCGTAGCAGAAGTAGAAGCCGCAGTCGCGATCGTCGTCGTCGTGCTAGGGAGGAGAAGGTGGTGCGGAGGAGGAGGGGGAGATGGTCTCAATCTCCTTCTCGGAGACTGGAGAGGGGAGGGAGGGAGGGAGAGCGTCGACCTCGGGAGGAGGAGGATAGGAAGCGCGGGCGAGAGCGCCACCATTATCAGAGGAGCTCCCCCGAGCCTACTGCTGCTGCTGGTGCTATTGGTGGTGGTGCTGTTGCTGCTTTACCCACCTCCTCTTCCTCCTCCCCCATTCCACCGGCGGCAGCACCAAGCGTTGAGCCGACGGTAATGACGCTGGCCTACCCTTACCCACCCACACAGCAGACAACAACAGCAGCAGCAGCAGCAGCAGCAGCTAATATGCATATCCATTCCGAGGAAGAGGAGGAGGAGGAAGGGGGGGAGGACGAGGTGATAGTCAGCCCCTTCGCACAAGGACCTATCTCTGTGACGCGTGCCAGCACCAGCACCAGTAGCAGCAGCAGCAGTCAGCCGCGGCTTTCTACGACGGGGCTCACTGATGGCGACAAACGATTTTATAAAGAGCTTGCTAAGGTTGTGGAGAAGATTCTGAGGAAATATCTGGAGGCTGGGCGCATTGGACGGGAGGAGGATTTGAGGCAATTGACGAAGAAATTGGCGTGGAAATTGTTGGGGAAGGAGAAGGAGATGAGGCATGCAGAGATGAAGGAGGAAGCGCCGTTGAAGATTCGGAATTATATTAAGGGCTTTTTTGATAAGTATCGGGTGTATGGTGATTTTAGTGGACGGAAGAAGAAGGAGCGGAAGGAGAGGGAGAAGCAGGAGCAGCAGGAGCAGCAGGGGCAGCAGCAGGAGGAGGAGCAGGTTGAGGTGGAGGAGGAGGCGGAGGATGGGGTGGAAAAGGAAGGGAGGGAGGGCGTGGGGGAGGGAGAGGAGGCGGTGACGGCGGCGGGGGGGAAGAAGGACGGGGAGGAGGTGATACAGGATATTTAGACCGAGTGGAAGATGAGGAAATAGGGCGAGAGCCATAGGATAGAGAGAAGAGGAAAGATGGGAGACACGATATAGGAGTGACCGGTGTGATGGAGCGGGGCTAGAAGCGAGGGCAGTGCCGACGACGATGCGTCCAGTTACATACACATAGACATGTTTTTATTCACTTTTAGAAGAACCAAAGAAAGAAATGTACATTGTATTTTCTCAGATCTGCTCTCGACTTATACCTTATCGTCTTTTGCTCTCCTCCTCCCGCCGCTCGGCAAAAAAACGCTTCATCAACGCCCCGCATTCGTCCGCCTGCACGCCCCCACGTACCTCCAAAGCAGCATGAAAAGGATGCGGTGCCTGTTCCAGCACCTTGATATAACTCTCAATGGCCCCCAGCAACGTGTTATGCGCTCCATACACAACACGCTTAACCCGGAAACTCTGCACGGCCCCTAAGCACATCAAGCACGGTTCCAAGGTCACGTAAAGCGTACAATCCAGCATGCGCCAGTGGCCATTGGCCTGGCGATCTGTACCATGCGAGGCTGCCCGCAAGCATTCGAGCTCGGCGTGCGCGCTGGCGTCTCCGGTGGCCTCGACACGATTGCGCCCTGTGGCCAAGACCTGACCCTCGCTCGAGACGAGGTCAGCGCCTACCGGGATCTCGCGGGCAGCAAAAGCCGCCTGCGCCTCGACTAGGGCCAGCCGCATGAAGCGTTCGTCGGCCTCGTCAAGGCTCGTCGTGAGGGTGGTGGTGGTGGTTGGGTCGACCTCGTCAAGGCTCGTCGTAAGGGTAGTGGTGGTGGTTGGAGTGGTCGTGTGGGGGTGGCAGCATGGTGGACGGCTCTGGGAACGTGGACGGGCGGCTGGGATGACGAAGGGAGAGGAGGTCGGCAGCAAAAGGAGGAGGGATAGGAGAAGGATAGCGTAGATGCTGGGTAGGGGTGGCGGCGGGGGTCTTGTCCTTGTCCGGGCGCTCATGTTGCCTGTGTGGTAGGAGTTGTGTGTGTGTTGTGGGCAGTGACAATCGAGAGGCAGGGCGCAAGAAGTCCTTAGAAATCCGTGCGTCGTGTAGGCCCATGCGTTCAAAACTGCGTCGCACACACAGACATAAATACACAGCACACGTCCAGGGCAAGGAAGTGTGAATGTGCCGCCGGGCATGCTTGCTGCCGAGAGGCCTTGCCCTGCTCCACATACCAAGCTAAGCAATCTCATCTCCTCTCCCCCCAACACACCAACACAGGGCAAGCAACCCCGCCAACGAACGATGCCGTCAATACCTCGCCACCACCACCGCGGGGGCCGCTCGGGGTGGCCAAAGCACCTCGTCGTTGTCTTGTCTGCTGGCTTTGCCCTCTCGTACATGGCATTCTTTGTCGTCTCCAGCCGGTATGCTTTTTCCCAGCAGGCGTCCGAGGACAATATGCAGCACCCCAAGGTGGCGCTTCTGTCTCAAGCGCAAAGCCAGCAGAAGATGAATGGCGCTGCCGCGACCGACTTAGCAGCTGCGAAGCAACATCAGGCATCCTCCGCACCGGCAGTCGACGACGAGTCCGCTCACGGAGAAGACGCCCCACAGAAGGAGTCAGCACTCGGACCCTCGCCGCCGGAGCAAGCAGCAAGTCCTGACCAAGACCCAAATCCTCGGAAGGAGGAGCGGCAAGAGCAACAGCAGCCAGCACCACCTGCTGCGGCCTTGCCTCCCGCCCCGAAAGCAAAGCCACAACCACAGCCCGCAGCTCAAGCGCCTCAGCCACCGGCCGCCGCGAAGCCTCGTGCTGCCAAGCCAAAACCAAACGGAGAGCAAGAGCAAGCCCGACCTCAACCACCAGCAGTACCACCAGCAGCCCCAGCAGCAGCAACAAGAAGTTCCGCCATCCCCACCGAGGACGGTACTCTAACATGCCCTGGCAGCCCACCACGCAAACGAGGAGAAGAGGGCAGCATCGTGTATTGGCGTGAGTGGACCGAGGAGACGCCTGTGTGGTCCAGCCCCTACAAGCCCAAGGAGGGGGAGGAACCCAAATACGTGACTTTTGAGCCGGACGAAGGCGGCTTCAACAACGTGCGGATGGCCTTGGAGATTTTTGTGTTATTTGCCCTCGCCACGGGCCGAACGCTGGTGCTGCCGGACGAATATCCCATGTACCTCCTCGGGAAGGAGGGAGTCATGCACGATTTTGACCATTTCTATGACGTGGAAGGATGGACGAAGTACGTAGATGTGCTCCCGATGCACAAGTTCTTGGAGAAGGAGGGCCTGACGGGGCAGCTCAAAGACGGGGAGATGCCACCGGGCAACGCCACCCGGTTTGATCGGCGACGGCCCCTGTGGGAGTACATTCGGCGGGCAACGGATGTTTTCCCCGTTGGGCCCAACTCTCACGTGGTGGGTATCGATCTGCCCAAGAACTTTACCACTTCCGAGGAGCTGATGGACTATCACCCCGACTTCAAAACGTTCTCGCACGGCCGCCAGCTGCTGCAGTACGGTCCCGAGCTCCAGGCCAAAAAATCGCTGCATTTCACGAGCGTCATGGACGGCGGCAACCGATACCTGGCTCACTTTTACAGCTTTTTATATTTTGCCGACCCGCAGGCGGACGCTTTCATGAAGCGCTTTGTGCGGGATCACATGCATTACAAGGGCGAGATATTCTGCCGGGCCGCCAAGGTGGTGGACTTGCTGCATGCGGGGGGCAAGGACAAGGCGCTGGAGCCCTACGATGCCATTCATATCCGACGGGGGGATTTTCAATTCACCGAAACGCGGCTGGAAGCCGAGGAGATTTTCAGGATTGTGGAAGACGTGATCGTGCCTGGATCGGTGGTGTACGTGGTGACGGACGAGAGCAACGCTACGTTTTTTGACGCTGTGCGGGATCGTTATCGTTTGCGATTTTATCAGGACTTTCATTCGCAAGCCGGATTGGAAGACATGAACCCCAACCTGGCGGGCATGGTCGAGCAAGTCATTGCCTCGGGGGCGCGCACGTACGTGGGGACCTACTTCTCCACCTTTACCGGCTACATCACACGGATGCGGGGCTATTTGGAAAGGAATCCTGGCTATTACTTTTTGAAACATTTCAAAGACGCCCTGCAATCGCCAGCAGACAATTTCTATGCGTCGGAACCAAATTTTAGTCGTGAATGGCCGGCGGCTTACATGGGGATTGACGAGCAATAAGTGAAAGATGAATAAACGAAAAATTATACAAGGTGGAGGTTCGCAAAGGCTTCTTCTTTTCTCTTATGTCCTTCATTCATTTTTGGAAACGGGCTATTGAATCCATCAGGACCTCTATCACGCGTTTACTTAGTGTTCTTGAGGGTCTCTTTTCCTGCCCTCCTTTCGTCGCCTGCCACCATTTTGGTCTAGTTTATACACATATACTCACGCACATATTAGCTACCATTCACCACCCCACATACACAACATCCCAACAGCCCAGAAAAGGACTCCACCTGCCACCCTGAAAGCTGACAGGGATGGACTCGATAGACACCTTCCTATCCAAACCTGAAAAACCCTTGTCGGAATTTGCTTTGTTTGCTAAACACAGTAATAGGGCTAGGGATAGGACTTTTTTGTCGGACGAGAAGCTTAAAATATTTGACAGGATAGAGGAATTGCGAGAAGATGAGAAGAATAAACTAGAGCAGCTTGAGTCTTTAGGTTTTTCGATGGACCCCTTAGCCGAAAACTCGACAATCTGTTCACTCTCTTAAAAAAAAAACAAAGACTCAAGCTGCTCTAGTTTATTCTTCTCATCTTCTCGAAATTCCTCTATCCTGTCAAATATTTTAAGTTTCTCGTCCGGAAAATAAGTCCTATCCCTAGCCCTATTACTGTGTTTAGCAAACAAAGCAAATTCCGACAAGGGTTTTTCGGGTTTGAATAGGAGGGTGTCTGTCGAGTCCATCCCGGTCAGCTTTCAGGGTGGCAGGTGGAGTCCTTTTCTGGGCTGTTGGGATGTTGTGTGTTGGAATTTGTAATGGAATACTGGTGAGTGTATTGGACGCACGGCCGACGTGTATTGGCCTGCCCTTGGGGCTGTAGGTGTCTCACGCATGCCTCAACCAACGAGGGAAGTGGCGAGGCCAAAGGTGGTCGGGATCCATGACTTGCCTCAGGGGCGACTTTCCCTTGTCGCCGAGCCAGGAGGTCGAGATGGCACGCGTGGCAAGTTTTCATCCCGCGGGCCCTAGTCCGTGTCCTTGGGGCTGAAGGTGCCACACGCATACTTTAACAAACCAGGTAAGTGGCGGGGCCAAAGGTGGTTGGGGCCCATGACTTGCCTCAGGGGCGACTTGCTCCTGGGGCCCCGAGCCAGGAGGTCGAGATGACTGTGCTTCGTTTCCCCCCACCCACTCACTCACTCCATCTTGCCCCCCCGCCCCTCCCCGACATGCACCACAGGTGTCCAACGAACCCTTGGTCCAAGCCTTGGGGAGGGGGGGCAGGCCAAGCGTCCCGCTGCGCCGGGTTCCTGGGGCTGACGTCTGGTTGGGGAGGGGGGAGGGGAGGTTTGGAGCTTGGACAAGAGGCCATAGTTGCGTGCGGACCCTGGCCCCCGAGACACACACATACCGGTGCTTGCCCTGGGTTATGCGGGTGGTGGTGGTGGTGGTGGTGGTTGTGTATGGCTGTGGTGGTGGTGGTGGCGGAGGCGAGGCCAGGGAGGGGAAGGGGAGGGAGGACGGGGGGCAGCCAGGAGCAGCATGCCTGCCTGCCTGTCTGCCTGACTTTATCAACACCTTGGGTGCGATGCGGCATGCTGTGCTCTGGCTTTAGGTACGGGGCGTGGGTGTGGGTGCTGATGCCGGTGTTTGATGGCCTGGGGCCGCAGGGGGCGAGGGGGTAGGGTGGGAGGCGGGAGGGGCCGGAGGAGGCCCAAGGACGGCCAGCTGTACAAGTCCTTCCCTCCGCCCCTTCCCGTGCCTTATAGCAGGGCTCGAAGGAAAGCGAGAACGACGGCCGGCCTTTCTTCCTTTGCTCTTCGGCGCGGGAGCGGGAGCTGCTCCAAGCTGGGGTCTTGGTGGGGTAATGCACTACGTGGGTGGGAGTTGGGGAGGGAGGGAGGGAGGCTGTGCGGGAAGCAAAGCAAAGGCGGGGGCACGGCAACAAACGGGGAGAATTTTAAAAAAAAGAAGGCAACGAATTGAAACGAATTGATGGCGGCGGGAATGATTTGATTCTTTGGTTTGTTTTGCTTGTTGTGCTTGCTTCTGCTTGCTTGCTGTGTTTGCTTGCTGCTGGCTTGGCCTTGGCCTTGGCGTGTGTCGGGCCGTTGAAAAGGAAATGAAGAAGTGTAGGTCTTATTATTACATGCAGACACACACACCCAGAAAACAATATGAGCAGGGGGTCCTTGGTGGCGACACGGGACGTCCATGACGAAGCAGCGTCTTCCTCCTCCTCTTCTTCCTCCTCCTCCTCCTCCTCCGTCATTGACGCGACCGTCCTTGAGAAGCATAAGCATGCGTTGGAGTTAGAAGAAGTGAGAGAAAGGACTGGGACCCGCCAGAACGTGAAAAGTTTGCAGCGACTCCTCTACAGCGATATTGGCACCCCCGACCTAAACGAGACAGATCTAAACGAGTCAAAAGGGTTCGCGGGGCTTCCACCAGGGCCTTGGCCAGGGTCACGACACCTTCGTCTCCAATACCGCTATCAGCCATCAGATGAATGCCACCTAGGACAGGAAATAAGTCCCGGCGGAGACAATCTGCCAGTGCGCGTGCTCCTTCGACGCCCATATTGCAAGAAGAAAACACAAGAGGCGCAACAGGCGTATTTGTGAGTCCAGCGTGCCGAGGCAAAACCAATCCATATGCAATTTCAAGGTCTTCAACCTTTGGCAACCAGGACTACCTGCGCGGGCTTCTAACATGTCAGCCAAAGCATCCATGCATTCTTTATCCACCAAAGTGTCAGGGAAGCTGAAATTTTAAGGAGAGGAGCGGTTCCTCCAGAGAGGGCTCGTGCCAGCTTGACTAGCATGTTCGTTCGAATTAAACCCACCACTCAAAATTTTCAGCGCAGGCAGTGCACCATCGAGCCCCCTTCCCAAAACTCCTTGTGCTCCACAGTTGGAGGGGGGTGGAAAATGTTGAGCGAAATTTACTCGACACTTTGGCAGCAGCTCTGCGCAATCGCAAAGGAAAAGGCGGGGACTACTTCGCTGTCCACCACGACAATTGATTTGAGCTGCTTCTCGTCTCAGCAATGCTGCCAATCGAGCGACGCTGTGCTTTCCAGTATGGAATGAAAGGCAGGCCATTCTGCCACCATAAGCCTCGAGCAGCGCGCAGGAGACCTCTGAGACGCGCAAGTGAGTGTCCTTCTTCTGTCGCCGTCAGGAGGGAAGGAGGCGATGGTGCCGTGCGCAACATCGAGCAAGGAGGTGAAGGAGGGATTGGGCAGGGACGGGGTCTGGTCGCCGGCATCGGGACCGCGTGGGACCTTGCTGGCGGCAGTGGAGGACGAAGGAGAGGCCATGCGTGGAAAACGAAGAAAGGAGGCTCTGTGTGTGATTGTGCCGTGTGGTGTTATGCAATGGAGGTGTAAGTCTTCTTGACGTCAGATCTGATACGTAGAGCGCCTGTTCGTCTGCGGGCTAATTCAAGGTCGTTGCATGCGGTGGTTTGAGCCGTGGCTGCTTGGGGCGTGATGATGCGGGTCTGCGTCTCTGAATCGCTCGACAAACTTCAACAAGCCGGCGTTAGCCGGCGTTTGAGTGCTCGTTGAGAGGGGCCGCCGGGTCTCCCACCGTGGCTAGACTCGGGACTCCAACTCGGAGCACAGGCGTCGTTCAAGTTTCTTGCCACCACCCAACCTTTTCAAGTAGACTCTCACCACCACTCGCCCATCCCACTGAACCCAACCAGACCCCCCCGGGACATAGGAGACCCAGATGCCCATATGCCAGCACATTCAGGGCGCCACCACCGCAACCATGCCCATGACATTAGGCACCCTTTCTCCTCGAGGACAGTGTCCCTTGTCATCCTCGTAGCCGCAGTGGCCAGCTTCTACTTGTCCTACTTCGATTCCAGCCAATTCGATATTAATTATGAGCAGCAGGGGCAGGAGGACGACCTCCGTCATTCCAGTGCGGGGCCCCTCTCCGTGTCGTTGCCAAGCGGACAAACCGAATTAGAGGCACCGAGACCAAGACACAACAATGCTGTTGACGCCGCAGTTTCTGACAAGAAGCAAAAAGCAGCCGATGTCCCCGTCCTCGACTCGACACCAGCAAAGCACAAAGACGCACCGCAGCAGGAGGAGCTCGAGCGACCGCCAGCAGGAGCAGCAGGAGCAGCAGCAGCAGCACCACCACCACAATCGCCTCTAAACCAAGAGCCTGTCGACAAACAACAGCAGCAGCCGCAGCAGCCACAGCAGGTGCCAGCACTGCCCACTGCCGTGCCCCTTCTCACAAACGAGGAGGCGCAGACAAGGCTACCAGACCAACAAAATCTGTCACAGCCTGTCGATACGTCTCCGACTGCAACGTCAGAGCCCAAACTCTAACCAACACCAATACCTGTCATTCCCGCGGATGATGGTGTCTTGACGTGCAGTGGTAGCCCACCATGCAAACGGGGAGAAGACGGCAGCATTGTCTACTGGCGCAAGTGGACGGACGAGACGCCTGTGTGGTCCAGCCCGTACAAAACCAAGGAAGGAGAAGAGACCAAATACGTGACGTTTGAGCCATGTCGGCGGGTTTAACAATATGCGGATAGCCTTTGAGATCTTTGTGTTGTTTGCTCTTGCCACGGGCCGAACGCTGGTGCTCCCAGACAAGTACTCAATACATTTATTAATGAAGGAGGGG
>Ga0209491_10009481_pt1 | contig 11940 bp, 11 predicted proteins | sample BON02_FD_187213 | JGI IMG/M metagenome (GOLD analysis project Ga0209491, IMG submission 187213) | Freshwater microbial communities from Lake Bonney liftoff mats and glacier meltwater in Antarctica - BON-02 (SPAdes) (version 2) | ecosystem: Environmental > Aquatic > Freshwater > Ice > Glacier... | reverse complement strand
CATGGAACAGCCCCGGTTCGGCAAAGAATGCCGGTTCCGCAGTGCCGGGCCGGGCGGGGGAAATCCACAGGCCCCAGTCGTCGCGCGCCGCTTTCGCAGTCAGCGAATGGCCGACCGGAACCGCGCTGCACCCCGCCTTTTCCACAAACTCGGTTGCCTTGTCTGCATCGTCACAGCTGATCGCCACAGGCTGAACGCCCAGCGCGGCGAAATCGTCCATCCGGTCGACGACCGCGCTCAACTGCCTGACGCAGATCGGGCAGAACGACCCGCGATAAAAGATGGCCAGCGCGCCCTTCGGCCCCATCAGGCCGTGCAGATCGAAACTGCCACCCCCCACCCGTGGCAGCGTGAGAGTGGGTACTGTCTGGCCGGGAGCTGGCATGGCAAATCCTTCCTGTTCTCGAAGGGGCCAGCCGCCCGGCTTGACCCGTCCCATCGACCGGGATACGCCACCGCCAACGAATTGCAAGGAGCATCTCCATGGCCAACCCAACCCTCCTCATCCTGCCCGGCGACGGGATCGGCCCCGAGGTCATGGCCGAGGTGCGCAAGGTGATCGACTGGTACGGCGCCAATCGCGGGCTGTCGTTCGACGTGTCCGAGGATCTGGTGGGCGGCGCTGCCTATGATGCCCATGGTACGCCGCTGCACGACGACACGATGGCCAAGGCGCAAGCGGTGGACGCCGTGCTGTTGGGCGCGGTGGGAGGGCCCAAATACGACAGCCTCGATTTTTCGCTGAAGCCCGAGCGGGGGCTTTTGCGCCTGCGCAAGGAGATGGACCTGTTCGCCAACCTGCGCCCGGCCCAGTGTTTCGACGCGCTGGCCGATTTTTCCTCGCTGAAGAAGAACATCGTGTCGGGCCTCGACATCATGATCGTGCGCGAACTGACCAGCGGAGTGTACTTCGGCGAACCGCGTGGCGTGTTCAAGGAGGGCAACGAGCGTGTGGGCATCAACACCCAGCGCTACACCGAATCCGAAATCGCCCGCGTGGCGCGTTCGGCGTTCGAGCTGGCGCGCAAGCGGTCGAACAAGGTGTGTTCGATGGAAAAGGCCAACGTGATGGAATCCGGCGTGCTTTGGCGCGATGTGGTGACCGAGATTCACGCCGCCGAATACCCCGATGTGGAACTGTCGCACATGTATGCCGACGCCGGCGCGATGCAGCTGACCCGCTGGCCGAAACAGTTCGACGTGATCGTCACCGACAACCTGTTCGGCGACATGCTGTCCGACCTTGCGGCAATGCTGACCGGCTCGCTTGGCATGCTGCCCTCGGCCTCCCTTGGCCTGCCCATGGAAAATGGCCGCCCCAAGGCATTGTACGAACCCGTGCACGGCTCGGCCCCCGATATTGCAGGCACGGGCAAGGCCAACCCCTGCGCCTGCATCCTGTCCTTCGCCATGGCCCTGCGCTATTCGTTCAACCTGGGCGACGAGGCGACACGCGTGGAACAGGCCGTGGAAAAGGTGCTGGCCGACGGCGTGCGCACCGCCGATCTTATGCAGTCAGGCGAAGGCACCCCCGCCACGACGGTTGAAATGGGCCAGGCCGTGATCGCAGCTTTGGACGCCAGCCTGTAGTTGGCGCGGGCGGGGTTTGCGCCCTGCCCGACCCCTATCCGTTCACCCGGATGCGGGCGTTTTCACTGTCGTAGGGGCTGTCCTCGGTCACAGTGGCCGCCCACAACTGGCGCTGCATCCGCACCTGCAAAACAGTGCCGGGAACCGCCAGATCGGGGCGCACGTATCCCATGGCGATGCTTTTGCCAAAGGCGACGGAATAGCCCCCCGAGGTCAGCCGCCCCACGCGCGTGTCGTCGAGGTACAGCGCCTCGCGGCCCCATGGGTCGGCGTCCGCAGGCCCATCAACCAGCAGGGTCACACATTTGCTGCGGATGCCGGTGTCCAGCATCGCCTGCTTGCCATGAAACGCCTTGGTCAAATCGACAAACCGGTCCAGCCCCGCCTCCAAAGGCGTGGCATCGCGGCCCAGTTCATTGCCGAACGCGCGGTACGATTTCTCCTGCCGCAGCCAGTTTTGCGCCCGCGCGCCCACCAGTTTCAGACCGTGGGGTTCGCCCGCCTCCATAATACGGTCGAACAGGTAGTTCTGCATCTCCATCGGGTGGTGCAATTCCCAGCCCAGCTCGCCGGTATAGGCGACCCGAATCGCGTTTACCGGGCACATGGCCAGCTCGAGCCGCTTGGCCGAAAGCCACGGGAACGCCTTGTTGCTCAGCGCAATCTCGGGGTTCGGATCGCGGATCAACGCGCCCAGCACATCGCGGGCTTTCGGGCCAGCCATGGCGAACACGCCGAATTGCGCGGTGACGTCGGACAGATGCATCGGGCCAAATTCCGCCACCTTGTCGTTGACGGCCTTGGCCAGATAATCGCTGTCATAGGCCTGCCAGGCACCTGCCGAAATCAGGGTGAATTCGTCCTCGGCGGTGCGCACGATGGTGTATTCGGTGCGCGTCGTGCCGTGGGCGGTCAGCGCATAGGTCAGGTTGATGCGCCCGACGCGGGGCAGTTTGTTGGTGGTGAACCAATCGAGGAAGGCCGCAGCACCGGGCCCGCGCAGGGTGTGTTTCGTGAACGCGCTGGCGTCGATCATGCCAACACCATTCCGTATCGCCTGCGCCTCTGACACCGCATATTGCCACCAGCCGCCGCGCCGGAAACTCCGTGCGTCATGGTCGCTGAACCCTTGCGGTGCGAAATAGTTGGGCCGTTCCCACCCGTTCACCTGCCCGAACTGTGCACCCCTTGCCGCCATCCGGTCGTAACTGGGCGCGGTTTTCAGCGGCCGCGCGGCGGGGCGTTCCTCATCCGGGTGGTGCAGGATGTAAACGTGGTCATAGGCCTCTTCGTTCTTGGTCATGGCATATTCGGTAGTCATCCAAGACCCAAAGCGTTTGGGGTCAAGCGATGCCATGTCGATCTCGGCCTCGCCCTCGACCATCATCTGCGCCAGGTAATGCCCCGCGCCGCCCGCTGCCGTGATGCCAAACGAAAACCCCTCGGCCAGCCACATGTTGCGCAGGCCGGGCGCCGGGCCGATCAGCGGGTTGCCATCGGGGGTGTAACAGATCGGGCCGTTGAAATCGTCCTTCAGCCCACAGGTTTCACACGACGGAATGCGGTGGATCATCGCCATATACTGGGCCTCGATCCGCTCCAGATCGAGCTGGAACAGATCGGCGCGAAAGCTGTCGGGCACGCCGTATTCAAACCGTGCCGGGGCGTTCTTCTCATAAACACCCAAAATCCACCCCCCCCGTTCCTCGCGCACATAGCTTTGCGCATCGGCGTCGCGGATCACCGGGTGTTCGGGGTGGGTTTTGCGGAACTCGACCAAGGCGGGGTCTTGCTCCATTACGATGAACTGGTGCTCCACCGGAATGGCGGGGATTTTCAGCCCCAAGAGCGCCGCCGTGCGCTGGGCATGGTTGCCCGTGGCCGTCACCACATGTTCGGCGTGAATGACCACCTGTTCATCCGACGCCACAAGGTTGCCGCCCTTTTCCACCATCTTTGTGCAGGTCACATCCCAGTGATCGCCCGCCCAGACGTATTCATCCACCTGCCACTTGCGCTCAATCACCACCCCCCGCTGCCGCGCGCCCTTGGCCATGGCCATGGTCACATCAGCGGGGTTTATATAGCCGTCGGTTGGGTGAAAGATCGCGCCCTCAAGGTCATCGGTGCGGATCAGCGGCCAACGCTCTTTCACCTGCGCGGGCGTCATCCACTCGAACGGCACACCGCAGGTTTCCGCCGTGGCGGCATACAGCATATATTCATCCATCCGCGCCTGCGATTGCGCCATGCGCAGGTTGCCCACCACCGAAAACCCGGCGTTCAGGCCGGTTTCGGCCTCCAGCGTCTTGTACAGCCGGATCGAATGGTCGTGGATGTGCGTCGTCGCATAGGACATGTTGAAATACGGCAAAAGCCCCGCCGCGTGCCAGGTTGAGCCCGAGGTCAGCTCGTCACGCTCCAGCAGCATCACATCGGCCCAACCCGCCCGCGCCAGATGATACGCGATCGAGGTGCCGACAGCGCCGCCGCCGACAACCAGAGCCTTGACGTGGGTTTTCATGCGCCGAATCCTGAGTGGTGGTTTGCGGTCACTCTGGCGATTGCGCGCGCAAACGGACCACGCGGGCCGACGCAGTTTCATCCAAAACCGACGCGGCATGCGAAAGCCGCGCCTTGGTAGGCGCGGCCGTCGGGACGCGGCCCCGCTCAGGCGGCGCGGTCGAACGCGATGATCACATGTTCGCCCACATCGGGCTTGTGATCCTGCGACAGGTTGGCGCGTGCGATTTCCAGCCCGAAGACCAGCGGGTTGCCCGTCGATGTCCACAGGGCCGCCTCGTGCAGGGGCATGTGCAAGAGGCAGATGTCGGGGTCGTTGCGCCCCTCGTCGAACCAGGCGGCGGCGACGGTCGACCACATCTCGTCCAGCTTGGCGGTGTCGTTGCTTTGGGTGATCGGGCCCGACAGGCTGGCCCAGGTGCGATGGTCGGGGCCCGTCACGGTGAAATGCGCAGTGTTGCCCACACCGACCGAGCGCACCAGATCGGTCTGCTTCGAGGTAATGAACCAAAGTTCGGCAGTGTTCCTGTCGATATGATGGGTCATCGGCTGCATGTGCTGGCTCGATCCCGCGATGCCCAGCATCCCGGCGCGCAGTTCATCCAGCAGATCGAACAGCGTTTCGCGGGCCTGCATCTGTGTCATGTCCGCCATGTCTGATTCTCCTTGTGCGATACGATTGCAGGGGGGGAATGCATGGGACCGGGGGCGGGTTCCATTTCCAGCGCTTGCACAACGGCATACCGGTGTTTACCAATTGCACGGTGTTGACGATGGGGCCGTTTGGGGTGACGACATGCGACTTTCGCGCCTGATCGCCGATTTCAACCTGATCGAAGCCCGTCTGACCAATGCCCTGAAGCGTGAGGTTCCAGTGCAGACGCTGGTCACGCTGACCAGACGCTCGGCCAGCCTGATGGACAGTCTCGAACGGCACGATCCCGATTGCCGCGATGAATTGCGCATCAAGATCGAATTCTTCCTCATCCGTGCGCGGCGCAGCCGCAATCGTCGCGAACTGGCCATCGCGCTGGACCTGATCAACCGGCATCACGATGGCCTGAAAACCCGACCGCCCTGCCAGAGCCGTTCGGCGCTGCCCTGCGAAGTTCTGGATCGCCTTGTCGCCCGCGGTGCCGAGGCCGACGCGCTGGCGGCGCAGATCGCCCCACTTGCCCAGCGGGCATCCCTTGTGGACCGCGACTTTCGCCACATCTGCACCAGCCGGGGCAATATCGAATTCCACGGGGCGTCGTCCGGACGGTTCAGCGGGCTGCACATGGCCGATCTCATCGGCACACAACGCTATTGCGACCGTGGCCATGGAAACCTGACAGCGGCGCTGTCGGGACGACGCCGGGCCTATTACTACAGTCTCGACGTGCCGACACTGGGCATGCGGGTGATGCAATGCGCGATGCGGCCCTGGTCCGTGCCCAGCGGCGAGGTTGCGGGCGTGCTGGTCCGGGTCGACGACGTCACCGACAGGTTGAGCGCCCGGCACGGGTTCGGCGACGTTCCCTTCGCCTTTCCCGATCAGAGCATCGAGGGCACAACCTGATCAGGCGGGCGGTGGCCATCGGCGAAGGTCTTGATATTGACGATCACCTTCTCGCCCATCTCGATCCGCCCTTCCAGGGTCGCGCTGCCCATGTGCGGAAGCAGCACGACATTGGGCAATTCGCGCAGACGCGGATTGATCTCGTGCCCGCGTTCGAACACGTCGAGGCCGGCACCGGCGATTTCACCGGCGCGCAACCCCCGTGTCAGGGCGTTCTCGTCAATCACCTCGCCGCGTGACGTGTTCACGATGACGGCGGTGGGTTTCATCAGCTTCAGCCGCCGGGCGTTCATCAGGTGGAACGTGCTGGGCGTATGGGGGCAGTTGACGCTGATGATGTCCATCCGACTGACCATCTGGTCCAGGCTTTCCCAATAGGTTGCATCGAGTGCCTGTTCGATCTCGGGGCGCAGGCGTTTGCGGTTGTGGTAATGCACCTGCATCCCGAACGCCGCCGCGCGCCGCGCCACCGCCTGGCCAATGCGCCCCATGCCCAGAATGCCCAGGCGCCGCCCGCTGATCCGCCCGCCCAGAAACGCCGTGGGCGCCCAGCCGGCCCAGTTGCCCGACTGCATCGCCGCCAACCCTTCGGGAATGCGCCGCGTCACCGCCAGAATCAGCGCCAGGGTCATATCCGCCGTATCATCCGTTACCACACCGGGGGTGTTTGACACCAGAATCCCCCGCTGACGCGCCGTCGCCACATCCAAACGGTCCACCCCCGCACCATAATGCGCGATCAGCTTCAGCCGTTCACCGGCCTGGGCCAGAAGCGAGGCATCGATCCGGTCGGTCACGGTGGGCACCAGAACGTCAGCCTCGCGCACGGCGGCGACCAGTTCATCACGGGTCATCGGCGTGTCGTCGGTGCGCAACTTGACGTTGAAAAGTTCGCTCATCCGGGTTTCGACAACCTCGGGCAACCGTCGCGTTACGACAACACTCAGACGCTGACCTGGCATCGCTGACACTCCCAAACTTCCATTCGCCAAAGGCTTGGGGCAAAGTGTCAAGGAACGGGGCAAGGCACAAGAGCGGCCGACAGACCCCGGCGCCAAAAACTCGGCACTCGGGCAGCGATCACAATGTGACACAGGGCAAATGACAGTCAAACATATGGGTTTCGGGGCGGTTCTGGCCGCCATTCTTGTGGTGCTCATCGCACTGGGCAGCGCGCAGGCCGACGAGCGCAAGGGGCAGGTCACGCAACTGCCCATACCGCGCTTCGTTTCGATGAAGGCAACCGAAGGCAACGTGCGGCGCGGCCCTTCGCTGAGCCATCGGATCGACTGGGTCTACAAGCGCAAGGATCTGCCTTTGCAGATCACCAACGAACACGGTCACTGGCGCCAGGTGCGCGACCATGACGGCGCGGGCGGCTGGGTGCATTATTCCCTGCTGTCGGGTGTGCGTACCGCGCTGGTCGAGGCAGAGACGCTGAACCTGCAATCCCGCCCCGACCCTGACTCCAGCGTCGTCGCCATTGTCGAACGCGGCGTGGTGGCACGCCTGTCGGAATGTGCGCCCGACTGGTGCCGCATCCGCATCGACGGATACAGGGGCTGGGTGCGCAAATCGGCGCTTTGGGGTGTGGCGGCCAGCGAAGTCTGGGAATAAGGCTTTTCGGGAAATACTTGAGGCACAAGGCATCGCCAATGCCGCGAGAGCGCGAAGCCCGGAAGGGTATTGGCGATGCAAGTCTTTCCCGAAACGCTTTGGCACCCGCTGTTGCGCAGACAAGGCGCAGGGGCTAGCTAGGGTTCATGCGTCCTGATCCCGCCCGCGCCAGACGCCTGAACCGGTCCGCGATCCTGGCCTCGGTCACGGTGGCCACAGTTCTGGTGCTGGCCAAACTCTGGGCCTATGCCGCCACTGGCGCGCTGTCGGTTGCCGCCTCTCTCGTCGACTCGGGGCTTGACCTGATGATCGCGCTGGGGGGCCTGGCCGCCATCACCTATGCCGCCCGCCCGCCCGACGAGGACCACGCCTTCGGCCACACCTCGGCCGAAGACCTGGCGGCCCTGGGTCAGTGTGTCTTCATCCTGATCTCGGCGGGCGTCATCGCCACCGCCTCCATCCTGCGGCTGTTGCAGGGCGACGCCGCGCCGCTGATGGCCGAGGGGACAGGCATGGCGGTGATGGCGCTGTCCATCCTGCTCACCGCTTCCCTTGTGCTTTATCAACGCCATGTTGCCGCCCAGACAGGCAACCGGGTCGTGATGGCAGACCAACTGCACTATCTGGCCGATCTGATCCCCAACATCGGCGCGCTTGTCTCGCTCTGGGCCTCGGCGCGCTTTGGCTTGGGGCAAATCGACAGCGTGATTGCCCTGGGCGCCGCCGTCATGTTGGCCGTGGGCGCGCTGCGCATCGGTAGAGGTGCCTGGAACGCCCTGATGGACCGCGCCGCCGACCCCGCGATGATCGCAGGCGTTGAGGACATCGCGCGCACCTGGCCCGGCGTGCACGGCTTTCACGACCTGAAGACCCGCACCGCAGGCAGCATCACCTTCGTCAACCTGCACATCGAACTCGACGGGACGCAGACCCTTGAACAGGCCCACGCCATCGGCGCCGCCCTGCGCCGTGCCATTCTGGCAAAATACCCCAACTCGGATGTCATCATCCACAAGGACATCTGGAACGGTTGAGCCATAAAAAAGGTTCGCCCCAATTGTGGAGCGAACCCCGAAACCTTGCCGGCGGAACTGTTCCCTCCGCAGGTGCCGCCAGTTCAGTGAACGCTGACCGGCGCCATGTCGTTCTGCCGCGCCACGATGAACGCCAACTGGCGGTCACGCACCAAGGCCAGCCTGTCGCCATCCATGTTGTGCACGGCGTAAATCTCATCCAGCCCATCGGCCTGATCGCGCACATCGGCGGGCAGATCATTCACCTTCACGGGCCGCACATAGACGGTGTTCAGCGCGCCATCGCGCCCCATAGCGGTTACATTCTTCATCGTGGCCACCCCTCTCACAAGTCAACCCCTGGTTATTTCAATCGTGCGCACCACCGTTTCCGGCACGCTGCGGTGCAGATCAACGTGCAGCAGCCCGTTTTCGATCCGCGCTCCAGCGATTTCCACGCCATCGGCCAGCACGAATGTGCGCTGGAACTGCCGCGCTGCGATGCCCCGGTGAAGGAACACCTGCCCGTCGCAGGCGTCTTCCTGACGCCCCCGGATCACAAGCTGACGGTCTTCGACGGTGATCGACAGATCGCTTTCGGCAAACCCGGCCACCGCAAGGGTGATCCGGTATCCCGTGCCGCTGGTCTGTTCGATGTTATAGGGCGGATAGCCCCCTGCATCGGCCTTGGCCGTGCGTTCCACCAGGCGTTCCAACTGCTCGAACCCCAAAAGAAAGGGATGCGACCCCAAAGCCATCTTCGTCATCGACACGTCCTTGTTCAAAGCGACTGTGCTCTCTGAATGCGGCCCCGTTATGGCGACCTGCAACACGGATATGGGAAGATTGAATCAAACCTGCAAGGGTTTTGGGATAAGCGTCGTTGTACGGCATGCGAATCACATCAGGCTGGGCATTGCCCGGGACACCAACAAAAGACCGCCCAAAATGAATGCATCCAGCAGACTGGACCACTTTGAAATCCTGCGCATCCGGCTTGAGGTTCTCAAGCGGGAACACCGTGATCTCGACGATGCCATTCATGCCCTTGAGGAACGCGGCACCGCCGAACAGCTGACGCTGCGGCGGCTGAAAAAGCAGAAGCTGTCACTGAAAGACCGGATCGCCCAGATCGAGGACGAGATTTTTCCCGACATCATCGCCTGAGCTTGTGGTGCGCCCCGGTTGCCCGGGGCGCACCGGATCAGGCCAGAACGCGGGTCAGTGCCTGGTCGATGCCGTTTGTCAGGTGGTCGATGTCATCGGCGGTCGCAATCAGCGCAGGCGACAGGCACAACGTGTTGTTGCGCCCCGGCACCGAACGGTTGGTGGCGCCGATGATGATGCCCTGGGCCATGCAATCGGCCACAACCTTTTGCACCAGATTTTCAGCCAACGGTGTCTTGGCTTGACGGTCGCTGACCAGTTCGGCGCCGCAGAACAGCCCCTTGCCGCGCACATCGCCGATCACGGCATGCTTTTCGGCCAGGGCGTGCAGGTTGCCCATCAGCCGCTCTCCCATCACAAGGCAGTTGGCCAACAGACCCTCTTCCTCGATGATCGCCATGTTTTCCAACGCCGCCGCAGGCCCCGCCGTGCAGCCGCCAAAGGTGGAAATATCGCGGAAATAGTTCATTGGATCGCTGGCGTCGTCCTTGAACATCTCGAACACAGCCTCGGTGGTCACACAGCACGAAATCGCGGCATAGCCCGACGCCACACCCTTGGCCATCGTCACCATATCGGGTTGGACGCCATAGTTCTGATAGCCAAACCATGTGCCGGTGCGCCCGACACCGCAGACAACCTCATCGATGTGCAGCAGAATATCGTATTTGGTGCAGATTTCCTGCACCGTCTCCCAATAACCCGGCGGCGGGATGATCACGCCGCCCCCCGCCGTCACCGGCTCAAGGCACAGCGCGCCGACGGTGTCGGGGCCTTCGCGCAGGATCACCTCTTCGATGGCGCGGGCGGCGCGCACACCATAGGCCTCGCCCGACAGATCGCCCCAGCCCTGCTCGTGCGCCCGGTATTCCAGACAATGGGGCACCGGGATGAAGGCGGGCGTAAACGGCCCATATTGCGCGTTGCGCTCTTCCTGGCCCCCTGCCGACAGACAGGCGATGGTGGTGCCGTGATAATCGCGGTCGCGGTACAGAATCTTGTTCTTCTTGCCGCCATATTTTTTCCAGGCGATCTGGCGCACCATCTTGAATGCCTTTTCGTTCGCCTCGGACCCCGAGTTGGCGAAATACACCCGGCTCATGCCCGGCATCTTTTCGATCAGCTGTTTGCTGAAATTCGCCCCCGGAATCGACCCGGCCGAGCCTGCGAAATAGCAAAGCTTGACCAGTTGATCGCGCACCGCGTTGGCAATGCGTTCGCGACCATAGCCGACATTCACGGTCCAGACGCCGCCCGACACCCCGTCAAGATGCTCTTTCCCCTTGATATCCCAAACTTTCATGCCCTTGCCCTCGACGATGATCCGGGGATCGACAGTCTCGAACGGCTTGTGCTGGATCAGGTGGTGCCACACATGGGCGCGGTCGGCATCGACGATGCCCTGGGGGTCGTTCACGGCGAAGGGGATGTTCATGGGCCAGGCTCCGGCAAATGGTGGGTGGTTTGGCGCCAGATCGCAGGGCTTGGCGCGTTTAACCCATCATGCCCTACCGATGGCCCGGCGCAATAGGGCCAGATGGGTCCACGCTTTATGTCCAGTTACAATGTCGCACCGATCCGGACCCCTCGGCACGACCGCGCTGGCGCAGAGATCGCTCGACATGGCCCGCCGCTGGGTCAGGGCGCCGCGCCGGATGAAGGGATCGGGCGGCGCTCTGCTGACCGGGGTCGCGCCGTGTCGTGGACCCGTGGTTTTCGCGCCACGGCAGAGGATCGCTTGCGCGTGCCGGTAGGAATCCCGGGGCATTCTGCGCAGGGCTGGGTAAACCCGCCGCACGGGGCGCCCTGCCCTTCTGCTCGGGGGTGGGGCGAACCGGCTTTTTCGCACAAGCCGGTTCAAGCACGGCTAAAGCGCCAGATTCGGGATGATCTGTTTCTTGCGGCTCATGATGCCGGGCAGAACCACGGTGTCACCCGCGCAAACCGTGGCAAAGGATTTCTCGGCCACCTGTTTGACCAGGTCGTTGGGCACCAGCAGCGTCGCCTCTTCGTTCAGAATGTCGATGACGAACAACAGCACCTGATCAACTCCATCCTCGGCAGCGACAGTCACCATGGTTTTCATCAGGCTGTCCTTGCGATCCAGCACCGTCCCGGGGGAGGTGGTTTCCAGAACCGATACGCGGAATGTCTTGCCGCCCACGCCGTATTCCTTGGAATCCATCCGCAAAAGCTCGGCGTCGGAAAACCGCCCCACATCGGATTTGGCGGCGAACATCTCGGCTGCGTACCCAGGAATCGCCACACCCAGTTCATCGGCAAGCCTTTCGGCCAAGGCGCGGTCATGGGGCGTGGTGGTCGGGCTGCGGAATTCCATGGTGTCCGACAGGATGCAGGTCAGCATCGCGCCCTTGATCGCTTCGGGCATCCTGGCCGCGTCATCGCCCATCAGATCGTGCATCAGGGTGGCGGTGCAGGCCAGCGGGCGGATCGTGATGTCGATCGGGC